>Ga0302194_10001298_pt1 | contig 15969 bp, 8 predicted proteins | sample II_Bog_N1_1_FD_200227 | JGI IMG/M metagenome (GOLD analysis project Ga0302194, IMG submission 200227) | Peat permafrost microbial communities from Stordalen Mire near Abisko, Sweden - II_Bog_N1_1 | ecosystem: Environmental > Terrestrial > Soil > Wetlands > Peat | place: Sweden: Abisko, Stordalen...
TCAACTGCATCAAATACATTCTCATCTCCGGCTACTTATAGTGTTATAGTGACAGGCAGTAACGGATGTTCATCTACCGATACCATTACAATAACAAGGGATTTAACAACTACCGGTATAACTAACAACACGGGAACAACAGTTTTAGATTGTAATGTTACATCTATAAGTGTAACTGCCACAGGAGGAGCTCCTTATTCATGGTCAGGAGGAAGCAGTACTAATACAGCTGCTAACACATTTACATCTCCCGGAACATATACTGTTACTGTAACAAATAATAATGGCTGCAATAATCAGGCTACTATAACTATTACACAAAACACTTCGGTGCCAATAGCTGGTATAACAAATAATACCGGAAAAACACAGTTGGATTGCAATACGTCAGCTATAAATGTTACGGCAAACGGTGGTGTAAATTATTCGTGGTCCGGAGGTAATTCAACTTCAACCGCAGCGAATACTTTTACTATTTCGGGGACATACTCTGTAACAGTATCAGCAAGTAATGGATGTTCTGCAACCAATACCATTACAATAACACAAGATATTACAACACCTACAGTTAGTATAACAAATAATACAAATAAAACACTATTAACTTGTACTACCACTTCTATAAGCGTTACAGCTTCGGGAGGCGGAACTTATTCTTGGTCAGGGGGAGCAAATACGACTTCAGCTTCCAATGTACTTACATCTCCGGGTAAATATATTGTTACGGTCACATCTAGTAATGGATGTTACAGCAACGATAGTATCACCATTACTCAGGATATCACTCCTGCAGGAATAACAAACAATACAGGATCTACAGTATTAGATTGTAACAACTCATCTATCAATGTTACTGCAACAGGTGGTTCTTCGTATGCCTGGTCCGGCGGAACCAGTCCTACAACAGCAGTTAATACATTTACAACAGTAGGTAGTTATTCTGTTACCGTTACAAATAGCAATGGATGTGCTAATAGGGCAAGTATAGCTATAACAAAAAACATTACCAAGCCTAGTGCTGCCCTTACAAATAATACAGGTTCAACGGAAATTAACTGTAACTATGCTGCTATTAGCATAACGGCACATGGAGGCGGAACATATTTATGGACAGGGGGCAGTAATACAACAAGTGCTATAAATACCTTCTCTTCTCCCGGAACATATTCTGTTACTGTTACAGGAACAAATGGTTGCATAGCAGCGAATGGTATAACAATCACTCAGGATTTTACTGTTCCAATAGTTGGGATAACGAATAACTCAGGCGGAGCGACACAAATAGATTGTTCACATCCAACAATCATGGTAACGGCTACCGGAGCCGCTACTTATGTCTGGTCAGGTGGCAGTAATACTGCGGCGGCGACAAATACATTCTCAAGTTATGGTTCTTACAATGTTACAGGAATTGCGGCAAACGGTTGCTCCGCTTCGAACAGTATATTTTTGACACAAGATGACACTCCGCCAGCAGTTAGTATAACCAATAATTCAGGGGGTAATACAGAATTAACCTGTACAAATACCTCTATTGATGTGATAGCAACAGGAGCGGATTCTTATGTGTGGTCAGGAGGTAATAGTACAATAACTGCCGCAGATACACTCACATCTCCCGGAACGTACACAGTTACAGGTATTAGCGCCTCAAATGGTTGTTCAGATACTTCAACCATTGTTATCACTCAAAAAATTACAATTCCAACAATTGGCATAACTAACAATACAGGAACAACTGTTTTAGATTGTAACAATGCTTCTATAAATGTTACCGGTTCAGGAAACGGAAGTTTGTCATGGTCGGGCGGAAGCACACCTTCTTCTGCCACTAACTCGTTTACAAATAGTGGAACATATACTTTAACTGTAACTGACGTTAATAATGGTTGTACAAGTACAGCTAACATTACTATTACAAAAAATGTTTATACTCCTACATTAACAATAACTAATAATAGCGCTACTACTGTTTTAACGTGTACACAAACGTTCATTAATGTAACCGCAGGTGGAAGCGCAAGTAATTATTCATGGTCCGGTGGCACTACTCCATCAACAGCAACTAATGTGTTTACAAATGCTGGTACATATTCAGTGACTGCTACAGGAGCAAATGGTTGTACCAGTACTTCGAGTATTACAATTACTCAAAATGTTGTACTTCCAACAATCAGTATCGCTAACAACTCGGGAACAAATACCTTAACTTGCGGAACAAGCTCAATTATGTTAACAGCTAGTGGTGCTAATAGCTATATTTGGTCAGGTGGCGGTTCAACCGCTGCGAATGTTAACACATTTTCTACTCCCGGCACTTATACTGTAACAGGCACAGATGCATTGGGGTGTTCTAATACTGCTGATGTAATAATATCTGAAAATATAGCTCCACCTGCTATAACTATCATTAATAATACGGGTGGAGCAACTCTGTTAAGCAATGAACATACTGCAATTAATGTTACTGCTACCGGTGGTATAAGCTATAATTGGTCGGGTGGCGATAGCACTTCAACTGCCGGTAATAACTTTACAAGTGCAGGAACTTATACTGTTGTAGTTATTGGATACAATGGTTGTTCCGGATCTAAAACAATACAAATACAACGACTATCTGTTTCTAATTCTCTAACATCTGGAAGTGATACAAGTTGTGCAGGGCAGTATTCTTCGTTTACCTTTTCTGCAGTTGCGGCTAATGCAGGTGCAAATCCAAAATATCAATGGAGAGTAAATGGAGGCAATGTGGGGAGTAACTCCTCAACATATACCAGCTCAAGTTTAAACAATGGTGATGTTGTTGATGTTATAGTAACATCCCTTACAACATCCCTTACAGCTACCTCAAATTCTGTTGTTATGGTTATTAATACTACACCGGCTAAGCCAACAATTGTACAAAGTGGATACACATTTATGTCAAGTGCTACAACGGGTAATCAATGGTATTTAAACGGAGTAGCTATAAATGGTGCAACGGCTCAGTTTTATCCGACAACCCAACCTGGTTTTTATTCTGTTCAGGTTACTAATGGTGGGTGTTCTTCTACATCTGCTGTTACAAGTTTTGCTACTGGAATTGACCAATATAGTGTTTCCAATAATGTGTCGGTTTATCCGAATCCATTTGGGCAACAAACAACCTTATCGTTAAGTGACGATGTAAAAAATGCTACGGCAAGAATAGTTAATTTGCTTGGGGCAATTATTAAAGAAACTAATTTTTCAGGCAAGCAAATAACTATTGAAAGAGGTGATTTACAAGCAGGTATTTATTTTATTCAAGTAATTGAAAATGATAAAGTAATTGCCAACCAAAAAGTGGTAGTTCAATAAAAAAATGTCACAAATTAAAAGCACTTGCGGAAGTTGCACAACAAGGTGTAGCTCCCGCTAGTGTTTTAGGTTCAAAAAACTGAGTCTCGTCATGCTTACAATTCCATGACAATTGCATGAAAAATAGAATGCAAATTTGTTGTGTAAAAGGAAAAGACGGTGAATAAAATTAAGATTATAGCATTTACTCATAAAACTACTGATGTAAACGATATTGGCAGGTTTTATATTGAAGATGCACAATTACAAGTTCGTTTACAGTATCTAAAACAAACTTCAAATATTGAAGAGTTACTGTATTTGTCTACCTGCAACCGTGTGGAGTTTGTTATTGTGAATGATGAATCTTGCAGTAATCCTTTCCTTAAAAAATTCTTTTCTGCTTTTGATACTAACTGGAAATATGACGACATTTCTTGGGCAATAAGCAATGCTCAGATTTATGAGGGTGATGCCGCGATGCATCACTTATTCAGCGTTGCTTCATCTATTGATTCTTTGGTAGTAGGCGAAAGAGAAATTATTACTCAGGTGCGCAGTGCTTATGAAAAATGCAAACAGCTTAATTTAACCGGCGACCTGATAAGACTGGCAATAAAAAAGACCATTGAAGTTGCAAAAGAAGTTTATACACATACCTCTATTGCATTAAATCCAGTGTCGGTAGTATCATTGGCGTACCGCAAATTACGTGCGCTTAACATCAAAGAAAGTGCGCGTTTCTTAATAATTGGTTCGGGCATAACGAACACTACTATGGCAAAATACTTGAAAAAGCATAAGTTTGCTAACTTCACCGTATTTAACAGAACACTTGCTAACGCTCAGAAACTTGCCAATGAATTGAACGGTGATGCTTTTTCGCTTAGTGAATTGAAAAATTACAAAAAAGGATTTGATGTGATTATCACTTGTACCGGTTCATCTGAAAGTATCATCACCCTTGATATTTACAAGAGTTTAGTTGGCGAAGATACTGCTAAAAAGGTGGTAATAGACCTTGCGATTCCTAATGATTTAGATGCTGCTATATTAAACAATTATGATGTAAATTTGATTGCAATAAATAATCTTCAAGAAATTGCAAAAGAAAATTTAATTGCGCGTGAGCAGGAAATGAAAGCTTGTGAAGCTATTATTGAAAAAAATATTACAGACTTTAAAAATCTGGTAAAAGCACGCAAGTTGGAATTAGCCATGAGTGAAGTACCCAAAAAAGTGAAAGAAATAAGAGAGGCTGCTAACGAAGTGTTTGCAAAAGAACTAATGAACATGGACGAGTCTTCAAAAGAAGTATTGGATAAAATTATCTCTTACATGGAAAAAAAATACATCAGCGTGCCCATGAAAATGGCAAGAGAGATTTTAATTGGCGACGTAAAAAAATAAGTTCTCATTCCTTCCGTTAATAAAAATTTCCGTGAATCGTAAAATTATAATAGGCTCCAGAGGCAGCGATTTAGCGCTGTGGCAGGCTAACCATGTATTAAAGCAGGTACAACAACTTGGTCTTTCTGCCGAAATAAAAATAATTACCACACAAGGTGATGCCATTCAGCATTTGAGTTTTGATAAGCTGGAAGGGAAGGGTTTTTTCACCAAAGAAATTGAAGAAGCTTTATTAAACAAAGAAATTGATTTAGCCGTTCACTCCCATAAAGATTTACCGACCACTTCTCCGGCAGGACTTAAAATAGCAGCAGTTTCCGCACGAGAAAACCCTGCTGATATGCTTTTGATTCGGAAAGAATGTACAGATGTTTCATTAAGATTATCCGTTAAAAAAAATGCTGTAGTAGGCACTTCATCTGCTCGCAGAAAGTCGCAGTTATTGGCATTCAGAAATGACATTGTCATTGAAGATTTGCGTGGCAATGTACCCACCCGTATTCAAAAATTAAGTGATAAAAAATATGATGCTATTATGCTTGCTGCTGCAGGCGTTGAACGTTTGAAAATAGATTTGAGTGAATTTAAAGTAATTCATCTTGCCCCCAAAGAGTTTGTTCCTGCACCTGCACAAGGCGTGTTGGGTTTACAAATACGAGAAGAAGATGCGGAATTGTTCAGTTATATAAATAAATTAAACAACGATACAGTAGAAGATATTATTGGTATAGAACGTAAAGTGTTGAATCTGTTTGATGGCGGATGCCAGTTGCCATTGGGAGTTTATTGTATTAAAGAAGGGCATGTATTTAAAGTATGGGCATCTAAAGCGGATGCATGGAACGCCATGCCAAAGCGCATTTATCATGAATCAACAACAACTGAAGGCGTTGCAGCAAAAATTGTAAATGCATTAAAAAATATAAAACCTGCTTCTGTTTTAATAACAAGAGATTTAGAGGACAATTCGTTTTTTAAAAATGTACTGGAAGGCAATGGTTATATGGTACATGGTATATCATTCATTGAAACAAGAAAAGTTGCATTTACAGATGTACCACAAACGGACTGGATATTTTTTACAAGTTCAAACGCTGTTCGTTTTTTCTTTGAACAAAAGCCTCAACTGAATTCTAAAACACAATTTGCCGTTGTGGGTAGCGGAACAGAACAAACATTAAAACAGTATCATAAAAACCCGACTTTTGCTGGAATTAACAATGACACCAAAGTAATAGGTAAAAAATTTGCAAGAGTAGTAGGAGCTGGAACAGTATTGTTTCCTCAGGCGAAAGGAGGTTTGCGCACGATACAGCAACAGTTTTTAATTCAGGATACGATTGTTGATTTGCCTGTATATGAAACTGTAAAAAAGGAAAACGTAACAGTTGAAGATACTGAAATACTTGTATTTACTAGCCCTTCAAATGTTGAGTCCTATTTCGAAAAGAAAAAAATAAATACTCAGCAAAAGGTAATAGCAATTGGTAAATCCACCGAAAAAAAATTAAAAGAACTGGGAGTAACAAATAGTGTATTGCCTGAATCATTTGATGAGGTTGGATTGGCGGAAGCCGTGTTTAAAATTACTTCCAATAGCGTTAAATACTAATAATCTGTGTTCCATTAAAATATCACATCATGATTTCACGTCCGCGTAGACTAAGAAAAAACACCATTGTTCGCGAAATGATTGCCGAAACAAGACTTTCAAAGGATATGTTCATATATCCTTATTTTGTTGTTGAAGGCACAAACATTGTTCATCCGATAGATGCAATGCCTGGAATTAATCATTATTCTATTGATGAACTTATAAAAGATGTTGAAAAGGGTTTAAAAAAAGGAATTAACAAAATTTTATTGTTTGGGGTTGGAGAACAAAAAACAGAAGATGCTAGTTCATCATTCAGCAATAATTCCATTATTGTAAAAGCTGTAAAAGCGTTAAAAGAAAAATTCGGTTCTGAACTATATCTGATAACTGACGTTTGTGTTTGCGCCTATACCACCAGTGGACATTGCGGAATAATGCACGATGATTATGTACATAACGATTCATCTGTTGAGGTGTTGGCAAAAATGGCTTTGGCACATGCACAAGCAGGTGCAGATATGGTTGCTCCAAGTGATATGATGGACGGACGCATTGCTGCTATGCGTGAACTGTTGGATAAAAATAATTTTGAAAATATAGCCATCATGTCTTACTCCATTAAGTATGCTTCGGCATATTATGGTCCTTTCAGAGAAGCTGCGGATTCGGCTCCGCAAAAAGGCGACAGAAAATCCTATCAGATGGATTTCAGAAACAGCAATGAATCGATGACCGAAGGTTTGCTTGATGAAGCTGAAGGTGCAGATATATTAATGGTAAAGCCGGCACTGGTATATATGGATGTGATTTTTAATTTACGTCAGCATACCTTATTGCCAATTGCTTGTTACAATGTTTCCGGCGAATACTCAATGGTAAAAGCTGCTGCTGCAAAGGGTTGGATTGATGAACAAAAAGTAGTAATGGAAAATATGTATGCCTTTGCACGTGCTGGTGCAAACATCATCATTACCTATCATACCAAAGATATTTTTGAGAAAAGCTGGTTGTAATTAAAATTCCACATGTCCTCTTATGGCAAAAATGTTAACAGGACCCCGGTCTTTGTTATAGCCGGGATTTGTTACAAACTGGTAATCAAACGTTGTCCATAGGTACTGAGTTAATTTCACTTTATAAAAAGTTTCTAAAATTTGTTCGTAACCGTAATTCAGTTTCCCATCTCCTAACATAAATCCGTATCCTCCGGCATTCAAATAATCACGATGCGTTTTTGAAATTCCATTTACAACATAAGCAAGCCCAAAATGATCGCTTGGTCTTTTGTCATTGGGTTTTATTCGCATTCCGGCACTCGCTGTCTGATCTATTTCTGTAAATGCCCATGTTGCGGTATGTCCGTCGTTCCAGCCAATACGAGAAAAAACACCTATTTTTCCTGTGAGCTCCTGATTAAAACTTATCCCGCCTCCGTATTTTAAACCTCCATAACTCACACCTGCTGTATGACCACTAAATACATTGATGAGTGAACTGTCTCCATTTTTCATTTCATTAATGGCTGTGCTGTATGCAGGAGCTGATGAAAAATTGGCGAAGCCTAAAAAGCGTAAATTTCCCGGATGATTTTTTATCTTGAATTTTTTTTCAAACTCAGCTGTTTCTCCGTTGGCTCTGGCAATATTAAAATCATAAATTTGACTATTTGCTATTTTAGGAACCAGAACGCTTGATATACGAATTGAATATCCGGGTTCAATTAATTCCACAACGCCACCCCATGTATAACCGCGTGTATTTGCGGGGTAGTCCCAGGCACCATTGTCCATCAATGACCAGTTCATAAATTCGCTGCGTGGATCATGGCTATACGCATTATCATCAAAAAAGTCAGCCAAGCTGAATTTACCTAATGTTATTGTTATGCGAGACGAAGGAAGTGCTCCTGCCAATTGATTTTGCTCCCCGTCATTATGATCTGATCGGCTCTTTCTTAAAGCAATGTGTTGTTCAAAATATCCACGCGCCATGTATAAAGCAGGTGCAGGATTTCCAACCCTAAACGTTTCTCCGTTAGCAGCACCTGCAAGCCCTAGCGCCGAGCTCATACCACTGCCTCCTGCTATTTCTGCATCCGTAAAAACGGCAGCACCTTTCCATAATCTTCTACCAATGTATAATGTTGAAGTAACTGAAAGTGCATCTTCCGCTTTGTTTTTCAAACTGTTTATTCCTGAATAAGGAGCCTGAAAATAGGGATGTCCCTGCTCAATACCGGTAAATTGAAAATGAGAACTCCAATGTTCCAACGAATCAAAACGATTTGCCAATAAGCCTTTGTAATGGTTCTCATTATCGTCATTCTGGGCTTTAATTTTTACGGCAGTAGAAAACAACAATAAAAGTAAGATTGTTATTTTTATCAGTTGTTTTATTGTTGCTGCTTTTAAAGCCATTGATTAAATTTTTTCACAAAGCTAAAAATTTTTTCAAGGGTTAAACAACTATCTTTTTTACTATTACGCCTGTGCTCAGTTCTTTAAATAATACAATAGCTTCTTATGCCTAAACTAATATTTTACAGGCTTTAAATTTCATTTACTAAAAGGTTCATTAAACATTAAAATTCTGCGTGCATACGAATGCCATAAATGTTTACAGGACCTCTGTCTTTGTTGTATCCCGGATTTATTACAAACTGATAATCGGGTGTTATCCATAAATACCCGTTTAATCTTATCTTATAAAAAAATTCTATGATTTGTTCGTATCCGTAATGGGTTAACTTGCCATCACCCAAAATAAATCCATATCCACCGGCATCCAGATAATTTCGGTGTTCAGCCGATATTCCGTTTACTAAACAGGCGAATCCAAAATTATCATTGGGTCGTTTTATAATATCTCCGCGTATTCTTATTCCTGCGCTTACAGTTCGGTCTATTTCAGCAAAAGCCCAGGTAGCCGTTTTTCCATCGTTCCATCCTACACGTGAAAAAACACCAATATTTTTTGTAATCTCCTGATTAAAACTTATTCCTAAACCATATTTTCTACTATATTGATTACTCGTTGCCTGACCATCAATAACATTTATTAATGAACTGTCTCCTTTCCTTATTTCATTGATGGCAGTGCTATAAGAGGGTGCATGTGAGGAATTAAGATAGCCTAAAAAATGTAAATTTCCCGAATGATTTTTTATCTTGAATTTTTTTTCAAACTCTATTATTTGACTTCCTGCCTTTTTTATGTCGAGATCCATTATTTCAGAATTTGCCTGTTTTGCAACAAGCACACTTGATGCACGAATTGCATATCCGGGTTCAATTAATTCGATTACAGCACCCCATGTATAACCACGTGTATTTGCTGCATAATCCCAAGCACCATTATCCATCAATGCCCAATCCATAAATTCGCTGCGGGGGTCGTGACTGTATGAATTATCATCAAAAAAATCAGCAACGCTAAATTTACCTGCCGTTACTGATATACGTGATGAAGGAATATTGTCAGCCATTTGGTTTTGATCTCCTTCACGATGTTCAATATTAGACTTTTTCAAAGCAAAATGTTGTTCAAAAAAACCACGAGCCATATAGATAGTGGGTGCAGGACTTCCCACCCGAAAACAATCTCCATTGGATTCACCTCCTAGTCCTAACGCAGAACTCAAACCCCTTCCTCCTGCAATTTCGGCATTTATAAAAACACATGCCCCTTTCCATAATTTTCTGCCTAAATATATTGTGGAAGTTACTGACATGGCTTTATCTGCTGTATCCTGCAAACTATTATTCCCTGAATATTTCGCATTAAAAGCAGGATGCCCTTGTATTACATCTGTGAACTGAAAATGACAACTCCATTTCTCCAATGAATCGAAATGGTTTGCAAAAATTCCTTTAAAATGATTAACACTATCACTCCCTTGTGCATTAATTTTTTCAGCAACAGAAAAAAATAACACAAGAGATGATAATATGGTAAAAATTATTTTTTTAATAATCATTATGGGTAATATAAAATCTGCAACAAATCTAAAATATATTTTAGATAAATAAAAATATATTTTTAGATTAGTCTAAAAATAATTTAAAAAATATTCTGCAACGCAAGATGCATTGGGACTTTATAAATTTAGGATAGTAGTATTATCAGGTAAGATTCTATTTTGTATCCTCTTCAGCTTTCGTATACTGACGAATGGTATATGTAAAATTTACCATAAAGTAACGTTGAAGTAAAACTGTTTGAGAATCTTCAATATAAGCTGCCGTGATATTGCGACTTACACTGGTGTTTTGTTTTAATAAATCGAATACTGTTAAACGAAATTCTGCGTTTTTTTCTTTCAGAAATTTGTATCCCAAGCCTGCATTCCATACGATATAATTTTGATTTAAGGATGCCGCAAGTCCCTTGTAATACTGATGTGTGAGGTCGGTGTTAATAACCAGACTTTTCCAGATAATCCAGTTAAATTTAAAACGGGTTTGCTGACTGAAGTAATGATTATTGGATGCTTTGTTATACGTATTTTGAACTGTAGTATAACTGGATGTGCTGGACAAAGTATAATCTATTGTTTTACTGATGTTACTGCTTAAAACAATTCCCGCACCCGCCACGGGTGAGTTGGCATAATTTGTCTGATTATTGATAAGACCCGGAGTACGCGTATAAGCGGCATTTAAGTTAAAATTCAAATTTGTCTTAATATACTTTATAGGAATTCCGTAAGTGATGTATGAATTCACTTTGTAATAACCTCCCATGTTTACCGGCTGTGTTAATTGAGAACCTTTAATTAACGTAACACCATCAATTACTGTGTTTTCTTTTGCAATGTATACGCTGTTTACCACATTATTCTGTATTGCAGAACCACTTAACAATGCAAAAAAAGAAGTGGCTTTATTGCTGTTGGTTGCTGAATAACGAATAAATACGCTGTGCTGATAGCTTTGTTTTAAATCGGTATTACCAATGCTCAGTTGAAGTGGATTGGAATTGTTAATTACATTTTGCAGCTGATTAATGCTTGGTTGGTTGGTTGATGTGCGGTAATTAATTCGCAAATTCTTTTTTTTATTCAGGTTGTACCTGAACATTGCCGATGGCAATACACTCTGAAAAGTCCTGTTTAAATTATAACTGGCAGGATACAGTTCTGTACTAGTAAGTGTTGCCACCTGATAATTTGTATTCACCATCCATTGAACTGCTTTAAAATTATATCTATAACCTACACCTCCGCTTTGGGTATTGTAAATGCTCTTGTATTGATTACTCAACGGGGTGTTTAAATTGCTAAAGCTGTTTGAAGTATCAGAATAATCATACGTTTTTTTATTATTGTCATTAAAATTATAAGTGTTGGCATAACTTACTTGCACAATACTTTTTTCATTAATCACGGGTTCGGTGTAATTAATAGTGGTGCTAATGGTTTTGCCCTGATTGTTATTGTTAGAAATCTGATTTAATATTTTAGATGTTGTATCACTATAATAATTATTGGAAGAAGTTAAACTTCCCGTTCCGTTTGAAGGACTGTAAACGGTATTGATGTCAGCAGAAATGGTTCGTCCCTTTTTATGAAATTTATGCCGTAGTAATAAATCATTGGTAAAGTTGATGGCTTGCATGTTAGAAGTAGTATTGCTACTTGTTTTGTTCAGAGGCTCGTTGTCCAGAAATGTTTGCCCGTTCAGCAAACTTCCGCTTTTGTTTTGTTGTACCGAAAACTTTGGAGTAAGAATAACCGAATTGCTTGAATCAATGTTCCAGGTCAATTTTGCATTAAAACGATGATTAAGATTGTTGTTGGTTGTTGTATTTGTTTGATTGTACTTTTGCCCCAGTTGCGATTGCAACACATAATCACGCACCAATGTCTGAGCTACTACATTGTTAGTTTGGTTCAGAAAATAACTACCCGTTACATCTATTTTTTTCCCCCACTTATCGCTATAGTTTAAACCTACAGCATTGGTTTTGGTGATACCATTTTGTTGAGTGGTCAAAAAATTATTTGAATTATTGCCTGACCCACCGCCACCGCCTTGTCCGCTGCCACCAAAGCCACCACCACCTTGTCCACCTCCGCCACTGCTGCCACCGAGTACTCCCAATAAATCTTCGCTCGAAAAATTTTGTTCATTAATATTATTGGATTGTGTAATAATTGAAATACGTCTGTCGCCTTTAAAAAAACTCAGGTTACCTCCTGCTCGGTATTTATCATTTGTTCCGTAACCTCCATATACTTTACCAAATGTGCCGTTTCGCATGTTAGGCTTGGTAATGATGTTAATTGTTTTCATGGTATTACCATCATTAAATCCGGTGAACTGCGATTGATTGCTTAACTGATCAAATACCTGAATTTTATCAATTACTTCGGCAGGAAAATTTTTTAAAACTGTATTCGGATCACCGCCAAAATAAGGCTTTCCGTCCACCAGTATTTGTTGCACATTTTCACCCTGTGCCTGCACAGTTCCATTTTGCGATGAAATAGTTGGTACTTTATTTACTAAATCTTCGGCGGTTGCATCAGGGTTAGTTTTAAAAGCTTTTGAATTAAACTCTGTGGTGTCATTTCTTTGAATGGCGGTTGGTAATTTAGCAACTATCTCAACGGTTTTTAACACATTTGTTTTTTGTGCTAAAAAAATTGTTCCCGCACTATATGGTGCATCCTTTACTTCAATGTTTTTAAAATAGTCAGAATACCCGAGGTATGAAACTTTAAGAATATATTTTCCGCTTGCAACGGCTGTTATCAGAAATTTTCCGTTTGCATCCGCTACGTTTCCTTTATAGACGGATGAATCTGCAGGATGAAGTAAAATGGCATCTGCACCAATAAGTGTGGAGTTATCGGTTTTATCCAAAAGCGTACCCGATACGGATTGATTTTGTGCGGATGCAATTGCAGAGCACAGAAAGATGAACTGAAAGAAGATTTTTTTCAAAACTAAAGCAAGGGATATAAAATTATTATGAAATAACTATTTGTAGGATTTTACGACTATCATTTTAAAATGCAGGTGGGTTGATAAAACATAGAAGTAGCATATTTATTTCAAGATTACACGGATATTTTTAAATATTTTAAAAACGGGAGTTAATTTATGTTAATGGTAAAGCTGACATTATGCTGCGATGATGTATTCATTCTTGACCTGCCAGGCAGTTATTTATTTCCTTTCCATGAAATCATTAGTACACCTGCTAAAACTATTATGGTTCCTGCCAGTTGCCACAGTGTAAATTTTTCATCTAAAAAAAAGCCTGCCATAATGATGGTTGCAACAGGTCCTATACTTCCAATAATGGAGGCATTGCCGGAGCCGATAAGTTTTATTCCTCCCGAAATAAAAAAGGAAGGCATTACCGTACAAAATACTGCCATCACAAAGCATAAATAGTAGGCTTCTTTCGGGTAACCGAATAAACTCCCGTTTGACGTTACTATGTAATGAACAACAACCACCAGCGTTGACACAATCATGGCGTAGCTTGTAAATCGTATTGTTCCAATTTTAGGAATTAATTCACCACTGCCAATTAAATACAAGGCATACGTGAATGCGCTCAAAAAAATCAATGCGCTGCCTACTATTAAATTGTGTTGCAATCCTATTTTGAGGTCGGGAATAAAAGTGCATACAACCCCTGTGTAGGCAATGAATAAAGCAATATACTGTATCCGTTGAATTTTCCTTTTTAAAAATACAGCCGAAATAATTAAAACGATGGATGGATATAAAAATAGAATGAGTCGCTCAACGCCTGCTGTTACATAATTTAAGCCCCAAAAGTCGAACAGTGAAGCGAGGTAATAACCAATCGTTCCGAGAGCCAGCATCCACAACCATTGTTGTTTGGTGAGAGGTGTTTCAACAATTTCTTTACGGCTTTGAATTAAAAGAATTACCAAATAAAATGGTAAGGAAAACAGCATTCGCAATACCAATAAAGGAACAGTATCCACATGGTAATGAATGTAATTGTATTTTACCAATACTGCTTTGCCTGCAAATAAAACAGCCCCTGTAAAAACCAGAACAGCTCCTTTTAAATGATTAACGGAAGAGCTTTGTTTCATTTATCTGAATGCGTTTTCAAATTGGCAATAAAAGCCTTAACGGCTAATAATTATTTTTTTATTTACTTCGGTTGGCAGGTAAGCGCAGTTGGCGATTAAAAACTTTCTTACTGTCTACCAGCACAAAACTTAATGAACAAATATAGGGGAAATGGCGCCTTGCAACAAAACGAAAAACAATAATTTAAAAGTAGCGACTATGAGTTCCATGCTGCTGTCGAGCACCAACGCTATTTACCGCTGAAAATTTGTGTAAGGCTGCTGCAACAAAAAAAGCCACTTTTAATTTATTGTTTGAGTGGCTAAGATTTCAAGTCGCAACTCACGAACCGCCAATTGTGCTTAGCTATTGGCAGTAGTATTTTTTATATTCGTCCTTCAATTGTTCCAATTAAGTTAATAATTGAAATTGTCGCTGTAGCACAAAGTGAGGCGTCTTTTTTCGTTGCCGTACGTTTATGTGTTAATTCATTCGCTAAATCTAAAGTCGCTCTAGCATATCGCCTAAGTGTTTCATTGCTCGAACCTGATAATTCAACAGCTATGTATGCTTCAAGCATTCTCTTCGCATCAGTCTTACTAATTTCTTTCCCGTCAAGAATTGGGTGCTTGTCTTGGTTGTAAATAGCCTGCGCCAAAGTAATAATTGTTTCTCTACTTAAAAGTCCTACTACTTGAAACTGCTCTTCTGTTTTGGCTTCATTTTGTCTTAAACGAATTTCATTTATTGAGCGTTCAATTCTTTCCCAATCTGTCAAGTCCACTGTAACGCTTATCAGTTCTGGTTCTTCTGTTTCTTCCAACATTTGAATTAAGGAGTTATACATTTCGTTTATGTATGTTCGTCTCTCGCTATATTTTGAAAATGTTGAACTCCATTTACCATACCATTCCCACAGGTCTTTATATGAATTAGGACTTTTGAAATTCAGTTTTTGTAATGCTTTGTCGGTTGAGTTGAATTTTTGTTTGTATTGGTCATTTATGTCTTGAATACGCTGTCCGCCGGTAGCAACAGAAATCATTGTGTTTTTCAAAAAGTTTACATCTTGAATGAGTTGTTCTTTTGTCATTGTTCCACCGAGTCTTAACCAATCAATTTTCAATTTGGCTTTCGGGACAATAGTTATGTTAGAAATGCTTTCGTTTTCAACGTGTCTTGTTACAATGCTAAATTTTTCTAGTAATGCGGATTCTATACTTTGGATTCTGTCCCTGATGTTTACAAAAGTTCCAATGTCAACTACTAAAAAAAGTGTATAAAAATAAGTGCCGCCATTCCAATTGTCATAACCTGTTTGCTCAATTGATACTTGTGAGTTGTTTAAAAGCTCGGTCAATTCATCAAGTTTGTCTACCTTGAGAATTTCAGTTACAGTGTAAACTATATTTCTTATTGTGTCTTGATTGTCAAGCATTGTTGTATTTCATAATATTCTGACTAACGTCACTTTTTTATGTTGTTTTAAATCCTATATCTTCATTAGTCAAATCAAATTTAGCGATTTGTTTTTTGATTCTCTTTACTATTCCGAGCTTTCTTTTTTCATCCAAAAAAAGA
>Ga0302194_10001304_pt1 | contig 15923 bp, 10 predicted proteins | sample II_Bog_N1_1_FD_200227 | JGI IMG/M metagenome (GOLD analysis project Ga0302194, IMG submission 200227) | Peat permafrost microbial communities from Stordalen Mire near Abisko, Sweden - II_Bog_N1_1 | ecosystem: Environmental > Terrestrial > Soil > Wetlands > Peat | place: Sweden: Abisko...
CCATCTCTGATGACTTTCCTCCGTTCTCTCTGATTACTTATGTTGCGTCAGCAGTGCTTCATGACCGCATAAGTACTGCGCTTTGACACTGCTACGCAACATAACTTTAAACACCACATAACTCCCGGTAATCCACTCCGAAGCGAACGAACTCCGGAGTGTGGGTTATTGCGGTGTCCCGCGCCGCCGCGTCGCGCATGGCCATCACGCGCATCTCGGTCGGCATCCGGTCGAGATACTTGATTCCTCTCCCTACCGAGGTGTCGCTCAACACTCTACCCAGGGCGGTAGCAATGGCGATTTGCGCGGAAGGCTCCGTGGGAAGCGGCGCCGTCGTGGGGTTCAGAAGAATCTCGTCGATCGAAGGCAACTGGCGAAACAGCCGGATGAAAGCGACAAGCTCCGAAGCCGCTGCCGGCCCCACCGTTCCATCCAGGAGCTGCGCCTCAAACTCGCTGGCCCCCGAGAGAAACTGCGCCTTCTGACGACGGGCGATGCCGCAAAGGACCTGTGACGCCATCTCCCAGGAACGCGGAGTGGGCCAGGCGTTGGCGTCTGCGGTAGTGTCGGCCGTGTGCAAAAGTTCGGGCTTGAAGCGCAAGAAGGCAATGATCTCGGGACGGACCTGAGCCTTGACGGCCCACCGGCACCAGTCGTCGAGATCCGGTTCAAGGTCCAGATGCACAAACCGGTTGCGCAACGGTCGCGGCATGGCGAAATGGACGCCACGCTCCGATGCTGGATTCCCGGCGGCGATGACAACCCAGCCGTCGGGCAGTACATACTCGCCGAGCTTGCGATCAAGCACCAACTGATAGCAGCCCGCTTGGGTCATCTGTGGCGCCGAGGTCAGCTCATCAAGGAAGAGGATGCCCTTGCCGGTGGTGGGGAGAAACTTGGGCGGTACCCATACGGTCTGGTCTTCGGCGATCCGCGGCAGACCCCGAAGATCGACCGGGTCAAGCTGCACGGCCCGCACGTCGAGAAAGTCGTAGTCAAGATCGTTGGCGACCTGGGAAACGATTTGGGATTTCCCGACGCCGCAGGCACCCCAGATGTGCAGGGGCACACGTTCACCAATCAGCGCATAGAGCGCCTCATAGAGCTTCGATGGTTTCATGGGATTTCCTCGATTGGTTGGAAATGTACGGGAGTGAATTTGTGGTCAAGTACGATATCGGGCTCGAATTGAGCGGGCTACTGGATCGGCGATTCCACCCTGAATATCGATTTGAACTCCAGCTTGGCTGGATGAGAGACTCGGACGTTCGCGTCAACCCAGGATCATGCTCAGGCAGATCGGCGAACACTGGCCGACTTACCTGTGCTGATTCGGCGTCGATAAGTGCCTTGGTTATTTAGCGTTATTCTTAGATAGTTCCTGACGAGAAGCGCATTTGTCGCGAGTAATCGCCTAAACCTATCGAGCAGGATTGACTGACTGAAGATTTGCCCCGGTTTGGGGTCGGCGGTGTGCCTTGGCGTCTTTCCGGTATCGTGCCCCAAAGACCGACGACGAGTTCGAAGAGTTTTGTCTTGCGTTGTACAAGTTGCACTTGGCCCTGCCGGGACTAACCCGCTATGGCAGGCGTGGGCAGCGCCAGCATGGCATCGACCTCATAGACCTCGAATCTCCGCTGCCCCATGCCGCCATCCAGTGCAAAGCGGAAGGGATCGAAGCAGTCTACCCCGAAAAACGGCTGCGCTCCGAAGTGGACAAGGCCCTTACAGCGCCGTCCAAGCTTAAGCGCTTCATCGTCCTCTCGACGTCAAAGACATCGACGGAATTGCAGATAGCCATCTCGCAGATCAACGCGGCCCATATGGAAATCGGCCAATTCATCGTTGAGTTCAAGGGCTGGGACGAGATCGAGCGCATTCTCGACGATCATCCGGAGGTCGCGCAAGACAAGCTCTCCATCGTCACCAACACGCAACTGACGCTAGTGAACGAGAATCTTGCCAACGTTACAACCGATCTTGCCGAGATCAAGAGCGCGGTTTCTAACAATGAGTTCGATGCGGAGATTTCAGCGGCAAAGGAGGAGATCGAGCGCCGCGATTTCCCGCTCGCCAAACTGCGGCTTTCAAGACTTCGCCGCGACAAGTGGGACAGGCTAGCCGACGAGCAGCGCTTCCTGGTTCTTGCCAACCTTGGGCACATTGAAGCCGCCAAGAACCTGCCCAAGCAGGGATCGGCCCTTATGTTAGAGGCGATCCTTTACGCGAAAGGTACGCTCAAAAACCGCGAGGTAGAAGCCCACGCCTATTCCCTCCGAAATGACCACCAGAAAACATACGAACTGGCGTCGGCGCTGAAGACTGAGCATCCAGAGTCGTGGAAGGCGACGATGCTGCTGATCCATAGCGCGCCTTACTCTGAGAAGTTTGACGACCTGTTAGCCCGCGCTACGGTTCAGGACTTGCTGCGCCAGGAAGTCCTGCTCGCGCTGGCATATCGGGCGTTAAGCACACGACTCTACGAGATTGGCCGCAAATATGCGACGGATGCGGTTGACGCTACGGACACACCTTGGCCGATCACCAAGCTGACGCTCGCTCAATGCATTTCCCATAACGTTCTCTTGGGAAGCGGCGCGAAACCCGTCGAAGGGTTTTCCGAGGACGATAGGAAGCTGCTGAAAAAGGCCGACGATATCTTCAAGGAGGCAGTTACTGGCGCAAAGGAGCGAGACGAGGGCTACATTGCCGCTCAGGCGCTAATCGAACGTGCTGGCATCGCGGAGCGATTGGGTGACGAGAAATCTGCCCGCCCGCTTGTAGAGGAAGCATATCGTCTTGCTCCTGACGATCCGAATGCACAAGGGGCATATGCGACACTTCTCCAGCGCATGGGTGACACTGACCGTGCCATTGCTATCGTGGAACAAGCTCTGCTTGAGCCAATCGGTGGGGGCGGATTCAAGCGACAACTGGCGGAGCTTCTACTAAGCAGGTCGCGGGGAGACGACGAACAAAGGTCTGCAATCCTGTTGAAGGAAATCAGTCTTGCAAATGATCCCCTGACGCCTCACTTCCGATACAGCACGTTCATAGAAGCGCTCGGTGTACTGGCAAAAGTCGGGCGTATTTCTGAGGGACAGGCTCTAATCGACGCGGCGACCGCTGAAATGCTCAGCCCCGTTGCGCGCCTAGCCATCACTGCCCGAATGTTCTGGTTGATGAAAGATGCAGTGTCGGCCAAGTCCTGCCTTGATGCCGCTCGGGATCAGTTAACAGAAGATTCCGTCGAAACGGAAATCGAGACAATGGCAGCAACCCTCTCTGCCATCGGCGAATACCGTGATGCGCTGGCTCTTTGGCGTCGGATCTCCGGCGTTCATAACCCACTTGCGGCCCACCACGCCATGGTATGCGCACGACGACTGGGAGACCATGGCGCAGTTCTCGAACTGTGCAGAGCGATGCGAGAAGCCGGGACCGACGATGAAGAGTCAGTTCAGGTCGAGGCAGACCTGCTTTTGGATGACGACTTCGAGGGAGCAATAGCCATCTTGAAATCCTTCCTTGACCGATATCCAGATAACGCGGTGATCCGCCTAAGAATTTCCTACGTAGCTATCGAGCATGCCCGAGCAGACCTTCTACAGCGCCCCTCCGACGCCCTTCCCGACGTTGAGACCATAACCCCTTACTTCGCCCGCGCCGTAACCTATTTTCTGAAATACACCCGTCGTCACGAAGAAGCGCTTCGATATGGATACGACGTGCTTCATCGATACTTCGACGACGTGGATGCTCACCGGGCGTATATGCTTCTCTTCGTTCCTTTAGGGCCACCTATCGAGATTACAACTCCCTGTATAGTCGCTCCGGGCAGCGCTGTTGAATACGTTGAGGACGCCACCGACATGGCCCGATGGCATGTAATTGAAGACGTACTTAAGCCAGACTTTAAGCTGAACGAATATTCTCCAGACCACCCGATTTCAAAGGCCCTACTCGGTAAAGCGGTAGGGGACACCATTGCTCTCGCACCAGGCAGAATTTCGGATCGTCCAGCCACCGTAAAGCAAATCCTGAGCAAATACGTCTACCGCTATCAGTGCTGCATGAACGAATTGCAGATTCGCTTTCCTGAAGCAACGGAGCTTCAGTCGATGCATCTCCCACGCCGCGCTGACGGCGAACTGGATATAAGCGAGCTTCAGGCTACCTTGGAGCGGCAGCTTGCCGGTAAACAACAAGCGATAGAGGCATATTCTGCCCAACAGCTGCCACTGCATTTTGTCGCAGAAATCCTCGGTAAAAGCACATTCGAGGCCGTACTTCACCTCGCGCACGACCCCAAGTCGATTGTCAGGTGCGCCCCCGAGAACCAACAACAGCGACAGGCTGCGGCAATTGGACTGACTACGGCGGCCGAGATCGTGCTTGATCTATCGGCCATCGCGACGCTCTTCCTTTGCGACGCACTGGACCTGATACTCAAGCTGAACCTGCCCATAATCATCTCGCAGGGGTGTGCCGAAGAACTCGACAGGATCATGGGCAAGACGCACGATGGCTCACCGCGCGCTGGCCTTCATTTTGCTTGGCAAGACGAGAAGATTGTCGGCATTCAAGTCACTGAGCAGCTTCAGGCCGAAAGGGATGAATACTTCGCAAAGCAGCTGGAGAAAATACGCGCAATAGCTATAGTGGAGCCGTGTCGTGAACTTTCCTCTATGGACGAGGAAACGAAGAAGCCTCTAATCGCGATATTTGGCCGACATGGCACCCAATCCATACTCCTAGCGAAGAAACCAGGGCGGGTTCTATGGTCAGACGATTTCGTTCAGTCCAGCATCGCTGTGAAGGAATACGGAGCGCGCGTCGCATGGACTGAGCTTATGGTGGCCAACTTGGAAACGAAAGGCATGGTAACACGTAGAGAAGCCGTCGCTGCGGTCACAACATTGCTGGGATATCGCTATGAAGTCTTAATCATTACCCCTGCGATCTTCGTTGAGTCTGCCCGCCGCGCAGGTTGGGATAAACGAGCTTCGCCCTTCAGCGAAGCACTTGCCCCCTTCGTCAATCTACGTGTCACTGAGAACATCTTTGCCATTATCGGAGGAATTGCATCAGAGGCCATTCGTGAGGTCGCAGACAATAAGGAGCGCGGTCTCATCATCCGTGGCTTTCTAGAAACAATTGCCGCGCGGCGTGACGGGATCAGAGTCCTCGGTCTCATTTCGCGAGTCTTTCAGGGTGTACAGTTGCCATGGCGGGATGAGTGGGTGCCGATTATCAACGATGTTATAACGAGCTTGGCGATAGATTTTATTAACAAGGTCAACCCCTGATCTTCAACCGCCTATAGCAACCACTTCTCTCCTTCCTCGCAGCTGGTCAACGCGGTTTCGATGAAAGCGGTTGGCGCAGAACAGAAAGGCCAGTTGGACTAGGACTGGCCGCTTACGCGGCCTCATCGAAGTCGTAGGGCTCGTCCGTTGGATCATCATCGGCTTCGGCAAGAATCTCCTCTTCATCGTCCACATCCAGCGAAGACATGGAAGCTAACTCCGGCGACGGTCCAATGTCAAAGAGGCTCGCGTTGCGCGCCGGCTCCTGCTTCCTGGGTTCGGCAGGCTTGGGCGCCGCGTCCACTGGCTTCTTTGTTTCCGCCCCCGCAGGCTCGGTCGGGACCGGCGCAGTCTTCGGTGCCACCTTCGAACGGGCCTCCACCTTCGCAGCCTTGGCTGCCGCCGCCATCTGCTCCTTGGCGGTTTCAAGCGTGTTCTTCAGTTCGAGGTGGGCTCCAACAAACTGGACCAGCGCGGAAGGCAGTTCGGCGTCCAGTTCCTCTGCCGTACCAGCCACACTGAGCGGAGTGGTGAGCGCATCGTTTTCGCTTTCGTTGAGCTTGCGGGGAATGACGTTGACGCGAATGGTGTCGTCCTCCAAACGCGTCAGGATTAATACAACGGTCCTCTGCCGGAGCAGCGGACCCAGTTCTTTGAACATGGATTCACCTTCCTCGTTAGTGAGAGTCAGTTGTTGGGATGGGGCTATTGGTCAGGATCGTACCAGTTGTGAATGTTTGGCAGCACCCGATGGACTCGGTTGAGGCCAGATGAACTACTCTCGCTCGGTCTCGCCCAGCAGTGCTTCAAGCCGCTCCACTTCGAGCTTCCGGAGTTTGGCGGTCGCGGCCCACTGTTCCTCGGAGTCCTGGTCGGTCAAATATTCGTCGTGCATCTCCCGCCAGCGTCTTTCGTTTTCACGGGCAGCCCGGAGCGCAGTCTGTAGCTCCGATTTCTTTGCCTTTGCAGTCGGGGACATAACGTGGATTTTACTATCTTGGGATTGGTACAAGATGAACTCCTCGATTGTTCAAAATGCTTGGTGCTTCGCATTCGCCCGCCGGTCTCGCCGACGCATCCTCGCCCACATCTGCGGGTCAGCGGGCAAAGCCGCCATTCGCCCTGTCTGGGCGTTGTAGAAGGCTCCGTGATGGGTGAGTGTGCCGTAGCGAAAGAGCCTCGCAAGCATAGCGAGTGCGCTTGTCGCCAACACCTGATTGATAAATGGCTCCTGCCGTTCAAGTGCCTCAGCCGCGCTGCAACTGGGCAACGGATCCTCGCCTGCTTCCGCATCGACGATCTCCGGATAGAGTTCCGCAACGGTTCTGAGCCGGGCCGCGGAGCGGCGGTTCGCGGCGTTCAAAGGCTGGCCGAGCACATACTGCCCGCTGCTCGCATTGTTGCCAAGGTCAAGCCAGTACGTGGTGCTGTCATTCGTCCTGGTAACAGCGGAGACGATCGCCTGTCGCGCCGCCCGCGTATCGACACAGCCGATAATCAGGTGAGGACCCGGCGAATTGGTTCTCAGCGAATCCTTGTGAAAGTGTTCCGGGTGCGCTTGCCACTGGAGGCCCCAGAAGAGATTGACACGGTTGATCAGGACAACGGCCTTGTTCAGTCCTACATCGGCCGATGCGAACGGCTGGCGGACGCAATTGGTCTCAGAGACGAGATCCCCATCCGCTAGCATCACGTGGAGACCTCCGGTATGGCCCCACACCTTCATCGCCTGGTGGAGATAGGGCAGCCCGAGTAGCACCGCGCTGCCGTTGCCTCCCGCGCCGACAATCAGTACGCGGAGCGGCTGCCCTCTGCGGCACAATGATTTCGGAAGAGCGTGTTCAATGATCATGACCGCGCCTCTTTCCAGACAAGAACTCCCCTACCGTTTCCGGCAATTCTTATCTCGTGATTTGCGCCCGGCCGCGGGTCCGCCCCGTGAGCCCGCACAACCCGGTGTACGGCACCACGGCAGCTCATGGACACTGGAACTGCTATGGCGATTTTCACTGCGAAGAGAGTTTCTGACGCGAACGCCGGATGGTTTCGCGTCTCCGATGGTGACGGAAGATCTGTTCCGTCATGTGATGATTTCCTTCTCCACCTCAGGCTGCGAGATTGTTCTGTTTACACGCAGCGAGCCTACGCGATTGGCTTGGCGCATTTCTTGTCCTGGCTCCGCGAAGCGGGCGAGAACCTGGAACACCCAAGCCGCCAGGTTATTAGCCGCTACATTGCAGAGTTCAGTCAGAGCGAGTTGCAAGGCGCGATAGGCTCGCGATCTCCAGATCGGGTTCGAGGTCCGCGCACGATTAACCACCGCCTCAGCGTGTTGGCTTCATACTTTGACTTCCACATTCGGCGTGATACAGAGGATGGCAGTGGACCATGGTGTGGCAGCGTGAACCCTGCATCAGGTGCGCTTCTCGATCAGGAGCTACGTCATGGGATGATGGGGCGCGACTCCGCGCCACGAACGAGGCAGCGTGACGGTTTTCGGCGCAGAGTTCCCTATGAAGTACCGAAGCGCCTGGAACCCGCAGATATACAGAAGCTCATTGATACCGCATCTTCGTTCCGAGACAAGGCGATTCTCACACTGTTATGCCGCACCGGGCAGCGGATCGGAGACTGGAGTACCAACGCAGGTCGGCATGGCATCCTGGGCATGTCTCTTTCTGATGTTGATCGCAAGCGCTGGCTCATAGTGGTTCGCCTGAAGGGAGCACGGGATGAGCATCGTGTTCCGGTCACAGATGACTTCTGGCCCATATACGAGCGCTATCTGGAGGACGAGCGACGAGCGCATTGCAACGGGCAGTCGCTCTGGGTGGCTTTACGTAAGGGGCGCGGTAAACCGCTCACCTACGCGTCGTTCGAGTCCTCGCTACGGTACATCAGCCGCAAGGCAGGTGTGCCAGTGCATCCCCATCTATTCCGACACACGCTGGCGCAAGGTGTTCTCGATTTGACGGGCAACCTGAAGATCGCACAGGAGCTTCTCGGCCATGCGCATATCTCAACTACGGGCGATCTCTACACGCGAGTCGATGCATTATCGCTGGTAAAAGCAGTGTCAGCGGTGAAGGCGAGTTCTGATGGCCTCGCCGACCCGTCATCATCCCCAACGCAGGCTGCACGATTTGCGTTTCCTTACGATGCAGACACGATAGCAGAGTTGGAACATTCGATAACTAGGCCGACGTTACCCCCACCTTCCCCCGCAAGGAGACTGCGTAAATGAAGACTCTTCCCGTGAAGCCATCCTTGGCAGCACAGCCCTACGACGGATCGGCATTGCTCGCTTTGTCCGATCAGATAATCGCATCTCTTCGCTTTGGCGATGGAGACAAGAGAAAGGCCCACAACGCATGCCAACATCTCGCTGACGCTCTCGGTAGCTGCCGCGGCCGGACGCTCCAACAACGCTGGCATAGCTTCGAAAAATCCATCTGGCCTTTATGGCAAAAAGGTGTGGGTAGGCCGTGTGTCCACTGGACTTGGGGTGCTCGCGTTATCGTACCCGCCCGTGTGGTTGTGCCAACGATGGAGTGGCTAAGCGATGTCCGTGTCAACCAGTGGATTATGCGGTTCCCCGTAAAAAATTCCCTTGTCCAGCAACACAACCTGTTATTAAAGGCTACAGCCAGGATTCGGTGGGCGTCTGCTCTCTCACAACATCTTGCTGTGTGCAGCGGACTGCGTTTGCTGCTGACTCATGGCTACGAAGGCGTGCATCAGATTCAAGATGAGAACCTGAAGGCCCTTTCCCTTCGCTATTCCAAGGGCATCGATGTACTTGATGCAGCGCTATGTTCTTTGGGCGTGTTTTCGCGGTCGCCCAAGCGTGGCTCAACACGCCACAGCAGGCGTCGACTTTTGACTATTCCGGAACTTGTAGATGTTACGCGTACTCCTCGACGCTTTCGTGAGGTCACGATCCTCTACCTGGAGACTTATTCAGCCCGTGTCAGCGACCGTTACACAACGCGCAGGGGGAAGTCAGTCGCCATCGCTCATTTCTGGCGCTTCCTGGAGGAAAAGCATCCGGACGTGAAGACATCGGCGCAAGTTCTTCCTATTCACCTGCGCGGGTACATTCCCCATGCGATGGCGCATGCCCTCGCCGTGCAGCGGGGAACCAGTGCCGGAGAAGAGGTCCGCGCGACGGCGCATTCCTGGCTGACCGGGATCCGTACCTTCTTTAGCGACATCTGCGCCTGGGCAACGGAGCCCGATTCGCCGTTCCGTCCCTTTGCTCCACGCACCATCCCTCTTACCAGACACGCGCTGCTTGGGCTCGGTTTCGAGAAGGCGCGGGAGCGTACCCGGGCCCGGATTACTGCCAAGGTCCTAGATCTTGAGCGCGAGATGCCAAGCATCCGCTCCTTTGCTTTACGCGCGTGGAGCAACGCCATCCCGAAGGCCGCAGATTCATCCGTTCCACCTAAACCATGGTCAGAAGAGACGGAGAGATTCTGGGATTGGGCATTGCTGGAACTGCTCGTTCAGAGCGGTCTGCGCATCGAAGAAGCCTCCGACCTTACCACTCTGGATATTCTCAGAAGAAAAATGCCCGATGGAAGCCTCTACTATCTGCTGCACGTGAAGCCATCAAAGTTTGATCGCGCGCGAGTCATCCCAATCGGTGATGGTCTGGGTCGTGTAATTGCGGAGATGATTCGACACGTGAAGCGCTTTCATGGAACCGATCACGTGCCCGTCTGCGATCATTGGAACCTGTCACAGAAGGTTCCACGTCCACCGGCGCCATATCTCATTCAGGCGATCCGTCATCCCAGCCCTCCAGGTCTGGAGACGATTCGCTCACGCATCCGTGCGATCTCCGTAGCCGCAGGCGCACGTCAGTCTGATGGTTCACCCCTGGTCCTGCTGCCTCATGATTGCCGGCGTGTCTTTGCCTCTGAACACTTGAACAACAACACTCCAGTCCACGTAATTCAGGCTCTCCTCGGACATGCTTCGATCAACACCGTCATGATCTACGCCAAGTTGTATCCGAGCCAGCTTATCGAGGAGTATCGCAAGACTATGCGCGGCCTTTACAACGCCCACTACGGCGCGGATGGCCTCAAGAACCCCACCGCTGAGGAGTGGACCGCGTTTGCGGCCAGCTGCAACCTTCGGGACATGGGAACACACCTTTGCGCGCTTCCCACAGGCGAATATTGTCCGAGAGGATTGGTGTGCCTGGGTTGCACGCACGCGCAGCCGAAAAAGAGTGCCGTGCCGGTATTCAGGCGTATGTTTGCCAGTCATCAGCGCAGTCTCGATGCTGCTAGGATTCACAACGAGCCTGCTGGCCAGATCGCCGCCCGTGAGTTGGAACTGGTTCGGATTAAGGGCGCCTTGCAGAGAGCTGAGGAACTGAGCAATGATGTTGCATCTGTCATCGAGCAGCACGTTTGAGCGGACATACTATGCAGTGAACGTACCCATCCTACGAGAGGGCACAACGCTCCATTTCTTGAAGGCCCAGTATTCCGCAAGCTGAGTCACCTGAAGTCACGTTGCCCCGATTCTCAGGAAGACGAATATCGAACGCTGCCGGCCATCATAGATGCAGGAGGACCGAATGCAACTCTACAAGCGGCTTCGGCGCGAATACGAACAAGGGCTCGGAACCATCAGGGGGGTTGCCCAAAAATACAATGTGCATCGGCGCACTGTTCGGGCGGCCCTCAAGAACGCAGTGCCGTCAAAGCGAAAAGCTACGCCTAGAAGGCGGCCTAAAATGGCGCTGGCCATACCGGTCATTGAAGCTATCCTGAATAGCGACTCAAAGGCACAGTTCAACCAGCGACATACGGCGCGTCAGATTTGGGAGCAATTGCATATCGAGATACCGGGATGCGATATTGCGGAATCGACTGTGCGGACGTATGTGCGGGTCCGCAAGGCTGAACTGGATGGAGCTGGGCCGGCCTCGTCTCAGGTCGCATTAACTTGGATGATGAAGATGCTGCATAGTGACGTTTCTCTGTCGGTCATTGAAAAAGAATTTCCAAGCGGCACAGTATCAAGCCTCGTGGGGTTAATAAAAGGCGGCAGATTGCGGGAGCGCAAGAAGGCCCTTGCTGTTCTCGGCCGCCTTAAGGGAATCCATGTTGCCGTCGTTGCTAGATGTCTTCAGATGTCGCGCAGAACCGTCCGCGGCTACTTCAGCCGCTTTGCGAACGGCGGCATCAATGCACTGTTACCGACGAGGACCACCAAGCCAAAAGACGAGCCAGAACATGCGCAGTTCCTGTTTTCGCTACTTCACTCGCCGCCATCCTGCCACGAGATCAATCGAACCTCTTGGAGGATGGATGATCTTCACCGAATTATGGCTGAGAGTGGTCATCGCATGTCGAAAAAGCGTATCCGCACCTTCATCAAGACGGCCGGATTCAAATGGCGGAAGGCAAAGGTCGTACTCACCAGCAACGATCCCGATTACCAAACGAAAGTGGATGTCATCAAGCAAATCCTTTCGGACCTGAAAGAGGATGAGGCCTTTTTTTCCATCGATGAATACGGCCCATTTGCGATTAAGCGAAAGGGAGGAACCAAGCGAGTTGGTCCCGGCGATAATTATGAAATCCCTCAATATCAAAAATCGAAAGGCTGGCTGATTTTAACCGCTGCCCTCGAACTATCCCGAAACCAAATAAGCCACTTCTACTCCTTGAAGAAGAATACAGAGGAGATGATCAAGATGGCGGATCTTGTGCGCACCGAATACCGCACTTGCCGGACTATTTATCTGTCGTGGGATGCCGCCTCATGGCACATATCGAAGAAGCTGTTCTCGCATCTGAGTGAGATCAATCAGCAGGCAGTTCGAGACGGTTTCCCTATAGTGAAGACGGCGCCTCTTCCGGCTTGTGCGCAGTTCCTCAACGTAATCGAATCAGTCTTCAGTGGGATGGCTAAAGCAATCATTCACAATAGCGATTACCCTTCCGTAGAAGCCGCAAAGAATGCAATCGATCGACATTATCGGGAACGGAACGATTTCTTTCTCCGGAACCCAAAGCGCGCTGGACGAAAGATATGGGGACAGGAACGGGTGCCAAGTGAGTTCTCAGAAGCAAACAACTGTAAAGATCCCGTGTATTGCCGATTCCCGGAACGTAGAACCTGATTCAGAGTCCAACAGGCCTTCACGCCGGCGCCACCTCGGCGCTCACGCTGAAAATCTCCGATGCCAGCCCTCGAATCAGGCTAGACAAAACTGCTGATGCGATCTGTGCGACACTATTCGCACGGGACCCGGCCGTTAACCGAGCGCCGGATTCTGCCAGACTTGCTTGGTTTGACTCGGTCGCCGTGGTGCCGTACACCGGGTTGTGCGGGCTCACGGGGCAGACCCGCGGCCGGGCGCAAATCACGAGATAATCTGTCGAAAACGTAAACGGCACGGAAGCCAATCAGCATGGGCGCTGGCTTCGCGTTTTGCTCCTGCTCTGCCGTGTCTCTCTTCCGGCGATGGCCGATGATCGGTGCGAGAATCTGAATACCTTTCTCGCCCTTTCTCACAAATCGGCCAAGCTCGTTCCATGCGCGAATGCCCGCCACTCTGGTAGCGGTCGGGCGCTGTCTGGCGATCTGCAAAATGTTCCCAAAGGAATACGAATGGAAACGCGCCATCGCGCCGAGATACGCGGTCAGAGTTTCGCTCTTGCCCGCCTCAAGCTGCTGGATGAGGTAATCCACGGCCTGCTTGATGAGTTGTTGTGTCGGGTTGTCTTTCTGGCTGGTGCGCTGCTGGTAAGGCGACTCGCTGCGGTTCTTCCGTGCCGCATTTGTCCTGTGCGGTGCGGCGCTGCTGATAACGGCTGTACTGCTCATGGTGGCTGTCATTGCTCTATTCCTCGTTTGCTGCCCGCTGAGGGGCGATTTGCGTGCATGAGGGAGAGCACTTCCTGAAACCCAAATTTCTTTTGTTGAGTGCTCCCGCTTCATGGCTCTTGCGGCGCGGCAGGGGCGCGGAGGGTTCTGTCCAGGCCGCCGCAGGCGCCGCGTCAGCGGTCGAAGCGCAGCGGAGAGCCTTGACAGGTTCCGACCGCCTCTGCCATAAAGCCGCCTGAAGCGGGGGCACTTGATAAAAGAAGAAATTTAGGACCCAATCCGAATTGCATTGAACTCGTCAGGGCCGGGCGTTAAGGGGCAGCAGGAAAAGCGTGTATGCTTGAGCGCAAACGATGATTCCGAATTTGGACACTATATTGGCACTTGGCTTTTCGCTATTTCTTCGCGTAGAGTGTCGGAGGGGCTTTTTTGCTGATTTGTTTCCCCGGGGTCACTAACCGTGTGATTTGAGGATCTCTGGCACTTGTCGACAGCCGCATCAATCACGATACCCGAGACTTTGAGACTTCTTGATGGACGTTTCGCAGCTTTCGCGCAGGGCGTCACGGAAGATCGATACGCTTTGTGGCTCGGGTCAGCCATCTCTTTTGACCGGCTTCCCGGCTTGAAGCAGATCATTGAGAAGGTTCTCGAACACCTGCGGTCGCACATCAATCCTCTCGATGCGGACTGTAAATACAAGTCGGCTCTCGAGAACGCACTCACCGTTGCAAGCATTACGGCAGTGGAACGTACGCGCTGTGACTTTGGCGCTTCTTTCAGTACGTGGCCGGACGCTGATGCTTTATTGAGCAGATTGGTGAATCAGTACTCGCGCTTGTTGCAGATAGAAGTCGCGGGAGAGGAGGACGATTATCTCCTCTGGGAGGCGGTCAACGTCGTAGCAGTTTTCGCCGATCCGACGAAACAGCCCGACGCTGAACATCTTTGCGTCGCGCTCCTAGTGCTCGAAGGAGTGTTTTCTGAGATCGCCTCCGCTAACTGGGACGGATTAATTGAAAAGGCGGTTCAAGATGTAGCCGACAATCACACCACCTTAGCTGTCTTCGTTCGTCCACAGGATTTTCAGCAACTTCACGGCAAGGCAAATCTCTATAAGTTCCATGGTTGTGCTGTGAAGGCGAAGTCTAATGAAGCGTTATATAGACCGTATTTCACAGCTAGTCAGACACAAATTAATGGTTGGGCGCAAAAGAACGCGGCGATGGCGGATCGACTTCAACAGATGATTGTTAGCCGACCCACGCTAATGATAGGACTTTCCGCCCAGGATCCCAATATTCAAAATATCTTCTCCAAAGCAGAAGCGAGTGTTCACTGGCCTTGGCCTGGAGATCGTCCCAGCTACGTCTTCTCTACCAGCGATCTCGGCGTGGATCAGAAAAGCTTGCTTCAAATTGTCTATAGAGAGTCCATGACAGCTCTAAACCGTCCTGATATTGCAGGTTCGGCCGCGTTTCCCGCTTATGCTAAACCTCTTTTACTCGGCCTCACACTGTATGTGCTTGCAGCAAAACTGAAGATGCTGATCGAACTCGCGCATCTCCCGCCGACCTTCAGCGCCGCCGATAAGATCCTTCTCTGGGAAGGAATTAACACTTGCAGAGACCAGATCGCTGAAGGAATCGGAGCCGACAAGTTCTCGTTTCTGAAGTCCTTTATTACGCTTAGTGGTAAAGCGATCAGCATGTTCCATAGTGGTCAAGTTCCCGGCCTCCCGAGCCTTTATCTACCATTGACATCGTCGGCGCCACAACACTTTCAAGGTGACGCCACATTACTGTCATCTGGACTGACGGAAGCGGCGATTGCAGTCGGTGTGATTGGACTCCTTGTACAGGATGGCAAATTGGAAATCCAAAAGAGCGATCCGGGGACCTTTGGATCAGGTGCGGTCTGTTTTAAGAGCACAGTTGGATCGGCCAAGGTATTTTTCGCTGCAAACAGTAATGTCGCCTTGAGGCTTGAGGCGAACGGATTGGTAACAAGCTCAAGTGATACTATCGTGATCCACAGTTTCGAGATTGTTTCTCCATCGCCACGTTCTCCGAAAGCCGGGTTTGGGCGAACAGGCTATGGTGCGCGACGAGAGGCCAGTATCTCCACGCTCATCTCGCAGTCGAAATCAGTCTCCGAGCTTGTTCAACTCTTCCGTATGGAGGTCGGCATATGAGCACCACGACGACGGAGAGGATCGTCCAGACGTTGGAGTCTGTAGGCTACAAACGCGTGCCTCCTCCACTCGCTATCGCGGGGCTCACCTTTGATTTTCAAGCGGTATTTCTTGGAGACGAGCGATCGCTAGACTTGATCCTTGTCGCGGATATGGCGTTCGACGATCAAAGACAATTGCTGCGGAATGTGGAAGGGGTTGCGCGCACCCTTGACGTCATCCGATCCAAGCGGCCGATCACCTTGGTGTTGGCAGGTCCAAAACCAAGCGGGGACGTACTGGAGGCGATGTCACGTGTCTGTCGCGTGCTTCCGATTAACTCAGCAAAAACTGAAGATATAGGCTCCGCGGTGAGAAACTCCTTGGCCGTGCTTCTCCCGCTTGAGATTCCAAATGCGTCGGCTGCAACAGCCGAACCGATGAAGCACGTGGAAGAGCGGTCCTCAGAACTTGATGCCGACGTTCGCGAAGTGATTCCCGTCGCGCAGCATGGTGCAAATGCTGTCCAAGGAGCATTGCACAAATTGCTTCTTCAACAGTTGCCAACTATCGCGAAGGAGAAC
>Ga0302194_10001306_pt1 | contig 15918 bp, 10 predicted proteins | sample II_Bog_N1_1_FD_200227 | JGI IMG/M metagenome (GOLD analysis project Ga0302194, IMG submission 200227) | Peat permafrost microbial communities from Stordalen Mire near Abisko, Sweden - II_Bog_N1_1 | ecosystem: Environmental > Terrestrial > Soil > Wetlands > Peat | place: Sweden: Abisko...
CCGGCCTGTTGCGCTGTTGTAGTAGCGGGCGAACATGTAGTCGTTGCCTGATTCTGTGTCTCTTTCTTTGCCGGTACTACGTGACCCGATGCCCTCGTCGTACAACGATCCGATTATCCCTAGTGAAGTGCTGGAGATAACGAAGCCGAAGCCTCGATGAAGAGCGTTCGTAGAAGTCGGAACCCCCTGACGCGGTTTTTCGGCTAGCAGCGTCATCTCTGCCAAGAGGCCGTTCTGGGGTCGCACGTCGGAGCCAAGTTGCATTCGCAGATGATTGTACGGTGCACAGGCTGGCCCGGCGTCTATTTCTTGGTGCGGGTTCCGGCGTCGATTCCAGGACGGATGGGCAGCGTTAAGAGCGCAGCTAAGGAAGAACATTGGGAGTTGATCCGCTCTGCCGGATGCACTGGCTAAAACGTGTCAAGAGGGCGCGGCAGTTTATTTTCAGCGGACGGATTAACGTGTCACACGGTATCGCGCTGGAAGTCTGTCAAGAGGGCTGGGAGATTTTTTTCTGCTGGGGAGATTACCACTCTATGTAGTATTCGGTCGGCGGCCTCGAAGCGCTTCTGAGCGGTTTTTCTTAAAACCCTGTCAAGAGCTATTTTGAGGTTTTTTCCCACCGAGAGAACCGTGCTTAAAAATATAGTGATTCACTATATTTCCCTTAGCTGCTTGGCTGCTCGTCGGCCTCTGGATCGGCTGCCAACGCCGCCAGCAGGCCCTCCCGCTCGGCGGCGGAGCGTAGCGCAGCCAAGGAAGAAGCGTGGGCCTCTGCCGGGTGCGTGGCCGCGTGGATCTGTTGCAGGGCGCGGATGGCGACTTGCGTATAGATCTGGGTCGTGCGGATGTCTTCATGGCCGAGGATCGCCTGGATGTGCCGGATGTCGGCGCCGCCCTCGTGCATCAGCGTGGCCATGGTGTGGCGGAAGAGATGGCAGGAGCCGGTCTTGCCGAGTTGGGCGGCGTCGATCCGGTCCTTGACGACGGCGGTCAGATGGTCGCGGCTGAACGGCTCGCCCTGGGCCGTGAGGAACACGGTGAAGTCATCCGGCTCGGAGACCAGTTGCGGACGGCCTTCGCGGATGTACTTTTCGAGCCACGCGATGGCCCGCGCTCCGATGGGCACGTAGCGGTCCTTACTGCCTTTGCCCTGGTTGATGAGCAACAGGCCGCGGTCGAGAGAGAGGTCGTACAGCTTCAGGCGCACGATCTCCAGCCGTCGCATCCCGGTTGAGTACAGCATCTCCAGCAACGCCCGGTCACGCAGGCCGATGGCCTCCTCGATCTCGCACAGCGTCATCACGCGCTCGACTTCCTCGGCTGAGAGGATGTTCTTCGGCAAGCTGCGGCCGAGCCGTGGAAGGTCGATCTCCGACGCCGGGTTATGCAGGATGTAGTTCTGCCGAGTCATCCACTTGAACCACACACGCAACGGCACGAGCCGCGCGTGCTGGCTGCGGAAGCTCAGCGGCTCGCCGTTGGTCTTGCGGTAGTGGAAGAGATACCGTTGGTATCGCTCCAGCACGGTCCGGGTCACGTCGATGGCTTCCGTGATGCCACGCTCCTCCAGCCATGCGATGAAGAAGCCGATATGCCCCGCGCGGCCCCGCACGGTGAACTCGGAGTAGTGCTGCACTTCAAGCGCATGGAGATGGTCGCGCATCAGGGCCTGGAGCGGCGTCTGGACGATGGGCTGCGGTTTGCGCCGCTTCTCTACGCGGGCCATCGCGTAGCTCCCGCATGATGCCCGTTGCCATTCAAGCTACGGGGAGGCACGGCTACGACGTGATTTTCTTCGGTCACATCCTGAGTAGTGATTTTCAGCGTGTTTTCGAAAAACGGCACTTGAAGCCGCATGGATACTGATGCTTTATCACTCGCACCACCCCCAGACACACCCCGGACTTGGCCCAGACTCCCCCCGGACTTCTGGCCCTCCAGCCCAGACTTCTTTGCGTCGTACCCATGCTCCAGCCCCGGCAACGTAGGCCGCGACTCATCGGACGGATGGTCGAAGAACAGCTCATAGACGAAGCTTTGGCCGCGCCCGCCGCGATGCACGATGAGATATTCGAGGTCTTCCAACCGCTTCATGTGCCGCTTGAGCTGCGAGTCGCTCCAGTGCGTGAAGGCCCGCACGTCGCGCCGCGAGAAGCGGTACTCGGTGCGCTCGATCTTCTCGCGCCTGCATTCTGCCGTCACCATGCCGTCGATCAACAGCAGCAAGCTCCGCGTCTGCGCCTGCACGTCGTCGAGCGAACGGCCTAGTACCTCATGGATGAGCCTCTTTGCCAGCTCCACGTCCGCGCTCGTCGCCTCGATGTACTCGAAGGGCTTGCCATCTTCGTCGGTTGCCGTCTTCACTTCGCGCTGCCATTGATGCAGGAACGTGATGCTATGGATGAGCGTAAGGAACTTCATGTGGTCGCGCCGCGTCCGCGTCATCGAGTCCGGGAAGCTCAGCTCCGGGGCCTGCTCGTTGACCACTGTCAGCGGTCGCAGCAGCCGTTGCGCGTTGCGATGCAGCTTGAGCACCGCGTCCCGCCTGCGCTTGCGGAGCAAGCCTTCAAGCGTCTGGGCCTCCCGCTGCACCCGATGGATCGCCTGGGTCTGCTCCCGGTCCTCGTTCACCGTCAGGACCAGACAGCGGTTCAGAAGCTCCTCGTCCACGTCGATCGCCGTCGTGGTCAGGAAGATCATCACCGGCCCTTTGACCCGGTACTCATGCGTGATGTGCTTGCCGCTCACCGGGTCTTTGCCGGTGCTGGCGATGCTCACTTCGCCCTCGGACTGCAACAGCTTCAACGGATAGGACGCGCGCTGCGCGCCCGCTTCCTCTACGATGGCGAGCACCTTATTCTGGAGATCGGTGTCGCCCATGTAGAACAACGACTGACCAGTCATGGCCGAGTATTGCACCCGGTGTTCTTCCGGCACGAACGCCAGCACCGCATCCATCAGCGAGCTTTTGCCAGCGGCGGAGCTGGACTGCACGATCACTGCCAGCGGCTTTTCCAGATGCCGAGATACCGCGCCCAGGTAGCCGACCAGCTTGTTCGTCTCCTCGCCAACCGTGCCGCACCGTGCGAAGTCCTCGACGATCCGCTCCATGAGACGCGGATCGCGCAGCAACTCCAGCGCAGCCTCCCGCTCTCTCTCGGTCATCTTGTCCACCGGCGCTTTCGGCGCGAGGGCATGGGCGATCTGCTCGTCGCGCAACAGCTCCAGCTTCATCCATAGCTGGCTCAAGTCGTGACGCACGATCTCTTCTTTGATGCCCAGCTCTTCCGCAGCTTGCTTGGCGAACGCCCCGCGCTGCCGCGCTGAACTCATCTCCAGCGTGTCGACGTGCAAGGCCATATCGCCGTGACGGTTCACGCCCAGCACGCGAAGATTGATCTTCAACAGCAACGGACTGGTGTTCTTCTCAAGGCCGCGCACCCGATATTCACGATCACCGAAGCGCAGAAAAACATCGTCGCCGCGCACCTCGAACGGTAGAGGCTCGACCGGCGGAAGAACGGCAGCTAAGGAAAAAACATGCTCTGGATCGGCGGCGGGGGATGCTGCGATGGCTGGCTCCGGGGATGGTTCGACGGGAGCCACAACAACGGCTTCTTGTTCGACGATCTGCCCTTGCACCGCTTCGATCACTGGTTCCGGGGCCTCGTTCTCGATCATTTTTTCTTTAGCTGCTTGCTCTTGTTCTGGAGCGGCGACGATCTCCGGCGCAGTGACTCCAGACGGCGCAACCATCACCGGAACGGCCACGCGGCCCGCTGGCCGCGCACCTTTTCCCAGCCACGATGCGCGATTCAACAGCACCCCCAGGCTCTTCGCCGCTGGCTTCGTCAGCAGCGCATACTCGTTTGCATCCATGCCTTTGGGGAACTCCACGCGGAAGCATTCAAGCCCGCTCTCGATCAGTTCCTCGGCCAGCTTTGCCGCTGCCTTGTGGCCCGCTTCGTCGGCGTCGTAGGCGATGTACACGCGCCTCGTGCCGTGCTTCTCGAAGGCCGCTCTGTGGTCTTTGGTGAAGCCGTTCACGCCATAGCTGGCCGTAACATTGCGATAGCCCGCGCACCAGAACGTCAGCGCGTCGATCAGCGATTCGCACAGGATGATCTCCTTCGACGCAACCAGCGCCTCCTCGTTCCATACGCCCCGCATCGGCCCCGGAAGGTACATGTGGTACTCCGTTCCGGCGCGGAGATTGTCGTTGATCTTGCGCCCATAGAGCTGCACCACGTCGCCGTCTAGATTCAGGATCGGCACCACCAGCGAGCCGCGCAGATGCTCATGGCCACTCTGACGGAAGATGCCCAGCTGCTCCAACTGCCCGCGCAGCTCCGCGCCGGCGAGACGGTTCCTATCCGGCAACGCCGGCCCCAGCATTCGGTCGCTGAACCCAAGCTGGAACCGCTCCACCATCTCAGCAGAGTGAAGGCCGCGCTTCTCCAGATACCGCTTCGCCTCCGGCGTCTCATTGAGCGTCCGGTGATAGAACCGCACCACCTCCCGCATCGCCGCCCGGTCCTCCGCGCCCAGCGTCACCGGGCAGGGCAGCTTCGGCACCGTGCTGATCTTCACCACCGGCCCCGGCAACGGCGCGTAGTCCCTCTTCAGCAGCGCGATGGCATGGCCATCGCTCACGCCTTCCGTCCGCGCTACCCACCGGATCACATCGCCGCCCTCGCCGCACGCGCCCTTGCAGCTCCACACGTTCTTTACCGGGTCGATGTTTAGGCTGGGATTCCGGTCGTCATGGAACGGGCACAGTCCGATCAGCTCCTTACCCACGCGCCGCAGCTTGATTCCCCGCGCCTCGGCCAGCCGCTGGATCGAGACTTCTTTCTTTAGCCGCTCCTTCACATCGTCCGGCATATAAGCCATGTACCCTCCGTTTCGCCGTTCCCATCGAAAACCTGTCAAGAGGCATTTGCAGGAACATTAGCTAGTACACAGATAGCATATATGCAATACTGGGATCAACAGAGGAATTGGGGGTCTCTATGCAGACTTACGCTGTAGTCGTGCCGATTAACCACAACTGGACCGTGAGCTTTCCCCAACACCTGGCCCAGCTCCGCAAGGAGCGCGGCTTCACCCAGCCCCAGCTCGCCGAGAAGATCGGCCTCCACGTAGCCCAGATTCGCCGCTATGAAGCCGGAACATCGCAGCCGACCCTCGATGTCATCCGCAGCCTCGCCGTCGCTCTGGGCGTAAGCGCAGATGAGCTACTTTTTGACAAGAACGAACGAGGCCCCGACGATGCCCTCAAGCTCCAGTTCGAGGCCGTCTCCAAGTTCGACCCCGAGTCCAAGAAGGTCGTTCAACAGGTGCTCGATTCCATGATCCTGCAACAGGAGGCGCGGCGCTGGTCTGCGGGCCGATAAGCGTCGCTCACGGCCCAGGTGAGAAGAAGACATTTTTCTCATGACAGGAAAAAACCCGCAGCGGAGGCGGCAGTCAAGGCCGCGCCAGCGCCGCGTGAGCGGTCGGAGCGAAGCGCAGAGCCTTGACGGACGACGGAGCGGAGGGTACCTAGCCACCGATGCTCAGGGGCACTTTCCTTTGTTTTCAGCAGGTTCCCCGGCAGCAACCCGCCGATACCCTCAGAGAACAAAAAGCTAGATAAACGGCTTGTTTTCAGTGGTTGCCATATAGCAACCAAAAAATGCCAGCCTTTTATCGTCTTTGCCCTTTAGCCACCTGATTCTAAAGCGGTTCCCCAAGGGTAACCCAAGGTTGCTCTACAGCACCCATTCTGGGGTGGCGTGTCACCCTACTTCCGATGCCGTAGGCAGCGCGCTTTTGTTCTGAGTACGGGGAGAGGCTTGAGGCGAGCTATTGGTGGCCCCCACGCGCGTCCGAAGTCCGGGCACCGCCCCAGCGGGCACGACGGAACGCTATGAACGAAATGCCCTGAGTGAGTGCTAGGAGCGCAACCAGCATGACGCCTGATCGCCAAGTGAGGGAGTACACATGCGGCTGGAGGTCTTCGTGTTCCCAGAAGATCGGAAGGCTGGAGTAGATCAGCACCGATCCGATTCCGACGCACAGGACCAAGCCAACAAGCACCTGGAGTACGGCTTTCACCGATCAGCCCATTCCCAAGGAATTGACCTGCTCGTCAGGAACTCGGTGATCGATTCGACATGCGCTTTATTTGGGATGTCTACAGCCACCAGTCGGGGGGGTAGCGTCTCGACGATGGCCCCGAAGCCCTTAAGCGACTGGATGAGCGCTTCACCTTCTTCCTGGTCTAACGTGAAGGTCGATGGCCTCACACGGATTGTCGTGTGTCCAGAGTGCGAGATTCTTTCCAAAAAGGAGAGCACTCGATCAGTGTTGTCCTCACTCGCCCGAACGGTATCCCCGACTGAGATGTCGTAAATAAAATAAGGGACGCTCTTGATCACATAGTCCCCCCCATCATCCTTTTCAGCCCAGAGGTTTTCATATCCAACATCTGGGTCATAGAACCTTATTTTTTGAAATTCTGTTTCCGGCATAGTTGATCCTTTTAGGCGGCGATTTTTAGGTCAGAATATCTTTCATCCCAAGGAGCGGTTCTCCAAAGATCAGGAAAGAACAACATGGACTTCGGAACCTTATCCGGATTCTGCTCCTGCCATTGCCTAAACTGAGGCACCGTCTTCGTGCCCTTCTGCCTGTTGCACGTTCGGCAGGAGGGGTTTCGATTCTCGGGTTCTGCGTTTCCGCCGTCAGAACGCGGATGACCATGGTCAGTCTCCCTCGAATTATCCTTTCCAGGCTCTTCAGTTGTTTGCCGTCCACAGTAAACACACTTCTTCCCAGCGTCTTCTGCCCGATCTGCTGGCCTAAATCTCTGTCCAGCAGTGTCGCCCCCCGCACTGCTAGTAGGCTCTTGTGGCTTCGCATCAGCCGGAGCTGGTGCCGTTTTGTCGCCCTTACTGAACCAGCCCGAAATTGTTGACTTGATATCCGAGACAGCGGTGGATGCCGCTTCTCTCATGCTCCTTTGTTGAGCGGGTTGCTCCAAGTAAATGACCGTCGCTGTGCCAAGGATAGCGACCCCGACCGCTGCAGCCTCGACTGCATCATCTACGCCTACAACGTGGCCATCCGGGTCGGCCTTGCCCACCGGGTTGTTGTACACGTAGCTGTACAGATTCAGCGACTGCGGATTGTCGAGTTTGGCGTAAGGAACGGGATCTTCTTTAGCCGACCAGTCCGGACTCAGGAACCTCCCTGTTGCGCTGTTGTAGTAGCGGGCGAACATGTAGTCGTTGCCTGATTCTGCGTCGCGTTCTTTGCCGGTACTACGTGACCCGATGCCCTCGTCGTACAACGATCCGATTATCCCTAGTGAAGTGCTGGAGATAACGAAGCCGAAGCCTCGATGAAGAGCGTTCGTAGAAGTCGGAACCCCCTGACGCGGTTTTTCGGCTAGCAGCGTCATCTCTGCCAAGAGGCCGTTCTGGGGTCGCACGTCGGAGCCAAGTTGCATTCGCAGATGATTGTACGGTGCACAGGCTGGCCCGGCGTCTATTTCTTGGTGCGGGTTCCGGCGTCGATTCCAGGACGGATGGGCAGCGTTAAGAGCGCAGCTAAGGAAGAACATTGGGAGTTGATCCGCTCTGCCGGATGCACTGGCTAAAACGTGTCAAGAGGGCGCGGCAGTTTATTTTCAGCGGACGGATTAACGTGTCACACGGTATCGCGCTGGAAGTCTGTCAAGAGGGCTGGGAGATTTTTTTCTGCTGGGGAGATTACCACTCTATGTAGTATTCGGTCGGCGGCCTCGAAGCGCTTCTGAGCGGTTTTTCTTAAAACCCTGTCAAGAGCTATTTTGAGGTTTTTTCCCACCGAGAGAACCGTGCTTAAAAATATAGTGATTCACTATATTTCCCTTAGCTGCTTGGCTGCTCGTCGGCCTCTGGATCGGCTGCCAACGCCGCCAGCAGGCCCTCCCGCTCGGCGGCGGAGCGTAGCGCAGCCAAGGAAGAAGCGTGGGCCTCTGCCGGGTGCGTGGCCGCGTGGATCTGTTGCAGGGCGCGGATGGCGACTTGCGTATAGATCTGGGTCGTGCGGATGTCTTCATGGCCGAGGATCGCCTGGATGTGCCGGATGTCGGCGCCGCCCTCGTGCATCAGCGTGGCCATGGTGTGGCGGAAGAGATGGCAGGAGCCGGTCTTGCCGAGTTGGGCGGCGTCGATCCGGTCCTTGACGACGGCGGTCAGATGGTCGCGGCTGAACGGCTCGCCCTGGGCCGTGAGGAACACGGTGAAGTCATCCGGCTCGGAGACCAGTTGCGGACGGCCTTCGCGGATGTACTTTTCGAGCCACGCGATGGCCCGCGCTCCGATGGGCACGTAGCGGTCCTTACTGCCTTTGCCCTGGTTGATGAGCAACAGGCCGCGGTCGAGAGAGAGGTCGTACAGCTTCAGGCGCACGATCTCCAGCCGTCGCATCCCGGTTGAGTACAGCATCTCCAGCAACGCCCGGTCACGCAGGCCGATGGCCTCCTCGATCTCGCACAGCGTCATCACGCGCTCGACTTCCTCGGCTGAGAGGATGTTCTTCGGCAAGCTGCGGCCGAGCCGTGGAAGGTCGATCTCCGACGCCGGGTTATGCAGGATGTAGTTCTGCCGAGTCATCCACTTGAACCACACACGCAACGGCACGAGCCGCGCGTGCTGGCTGCGGAAGCTCAGCGGCTCGCCGTTGGTCTTGCGGTAGTGGAAGAGATACCGTTGGTATCGCTCCAGCACGGTCCGGGTCACGTCGATGGCTTCCGTGATGCCACGCTCCTCCAGCCATGCGATGAAGAAGCCGATATGCCCCGCGCGGCCCCGCACGGTGAACTCGGAGTAGTGCTGCACTTCAAGCGCATGGAGATGGTCGCGCATCAGGGCCTGGAGCGGCGTCTGGACGATGGGCTGCGGTTTGCGCCGCTTCTCTACGCGGGCCATCGCGTAGCTCCCGCATGATGCCCGTTGCCATTCAAGCTACGGGGAGGCACGGCTACGACGTGATTTTCTTCGGTCACATCCTGAGTAGTGATTTTCAGCGTGTTTTCGAAAAACGGCACTTGAAGCCGCATGGATACTGATGCTTTATCACTCGCACCACCCCCAGACACACCCCGGACTTGGCCCAGACTCCCCCCGGACTTCTGGCCCTCCAGCCCAGACTTCTTTGCGTCGTACCCATGCTCCAGCCCCGGCAACGTAGGCCGCGACTCATCGGACGGATGGTCGAAGAACAGCTCATAGACGAAGCTTTGGCCGCGCCCGCCGCGATGCACGATGAGATATTCGAGGTCTTCCAACCGCTTCATGTGCCGCTTGAGCTGCGAGTCGCTCCAGTGCGTGAAGGCCCGCACGTCGCGCCGCGAGAAGCGGTACTCGGTGCGCTCGATCTTCTCGCGCCTGCATTCTGCCGTCACCATGCCGTCGATCAACAGCAGCAAGCTCCGCGTCTGCGCCTGCACGTCGTCGAGCGAACGGCCTAGTACCTCATGGATGAGCCTCTTTGCCAGCTCCACGTCCGCGCTCGTCGCCTCGATGTACTCGAAGGGCTTGCCATCTTCGTCGGTTGCCGTCTTCACTTCGCGCTGCCATTGATGCAGGAACGTGATGCTATGGATGAGCGTAAGGAACTTCATGTGGTCGCGCCGCGTCCGCGTCATCGAGTCCGGGAAGCTCAGCTCCGGGGCCTGCTCGTTGACCACTGTCAGCGGTCGCAGCAGCCGTTGCGCGTTGCGATGCAGCTTGAGCACCGCGTCCCGCCTGCGCTTGCGGAGCAAGCCTTCAAGCGTCTGGGCCTCCCGCTGCACCCGATGGATCGCCTGGGTCTGCTCCCGGTCCTCGTTCACCGTCAGGACCAGACAGCGGTTCAGAAGCTCCTCGTCCACGTCGATCGCCGTCGTGGTCAGGAAGATCATCACCGGCCCTTTGACCCGGTACTCATGCGTGATGTGCTTGCCGCTCACCGGGTCTTTGCCGGTGCTGGCGATGCTCACTTCGCCCTCGGACTGCAACAGCTTCAACGGATAGGACGCGCGCTGCGCGCCCGCTTCCTCTACGATGGCGAGCACCTTATTCTGGAGATCGGTGTCGCCCATGTAGAACAACGACTGACCAGTCATGGCCGAGTATTGCACCCGGTGTTCTTCCGGCACGAACGCCAGCACCGCATCCATCAGCGAGCTTTTGCCAGCGGCGGAGCTGGACTGCACGATCACTGCCAGCGGCTTTTCCAGATGCCGAGATACCGCGCCCAGGTAGCCGACCAGCTTGTTCGTCTCCTCGCCAACCGTGCCGCACCGTGCGAAGTCCTCGACGATCCGCTCCATGAGACGCGGATCGCGCAGCAACTCCAGCGCAGCCTCCCGCTCTCTCTCGGTCATCTTGTCCACCGGCGCTTTCGGCGCGAGGGCATGGGCGATCTGCTCGTCGCGCAACAGCTCCAGCTTCATCCATAGCTGGCTCAAGTCGTGACGCACGATCTCTTCTTTGATGCCCAGCTCTTCCGCAGCTTGCTTGGCGAACGCCCCGCGCTGCCGCGCTGAACTCATCTCCAGCGTGTCGACGTGCAAGGCCATATCGCCGTGACGGTTCACGCCCAGCACGCGAAGATTGATCTTCAACAGCAACGGACTGGTGTTCTTCTCAAGGCCGCGCACCCGATATTCACGATCACCGAAGCGCAGAAAAACATCGTCGCCGCGCACCTCGAACGGTAGAGGCTCGACCGGCGGAAGAACGGCAGCTAAGGAAAAAACATGCTCTGGATCGGCGGCGGGGGATGCTGCGATGGCTGGCTCCGGGGATGGTTCGACGGGAGCCACAACAACGGCTTCTTGTTCGACGATCTGCCCTTGCACCGCTTCGATCACTGGTTCCGGGGCCTCGTTCTCGATCATTTTTTCTTTAGCTGCTTGCTCTTGTTCTGGAGCGGCGACGATCTCCGGCGCAGTGACTCCAGACGGCGCAACCATCACCGGAACGGCCACGCGGCCCGCTGGCCGCGCACCTTTTCCCAGCCACGATGCGCGATTCAACAGCACCCCCAGGCTCTTCGCCGCTGGCTTCGTCAGCAGCGCATACTCGTTTGCATCCATGCCTTTGGGGAACTCCACGCGGAAGCATTCAAGCCCGCTCTCGATCAGTTCCTCGGCCAGCTTTGCCGCTGCCTTGTGGCCCGCTTCGTCGGCGTCGTAGGCGATGTACACGCGCCTCGTGCCGTGCTTCTCGAAGGCCGCTCTGTGGTCTTTGGTGAAGCCGTTCACGCCATAGCTGGCCGTAACATTGCGATAGCCCGCGCACCAGAACGTCAGCGCGTCGATCAGCGATTCGCACAGGATGATCTCCTTCGACGCAACCAGCGCCTCCTCGTTCCATACGCCCCGCATCGGCCCCGGAAGGTACATGTGGTACTCCGTTCCGGCGCGGAGATTGTCGTTGATCTTGCGCCCATAGAGCTGCACCACGTCGCCGTCTAGATTCAGGATCGGCACCACCAGCGAGCCGCGCAGATGCTCATGGCCACTCTGACGGAAGATGCCCAGCTGCTCCAACTGCCCGCGCAGCTCCGCGCCGGCGAGACGGTTCCTATCCGGCAACGCCGGCCCCAGCATTCGGTCGCTGAACCCAAGCTGGAACCGCTCCACCATCTCAGCAGAGTGAAGGCCGCGCTTCTCCAGATACCGCTTCGCCTCCGGCGTCTCATTGAGCGTCCGGTGATAGAACCGCACCACCTCCCGCATCGCCGCCCGGTCCTCCGCGCCCAGCGTCACCGGGCAGGGCAGCTTCGGCACCGTGCTGATCTTCACCACCGGCCCCGGCAACGGCGCGTAGTCCCTCTTCAGCAGCGCGATGGCATGGCCATCGCTCACGCCTTCCGTCCGCGCTACCCACCGGATCACATCGCCGCCCTCGCCGCACGCGCCCTTGCAGCTCCACACGTTCTTTACCGGGTCGATGTTTAGGCTGGGATTCCGGTCGTCATGGAACGGGCACAGTCCGATCAGCTCCTTACCCACGCGCCGCAGCTTGATTCCCCGCGCCTCGGCCAGCCGCTGGATCGAGACTTCTTTCTTTAGCCGCTCCTTCACATCGTCCGGCATATAAGCCATGTACCCTCCGTTTCGCCGTTCCCATCGAAAACCTGTCAAGAGGCATTTGCAGGAACATTAGCTAGTACACAGATAGCATATATGCAATACTGGGATCAACAGAGGAATTGGGGGTCTCTATGCAGACTTACGCTGTAGTCGTGCCGATTAACCACAACTGGACCGTGAGCTTTCCCCAACACCTGGCCCAGCTCCGCAAGGAGCGCGGCTTCACCCAGCCCCAGCTCGCCGAGAAGATCGGCCTCCACGTAGCCCAGATTCGCCGCTATGAAGCCGGAACATCGCAGCCGACCCTCGATGTCATCCGCAGCCTCGCCGTCGCTCTGGGCGTAAGCGCAGATGAGCTACTTTTTGACAAGAACGAACGAGGCCCCGACGATGCCCTCAAGCTCCAGTTCGAGGCCGTCTCCAAGTTCGACCCCGAGTCCAAGAAGGTCGTTCAACAGGTGCTCGATTCCATGATCCTGCAACAGGAGGCGCGGCGCTGGTCTGCGGGCCGATAAGCGTCGCTCACGGCCCAGGTGAGAAGAAGACATTTTTCTCATGACAGGAAAAAACCCGCAGCGGAGGCGGCAGTCAAGGCCGCGCCAGCGCCGCGTGAGCGGTCGGAGCGAAGCGCAGAGCCTTGACGGACGACGGAGCGGAGGGTACCTAGCCACCGATGCTCAGGGGCACTTTCCTTTGTTTTCAGCAGGTTCCCCGGCAGCAACCCGCCGATACCCTCAGAGAACAAAAAGCTAGATAAACGGCTTGTTTTCAGTGGTTGCCATATAGCAACCAAAAAATGCCAGCCTTTTATCGTCTTTGCCCTTTAGCCACCTGATTCTAAAGCGGTTCCCCAAGGGTAACCCAAGGTTGCTCTACAGCACCCATTCTGGGGTGGCGTGTCACCCTAAATCCGGTGCAGAGCACCGTCGTCTTTCGATGGGCGCGGCACAGCTCCCATTTCAAGGCTCGGGTTCGTGGAGATCGGTTGCAGCTTCCGTCTCCAAATGTACACAGCATAAGCCAGAGCTCCGTAATGAACACCGAAGAGCAGAGCCAACAACCACCCGATACGGACACCGGCAGACGACCGCTCAACGACTATCCAGTACCCCCACATCGTGAAGTAGAGGCACACCCCGCCCACCGCTCCATACGCCCCTAGCAGTCCTACGGGTATCGAAAACCAAGGCGACCATCCGTGACTGTGATCGGGCATCCACACTCCTGCTACCCAGATGAGCAGCAGGATGACGGTGATTAAAGCTAGTGCGGCCATCCAGGAAGCGAACAAGAGCACGACTGCCTTTGGGACTCTATAACGGTCTGCTAAGAGATATCGGGTCATATTGGCTCCTTCATTGTTTCGGAGGGGTTGGCAGCGGTATGTTGAACGGGTTGCTGCCTGACACTCCGGGAGGCGAGGGAGATGCGTTTGGATTTGGTGTCACTGCGTTCAAGATGTATTGACCAAGAGAGTTGATGCTATCGCCTACCGCCGATCCAAACTCCTTCACCTTGTCCACATCAATTCCACCCTCTAGCCCTACCGCGCCGATGTGACCTTCAACTCCGATTTCGTTCGGGCCTGCGGTCGCAGGATTGATTCCGATATTACCTGTGGTGGTCGCCGGTTGTGGGTCGAACTTGCCGTCCTTCACAAGTTGCTTGTCGACCTCGCCAGAGACTCCTGCCGTCGTCTTTCCGACTGTCGCCTTAGCCTCTACAACCCCCTTGGCAGTAACATCAACCCCGCTGGAGGTTCCACGAGCTTCTATTTGAGCCTTAGCGCCGATCTCGACTTTGGCGTATTTGGTCGCCTTTAGCTCTGTGCCCACTCCCGGCCCAGCACTGGCCTTCCCATAGAAGATCGCTATGAATTTATCCAATAGGGGGCCGTGGCCGTCTGGGTCAGTCCTGGAGAGAGGATTGTTGGTGAGATATCCGTACAGGTTGAGCGTCTGCGGATCGCCGAGTTTGGAGTACGGCACCGGCTCGGCTTTCGCGCTCCAGTCTGGCGACATCCACCGGCCCATTGAACTTGCGTAGTACCTGGCCCCGAAGTAGTCGAGTCCTGATTCTGCGTCTCTTTCTTTGCCGGTACTACGTGACCCGATGCGATTTAGAGCGGCGGTCGATTGCAACCCCAACATGAGTGTGGAGTTACAGGCATCGATGCCCAGATGCAGTGCAGGATTTTTGCTCGGAACCCCCTGACGCGGTTTTTCGTTCCGCAAGGCGATTGCGGCCAGCATCCCGTTCTCGATTCGCACGTCGGAGCTGAGTTGCATTCGCAGATGATTGTACGGCGCGGATGCTGGCCCGGCGGTTATTTCTTGGGGGAGATTCGGCGTGGGTTCCGGCGTCGATTCCAGGGCGGATACGTGTGCCATTGGGCCGCGCATTCGTGGCCGCATTTGCAACGTCAAGAGCGCAGCTAAGGGAAGAACATTCGAGGGGCTACAGCGTGACGATGTTGAGGCCGGGGATGAGCTTGAAGTGCTTCACGTTGAGCGTGGCCACTTCGAAGCCGAGATAGAGGGCTGTAGCGCCGATCACAAGGTCCTCGAAGGCGATGGCGATACCCTGGGCGGCCTGCTCGCCCTCGATGCGTCCGGCAAGCCTCGCGATCTCCAGCGAGACCGGATGCACGATGAGGTCCTGGAAGGCTCCCTCAGCGAAGACGCGCCGCCGTTCCCGCTGGGCTTCGGTTTTGGCCCGGTAGATGCCGTGCGTCAGCTCGACCACGCTGACGGTAGAGAGCGCGATGTCCACCTCGCCATGCGAGGCCCGAGCCTGCCGGAGGATATCTTCGATGGACTCGCCACGCCGCTCGCTTGCGATGAGGATGCCGGTGTCGAGTATCAGTCCCATGCCGACGTATCGCGGGGCTTGCGGTTGCGGACGATCTCTTCCATGTCGGCGGCGAAGTCGGCATCCATGACCGGCTTATAGCCCAGCTCTTTCGAGCGGGCCTCGGCAAGCGCGATGGACTCGGAGATGGAGCGGCGCGGCGGAGCCGCCGCGCGAAGCACGGCCACCGGCTGGGCACCAGATTCGATGACGACCTCGATGCCTGCGCGGACGCGGGCCATCAGTCCGGCGAAGTCACCAGCGGCGTCGGCTTCCGAGATGTGGATCGTTGCCATATTCACGATGATACCTCCATAGGCTTTTTTCTTAGCTGCCGTTCTTTTCTGCCCATAGACCGGGCTTCCCCTAAAACCCTGTCAAGAGTTAAAGAAGATTTATTTTCATTGGGGGAAATACTCCTCTTGGTAGTATTCCTCAGCCGTCTTCCCGGTCCTCGTCGGCCTCCGTTGTGAGCTTGTCGAACAGCTCCTCGGCCTCCGGCCTGTCGGGAGCAAGAGGCGGAGAGATCGCCGCTCTGGGGGCCGCACCTGGCTCTAGCAACGCGGCGGGATGTGTGGCGGCGTAGACCTGCTGCAAGGCCCTGAGAGCGACGTGCGTATAGATCTGCGTGGTCTTGATGTCCTCGTGGCCGAGGATCTGCTGGATGAACCGGATGTCGGCGCCGTTCTCGTGCATGTGGGTCGCCATCGTGTGGCGCAGCAAGTGACAGGCTCCGGCCTTGCCGAGATCGGCGGCAACGATCCGCTGCCGCACCGTCCACGTCAGATGATCGCGGCTGAACGGCTCACCCTGAGCCGTGAGGAACACGGTGCGGTCGTCCGGCTCGGCCACGATCTCCGGTCGTGCCTCCCGGATGTACTTCTGCACCCATGCCGCGCCGCGCTCTCCGATAGGGACGTAGCGGTCTTTTTTGCCCTTGCCCTGCCGCA
>Ga0302194_10001308_pt1 | contig 15909 bp, 17 predicted proteins | sample II_Bog_N1_1_FD_200227 | JGI IMG/M metagenome (GOLD analysis project Ga0302194, IMG submission 200227) | Peat permafrost microbial communities from Stordalen Mire near Abisko, Sweden - II_Bog_N1_1 | ecosystem: Environmental > Terrestrial > Soil > Wetlands > Peat | place: Sweden: Abisko...
CAACCCCTTCCCATCCCTGCGCGTCTTCGAGGTGGACTTCCCCGCCACGCAGGCATGGAAGCGCGCCATGCTTGCCGAAGCCGCCATCGCTCTGCCCGCCAGCCTGACCTTTGTGCCCCTCGACTTTGAACACAAGGCGCTCGCCGAAGGACTTGCCGACGCCGGTTTCGACGCCGCCTCGCCCGCGTTCTTCGCCTGGCTGGGTGTCGTGCCTTATCTCACCTTAGACGCCTTTCGCGCCACGCTTGCCGCCATCGCCCAGTTGCCCGCCGCAAGCGCCCTCAGCTTCGACTACGCGCTCGCGCCTGAGACGCTCAGCCCCGTCGGCCGCAAGGCCTTCGACGCGCTGGCCGGCCGCGTGGCCGCCGCCGGCGAGCCCTTCCAGCTCTTCTTCACGCCAGCCACAATGGAAGCGGAACTCCGCCGCGCCGGCTTTCACCGCATCGAGCAACTGGATTCGGATCATTTGAACGAGCTCTACTTCAAGAACCGCACCGACGGCCTAAAACTCTCCGCCGTCAAGCTAGCCATCCTGGCCACCGCCTGGGTGTGACCGGGGGGCGGCGTAGTTTCCTAGTAGGCGACAAGCCTCTAGGAACGGGCAATTCTCATCTGCGTCGTGCCTGGAAACGCGGTTTGGGCTGTTGGCGTCAACGCAACCGGCGAAAAACCTGAAAGCCTTCGCGCACCGATGCCCAACTGCATGGCATCGGTGGCGCCCTCATCCTGGCTTGGAAAGAGCAATGGGACCGTGGCCACCCGCCCAGTTAAGCAACTGCCTTGGTTTGCAAGATGTTTTCATCGGGAATAATAAGATTGTGACTAAAGAACATGACTTCATTTCCGATGTAGTGCCTTTGCGCCGAGTAATTCAGCCCATATTTCAGCGTTTGGTCTATCTTGTACATTGCGCAAATTTCCTCAGCATTGTCGTAGGACACTACCCAAGGCCACTTGAAACTCTTTTGCTGGAGCTTCTTGGCGATCGCAATGTGATCTTCATGTTCGTAGTAATTGCGATACAGGCCCTTGCCTTTAACGTAATAAGGAGGATCAAGGTAGATGAGCGACTTTTTTGGTAAAAATTCCGAGCACCTCTTCAACAGACGTAACGAATCATCGCAATACACAGAAATACTATCGGAATGCTTGGCAATCTCAGTGATGCGAGCTGCCAAGACATCCTTCTTGAATCGTGCATCCAGCTTGTAAGTGCCATTCTGATTCTTCCCACCAATAACGCCGGCCTTGAGAATCCCAGAGCGATTTGTCCGGTTCATGAACAAGGTCGCAAAGCCCTTTTCGACAATGCTCGCCTTGAAATCACCGCATAGAACGAACCGCCACTTGAACCACTCCTCGATGGTGATGGGCGTGGCATCGAGCAGATTCAGCAATGCACGGGAATGCTTGGTGACGGAAACCCAGAAGGCGTACACCGCTGGGTCAGCATCGTTGATATGAATATGACTGGCATGACCATGTAACAACAACTCCAGTGCAACGCCTGCTCCACCCGCATATGGCTCAAGGTAATGCCCTCCCGCAACACCATTAGCCTCCATCACTTTGCCGATGAATGGAGCAAATGGTGCCTTGCCGCCGGGATAGCGCAGTGGGCTGTAAAGCTTGTTCGAGTACATGGCTACAAAACCTTCTTCAATTTTACTTCCAATCCGGTCAGTTTCGCAGGATCAACAGCAAAGCCTACCTTCATTGCGCTCTCCAAGGAAGCCTTGAACTTCTCCAGAAACACGTTGACTTTTTCCGGATTGGCATCAGCCCAGTGCCTCCATGGGTTATGAGATTTTGAACGAGCCGCAACAAGTTTTTGGAACTCCGGATCCTTATAAAACCGCTTAAAGATTTCACGAGGCTTCTCGTTGCCTTGGTATGCAGCCACACGTTCCTGCACATCAACCCTCGCACCTTGGATGGCGAACTCACGAATGACGTACGCTGCCGACTGAGTGAAATTTGGCCGCGCATACTGCAAATCGTTCTTCCAAAAGTCGTCCTCGATTGGAAGATTGTACAGGTACTCGAAAATCAACTGATCCGGCGGCAGACTCCCCGGAAGAAGCATCACAGTCTTCGTGGTCTTCTTTCTGACCAGCTTTGCGGCATCGGAGTCCAGGCACACGATGCTTCTCTCCGAGAACTCGCGCACACCTTTGTCAATCAGATGCAGGTAATTGGAGCAGCCCAAGGTCACCTCCGGCAGAGGGGCCATGAACTTCTTGATGGGCTGGCGATTCATCAGTACAGCGAAAAAATCGGCGGCTTCCTTGTCCTCGAAGTACACATTGATCTTGGGCAGCTTATCGACTTCTCCTGCCGCTACGGTTTGAGTATTGATGTCCGCGCTAATCTGTGCCCAAGACCAATTCTCCTTATTTTGCACGCCACCGAAAGTGTCGCTCAGGTAAATGGTCTTGTATCTCCCACGCTTTCCTTGACTTTGTTGGTAAGCGTATTCAATTAGCGTGGGCGAATGGGAGGTCATAACGACCTGAAGATTCAGACCTCTGCATTCCCTACCCAAAATCCTTAACAAGTTCACCTGCGCCGTCGGGAACAGCCCTGCGTCCGCTTCATCTATCAGAAGTAAGCCGCCCTTGTAGTCGGCGTATTCCTCTTTCAGCTTACGGAACGACATCAGCGCCAAGATGACCTGTCCGGCGTTGTCTTCCCCCGCAGATACGGATTCCTGATCATAGTTGTCTCCATACGCTACAGCGGAGCTGATGGTTCCTTCTGTTCCAGTTGCCAGAGAGGATTGACGGTTTAGCAGTTCATTCGTCAAGCCAATGAAGTCCTGTTTATGGCTGTTAAGGTAAGGCAAATCTTTGACTTTGTAGTCCCGATCCGCGATGGGATAAAGACGCTTCAAACTCAAAAAAATCACTGGATGAGTGAAGTTGCGGCTTGAATTCCCCCCGTCCCTGACGGTGCTATTGTTGCGAACTACTGGTCTTGGCGACGCGCCCCGCTTCATCAGTTCGAGCTTTGCTGTTGCATCCTGATCGGTATAGCCATCGTGCAACTCGATGGATACCTTCATTGATCCCGGTTGATCGAACTTGTCGGAAATTCTGAAATGCTCGCTGTATTGAGATTTGAACAGGCCGCCCGAAATTTGCCGGGACGAAAGCGCTTTGTTGTTGATATAGTCTTTTTCGAAACTGAAAATCTGCGCAGCAATGCCAAGAATAGACGACTTCGACGTTCCATTCTTGCCGCACACGACCGTGATGTAGTCGCCAAATTCGACTTCCACGTTATTCAGTGCGCGGAACCTTTCAATTACCAGCTTTTTAAGCTGGGTGTTTGGTTTGGTCATCCCTTTTGCTCCCTTACAGCAAGAATCTCCAGCGGCATACTGTACATCTTCTCAAAATCACAGAGCATCTCAGCAGCCTGAGGGTGGCCACGGTCTTAAAAACCTATCCTCGTTAAGATGAGGGCGCCCCCGGTCTTGATTTAAGACCGTGGATCGCAGGTAAGCTTTAGCCAAAGAAATATTACTCCTACTGGTCGGCTCGTCGTCATTTGGCGCCAAATCGCCGAGGAACGAGTTGACCATTCGGAAGCCAATTCCGTAGTTCCGGGCGGTTGACCGGCAAACCGGAAACTGCCCCTCGACCAACTGGCCTCCCGGTTGCGGCTGCGCGTTAAGATGAGTCATGCGCCGGTTCGCTCTCGCTCCCATCGTCTTCGCCCTGCTCGGCCTCTCCGGCTGCGGCTATCACACCCTGGGCGCGGCCACTCATCTGCCGCCTGATCTCCATACGCTCTCCGTGCCGGTTTTCTCTACCCGCACCGAGGCCTATCACACCGAGACGGCGATGACCCAGGCGGTGATCCGCGAATTCGCCGCGCGCACTCGCTTCCGTGTCACGCCGGTTGAGAGCCCGGACGCCGACGCCGTGCTCCACGGAACCATCCTCAAAGAGACGGTAGCGCCGCTCACCTACAACTCCGCCACGCAGCAGTCCTCCAGCTTCCTCATCACCATGGTGGTTTCGGTCACGCTCAATGGCCGCGACGGCAAAGTCCTCTACGAGAACAAGAACTACGTCTACCGCCAGCAGTACCAGTCCACCACCGACCTGCCCACCTTCTTGCAGGAGAACCCCGCAGCCGTCGAGCGCCTAAGCCGCGAGTTCGCCCGCCAGCTAGTAGCCGACGTGCTCGAAGGATTCTGAGGGGCTACGAAGGATCTCAGCGGTTCACGGGCGCCATGCGATTGCCCTGCCCCGCTCAGTTCATCTGGCTTGACTTGGATTTGAGGTACTTGTCGAAGGGAATCTCGAAGTAGAAAAGCTCGTTTCCGTCGGCGTCGCGCAGCTTGTGCAAATGGAGCTTGGCGCCCTGCAGCGGCTTGTCCAACTGCGAAACGTCGTAGAACAGGAATCCAGCGCGCGTGGTGTGCGCCTCCACAACCAGGGCGCCGTACTCGAAGGTATCGAAGTCCTGCTCGATATCTTTATCGCTCGCCTTGGGCTTCAGCCTGATGTTGGGTATGGGGCCGGGCAAGGGAATCTTCTTGCCGGTTCGCTCCTTGTCGGTCAAAAGCCGTTCCACGTCCTCGGGCTCGGCGGCTTGAATTCTGTCGCCGGCGGCGGTAAGAAAGAGAATCCGCGCATCGCGCAGGGAAATCGGACGATCGCCGTTGTTGGTCACAATCAGCCGCACTGGCATGACGCCGTGGCTAAGGTAATCTACCCGAAAGATCGCTTCCTTTTCTTTTGTGTCATACGGCTCGGCGGCGACGGCTACCTTCTCGGCGTTGTGCACTTCGACCGCCGCAAACGTTGTGGCCGGCTGCACAGCGGGCGGAGCATGGTCGGTGGCCGAGGCCGGAAATGCCAGCCAAAGTGCAAACAGCGGTAACGTCGAGGAAACCCTCATCGTGCATGACTGTATCATTTGAGGGTTAGACCGGGGGGCGCCAAATTCGGTAACGGATGATTTTGCTTTTTTACAATCTGGCGTTGCTCGCGGCCCTGGTGGCCGGTTCGCCCTGGTGGCTATGGCGGATGGCCACCACGCAGAAGTACCGCGAGGGGCTGGCGGAGCGCCTCGGGCGGGTTAGGTTTCTCAAAGGTCAGGGCGAGCGCCCCCTCATTTGGGTCCACGCCGTTTCGGTGGGCGAGGTGCTGGCGGTGAGCCGGCTGGTCAAGGAACTCGACGCAGCGTTTCCCGAATATCTTGTCGCCATCTCCACCACCACCCGCACAGGTCAGGCGCTGGCCCGCGAGCGCTTCGGAGTGGACCGCGTCTTCTATTGCCCGCTGGATCTGCCTTGGGCAGTGCGCGCCTATTTGAATGCCCTCAAGCCTCGGTTGCTCATCCTCGCCGAGACCGAATTCTGGCCCAACCTGCTCAACGGCTGCTTCCGCCGGGGAATTCCGGTAGCCGTCGTCAATGCCCGCATCTCCGACCGTTCCTGGCCTCGTTATCGGCGGCTGCGCTGGCTGTGGAAGCCATTCATGGGGCGTCTCAGCCGCATTCTGGCCCAGAGCGAGACCGACGCGGAGCGCCTCAAGGCCATCGGCTGCGCGCCTGAGCGGGTCTCCGTCGCTGGCAATCTGAAGTTCGACGTGCGCGCCGCCGTGGAAGCCGACGCGACACGACTACTGAAGGCCCTTGCTCCCGATCTTCGTCTCATCGTGGCCGGCAGTACCCTGGAAGGCGAAGAGGCGGCTCTTCTCGAAGCATGGCCGAACCTGCTCGCGGCCGATCCGCAACTGGTGATGGTGCTTGCGCCCCGCCATCCTGAGCGGTTTGGCGCCATAGCTGCGCTGCTCGAACAATCCCACTTTCAATGGGCCAAGCGCTCGAATTGGCGCTCGCAGCCGCCCGGCGCCCGGCAACCGCTGAAGCCCGCCGAGATCGTTCTCCTCGACACCATCGGCGAGCTAGCTTCGGTATACTCCATCGCGGCGGTCGCCTTCGTCGGCGGAAGCCTGGTTCCCGCCGGCGGCCACAACCCGCTTGAGCCGGCTCAGTTCGCCGTTCCCATCGTGATGGGCCCGCACTACACTAACTTCCGCGCCATCACCGACGACCTGCGAGCGCACGACAGTATCTGCATAACGGAAAAAGAGAATCTCGCGAAGGTCCTTTTGGACTTGCTGTGCGATCGGCCCGCGGCAGCAGCCATCGGCGAGCGGGCAAAGCAGGTCTTTGACCAGCAGGCCGGAGCAACCGGGCGCTGCGTTCAGGCGATTCAGGAACTGCTCGCGCAAGGGAGGCGAAGCCAATGAAACGGCCCTGGCTCGCCCCACTTACGCCCCTCTACGCAGCCGGGCTAGCCGTGCGCAACCTTAGCATCGAGCATGGCTGGGAGATGGTGCGGCGGCTTCGCTGCCCGGTCATCAGCATCGGCAACCTCTCCACAGGTGGTTCGGGCAAAACGCCGCTGACCATCGCCCTCGGCCAGGCGCTCACCAACCGCGGCCTACGCGTGGACGTGCTCTCAAGGGGCTATGGTCGCCGCAGCCAGCTTCCCGTCCGCGTTGACCCCGCCGGAGCTGCCGAAGAGTTTGGCGACGAACCTCTCCTGATTGCGCGCCAGACGGGCCTGCCGGTCTTCGTGGCTCGTCAGCGGTATGACGCGGGGCTGTTGGCCGAAGCCGAAGCGCCCGATTCAAAACAATCAACTGTCCATCTCCTCGACGACGGCTTTCAGCATCGTCAACTCCATCGCGACATCGACATTCTGCTGCTCGACAGCCGCGACGGGCGTGACAGCCTGCTGCCCGCTGGCAATCTGCGCGAACCGCTCAAGGCCGCCCGGCGAGCCACGGTGATCGCCATTCCCGCAAAGGACGACGCCCCGAAGTTGGAGGCCGCTTTGCGTGACTGGGGCTTCGTGGGACCCATCTGGCGGCTGCGCCGTACGATGGTGGTTCCGTCAGTGGATGGTCCGGTCGCCGCCTTCTGCGGCATCGCCCGCCCGGAGCAGTTCTTTACTGGCCTCGAAGCCGCAGGCGTACAACTCGTCGAGCGCCTCGCCTTCCCCGACCACCACCAATACACTCCCGCCAACCTGGGACGCCTGGCCACCGAAGCCCGCGACGCAGGAGCCTCAGCATTCATTACCACAGAGAAAGATCAGGTCCGCCTGGGCGCGGTTTCCACTACCTTCCCGGAATCGCTGCCGCTCAAAACCGCAAGCCTCCGCATCGAGATCGAGAACAAGGACGCAGCCATCGAGTGGCTCGTCGAGCGGCTGACCCCAGCGACCCATCACCCGCCCCTGTGAGAAAATCAGAGCTTGCAGACTCAATCCAAGTTTCGCTTGCTTGTGGTCAGGCTGGGCGCCATGGGCGATATTCTGCATGCCCTGCCGGCGGTGACGGCGTTGCGCCACGCCCATCCGGAATGGGTGATTGACTGGGTTGTGGAACCGCGATGGCTGGCTCTTCTCTCGGCTGAAAGCAACAGCGCCCGCGGTCCCTTACAGCCGCTTGTTGACCACATTCATCTGGCCACCACCAAGGCCTGGCGCAAAGCCCCGTTGAGATTCAAGACCATCCATGAAATCAAGCTTTTGCGCTGCGCATTGCGTACCGGCGAATACGATGCGGTGCTCGATCTGCAAGGCGCCATCCGGTCGGCGGTCGTGGGCCGGCTGGCGGGCTGTCGCCGGCTGATTGGCGAGGACCAGCCGCGCGAGCGCATTGCGCGCTGGCTTTATACCGAGCGCGTGGCAACCCGAGGCGCGCACGTCATTGAGCAGGATGTAGAACTGGCCTCGGCCGTCGTCGGCGACGATCTCGCCCCTGCGTCTCCTCAACTACCTGTGGACCCCGCCGCCGAAGCCTGTGCAGACCAGATTCTGCCTCGCTCAAGCAGCCGTCCAGCCGTGCTCATCAACCCCGGCGCAGGATGGGGCGCCAAGCGCTGGCCCCTTGAGCGGTACGCATCCGTAGCCAAAGGCCTCATCGACCGGGGCCTGCGCGTTCTGGTCAACGCCGGTCCTGGCGAAGAGCCGCTCGCCAATGCCATCCTTGAAGCAGCACCCACCGCCATTCCGCTTGCCTGCTCCCTGGGTCAGCTCATCGCCATCACCCGGCGCATCTCTTTGTGCATTGCTGGCGATACCGGCCCGCTCCACCTGGCCTGCGCCCTGGGCCGCCCAGTCGTAGGCATCTACGGCCCCACCGACCCAAGCCGTAACGGCCCCTTTGGAACCAGTTTCAGGGTGCTCCGCAGCCCCGAAAGCCGCCGCGACCACACCCGCCATGCAGCCCCGGAAGCCGGCCTGCTAACCATCCAGCCGGAAGACGTGCTTCAGGCCGCCAGCGAACTGCTGGCCGAGGAGAACTGATTATGTACCAACAGACATGGGTGCCCCAGGTCCGGGGTCCCCACAGACAGGTTCCCGTCTGTGGGGCGGAGGTCTCGATTCTGAGACCTGCGATAGCGCAAAACCGAATCGGCCGCATTCATCGGGAGATTGTCAGTTGACTGAGCCAAATCAACAGCAGCAGAGGGACTGGATGGCGCGCTGGCAGCGCGTCGCCCGCCGCATCCGTGTGCCGCTGGGCTTCCTCACCGGTGCGCTTTACCTCTTCGAATTGTGGAGGCGCGCCCCTCTGCCAGCCGCCGTGGCCTGGAGCCTTGCTCTGGTTCTCCCTGGCCTGTGGCTGCGCGGGTACGCCGCTGGATACGTCAAAAAGAACCGCGAACTCACCAGGACCGGCCCCTATGCGCACACCCGCAACCCTCTCTATCTAGGCTCCATGCTGATCGCCGCCGGGTTTGCGGTGGCGCTGCTAAGTTGGCTCGTGGCGATTGTGCTGGCAACCATGTTTGCAGTCATCTACATCCCCGTCATCGCCTCCGAGGAGCGCTTCTTGCGCGCCACATTTCCCGAGTTCGACGCCTACTGCCGCCTGGTGCCCAGATTGGTCCCGCATCTGTTCCCGCGCTCGATGTCGTCCACTCAGCCTGGCGCTGAATCTGCGTCCGGCGTCTTCTCTCTTTCGCTCTACCTCAGGCACCGCGAGTACAATGCTGCTATAGGGGCCGCACTTCTGTACCTCAGCCTGCTCTTCCTCCGGCCGGCTCTGGGTGCAATCGTGCATGGGCTGCGCTAAGCGTAGCCCGCGCCAGAATTGTCTATATCTCTCAAGGAGGCCTGCCTGACGGTGAAGAAGCGCGCAACCGCAGCGATCGTTATTTGTGCCCTCGCTTTGGCCGCCGCGGCTCAAAGCCAGCAGGGGGCGTCGCTCGCGCCTCCGCGAGCAGGCTTCAGCTTCCCGCAAAAGCAGACCCTCACCTACAGCGTCGACTGGCGAGTCTTTCCGGCCGGCACGGCTGTTCTGCACTTTGAGGCAACCGGCGATCGCGAGCGCATTACCGCCAACGCCGACACCATCGGCGCCATCAATATGCTCTTTCACGTCGGCGACCGCTTCCAGTCCACCTTTGACCGCGAAAAGGGCTGCACCTACGAATTCGACAAGCAGACCGTCGAAGGCCGCCGCCAGATCAACTCCACGCTCCGGCTCGACTACGCCCAGGGCAAGTCCATTCTGGACGAAAAGAACCTCGTCACCGGCCAGAGCAAGCACGTCGAGTCGCCCGTGCAAAGCTGCCTCACCGATCTGCTGACCGGCATCTATTACGCCTCGTCGCAGCCCATGGAAGTGGGCAAGAGCTTTATCGTTCCGGTGGTTGACGCCCTGCATACGGTCCCGGTAACCATGAAGGTCGAAGGCCGCGAAGAGATCAGGACCACCCTGGGAACGTTCAAGACCGTGCGCGTTCAGCCCACCGCCGACGCGGGCGTGGTCAAGAACCGCGGCAACATCTGGATCTGGTACACCGACGACGAGCGCCACTTGCCCGTCCAGATGCGCGCCCGCCTCTTCTGGGGCACCATCACCTTCCGCCTGACTGGCAACGAGAGCAAATGATGGGGGGAAGCTCGACCACGGGTAAGGGAGAGACTCGCTCCGCCCCATTGCGTCCCACGCCGCAGGTCTCGCGTTCCAATCCGCCGAACACCAGCAGCGGTTCAAAGTCGAGCGGGAGCAAGCCTGCCCCGAAGACTGAATCGAAGCCCGCGCAGAAGGGAAAGAAGAAGTAACTCGGCGGGAAGGTTCCGCTCTCAACCACCGGGGCTCACGGTCAACCGTGAGCCTCGATGCGTTCGGAGGCATCTACACAGAGCCTGATGCCGGCGATTTCGACTTCGAGGCCGCCATAGTCGGGGTGATCGTTTTCGCGAATGCGGTAAGCAATGTCGATGAGGGAGCCCTTGGTGAGGCCGAGTTCGGCGGAGCGGGCGGAAAGATCCCAGCCGACTGCGCGCATTGCGCTTGCGGAACCGGACAAAGCAGGGTCCTGCGCTAGTTCGAGCCGGATATGCCTTCCCTTCATGATGCGGGGCGCCGAAAGCAAACGCACCTTTCCTGCCATGAATACAGGCTCGGGGTTGCCGTGGCCCAGCGGTTCCAGCTTGCGCAGCCAGCCGGCCAGCACCGGGGTAATGCGGTCGAGAGGCAGTTCGGCGTGAATGCGGAGCACGCGCTCCGGTTCGCGCGCGACCAGATGTTCGTTTGCGTAAATACGCAGGCGGCGCTTCAGCTCAGGCAGCGCATCGGCAGGTAGCGCAAAGCCGATGGCGAAGGCGTGTCCGCCAAAGCGTGTAAACAGATCGGCGCAGCTCTCGATGGCGCTAAGCAACTGGAAACCATCGACAGAACGGCCGGAGCCGTGGGCTATGCCGTCTTCGACGCTAACCACAATCGCCGGCTTTGCAGTGCGCTCAACCACGCGCGAAGCGAGAATGCCGATGACGCCGCGATGCCAGCCAGCGCCATCCACAACCAGCAGCCGGTCCGATTGCAATTCGGCGTCGGCGGCCAGGCGCGTTTCAATGACGGAAAGCGCGAGCGCCTCGGTGTCGCGGCGCTCGCGGTTCAGGCGCTCAAGTTTGCTTGCCAGCTCGGCGGCGCGCGCCAGGTCGCGGGTTGTGAACAGCTCGATCACCTCGGAGGCAACGTCCATGCGGCCGGCGGCGTTGATGCGCGGGGCCAGGCGAAAGGCAACATCGAATCCGGTGATCTCTTTGGCTGAGGGGTCGAGCGCGGCGGCGGCAAAGAGGGCGCATAGGCCGGCTCCAACAGGCTTGCGCAGCTCATGCAAACCAAGAGCGGCAATCACTCGATTCTCGCCACGCAAAGGAACGGCATCGGCGATGGTGGCGATGGCTGCCATCTTCAAGAAACTGGGCAAGGTTTTTTCGCGGGTGCGGACGGCGTCGCGGCGCTCCAGGACTGCCTGGGCCAGTTTCATCGCAATCGCCGCGCCGCAGAGGGATTTCTCAGGATATGGGCAGCCGAATTGGTTTGGATTGAGTACAGCCAGGGCATCGGGCACTGCATCGCCGGCTTCCGGCAAATGGTGGTCGGTCACGATGAGATCGAGACCCAGTCGGCGGGCCGTCTTGGCCTCGGCAAAGGCCCTCATGCCGGTATCGACCGTGATGACCAGGCGAACGCCTTCCGCAAAAGCCGCTTCAAGCACGCTCGATTGCAGCCCGTAACCCTCCTTGAGCCGGTGAGGCACGTGAAAGCGGACCGTGCCGCCGAGCATCTCGATGGCGGTCTTCAGCAGGACAACGGCAGTGGTGCCGTCCACGTCGTAATCGCCGTAAAGCAAAACAGTCTCATGGTCTGCGATGGCGCGTTCCAGCCGCTCGACAGCCACTGTCAGTCCCAGCATGAGGAAGGGATCGTGAAGGTGGGCCGGTTGCGGGTTCAGAAAAGCGTAAGCCCGCTCTGCTTCCGTGATGCCACGGGCCACCAGCAGCTCGGCCAGCACCAGGGGCAGGCGAGCTGCGTTGGCCAGAGCCGCAGCCTCTGCGGGATGCGGCTCAGCCAGGGTCCAATGCTGACGGGGGCGCTGGCGGTGAGCCGAGCGCGGCAGGCTAGCCGATAGATCCGGCGCCAAGCCTAAAGCGGCTGCCGGGCTCGACGAAGTCACAGCGGCTTACTCGTCCTCGTCGATGTCGCCGGCGTGGGCATCGTCGATCACGATATCCTGAAAAGTTTCAATGTCTTCAAGCAGCGCCTGATACCGCTCATACCATTCGGTAGTGGTTTCATGCAGGAAGACCAAGCCCTGATAGACGAAGCCAAGCTGAATGTATCCAAGATAGCCGGCATACTTGCGCAGCCATTCGGCTTCCACCAGCTCAGTGGCCTCTTCATCCGGGAAGTTCATCTCCCCGGCTTCCTCGATCAGGGCTTCCAGTTCTTCCCGCTCCAGCGTCATTTCGCTGAACGTCACAAAGGGAGCCCCCACGTGCTTGGCCATCTCCACAAAGTCTTTCCATGCGTCGGGGTTGTCTTCGCCCTCCCAGACAATTGAGGGAATGTCCTCGGTGATGTAACCGGGAAGTCGTTTCAATCCGTGGCCTTCAATAAAGGCCACCATATCGTCTTTTAGCGAGAGGAGGTTGTCAGTGGTCATAGTCAATTACCCATTTTCGCAGATGGGGGCGGGTGGCCGTCGTCCAATTGTGGAAACTTCGCGGCGGGAACGGCAGAAGACCTGGGCCTAGGCCTTAGTCTGAAAGCAGCCGACTTGAGGAGGAACACCGCTTGCCCGCCTTTGAACGACACGTTTTTGTCTGCCATAACACGCGCCCCGCGGACGCGCCACGGCCGTCTTGCACCGCCGCCGGAACGAGCGATCTGCACACCCAGCTACAGCAATTGACCAAGGCCGCGGGGCTGGGGCCGCGCGTGCGCATCAATAAGTCGGGATGCCTGGACCAGTGCGAGCATGGGCCCTTGGTGGTGGTGTATCCAGAGGCGGTTTGGTATGGCAACGTCCGGCCTGCCGATGCCCCGGCCATCGTAGAAGAGCACCTGGTTGGCGGACGTCCGGTCGAGCGACTGCGCATCGCCCCCGAGTGCCTGAACACCAGGGCCTGCCCCCACCGGGGGTGAGCCACCGTCAATGGCAATCCAAAGTAACAGCGCCCTTGCTCAACCGGGGGACGCACGCCATCGCGTGGGGTATTGCGCAATGCGGCCTCGATGATGTAGGAAGTCTGAGTAGCTGTTGCTTTGAGAGCTGAAAACAGCGGGAGGTGTATCGAAAATGAACGTCCGCTATCTAAGTGTTCTGCTGATGCTCGCAGTGCTCGTTGTTGCAGGTGGCATCCTTCCTGCGTCCTCTGCGGCTCAAACCGTTGTGGGGCCCGAATACGCATTGGTCAAATCCCCAATTAATTCCCTGCAGCGGGGCGAACGGCAATGCGATTATTTCCTGTGGACCAAGCTGGGAGGAGATGTCCAACGCGTCAGCTTTAGTTACATAAGTCAGGATGGAAAATCGGAAACCGAAGCGCCTCAGATCGAAGACCTGGCCGTCGTCATCAATCCGGCAAAAGATGTTCCGACGGCAAGAATCGCCGGCGAGGACAATAACAGCAGAACCATGTGGCGATTGGAAATGTCGATGGAGATATACAACGCCAGTAAGTCGTGTCTGGGCGGCATCTCTGTCTCTAAAGGCCCGGGACACTCATAGAGCATCGATAGTCTCTGGAGCAAGACAGCTTCCGCGGCTCTCGATGCTTGAGAACCTGATCAACACCAGGTAGCATCCTGTCCTTCTTTCTCGCTGCGCAGAGGTAGTGTGAAAGGCCATGGATTGCGTTTTTTCACGCTGCCGCCTGCCCCCTGCAAGGCTCGCGCCGTTTCACGCCTCTTCGTCAACATCTATGCAACCTGCCGCTCACCCGTGACTCCCGTACAAGTTCATTAAAAAGTCCTCATGGACTAACAACCCGGTCGAACTCAATCCGGAATCGGTAGCTTACTTCTCCTTTACTTGCGGACTCCGTTCCATTACGGGCGCACCATAGCATTTGGCGCGAAACAGTTATTGCGATCGTTTCTGCCGATCCCGGATGATGAGAATACAATGCGATGCTGCGAGCTACAGCGTGTTCCTGCTTCTCAAAAAAGTAAGCGCATTCACGTTCAAGACAAGCGCACTTTGAGAATGGTGTGAAAGACATTTTTTTGACCGCTACTGAGTCGATGCATTTTCCCGGTTGGAGTCATGCGAATAGCCATTAAGCTTTTCCGAAGCACGGTCCTGACTGTGCTGGTGCTGCCGATCGCTATGGGTCGCAATGCCGCGGGAAAGAACAGTTCAACGCCGCCCTCTATCAAGGCAAAGCCCACCATCTCATGGGGCCTGAAGACCACAATCGCCGATTGAGCCGCCCTGGGTTCGGTACTCAATGCATCGGCCACCATCCACGGGAGTTTCACTTATTGAGTGGCGCCCTCGGGTAGAAAGCCGCTCGCAGTCAGAGGTGCCACGGTGTTAGCCGCCGGCGACTACACAATCACCGCGAGTTTCACCCCGGCAGATGCGGATGCATACCAATCGGTTGCCACGACGGCGCCGCTCAAGGTGATCTCCAAGGTCAAGACCGGCGTCGCAAGCAAGTAAGAGCCGCATGAGTAAATTCCCAGGAATATTCCGCGGTCTGCCGCATTTTCCCTCGCGGATCACAACCGATTCGCGCTTTCTGAGTGAAGTAAGCGCCCAAATCCAGCTTTGTCCCCACCCATCAAACTTTGGTTACTGGCTAAGTCTCATGTTCGCGCTCTGCGGTCCGATAACCGGAGTGCGGAGGACCCCATGAAGCGCGCGCGAATTCCTCAGATTCTGCCGCTTGCGCTGTTGGCGTCCGCTGCTGTGTGGGCTGCTCCAACTGCTGACCAGCGCAGCGGGGCAGCCCCGGTGGCGGTCAGCGGCATGTTCTCGGTAACCTTCAACATCGAGCCCGTTTCTTCCGCGGTGGCGGGCGGCTTGATCGAATGCAAGGCAAAAATCGCTCCCAGGCTGTCAGCTTTTGAGAACCTGAGCGGCGATGTTGCGCCTGTCGCATCGGCTGCGGGAGTGGCGTCCCCCGTTGCGGCCGGCCCGGCCGGTTCCTCCGTCAACTGTTCAGTTGAGATTCCCTTCGCCTGGCTGGTGAACGATCGAGGAAACGGGATCGCGCTCAGCTACGAGATCGACGCGGTGAGCGGCTCCGGCGTCGCGGCGCTGCGGACCCAACAGCCAATCGGTATGGCTTATCCCGTGGCCGGTGGAACAGCAAACGTGAACTTGCATGTGAGGTTTTGAGGCATCTCGCCGGACTGTTCAGCCCGCGACGATCTGCTAAAACGTTGGAGGCTTCATAGCCGCAATGCACCTAGCCCTTGCCGGAGATAGAATTGGGTTGACCCATGAGGAGGCCCAATGTCCAGGATTTCCCGGCTCGACCGCAGCGAAGTGACCCCGGCGATTGCCGCGCTCTTCGACAAGGCCTTTGCCCAGCGCGGCAACGTTCCCAATATGTTCCGGGTGATGGCGCACAGGCCAGAAATCTTTGCCACCATGCAGGCGCACTTCGGCGCGGTGCTCAACACAGGCACCGTAACAACCAAACTGAAGGAGCTGCTCATCGTCCGCACCAGCCAGATCAATGAGACGCCTTACTGCCTGGCCAGCCACACTGTCCTGGCCAAAGGGCTGGGTTGGACCGCCGATCAGTTGGCGCATCTAGCCGACTGGAAACTGCGCGAGGACTTTACCCCCGCTGAAAAGGCCGCCCTGCGCCTGGCAGAGACAGTCACCCGAGACGCCCATAACGTCACCAACGAGCAATTTGCCGAGTTGAGCAGCTTCTACTCCGAGGGCGAGATTGTGGAACTGCTCTGCGCCATTGGACTATTCAACTACTTCAACCGCTTCAACAACGCTCTCCGGATGGAACCGACCAAGCCCGGCGAGGGCGGCTGCGCGACGCCGGCTGCGGAACCTGCGCCGGCCCGGAAGCATTGACTGTTGCGCGCGATTCCAGCGCCT
>Ga0302194_10001309_pt1 | contig 15901 bp, 10 predicted proteins | sample II_Bog_N1_1_FD_200227 | JGI IMG/M metagenome (GOLD analysis project Ga0302194, IMG submission 200227) | Peat permafrost microbial communities from Stordalen Mire near Abisko, Sweden - II_Bog_N1_1 | ecosystem: Environmental > Terrestrial > Soil > Wetlands > Peat | place: Sweden: Abisko...
GATGCGCAACACCGCCTGATCGTACTCCCGCACCAGCCGCTCGAAAGCTTCCTGATCGCCGTTTTGTGCTGCCCGAATGAGGCCTGTTTCGTCTAAAGGCGCCGCCAAAGTGGCACTTACCGTTTCCGCAGCCTGAAACATCGCATTTCTCCCGCACTGGCTTGTTGCATCTGGCCAATTCACCGAAAGAGGTTCCGGCAAGACCGGCCTTGTCTTCTAGACGCACCGGGCGCCGAATTGTCACCAAAAGCCTGCCGCGGCCAGGCTGCCAGGGCGGCGGAGTACTTGTATATCCTGCTTGTATACCCTTGATATACAGTAGCTTAAAAGTGGACTCCGGGTATATTGAACGCGCGGAGAAACTGTAGCGAAGGTTACGGCGTCTTGTTTGTGGCGGCTCGCGGATAGAGCGATAAAGCAATGAAAAGACTCAAAACACGCGCGGGAGCCTACGGCGTCGCCATGGTCGCGGTCAGCGTCGGCATTGCCCTGCCCCTGGTCACCAAACCCTTCGTGGGCCAAAGCGCGCCCTGGATCTCATTTATCCCCGCCGTCCTGCTGAGCGCCTGGTACGGAGGTTTCATCCCCGGCGTCATCACCAGCATCATGCTCGTGATCGCCAGCCTCACCCTCGGCGGTACGCTCTTCACCACCAACTCCAACCCCGCCACCCGTGCCTTCGGAGCCTTCATGTTCATGGTGGCCGCCATGACCGTCTGCCTCGTCATTCGCGCGCTGCGCAAAGCGCAGGCCGCCGTTCAGGCCGAGCGCGACCGCCTCGAACTGATCCTCCGCGATCTCCCCGTGGGAGTGGTGATCGCTACCGAACAGGGCAAAGTGGAACTCGCGAATCCCGCGGCCATGGAGATTTACGGAACCTCCAACGGGTCCGGCGCCGGATGGCTGATCGAACGTTCGCTGAAAAGCCGGGAAACCATCGTGAACGAAGAGGTCGACATCGTACGGCAAGACGGTTCGTCGCGCGCCCTGATGATCCATTCGCGCCCCCTGGGCCATTCCGCCGCCATCGCAACGTATTCCGATGTCACTTCGCTGCGCGCCGCGCAAAAGGCCTTGCGCGATAGCGAAGCCCGCTTGCGTCGCCTGTTCGACAGCCCCATCATCGGCGTGGTTTCCGGACACGGCGACCTGGCCATCGAGGCCAGCGACAGTTTTCTGCGCATGCTGGGCTATTCGCGCGAAGATCTGCATGCCGGCCGGATCGTCTTCTCCGCCCTGACGCCCGACGAGTTCCACGCCGCCGACGCCCGCGCCGCCGCACAGATGGCGGAGCGCGGCTTCAGTACCGCATGGGTCAAGGATCTGCTCGCGCTCGACGGAAGACGCGTTCCCGTCATGATCGGCGCCACGTCGTTTGAACCCGGACAGGCCTCGCCTGAGCCGGGGCAGTCGTCAACACCGGGGCAGTCGTCAACACCGGGGCAGTCGTCAACACCGGGGCAGTCGTCAACACCGGGGCAGTCGTCAACACCGGGGCAGTCGTCAACATGGATCGCGTGGGTGCTCGATCTTTCCGAACACCGCAAGCTCGAAGAGCGCCTCAGACAGGCCGCGAAAGCCGAAAGTATCGGCCTGCTGGCCGGCGGCGTCGCCCACGATTTCAATAATCTGCTGACCATCATCATCGGCAACGCGTCCATGGCCCAGATGATGCTGAGCGAAGACAGCCCCGGACGCGCGCAGATTGAGGATGCGCTGCGCGCCGCCGAACGCGCCGCGGACCTGACGCGCCAACTGCTGGCCTATGCGGGCAAAGGCAGATTCGTGGTTCGCGAAGCCGATGTCTCAACCGCGATTCGCGACATCGGCAAGCTCTTCCGCGCCTCCGCCCCGGCGCAGGTCGATGTCCGTCTGGAACTCGCCCAGGGTCTGCCCATGGTCAGAGCGGACGTGACCCAACTGCAGCAACTCGTGATGAACCTCGTGATCAACGGAGTGGAATCGATCGGTGAAAAGCGAACCGGTCTGGTGCGCGTCGCCACTTCCGCAATGACGGTGGACGACAAATTTCTGCAATCGGCGGAATGGCTCGACGATATCGCCCCCGGACAATATGTATTGATCGAAGTCACCGACGATGGCTGCGGTATGGATGCCGAGACGCGCGCCCGCATCTTCGACCCGTTCTTCACCACCAAATTCACCGGCCGGGGACTAGGCCTCGCAGCCGCCGCCGGCATCGTTCGCGCACATCGGGGCGGCATGATGGTGCGCAGCGCGCCTGCGCAGGGAAGCAGTTTTCAGGTCTATCTGCCGACAGCCGCGCCCGCGCCCGAAAAGCAAAAAGCGGCGCCCGTTCCCGTGCCAGTGGCCAGCTGGCCCGGCAGGTCGGCGTAGCCGAGGCAGAGTTGGTTATATCAGCCCGTTCAGGTACTGAGCCAGATCAACTCGGATCGGCATCAGATACACGTTGCCACCCATGTTTCCAATCGCCCGGATCGCAGCTCTGGCAAAAGCCCGGTTCCAATCGAGCGTTGGAATGAAATCGGCGGGAAATATCACTCTGTTCGTCGTCTCCCAGTAAGCTCGTGAACGCGGTCCTACAACCGGGGCTATGCCCCAAAATACGTTACACCCTCTTAACATTTCAGCGCAGACCTCCAGCAGCCGAAGATCGAACAGGGGTTGTGTAAAGAAACCATCCGCTCCCGCATCCGCTTTTCTTGCCACTGCATCGAGCTCGTCCCGGAAACCTTGCCGATAGGGATCGAAAGCCGCAAAAACCTTCAGCTTCGGATGGTGCCGCTTGAAGCGGCGTATGATGTCTTCGCTTGTATTGGGGTATGTCCGGTGGCTGAGATCGTGCGGCGGATCGCCTCTGATGACCAGCACTTCCGAGAGGCCGGAGGCAACAATGGCCTCTGCCATCGGCAGCTCGCCAACCGGCGGAATGTCGATGGCCCTGATATGCGGAATAGCGGCCGGAAGAATTTTGCTGGCGATCGCACAGGCGTCCCAGCTACGCAGCGCGAAGCGCATGAGATCCGGAATATTGAACGCATTGACTTCCGGCATCGCGGCATGCGCCAGACTCGCATCCGCGTACACTTCCGCTTCACTGCGTGGAACCAGTTCAACCGAAATTCTCATGCCCACGCGCTCATGCGCTACAGTTCAGAAGGCCGAACCGCGGCGCGGCGGCGTCCGAACAGAAAAGCAAAGAAAAGCAGACCGCCACTGAGAACAAATGTACCCGGTTCCGGAGTGACAAGATCGAGGCTCAGGACGCCCTGGCTGAAGGTGACCGGGCCACCTCCAGCGGGCGCGCCCCCATTCGCGGACGCAATAGGCGCAAATCCTGTATTAGGAGTATCGGGAGCGCCAAAACTAAAGCTCGAACCGACCCCCGGTTCCAAAAACACACTCCATCTGTTGCCCGCCTGACAACCAGCCCCATCGCTCTGGAGGAAGGAGTAAACTCCGGCAGCGTCCGTCGAAGGCAGACAGCCGGCAAACGCATAAGGTGAATTGGCGCTCGATTTCAGATCGAAGTCGAGCGATCCGACATCCACAGTGAACGAATCGAACTGCTGCGCGACCGTGTCATAGGTGAATGAACCCGTCGGATTCGGGGCGCCACCGACGGTAGTGGTGAAGTCAACATCGTAGGTGACCACGTCGGCCTGAAGCGTCGGCAGCGAGAGCGCTCCCAGACTGAGAAGAAGTGCGGTTATCGGAAGCAGCCTTGTCATTTTTTATTTTGCGATCATAGCACGATACAGAGCCGTCCGGATCGTGAAACGGTACGGGTACCGTTATTGTTGTCGGGTTGTGCGGAGTTTCGGCGCGTTTCCCCCCACCACGGAATAAGTGCGCGAACGCGCCCGCAAAGCAAAAGCGCCGCCCGTTACCGTACCGGCGGCCAGCTAGCCCGGCAGATCGTCTCATAAGTTCGGCGCCGCGTTCTCGCCGCGCCGCGAAGTCCACTTCGACAAATAGCGCGTGATGCGTCAACTTGATCGGAGCGATGGTAAACACTACGCGACTTTCGGGGAGCAAACCTCCACGACGCCGTTTGAAATGTCAGCTAGGAGTATACGGCCCAGGATAGGGTTCCGCTTGGCACCGATACCGTGGCGTATAGCCGCCCTCGTTGCCATAACGCGACGGGAGTCGGTCGGGCATGCGCAGCCGAAGGAACTTCTCTGAGATGTTTTTGAAAAACTCTCGCCGCGTTCCGCGGGGGGCTCATGATACTCTCTAATAGTCCTCAACTGAGGAAAGGAGGCACATCCGTTATGCGATACGAATTCAATCCGCTTAATAAGGCGATGATCGGCGCGCTTCAGGATTGCCTGCTTTCTGCCCGTCCTCGCTAGGCCAACCCTCTAAACAAAGTTCGGCACCATAGCCGAAGTGTGTCTCCTGAAAAGGCCAATTGGTCCTTACCGGGGCACAGTGTGGAGTCTATTTCAAACGTATGAATCCGAATATCTTTCAAACACTTACAGTTCTTGGAACTGACGAAATCCGCGGAATCCTCGTAAAACGCGTTGATCAACAGAAGCAAGCGGTAGGTATTGTCGTGGGGGTCATCGAACCCAATGGCCGCCGCGTAGTGGCCTATGGCAACCTCGCCAAGAACGATCCACGCCCGGTCGATGCAGATACGATCTTCGAAATTGGGTCCATCTCCAAGGTCTTCACTTCGCTGCTGTTGGCAGACATGGTGAACCGCAACGAGGTCGCCCTCGACGATCCCGCGGCCAAATATCTTCCCGAAAATGTCATGATGCCGGAACGAAGCGGCAAACCCATAACGCTGCTCGATCTTTCCACACACAGCTCCGGACTCCCACGCGTCCCCGACAACATGAAGTTGAAGGACATGCACAATCCTTACGCCGACTACAGCGTGAACGATTTGTACCAGTTTCTTTCCAGCTATGAGCTGCCGCGCGACCCCGGTTCCGAATTTGAATATTCGAACCTGGGAGGGGGACTCCTCGGCCACATCCTCGCACACCGCTCCGGAACGGATTATGACACGCTGGTCAGAGTCCGCATCACGGAACCGCTCGGCATGCCGGACACGGGTATTACGCTTTCTTCCTCCATGAAGCAGCGCATGGCCGATGGTCACAACGCGAGGCTCACCCCCGTCGCTAACTGGGACTTTCCCACGCTTGCCGGAGCAGGCGGATTGCGCTCCTCCGCAAATGACATGCTGACGTTCCTCGAAGCATTCCTCGGCTACAAGGAATCGCCTCTCGCCCCCGCCATGAATGCCATGCTCGAAGTTCGCCGTCCCCTCGGCCAAACGACGATCGGTTTAGGGTGGATTTTTATGTCAGCTCACGACCGGGAGATCGTCGCGCATGACGGAGGCACCGGGGGCTTCTGTTCATTCGTCGGATACGATCCTAAGGAGCGTATCGGGGTCGTTGTACTGTCCAACGCTGCTACTCCGAGCCGTGTCGCTAACATTGGTCTTCATCTCCTGAACCCGAAGGTGCCGCTTGCTAATCCCGAGCCTCCGGTGCCTCCAAAGCAGCACACCGAGATTCATATTGATCCTAAGCTCCTCGATAACTACACGGGCCGCTATCAGGTGACACCGAACCTCATTTTCGAAATCACCCACGACGGTGACCACCTCTACGCGCAGGGCTTCGTACAGGGCAACGGCCAGTCCATGGTCCTGCCTAAGTTTGAACTGTTTGCCGAAGGCGAGAAGAACTTCTTCGCCAAGGTGGCTGACAACCAGATCGCCTTTGAAACTGGCCCCGATGGCCGAGCTACGAGCCTTATTATGCACCGAGCAGGCCGCGAAATGCCCGCCGCCGCCCGATTGTCCTAATTGACGCTTCCAGTCGGTCTGCCAGGAGACGATAAGTACGAAATCGTCTCCTGGATTATGCTGCTGAGTTCGAAACAACGGCCCGCCCGCTGATTTGACGGTGTCATGGGTCACTCGCGAGTAACGGCGTAGCGTTTACCGTCAAGTTGACGGTTTGTCGGCAATCCGGACTGTGGCTCCATGTAGCTATTACGAATCGATCTCAAACAGAGATTTCGATAGCTCCGACTGCCGCACGATACTACCCAGCGTTCCCCGCCGGACCGGATTGTGAAGCGGCACGGGTACCGTTATCGTTGTCGTCTCCGAGCGTTTTTGCATGATCTGGTGACTGCCCCGCTGGCGAACGGCCACGAATCCATTTTGTGCCAGGATGCCACAGACTTCCGTGCCCGACAGCACCCGGAGCCTACCCAACCGGTACCTCAACCTGAGTTACGAAGACCTCATAGTGAGAGCGCCGTGCCACTTCCGAGGGCGAAGCCGTTTCAAAAAACAGCGTCAATGCCTCAATGAGATTGGTGCGCGCCTCTTCAATCGAGGACCCTTCGCTGGCGATATCCAGTTCCGGGCACAACGCCACGAAACCATCGTCTTCGCGCTCAATGATGGCGGTCAACCGCTGCTGTGCCTTCATGGTTAGAGTCTACACCGGCTCACCTGGCTGGATTGGCAATCCATTGTCGGCAATCCATTGTCGGCAATCCATTGTCGGCAATCCCAACCCCACAAAGCTAAACCACCCCTCACCGAACCGACTGCGCATCGCTCCGGGACCGCTTCCGCCGCTCCGGCAGCGAAAACCGCTTCCCGCACGATTCGCACAAATACGGCCACCACCCCATAAAACTCCTGATCACCGCCCGAAAGCCGTCGCGTCGAATGCGCCGTACCTGAGAACTCCGGCACTTGGGGCAGGTCATCACCACTGAACATGATCGCACTGTTCACACAGCGCGGCATCGGCCATTCGTACTATTAAATACAAGTAATAAATCGTCCGATCCGGCTCCGATCCGGATTGACCTATCGCTTATAATAGTGGCTTACCCATGCACCAAACAGCCACTGAACGCACGGTCGACCTTGATCCATTGGAAACAGCCGAATGGATGGAAGCGCTCGACCAGATCGTGGACGAAGCGGGACCGGACCGGGTCACCTTCCTCCTCGACAAGCTCACGGAGCGGGCACGCGATAACGGCGTGCAGGTTCCGATTCGCACTACCACGGATTACGTCAACACGATCCCGGTAGAGCAGGAAGTGCCTTATCCGGGCGACCGCCAGATCGAGCGGCAGATCAAGAATCTGATTCGCTGGAATGCGATGGCAATGGTATCGCATCAGAACAAGCTCGATGACGGAATCGGCGGCCACATTGCCACCTATTCGTCGCTCGCGACTCTGCTCGAAGTCGGCTTCAACCACTTCTTCCGCGGCAGCATCGCAACTCCCGCAGGCGATCAGCCAGGCGACCTGGTTTATTTTCAGGGCCACGCATCCCCCGGCGTATACTCGCGGGCCTTCCTCGAAGGACGCCTCTCCGAAGACCAACTGAATAATTTCCGCCACGAGCTCCGGGACACCCCGGGGCTCTCTTCATATCCGCACCCCTGGCTGATGAAGGATTTCTGGCAGTTTCCCACCGTTTCGATGGGCCTCGGCCCCATCAATTCCATCTACCAGGCGCGCTTCATGCGCTATCTGGAAAATCGTGGTCTGATTCCGGCCACCGATCGCAAAGTGTGGGCGTTTCTGGGCGATGGCGAGATGGACGAACCCGAATCCACCGGCGCCATCGGCATGCCGGTTCGCGAGAAGCTGGATAACCTGATTTTCGTGATCAATTGCAATCTGCAGCGTCTCGATGGCCCGGTACGCGGCAACAGCAAGGTCATCCAGGAGCTCGAAGGTTCTTTCCGCGGTGCTGGCTGGAACGTCATCAAGTGCGTCTGGGCAAGCGAATGGGACGAACTGCTGGCGAAGGACACCTCCGGCCGCCTCGTGCAGCTGATGAACGAATGCGTCGATGGCGAGTACCAGTCGTTCAAGGCCAAGGGCGGCGCTTACGTGCGCAAGGAATTCTTCGGCCGCTATCCGGAGACGGCGGCGCTCGTCGAGGATATGTCGGACGCGCAACTCAAAGCCCTGCGGCGCGGCGGCAACGATCCGGCCAAGGTTTATAACGCCTACAAGGCCGCCACGGAGCACAAGGGCGGCCCGACCGTCATCCTGGCGAAGACCGTCAAAGGCTACGGGCTGGGCGATAATTTCGAGGCGCGCAACCCCACCCACCAGAACAAGAAACTCAAGCCGGAAGACGTGGAGTATTTCCTGCAGCGCTTCGAGATGACCATTCCCGAAGAGATTTCGGCGAAAACCGGCTTCTACCGGCCAGCCGATAACAGCCCGGAAATTCAGTATCTGCAGGAGCGCCGCCGCGTGCTGGGCGGCTATTTGCCGAATCGCGCACCAGTCGCTTCGCAGACCACTGCGCCCGCCGACGAATTTATCGAAGAATTCAAGTCGGGTTCGAAAGAGCCGCATCCTTCCACCACGATGGCCTGCGTCAGGCTGATGACCAAGCTGATGAAGCATCCGGAATTCGGCAAACGCATTGTGCCCATCGTTCCGGACGAAGCGCGCACCTTTGGCATGGACGGCATGTTCCGCACCTACGGGATCTACGCTTCAAGCGGACAGCTTTATAAGCCCCACGATTCCGATATTTTCCTCTACTACAAGGAATCGAAGGACGGCCAGATCCTCGAAGAGGGGATCACGGAAGCGGGCTCGATGGCCGAATTTACCGCTGCCGGAACGGCCTACGCGAACTACGGAATCGACATGATTCCGTTCTATATTTACTACTCGATGTTCGGGTTCCAGCGCGTGGGCGATCAGATCTGGGCCTTCGCCGATTCTCGCGGCAAGGGCTTCCTGCTGGGCGGCACCGCCGGCCGCACCACACTCTCGGGCGAAGGCCTGCAGCATCAGGACGGGCACTCTTTGCTGCTCGCCGCCACCGTACCGAACCTGGTTTCCTACGATCCCGCGTTCGCCTTTGAAATCGCCGTCATCGTTCGCGACGGCATTCGCCGCATGTTCGAAAACCGCGAGGACGTTTTCTATTACCTGACGGTTTATAACGAAAACTACGCGCAGTTGCCCATGCCGGAAGGCGCGGGCGTCGAAGAAGGCATCCTGCGCGGCATTTATCTCTTCCGCAAAGCCGAAGTTGCGAAGCCGAAGGCGACCGTGCAGTTGCTCGGCAGCGGTTCGATCCTCAATGAAGCTCTGAAAGCGCAGCAAATTCTCGGCGAAAAGTACGGCGTCGCCGCCGATGTGTGGAGCGTCACCAGCTACAACGAGCTGCGCCGCGAAGCCCTGAAAGCGGAGCGCTGGAATATGCTGCATCCGGTGGAAGCGGCGAAGGCGCCGTACATTCAGCAGGTGCTGGGCGCCACCGAAGGCCCGATTATCGCGGCTTCCGACTACATGAAGGCCGTGCAGGATCAGGTCTCGCCCTGGCTGGGCGGGCGTATGCTGGCCCTCGGCACGGATGGGTTCGGTCGCAGCGATAACCGCACGTTCCTGCGAGGGCATTTCGAAGTGAATGCGGCTTCGATCGCGGTGGCGGCTTTATCGAAGCTGGCGCGCGAAGGTAAATTCGACGCGAAGAAAGCGGCTAAAGCGATTGGTGAGCTGGGTGTAAACCCGGAGAAAGCTGATCCTGCAGTGGCGTAGTCGGGTCTATGGTCATCCAGCAGACCGCGCCCGCGGCGTAAATCAGCGCCGAAGCGTAGAAAGTGAAGTTCCAGCCGTTACCGGTTAACTGCAGCAGGAAACCGGTAACAGCCGGAGCAACGCTGGCTCCCAGCTGGCCCAGCGTGTTCATAAAACCGGAAACGGCACCCACGTTCTCTCCGCCGATGTCCATCGCCGTGGTCCACGAAATGGGTCCGCTAAACTCGGCGGCAAAACTCGACAGGCTCATCGCGATCATTGCCAGCACCGGGTTTGTGACCGACGTGAACAGCAGAAGCAGCGCGGCCGCGCCTCCGTATGAGATATAGCCCATCAGCTTGCGTGCGCGTGCCACGCTTCCCACCCGCGTCGTCAGGGCCGATGTGGCCCACCCGGCAAACAGGCTCCCGAGCCCCGCCGCCAGTGCGCCGTGACGAAGGTCGAGTCCCCGCACCCGGTACAGATACAGCGGCAGCCAGGTGATGTAGAAATAGAAGCCGTAATAGTGCGCAAACCACTGCAGACCCAGCGCCCACACGCTGCGCGAACGGACGATGGCCGTCCACGTAGCGCCACTGCCGTGCGAAGCCGGCCGCGGCGGGCGCACCGGCAGCAGCGCAAGCTCAGCGGCATTGACCGAGGCGTGGGTGGCCGGGTCGTTTCGGTACCAGAGAGCAAAAATCAAACCCAGAGCAGCTCCGACTACACCCAGCAGAACAAAAACCTGTCTCCAGGTGAACCACGTATACAGCCCCGTGATCAGAGCCGGAGCGATTGCCGCGCCCCAGCGGGCGCACGCGGCTTTGATGCCTTCCGCGGAATTCCGTTCACGCAGTGGCAGCCAGGTACGGAACATCGAGGCGAGACCGGGAAAGCATCCCGATTCGCCCGCGCCGAACAACAGGCGGCTGACAAATAACGACGGGAAATTCCAGGCCACGCCCGTCGTCGCCGTAAACAGCGACCACAACAGGACCACTCTGGTCAGCAGCTTGCGAACCCCGAAGCGGTCGCAGAGCCAGCCGCTGGGCATCTCGAAGGCCGCGTAAGTAAAGCCAAACGCGGAAAAGATCAGCCCCATCCGCTCCGGCGATAAGTGCATCTCGCGGGTGATGGCCGGGGCAGCCTGGCTGATGGCCGAACGATCCAGAAACGAAAGGAAAGCGATCGCCGCGCCGAACGCCACAATGGTTCGGCGGGTATGAGTGGGCGCTAAACTCACTGCGGCAATCGGCGAATCTGATCGACCGCGTAGTCGACTTTCATGTCGGATACCTTCTTACCAATCTCCGGAGCGGAACGGCGCGCATCGCCTTCGATACCATTATTCACATGGTCGGCATTGGGATCGCCGACCGCTGTAGCGATCAGGTCTTTGCGCACCCAGCCCTGATCGCCGCCGAGGTAGAGCAACTCGGAAGTATCTTTCAACGAGGCGTGCGAGCCGGCAGGATAGCCGTTATCGGCAAGCCACTTGTCGAAATCCGCGCCCACTTTGTCGTAGAACTCATTGCAATGGACCACCCGAATGCCCTTGCCCGCGTATTTGTCGCTCAGCTTTTTTGCCACCTCGTCACCATCGGCATCTCGACGGCAGTTTTCGCCCAGCTCAACGAAGAGGTTGCCGAACAGATGATCACCAACGGCTTCAAAAACATCGTGACGAGAGGCGATTCGACGGTGTGGACGAGCCATAGTCCACTATTCCTATGTAATATAGGGCAATTTTGGAATTCGTGTCCAGCTCAAGCTGCTTTACCGGCTGTGCGGGTGATTTCGGTGAGATTGTGCTTTTTGCGGTAGTCGGTTTCGGTTCTTTTGGCGAGGATGAGCTTGTGGTGACGCTCGGCGTGGGCTCTGATGAATTACAGAGAAAAAACAAAACCGTCTTTGCGGGGATCGTAGGCTAAGTCCTGTGAATCTGCCAGTTGGAAGAGGAGGCGGGCTTCTTCGAGTTCAGCGGCGCGGTCGGCTTTGCGTTTGGCCTGGAGGTCGGTTAGCTCCTTTTTGTATTTTTCGTAGGCTCTTTGGGTGCGCTGGCTGTAGAGCGACATGAGGGCGAGTTCCTTTGAGTGGTCGCGGGCGACTACAGTCTCGATTACAGCGTTTTCTATCGCATCGGTTTCGGGGCCGGGATTCTGGTTTTCCATGGGGCGGTATAGGTCTCCGGCGCCATCGAGATCGCCTACGGCGGAGAGGTTGGCGCAGCGGGCGCGGATTTGGTTGAGACGCCAGGCTTCTTCGGCGATGGAGTTGGCGAGGAAGGTTTCGTGGGTGCCGACGGGGGCGAGGTCGGACATCATGCCGTGGAGGAAGGCGTCGAATTTTTCGCGTTCTTCGGGGGTCATGATGAGGACCTGGCCGGTGAAACCGTGGCGGAGGGCGTTGTATTTGACGCGCTGTTTGGCTTCGGGGGTGGCGGGGCCTTTTTTGGATTTGAGGTTGAGGGCGGCGACCTGGTGCTGGAGATCGGCTACGAGGGAGTGGGTGGCGAGGGTTTCGGAGGTTAGTGGTGCATTCATGACCGGAATTTAGCAGGCGGGGCGGGGGTGGGGAGGGGCGGGATTTTTTAAGGTTATGAAAACAGGGGGAATAGAGTTTTCAGTTTGTTGTCAACGGGGTTGCAGATGTCAGCGCTGGAGATGGTATATTTTCGCTAAATGAACACCAATTTCCAGATTGCAGGGAACCAACAACAAGCTAACCGCAACAGGACGGCCGGTAAGAAATTTATACTGATCGGGGAATCCGCTCTGTAGGAACGCCAATGTCTGGTAGTGTGTTGAAAACTGGAGGGTCCCGTCAACTAAAAACAAGACGACACCTCCAGTAAATTTGAGAGCCGGGCGCATGCCGACATCTTCCCACATTTGCGAAACCGCATCAGCTTGTCAAGCGCGAAAGCGGATTGGGTTTTTCAAACAGACCCAGTACCGGAATCCAGTCGTATATATTGTGAACAGGCATCCACCACATTGCCCGAGGCTATGGCAGCGCAAGATGGGGCGAGCTTGCTCCCGGCATGGCCGGATATTCTTGCGGGGCACGACCAAAGAGTCGTCATGCGATTGCGGTCTATGTCTCTTACCAGAAGGTCGGGAAGGGTGGCGCCGGCGATTCATTATGCAAATCGATCCTTCTGTTCAGGCGAGCGCGGATAACTATAAGCTGCTGACCAACGTGGTGGTGCCACGGCCCATCGCGTGGATCACGAGCCTGAGCGGAGCCGGGGTGGTGAATCTGGCGCCGTTCAGTTTTTTCAATGCGGTGGCGGGCGATCCGCCGTACGTGGTGGTGGGGATTGGCCGCCGCGACGACGGCGCGCCCAAAGATACGGCGAAAAATATTGAGGCGAGCGGCGAGTTCGTGGTGAATTTTGTGACGGAGGATCTGCTGGCGGCGATGAATATTTCCGCCGTGGATTTTCCGCCGGATCAGAGCGAACTGGAAGCCGCGCAGTTGCACACGGCGGCTACGGTTCACGTGCGGACACCGCGGGTTGCCGAGGCGCAGGTGAGCCTGGAATGCAGGGTCTACAGCGCGCAGCCGCTGGGCAGCAATACGCTGATCATCGGCGAAGTGGTGATGTTTCATGTGGCGGACAGCCTGGTGGGTCCGCGAATGCATATCGGCGGATTTGCGCCGATAGGACGGCTGGGATCGCCTTCGGTTTACTGCCGTACTACAGATCGATTTGAGCTGGCGAGACTGACGTACGCGGAGTGGCAAAAAGAGCGCGGTTGAGGCTGCTTTTTCGGTATCGGCCATACGGCGCTGCCTTAAAAATGAATTCTCAAACCAAACTGCATTTGCCGCGGGGTGTTGGCCCGACCACTGATCACGCCCCAGATCTGCGGACTATCGATATTCAGACTTGGGTTGGAGGGCTGAAAGTGATTCAGGACGTTGTTGGCCTGGATGATGATGGAAGCCCGACTCCTTCACGAATTCTGAAGTCTTTCGAGCCGGCAGCACCCAGATTCCAGGTGGGCAGGCCGCCCGGTGGCGGCGAACTGCGCGATTGCGAATGGCGCTGTCGCGAGGAGAAACCAGGCGGCCAGTGCCCGAAAATTTAGTCTTGAGTTCATATGGATTTGGTTCCCGTTTGGAGGCGCGGGCAGGCAGAAGCGTCTTGCTTAATGCCAGCTCTTGCGCTCTTGCCAGCTTTTGCTGAAAGCACAGGGGCGCCACACACGGGTATGACCTGGCCGTTCGTGGTCAATACCGGATTGGTGGTCCGAACTCAGGGTCGGGATTCGCGGCAGACAATTTGCCGGAGGATCGTGCCGCTTTTTCAGCGCGGAGGACGACCGGGTAGTAAGACAGAGGTAACTAACTGATTCCCTGAATCACCGTATTGTCAAGGGGTTGGTAAAATACGGCGCTTGTGAGCGTTGAAGGCTTGGAATGGCGCTGAGGCGACGTGCGGGAATTCGCGCAGGGCCTGTGGGACTGGACGCAATTGCCGGGGAAGGCACCCAAAAACTCGTTCTATTCGTGCGTTTTTGCTGGAATCACGCGTGCGTGTATCTTCTGGAAACCTTCACCGGGAGCGACTCTCATGAATTCTGCCGTAGCTGGCGGCACGCTGGCCAAAATCGTAAACGAACACGTTATTGAGATCATCAGCGATTCCGGCGAAGGCGCGCAGACGTGCGGCCAGATGTTCGCCGACCTTTGCGCGAAAAACGGCAATGGCATCTGGACGGTAGAGATTATTCCGGCCGAGATTCAGCCGCCGAGCCGGTCGCGCGCGGGGGCGAGCGGCTATCGTATCCGGCTGGGATCGAAGGCGGTTACGAACGCCGGGGATTTTGCCGATCTGGTGATTGCGTTTAACGAGCAGGTGCTCTATAGCCGGATCGATTCGAAGGCGCTGCGGGCGGGGACGCTGCTCTATGTGGACAAATCGTGGGCGGATAATGCGGACCCGGGGATTCGGCGGAAATACAACGAGGCGGTGAACGATTTTCAGGCGCGCGGGTATGCGGTGACCGAAGTTCCTATTGAACAGGAGTGCCGGAAGTATACCGACGATGCGCGCAAGGGAAAGAATATGTGGGTGCTCGGGATGCTTTGCGCCACATACGATTTCGATCCTTCGGCGGTGGGGGCGGAGATTGCGAAACGCTTCGCACGCAAGGGCGAAGCTTCGGTGAAGCTGAATCAGGCGTTGTTCAACGATGGGTACGACTGGGCGCTCGAAAATGTCAAGCTGCGCTTTCACGTGCCCGCTGAGAAGCTCACCACCCCGATGGTCGTCATGAACGGTAATCAGGCGCTGGCGCTGGGAATTATGGCGGCGGGGATTGAAGTGTGCTCGATGTATCCGATTACGCCGGCGACTTCGGCGTCGCACTTTTTGGCTTCGGCGATTGAACAGACGGGCGGGATTGTGCACCAGGCGGAAGACGAGATTGCCGCAATCGGTTTCGCGATTGGCTGTTCTTACGCGGGTAAGACGGCGGTCACGATTACTTCGGGGCCGGGGCTGGCGCTCAAGACGGAGTTTCTGGGATTCGCGGTGATGGCGGAAATACCGCTGGTTGTGGTGGTGGTGCAGCGGGGCGGACCTTCGACGGGATTGCCGACCAAGGTGGAGCAGGGCGATCTGTTCGCGGCGCTGTATGCGTCGCCTGGCGATTGCCCGAAGATCGTGATGGCTCCGGCGACGATCGAAGAGTGTTTTCATTTCATGATTACGGCGCGCAAATTGGCCGAAGATTTTCGCGGGCCGGTGATGGTGCTGTCGGACGCGAATCTGGCGACGGGGCAGAAGCCGTGGACGCGTCCGGAACTGCGGGCGTCGTGGCTGGCGCCGCCGGTGGATCAATCGCCGTGGGATTCGGAGGTGCCGCCGTTTGCGTGGGACGCGAAGACCGGGTTGTCGCGAAGGCCGATACCGGGGCAGCGCGGCGGCGAATACGTTATCACGGGGCTGGCGCATGACGAAGAGAGCCATATCGCGTACGACTCGGCGATTAACCAACGGTCGATGGAGATGCGCAGCCGCAAGCTGGCCGTTCTGGGCAGCGCGCTGAAGCCTCCGAGCGTACATGGCGATGCCGAGGGCGATTTGCTGGTGGTTGGCTGGGGTTCGACGCTTGGGGCCATCGAAGAGGCTGTTGACCGGCTGCGCGCGGAGGGACATCGCGTGTCATCGGTGCATCTGCGATTCCTGTCGCCGATGGAGCCGGGGCTGCGCGAAATCTTTTCTCGTTTTCGGAAGGTCATGACCATAGAAATCAATTACAGCGATGATTTGTCGGAGCCGTACGTAACTAAGGAATCGCGACGGTATTCGCAACTGGCGCAGCTGCTGCGCGCGCAG
>Ga0302194_10001311_pt1 | contig 15892 bp, 13 predicted proteins | sample II_Bog_N1_1_FD_200227 | JGI IMG/M metagenome (GOLD analysis project Ga0302194, IMG submission 200227) | Peat permafrost microbial communities from Stordalen Mire near Abisko, Sweden - II_Bog_N1_1 | ecosystem: Environmental > Terrestrial > Soil > Wetlands > Peat | place: Sweden: Abisko...
CAGACGGCAAGTGTGACGTTGACCGTGCAGTAATACCGATCTATCCAAGACCGATGGCGCTGAACACATCTTCAGAAATTACTGCTTGGTTAATACGATCAGACCGGTCGCCAGAAGCTCAAGTAGTAAGAATCATCCTCTACCTATGTCTCTCCTCTATTTCAAGTTCCTTATTCGGTATTTGAATGGTCGATCTTCTTCTTCGCCCGCCGCCAGCGCCCATAATGGGCGCTCCGCGGCTACTCCCCATAAAGCGATCGAACGCGTTCCGTCCTGCCCCGCCCAAGACACCTCACGCGCCCGCGCGGGAAGAGACCCCGATCCTCCTCTGCTCCCCTCGACCCCTCCCAGCGTTGCTCCCCCGGGTTCGTGGTCGAAGGACTCAGCTCGTCTTGACCGAATCACTGCCGGTGCCGAGCCAATCCGTCAGCCGGAAATGCTGGCCCATTCCGTCGTTCACATAGGTAGCCACCAGCGCGCTTCCGGCAACGGAGAGGATGCCGCTCGTATCAAAAATACGTGATGATCAGTCGGCATTGCGACTGGAATTTCATGACCCGTCTCGGGTGAACGGTGACCGCGCAATCGGCGCTTTCCTGGACTAATCAGACGAGTGTTCGCTAAGCCGACTCGACCGCCCGAACGGCTGCACGAGAGTGCCCCCGCACGAGGCAGCCCGGCTCCGCCATTTGTCTGCCTCAGATGCGTCACGCCGGTGTTGGATTGGATGAGGCGGAGTAGGGCTTTCCGTTGACGATGACGTCCTCGAACTTGAGGCCGGTAACGCCGGTGGTGGTGGTGAGCTTGTCGTTCTTCAGGGTGACGTCGAAATCCTTGAAGAGGATGTCGCTGATGTCGGTCTGCCCGGGGTTGGGCCGGATGCTGCCGAAGGCGTTGTAGGTGCCCTTGATGCCGATGAAGTTGATGTTTTTGACGATGGATTTGGGCGGCTCCGCGCCCTGTAGATCGAAGTACTGCGACCACGGAGCCATGTTAATGATGCCGCTGGAGGGGCCTTCAGAGGTGATGTTGCGGAAGGTGATGTCCTCGTAATGCTGGGGAGTGTCAGGGCGCAGCTTCAGGGTTGCGACGCGGACGCCGCCAGTGATCTTGCAGTCTTCCGCGATGACGTCGCGGACGATGGTGGCCTCACTGCCGCACGTCAAAACGCCGCCGCCGCGCTTGAAGGTGCAGTTGCGCACGCGGATGTGCTCGACGGCCGGGCTGTCCTTGTCCTCCATGGCGTGAGGCCCCTTGGAGCCTTTGCAGGCAATACAGTCGTCGGTGACAGAGAAGACGCAGCTATCGACGGTGACGTTGCGTGAACTATCGATGTCGATGCCGTCGGTGCTGGGGGCTTGCCGGTAGTCGTCGGGAACCTGGAAGTGGACGTTATGCACCAGGACGCCGTCGTTGTTGTAGAGATGGCAGTTCCAGAACTGCGAGTCCTTGAAGGTGATGCCTTCGATCTTCACGTCCTTCGAGTTCTCAATCAGGGCGAGCCGGGCTCGAGGCATGCCGGTGTTGGTGAAGCCTTTATTTGCGGCACGATTCTTGAAGAAGAGCTCCCAGATGGGCATCCCGGCGCCGTCGAGGGTGCCGTCGCCGGTGAGCTGGAATCCGTCGCAGTGGGCCGCGTTGATGAAGGCAGGGGTGAAGTTGTCCATGAAATGGCCTTCGATGCGGGTGCGCTGCGCGGGAAAGTTCGAAAGGTCGGTGGAACACTTCAGGACGGCCCCTTCGGTAAGGCGCAGGTTGACCTTCGGTTTGAAAAAGAGAGCGCCGGAGACGAAAACGCCCTGGGGGACGACAACGGTGCCTCCGCCCTTGGCGGCAAGCTGATCGATGGCAGCCTGGATGGCCTTGGTGTTGACGGTGGAGTCGTCGGCGACCGCGCCGGACTTCGTAATGAGCAGTTCGCGAGTGGACGCGGCAAAGGCTTTCGCGGCCAGAGGCCAAAGAGGAGCCGAAGCAACGAGGGAGTTGAAGTGGCGGCGGGAGTAGCGTTCGATAGACATCGGCAGAATCCTTAGAACCGGGGGTCAGGGCCGAGTAATCTCAGGTCCGACTTCTGATGATCCGCTGCCGAGAGGCTTGTTGTCTATACGAATGCGAACTAGGCGGGAGTCGCTTAGCCACCCTCCTCGCCGCAGGCGACTTTGTAGGAGGAGAGGCGCTCGCGGCAATGGCTGGGTTGCGTTTGGCTACAGCCACTGCAATTACCGCCTGCACCGCTCTCTTTGGCATGGGAGCCGGGTCGGTTCTGGGTGTATAGTTTCGTGACACAGAAGTGCAAAATTGAACCCCCCGGATGAGTGTCCCGATGAAAGCTAATAGATACATCCTCGTATCGGTGCTGTTGGTGAGCCCCGTAGCGGCGCAGGTGCGTCCCTGGCAAGCAATCTCCGATCCGACCGCGGCGGAGGCCGCCGCAAAGTTCGCCTTGCCGCCAGCGGAGTACAGTTCGCAGTTCGACTGGGGCTTTAGCGACAAGTTGACTCCAGACGCCATGGGGGCCATCCTCGACCATGCCAAATCTCTGGGAGTGATGGGCGCTTACATCGAGCCTAAGGTCGGCAACACGCCTTACCTTTCGCCGGGCTATTTCCAGGCGGTGAAGGAGGTGGTTGAGCAGGCCAGGACGCGCGGTATGCATCTGTGGTTTGACGACGACGGTGGATACCCCTCGGGGTTTGCCGGCGGCAAATTCTCCGAGGAGCGCCCGGATCTGCGGATGCAGGCCTTGGCCACGCCGCAGCACATCCCGGTCACGGCCGGCCAGCAATATTCCTACACGCTCGATCCCCGGACGATCAGTGTGCTGGCGGTCAACCGCGACTCCGGCGCGGCACAAGTGCTGGACAGTTCGTCGGGGAGTGTGAACTGGACTGTGCCCGCGGGCAACTGGGAGATTGTTCTGGCGCGTTCGCAGTTCCGCTCCGGCCCTACGCGCTCGGCCAACAACAAGACGGGCGCGAAGGACGGCACCCACTCACTGATGGACTACCTGAATCCGGAAGCAGACAAACTTTTTATTCAGTGGCAATTCGATGCGTACAAGCAGGCGGTTGGCGACGAGATGGGGAAGACTGTGCTGGGCTTCCGGGGGGACGAGCCGGCCTTCGGCTTCAACCCGTGGTCGCCGGTTCTGCTGGCCGAGTTTCAGAAGCGCAAGGGTTATGATTTGCGACCCTACCTGGGGATAATTGCTTCGATCAACATTGGGCGCGCTCCTCGTCCGCCGGCTGGCGCCGCGCCTGCCGCCGGCGGCGTTGGACTGGCCACTGTGTCGGCCGTTCCTGCAACCGGCGGCCCAGAGCCGGCTAACATTAATCTGGATGAGGGCCACCGTGTGTTCGCAGACTACTACGACGTGTGGTCCGATCTCTTCGGCGAGAACTTTTTCGGCGCGGAAGGCAAATGGGCCGCGGCCAACGGCGTCGAAATGCAGACCCACATCGAACACGAGGAGGTCCTGCCGCAACTGGCTACCGCCGACGGGGACTTCTTCAAGTGCATGCGAGGCATCCAGGTGCCCGGCGTCGACACGATCTGGCACCAGATCTGGCACGATGTGGTCGCCGATTATCCTAAATTGGCGTCATCGGCGGCCCATGTGGACGGACATCCGCGAGCGATGACGGAAGCCTTTGCGGCCTATAATCCGCAGCCTGACTTCAAGGAGGCCGGCTGGATTCTCAACCACCTTCTGGTGCTCGGTATCAACCGTATCGAATACATGGGCATGGGCGGAGCTGGTCCGGGCCGCGGCTTTTATGCAGATCCCGGATTTCCTGCGCTCTCCGCGCACGTCAATCGCGTGGGCTATCTGCTGGGCGAAGGCCGACCCGCTGCGCAGATCGGGGTCTACATTCCCTCGACCAGCTTCTGGTTCAATGACTCGGCGGCGAACACGTCCTTCCTGACTATCGTCCACCAACTGCTGGAGCACCAGCGGGATCTCGACTTTGTGGACGAATACTCGCTGTCGAAGACGTTCAAACTGCAAGGCCGCGAGCTGGTCAACCTGAGCGGGCAGGCGTATCGTGCCATTTTGGTCCCGCCGGTGGATGCAATATCGAAGGCTGCCCTTGACAATCTGCACGCCTTCGCCAAGGCCGGCGGCAAGGTGATCTTTCTGGGGCACGCGCCCAGCCTTGTAGTGGACAAAAACTTTAAGACGGCCACGGGGCCAGCCGATATCAGTTGGGCGACACTGGAGCCGGGGACGGAGATCACTGCGCAAGTTTTGGCAGCGCTGCCCGCGCCGGATGTGGTGATCGACCAGACCACGACATGGCTCAAGTACAACCACCGGCGGCTAAAGGATGCCGACGTGTATTTCTTCTTCAACGAAGGGGAGCAACCGTTGTCGCTGAAGACGACTGTGGTCAACCGCGGTACGTCGAAGCAGGCGCAGGAGTGGAACACCGCGAGTGGCAAGGTTGAACCCTGGGCTGGAGCCACCTTTGCCAGGGGCAAGACCACACTGCCGCTGGAGTTGCAACCCTGGGGTACGACGATCGTCGTGGTGCGCGACGGAGGAAAGTAGCCCACCACGCCGCGCTAATGTCGCGCGTGAGCCCATCGTTCGATCGCGCGCCACATCCACTGACGGAGGTCGTCGAGGATCGGCTTAGACTGAGCCTGTCGAACCGAGCAGCGGAGATCCGGCGGTGTATCTGATTCGCTTCCCTGACCATTTCTGACAGGGCGCCACACTTAGACGACGCCTTCGGAGGTCGTCCATTCTTGCGACAGGTCGGCGGATTTCTATCGTTGTAGCAATCCCGCCGTCTCAAGTCTCTTGCACGTCCCCTTGCTCCATTGAAAGTAGCGATTTCCTTCCTGTCTCGATCAAGTTCAGCATCATCGATCTCTCACTTCACCAATCTCTGCACGACCGAAACCAGCTGGTCACCATTAAAAGGCTTCACAATCCATCCAGTTGCTCCCGCCTTGCGCCCTGCGTCCTTCTTCTCGGCCTGCGACTCGGTCGTCAGCATCAGGATTGGAGTAAATCCGTATCCCCGCAGCTTGCGTGTTGCGGCGATCAGTTGGATGCCGTCGACATTCGGCATGTTCAGATCGGTGATGATCAGGTCAAACTTCCCGGCACCAATCTTGCCGAGACCGTCTTTTCCATCGACGGCCTCCGCCACTTCATAGCCCGCTTTGCGCAAGGTAAAGCTGACCATCTGGCGAACGCTCGAAGAATCATCCACTGTCAAAATCCGTTTCATTTTCTCGTCCTCCAGTTTCTGGGCAGGAACTCAGTGACTTTGCAAAACCCCACCCTAGGTTCAAAACAGCTCAATGCTGTTGCCTCCAAACGATTGTTGCGCCAAGGGAATCGCCGTCCCATGCAGAGCTGCACGCAAAACGTCGCGCTCCACTTCTGTCGTGTACGCCGCAGAATACAGGTGCTCAACTTCATTTGCGTCGAATCCATTCGTTGCAGATGGATGATCGATCTCCATTTGTTGCTTTAACATCTCAATCTCGTCAAGGATGGCGTCGATGCGTCCAAAGTCGCGATCGAGCAGCTCCCCAGTGCTTTCAACCTGTGCGATCTTGGTGTGCATTGCCTCGTTGGCAGACTCTATGTGCCCGGATTGGCGAGCTGCAAATGCCGCTGCGGCCTTCAGACTGTCAAGTGCGCTCCTTGTTTGTGCTTGCGCGGCATGAAGCTTATCGCTCCTGCATTCGGAGAATGCTTCCATTACCCGGTTTGTCTGCTCTACATGCTTCAGGATGTCCTGCATTGCGTTCCCGGATTGATCGGTGTTCTCTCTCCATTCGGCCGAAATCTCTACAATGATCTTGGCTATAGCCAGTATTCTGTCTGCATGACTACCAAGGCTGCTGGCCAAAATCATGGAATTGAGGGAGAGCAAGTGCAGGCGATTGAGGACATCTTTTGACTTCTGTATATGCTCGCCGATCAATTGCGCCAGGCCGGAAAGCCCGGCAAGAGTCTGCCGCATTTTTTCGCTGTGTGCCTGGCTCTCTTTCTCAAGCGAATCGATATGGGAGATCTTGGATGTGACCTCCCGTTCCTGATCCAGTACCAAGGGGCTGATGCCTGCTACGTCAGACGCGCTAACGCTGAGGATGCCGGCCATGCAAGTTCTGATTTGAGAAGTCCAGTTGGCCAATGTGGCTTTGATGTTGTTGAGCTGGTAAATCTGAATGCGTAGACCGGCGTGGCTCCGAGAAAGCTCATCCGAGGATCCACGACCTGAAGTCCTCACAGTGCGAAGCCTTCCAGCGATCATTGCCAGCGCGTCCTGTACATGCTCGAGCTGCTGGCGGGTGATGTCGTAACTCTGCACTGCTGCTACCACGCCGGCAATCTGTCCAGCGATCTCCTGTACGCTCAGCCTGAACCGTTCAGGCGTGCTCGAGAATCGCATAAAACTAATATCTAAGGCTGCCAGGTCGTCGCCCACGAGAGCCTCGATACGTGTAAGTTTCTCCCGCATACGGGGCAGATCGGCCGATAGAACACACTTGGTAGTTTGGATGGATGCCTTGCGTGAGTCCGTGTGTCGCGCAAGTTCCTGAGTGTCCGCTGTGAGAGACTTCGAAAAGTCGGACAATTCGCAAGCAAGCTGCTGGAAGCCCTCTCCCATCTTGCCTAGGCGCGCTGCTTCGATCTTTGTCATAACGCTCAGGACACTGATCTTGAGAGCGATCGCACCCTGGATTCTGGTGACTCCCGCAAGCTGCTGTAGCAGTCCAACTTCATTCGTTACCGTTTGCAGTATGCCCGATGTTGCCTGCAGCCTATCCTCAATCAACGATCTTGCCGCCGCGCCCAGGGTCTGTAAGTGCGGAAGAACGCAACTGACCTTTTCATCTTCAACGCAGGCGACAATGGTTGCTGCAAGATTCAATAGTGTGTCTGTATCACCACTAAGGCGTTCAAAGCTTTTCCCAACCGACTCAATCTCGCCTTGTGAAGAGCGTGCAATCGATCGAAGCTGGCCGACCGCCCTCTCAAGCGGCTCCGCAAGAGCGCTAATCTTGTTGGCACTCATCGCGACCTCTCCAAGCGGAACGTAGGCCGGTTGAAGAGCCTCGTCGATAAAGGCCCTGGTGTCGTGCTTCGCGTGTTTGTCGGGTGAGTCAGCATGTTCGTAATACCGTTCATCAGTGAAGCAAATGTCATCGTGCGCAAGAGAGAATCGCTCCCGCAATGGATTGGAGTGGCAAAACTTTATCAGCCGCGCCCAACTTGATGGCCTCTTTGGGCATTCCGAAAACTACGCATGTGGCCTCATCCTGGGCTATCGTCTTTGCACCCGCCTGTTTCATCTCGAGCATCCCCCGGGCGCCGTCATCGCCCATTCCGGTCAGGATCACTCCAACCCCGTTCTGTCCTGCATATCGGGCGGCGGAGCGAAACAGCACATCGACCGAAGGCCGATGCCGACACACCAGTGGTCCGTCTTTGATGTCCACGTAGTAGCGAGCGCCGCTTCTTTTGAGCAGCATGTGGTGATTCCCAGGTGCAATCAGGGCGCGTCCACGCAGAACTGTGTCGTTGGTCTCAGCTTCCTTGACCGTGATACTGCATAGGCTGTCGAGCCGTGCAGCAAAGGCGCGGGTAAACAACTCGGGCATGTGTTGCACGATCACGATACCCGGCGTATCCGCGGGGAGCGTCTCAAGCAAAGCCCTCAGAGCCTCGGTCCCTCCTGTTGAGGCACCGACCACAACTACCTTCTCAGTTGTCTCAAGCATGGCGTTTGTAGCCGGCGCAAGAATGGCGTCCGCTGTGAGCTTCGGCTCTACTATGTGGCGTGGCCGGGGAATATTCAACCGGGCGGACGCCGCCGCCTTGACTGAATCGCAGATCGTAATGCGCGAGTCTTCCAGGAAGCCCTTCACCCCAAGACGCGGCTTGGTGATGATGTCTACAGCTCCGAATTCGAGTGCCCTCAGAGTGGTTTGAGCTCCATTGTCGGCAAGGCTTGAACAGATGACGACCGGGATCGGATGTTGGCTCATAATCTTCTTTAAGAACGTGAGTCCATCCATGCGCGGCATCTCGATATCCAAAGTGATTACATCCGGCTCCTGTTCGCTGATTCGTTCGGCCGCAACAAATGGATCGCCTGCGGTTCCAATCACCTCGATCTCCGCGTCAGACGAAAGGACTTCCTTCAACGTCTGGCGAACCACGGCGGAGTCATCCACAATCAGTACGGTGATTTTGCGTGCGCTCATATTCTGATCCCCTCTGTGCCATGCATCATCGCACCCTCAGCTATGCCTTAAGTGAGATTGCGAACAAATACCTCGCCTGTTTTCGTATGAAACCGAATCTTTCTACCGCGCTTTCCGCGCAAGCTCGATGCGACCACGATGAAGCCTTCCTTGCTTAGAATCTCCAGTGCCACGTCACAATTCAGACTTCCAACGGTGGGGCGCAAAATGTCGTCAGTGACACCGTGGAGCACATCGGCACCGCCGAAGACCTTCACCACAACCTCTGAGCGTAGAACATGATTACTGTCAAACTGCTGTGCTATCTCCCGAATAGAAGAATCGACATAGCGTCCGCCCGATGTCCGAGATGCAGTCCTCGGGCTCGTGGGCAACTGCGCATGAAAGAGCGCGCCAATGCCAGGTTTCGCCGCCCAGAACGTTGCGCCGACACAAGAGCCGAGGATAGTCCGGATAACCGTTGGTTTCTGTGCGAAAAACAGCTCTCCGGGTTGCAGGTAGACATCTGCCACTTCAATGTCCGTGTCGGACATGGTCCCTCCGATAAAGAGCAGGGGCTATTGGCACAAGCGGCAGATTCATTCCGTGCAGTGTCTCTGAGTGACCCAGAAACGCGTATCCACCGGGCATTAGGTGATTGGTTAGTTTCTGAAGGATATTCTCCTGGGTGCGTCGGTCGAAATAGATGATTACGTTTCTGCAGAAGATGATGTGTACCTTGTCTGTCAGACCGAAGTCGCTATCCATGAAATTCACGCGGCGAAAATCAACCAGATGACGCAGTTCCGGAACCACTCGAACCGTATTGTCCTCCGGATCGCGGCTGCGCATGAAGTACTTTCTTCTAAGTTCCAAAGGGATTCGCTGTACGACTTCGTTACCGAAAACTCCCAGCTTGGCCTTGGCCAGGACAGTTGTGGAAAGGTCAGTGGCGAGCACCCTGAACCGGAATCCTGGATGCATTTGCGCGTACTCGGACAGAACCATTGCAAGGGTGTAGGGCTCTTCGCCGGTTGAACAACCGGCGCTCCACACTAGTAATCCCTTATCGATTTGTTCACGTGCCACAAGATCTGGAACGGCCTTTTGCACCAAATATTCAAAATGGTCAGGCTCGCGGAAGAAGTCCGTCTTATTCGTGGTAACAACATCCAGCAGGTGAACAATCTCTTCCCGATGGTTGTGCCGTGCAAACAAATACTCGCAGTATTGTCCGAACGTGTTCATGCTCAAGCTTCGGAGCCGTCGTTTGATGCGGAGTTCGAGCATAGTCTTTTTCTCCTGATTTAAGACGATGCCCGACTGCTCGTAAATCAAAGTGCGAAGCCGGCCATAGTCCGCGCTGGAGATCGTGTCTTCACGAGTTGTCATAGACTCAATAGGGCGCTTTCACACCCCACCCTCTCCCCTAAGCCGCCACTTCAGAAGTAGGCTTGCTGGCTTCCGGTCCGCGAACCGACACGAGTTCGTCTACCGAGAAGACGCGGTCGATGTCCAGGATCATGATGAACTCTGAGTCACGCTTGCCCATTCCCTTGATAAAGTCGGTCCGGATTTGCGTGCCGATTCTGGGTGGTGGTTGAATCTGATCCGGCTCAAGGTCGATGACTTCCTCTACCGAATCCGCCAGGGCCCCGATCACGAAGGACTCGCCATCAAGCAGTACCTCCACAACCACGATGCAGGTGTTTCTTGTCTTGACAGTCTTCGACATTTCAAAACAAAGCCGCAGATCGACCACGGGCACGACACTGCCCCGCAGGTTGATCACGCCGCTCATGAATTCGGGCGTTCGAGGTATTTCGGTTATGGTCGTAAAATCCAGCACCTCTCTCACCTTTGCAACGTCGGTCGCAAAGATCTCGTTGCCGAGTTTGAAGGTGAGGTATTGCCGCGTATCAGTAATTTCAGTAACGCTCATTTTCTGCTCCTCTCGAATTTTGAACGCAGCGGCGGACCGCAGGCGGTCCGCCGCTGGAAGGTTTAATACCGCTCGTATCCCTTGTCGAGGTCATCGCCTTTATCTTTGAGCCGGAGGCTGACGCCCGCCTTGGCCGCAGACTTTAGCCCTGGAGGCACAGCATGGCCGTTTGGCTTCACACCCGTTACGGGAGCGGAGAAGGCCTGCTTCGAAGGTCTTGCGCCGACGGTTTGGTGGGACCGAGTTTGTCCCTCGTCTCCAGTACGGAAGAATCCGAGAGCACTCACAAGCTGATCGGCCTGTCCCGTCAATTCTTCCGTGGTCGATGCCATCTCTTCGGACGCGGAGGCATTCTGCTGAATCACCTTCTCAAGTTGCTGAAGAGCCTGGTTAATCTGTTCGGCGCCTGTATCCTGCTCCTTGCTGGCGGCAGTGATTTCCTGCACCAGTTCAGCCGTGCGCTGGATATCGGGTACAAGTTTGTCGAGCATTTCACCAGCCTTTTCCGACACCTTCACCGTCGTGCCGGAGAGCTGATTGATTTCGCCTGCGGCCTTCTGGCTGCGCTCTGCCAATTTGCGAACTTCCGCCGCTACCACCGCGAAGCCCTTGCCGTGTTCACCGGCCCGTGCCGCTTCGATGGCTGCATTGAGAGCAAGCATGTTGGTCTGTCTTGCAATTTCCTCAATAATGGAAATCTTGCTCGCGATCTCCTTCATTGCAGCCACTGCCTCGAGCACCGACTGGCCGCTCTCCTGCGCGTCTTTCGCCGACTTGGTTGCAATCTTGTTCGTCTGCTGCGCATTGTCGGCGTTCTGTTTAATGTTGGAGACCATTTGCTCCATCGACGATGAAGCCTCTTCCGCCGAAGCAGCCTGTGCACTGGCGCCGTTGGACACCTGGGCGGAAGCCGTACTTATGGATTGGCTCGCCGTTGAGACCTCGCCTGCGATAGTGCGGATATCGGATACTGTCCGCGTCAGGCCATCGACCATCCCCGCCAGCGCCTGCATCAGCTTGTCCTGCGGGGAGCGTTCCTGAATAGTTACAGTCAGGTTGCCGTTCGCAATCTCTTCGGCGGCCGCGGTGATTTCGTTCATGGCCGCGATCAGGGTATTGAGGTTGTTCTTGATCAAGTTGAAGTCACCATAATAGGTGTCCGTGATTGGGGAGGGAATGTCACCTTTGCTGATCTGGTCGACGTACTTGGCGGAGACGTTGAGCGGGACAATGACCGCGTCCAGAATTACGTTCACTCCGTTCACGATCTCGGAATAAGCGCCCTGGAAGACGCTGGCATCGCCGCGATCGGAAAGTTGGCCGGCCTTGGCAGAGCCGGCCAGACGCGCAAACCCCTTCTGTAGCGCCTGTAGTACCACGGCGACATTGTTGACCGCCAGCTTCATCTTCTCGTGGTCCCCCTTGTAGGTTTGGGAAATCAGTTCGTCGAGCTTGCCGTTCGATATCTGCGCGAGAATACGGTTGCCCTCACCGATCGGCAGCAGGATCGCGTCCAACATGTCGTTGACTCCACGAACAATCTCCGCATAGGCTCCTTTGAACTGTTCCGGCTTGCCGCGATCCGAGAGTTGACCTTCGCGCGAGGCTTCGGTCAAGCGCAGGAGCTCCTTTTGCAGGCCCTGAAGAATGACCGCTACATTGTTGATCGCCAGCTTCATCTTTTCGTGGTCGCCCTTATAGGTCTGGGCAATCAGCTCGTCGACTTTGCCGTCGGAGATCTGTGCGAGAATGCGATTGCCCTCACCGATCGGCAGCAGGATCGCGTCCAACATGTCGTTGACTCCACGAACAATCTCCGCATAGGCTCCTTTGAACTGCTCCGGCTTGCCGCGATCCGAGAGTTGACCTTCGCGCGAGGCTTCGGTCAAGCGCAGGAGCTCCTTTTGCAGGCCCTGAAGAACGACGCCGACATTGTTGACAGCGACCTTCATCTTCTCGTGGTCGCCTTTGTATGTCTGTGCAATCAGCTCATCGACTTTGCCGTCGGAGATCTGGGCCAGAATGCGGTTGCCCTCGGCAATAGGCAGCAGAATGGCATCGAGCATCTCATTGATGCCTTGCATCATCTCGCGCTGCACACCCGAAAATTGGTCTACTTTGGCTCGTTCGCTCAGATGCCCTTCCCGCGATGCTTCTAGGAGGCGAGCGATCTCTTGCGACGCCATCAGAACTTCGTCATGGCCAGCTTTTCGTCCATTGCTTGACTTGCTGTCGAGGTGGATGGCATTGCCATTCACGTGATTGACCCCATGCGACTTTCCACTTCCGTTCGAAACCTGTGTGGCCATGACCGTTACTCCTCTAGATTTTTGGTTCTGTTGATTTGGCTGTCTCTAGCCCTACTGAGAGGGCCGTCCGGATATTTCCTGTCACTGCTGAGCCTTCATTCCAATGCGACGCGAAATGCCGAAGAATTCAATCTCGAGGCATTCTCCCGGTGGTCGGGTGAGTGTGGAGGATGCCCGCGGGTGCTCAAAGACTCCGATCGGATTGCTTCCTGGACCAGCCTATGGGGATCAAGAATGAGAGCAACGCTTCCGTTGCCGAGAATAGTGGCGCCGGAAATGATTTGCACCTGCTTGTAAAATCGGCCGAGATTCTTGATAACGGTCTGGTGATCGCCAATGACCTCGTCTACAACGAATCCATAGCGTCCATGCTCGGTTTCCGCGATCATGATGTGCTCACGTTCGGGCCGCTCACTCTCTATTGCGAACTGCTCCCGTAAGCAGAAATACGGGATGATTTCCCCACGCACGTTCGCAAGATGTTTGCCATTGGCCTTCTCAATGTCTTGCCTTGTCAGCTCGATACACTCGAGTGTGTTTGCCAGTGGGAGCACAAAATACGCTTGACCGACCCGTACAAGCAAGCCATCGATGATGGCCATCGTGAGAGGAAGCCGAAGAGTCACAGTCGTGCCTGTACCGGGCTTGCTCGCTATGTCCACCGTTCCGCGTAGCGCATCGACTCGCTGCCGGACCACGTCCATACCGACTCCGCGGCCGGATACATCCGTGACCTGGACAGCCGTAGAGAATCCCGCCTCGAGGATCAGGGCGAATACTTCTGCCTCGGTGATCTTGGCGTCGGCAGAGATGAGCCCCTTCTCGATTGCGCGAGCACGCACCGCAGCTGCGTCGATGCCTCCTCCGTCGTCTACAACACTGATAAGGACGTTGGCTCCAGAATGGCGTGCGCACAGATGGATATTTGCCGTCGGCCGCTTCCCTGCGAGAGCGCGGACGGCGGGAGATTCAATGCCGTGGTCCATGCTATTTCGGATGAGATGCATCAGCGGGTCGTTCAATTGATCGATGACTGTCTTGTCCAGCTCAGTCTCTGCGCCTTCAATGGTGAGCTCGACATCCTTGTGTAGATCTCTCGCTAGATCGTGGACAAGCCTGCGGAAGCGTTCAAAGGTCGCGCGAATCGGGAGCATGCGAATGCTCATCGAGTTTTCTCGCAGCGACGAAGTAAGCCGCTCTATCTCTTCAGAGACTGCAAGCACATCTGGATCGTCCCGCCTCGCTGCGAGTTCACTCATTCGAGCTTGGACGGTGACAAGTTCGCCGACCAAGTCCACTAACTCGTTCAGCTTCGCCGCCGGTACGCGAATACTCGACTCGCGCTCCTCAGAGCGTCGTCCGAAGCCTGACCGCTGTTCTTCGCATGGACGTGGCGCAAGAGTGACATTCTCCTCGACCCAGCTCGGAACGAGATCAACCGTTAACTCGCAACAATCTTCAACAAAGATGAAGACATCGCGGATGGCTTCGCAGGTTGCTGAGGTTGTGAGGAGCATGTCCCAGCTGATGTAGCAACGCTCCGGGTCCATCTCCGCGATCGGCGGGATCAATCCCATATTGGCCGTAACTTGCAGATCCCCCATCTGCTTCAGTTCGCGAATCAGGAGCAATGGGTCAGCACCATTGCGCATAAGATCGGGCCCGGGACTGAAGCGGATCCGCAAGGTGTGAGCAACCTCGTTTGAGGTCGAAGGAATGATCTCGGCTGTCACCGATGCGGGCAGTCGACCATCTTGGTCGGCGATTCCCGTCAAATGTTGCAACTTTGTCACGATTTCCGTAGCTGCAATGATGTTAGGGGCATCCTGACTAGCGGTCACATCCAGCATGACTCTGATTTGATCGAGCGCGGACAATGAAAGATCGATTAAGTCACTCGTGACTGCGAGGCGGCCATTACGGACTTCGTCGAATGCATTCTCCAGGTTATGAGTGAATGCAGCTAGCTCGTCAAACCCGAACATCGAGCCTGAGCCCTTGATAGTATGCAGAGCCCTAAAGACTCGGCCTACAAGATCCATGTCCTTATAACTGTCATTGAGTTCCAGGAGGGAAGACTCTAATTCGACGAGTATTTCCCGGGCCTCTTCCTGAAAGGCCTGTTTGTGTTTGTCGGCAACACTGACGTCGACCGGTCGTTCATAGTACAGGCTCATTTTGAACTCATTGGAAATTTCTGGAATCCTGCGTTAACTGCTGCAACGTGAATATGATCCGGAACCTGGCCGGTGATCGTAGCGGGTAATCCTGCAATCTCTGCTTCGCGTTCAGTGGTCCAGAGAAGTTGCAGCGCAGTGATATCAAGTTCGGTTGCGTTTTGCAGATCGAAAGTGAGCTTTTGTCGTAATGCAAGGCCTTGAAGGATCACTAGTTTCAACTCAGAAGCAGAAGAAATTGTGATCGCCCCCTCGATATAGATGAGGGAGGTCCCGTCGCTCTGTTGGATCGATAGTGGCATATACGTTTTTCCGACCCAAGGCCGCCCGCAGCCTTACTGAATGATGTAAGGCTTATCGGCGTTTACGGACCTACGCTTAGGTGATGGCCATCACCCATCTTTCGGTCAAAGGGCCATCCAGTTGCTTAGCAGGAAAATGAACTGACGTGAACTGCATTTCTGCCGAAAGAGGCGATGAGAATAGAGCGAATGGTCGCCAGTGTCGTGGGGCGATCAGGCCCGTCGCCGCAAGAACGCCGAAGCGAAGCCTAACGAGTTAGAGGCGGCTGGATAACGCCTCTTTTGCAACCAGCCCTGAGACCTGCGGAAGGCAGTGACGAGGGGTGTCGCCGAGGGCACGGTAGAAAAGGCGGATTCGCAAAGCTTGGGTAAGGGCACCAAGAAGAAATCTGCCGCTAGCGTAAACGCGGATTTACGCGCAGCCAAGATAGCGTGAAGGTTTCTCCTCAGGAGAAAGCGTTAGCGTAGAATGGAAGATGCAGGCTAAAACCGCCCGGCAGGAGAGTGTCAAATGGCATCAGGAACAGTGAAGTGGTTCAACGACGCAAAAGGCTTTGGATTTATTACCCCGGACGACGGCAGCGCAGATCTGTTTGCCCACTACTCTGCAATCGCATCAAGCGGCTTCAAGTCACTTCAGGAAGGCCAGAAAGTGACCTACGAACCGACCAAGGGACCCAAGGGTATGCAGGCTTCGAACATCCAAGCCGCTTAGCCACCGCTCCGACAGATGTCTAGGAGCTTGTTGAAATACCCTGTTTTGCTTAACGGCACGGCTTCAGCCGTGCCGTTAATGCTCTTTTGGCAATATCATGGTCCGCCACGTACCAGGGTGCTGCGCGCGTGGATCACACCCTTAGTAGTGGGAGAGCGGCTCTGGTTAGTACCCTTAGAGTCATATAGATCGATCGAGCGGAAGGTAACCTCTGCTAGGCGTCACAATAAGAT
>Ga0302194_10001312_pt1 | contig 15889 bp, 17 predicted proteins | sample II_Bog_N1_1_FD_200227 | JGI IMG/M metagenome (GOLD analysis project Ga0302194, IMG submission 200227) | Peat permafrost microbial communities from Stordalen Mire near Abisko, Sweden - II_Bog_N1_1 | ecosystem: Environmental > Terrestrial > Soil > Wetlands > Peat | place: Sweden: Abisko...
TACAACAATTTTTAGGATTTATTTTTTTAGCATCGAACAGTCCTCTTTACAAATTAAAAACGGTTGAATTCCATAGTTAATCCGAGACGGGATAGTTAAATTGGTAATCCTTCAAATTTTTAATATCAATTAGATACTTGCTCTTTATTTACCCATCAGGGGATTTGTATGCTCGAATTTAATATTATTAATTGATGTCGAGTATTGCTTTCTTTGATGATCCATCAATTCTAAAAAGATTGCATTTGAATCCTTTCTTTAGAATGTTGTAATGGATCTACTCAGGCTATAATTCGGTCTGCTACAGCAAGCTGTACGGATTGTATATGATAAAGTAGATTAAGCGACAGAGATCGACGTATTTTGTATCTTCTGATAATTTTCTAACTATTTCAAGTACTTGATCATTCTTTTTCTGCAGCACAGCCCTTAGTTTATAAGACCGTAACAGATGAAGAGTTAACAGGAAAAGTCCATCTTCCTTAATTTCACCCGTTAATATCTTTTCGTACATCTGTGAAGTTCCTTCAACGAGAACATCTCCTTATTCCTTTTCATAGAAGATGGATAAATTTTTAATCGTGCGCAAGCATTTGTTGGTCACCTCTTTATTTTGAATCTTCTTTGTCAATACCCTGATCAAACAGATAAAAGACCTCTTGTTGAGAAAACTCGGCATATACTCCGAGAAGTAGTATAGTATTTCGATGTATGCGTCTTAGATGTTGTCAGTGGTCTCAATAGTCCGAATCAGACAATCCAAATATCCACTCTTCAAAATGAGATCCTTATTCGGTCTGGATAAATAAATCCTTGTTATTATTTTTTGGATGTACGTTTCCATCTTTTTATTCTGCTCAGTCGCAAGCTTATTCCCATAGAAATGAGGCATGACAATATTAGCCAACACGCTTAGCAAATTCGCTTCCAAGATATAAGGAATGCAAGAAGGGTTAATAGTTAAGTTAGTCAGTAACCTTGTCGACTTCACGACTATCTTTTCATCAGATTGCATCTTTAACACGTCGATTAGCAAGTAGAGAATCTTTTTTTCAGTTACAACATAGTTTTCAATCTCAGCATTTTGGCAGAGACAATCTATCGTATCAATACAGGCTGTGAGGATGTTCGGATGAGATTATGTGGTCTCTAAAAGAGTTAAGATGAATAGAGTCAGCTTTTATTTATGGAAAACAGCCAATTAATAGCGATGTGCAGCAAGGTTAGCGATCAAATCAATCAGCATTTTCATTAAGGCTGCCTTTTTATCGTCAAAATTAACGAATATGTCCAATTTTTATACCATTCGATAAGCCAACGCACAAAAATGTTGGTCAATCAACTCCATGGACAATTTTCGCGAGAGAGAAAGATTTCCCAAAGCCCTGATCAACTGTTTGTAGGTGGATATTTCAGGATTATCCAGTGCATTTTAAAAGATGCTTAAAATAACTTCGACGATGTTCATTTGATTCAACAATTACTTAATTTAATCATTGGAATAAGCGATGTTGGCTATCAGGCATGCTCCAGATTAGATGATGGATTTACTGTCAGCGTGGTGCTTGTAGATCTGAAGTAGATTCTACATCTGTGGCTTTTATTTAACCAATTCAAGACAGGCTTATGGTTGCATGTAGATGAGAGAAGAAAGAGCGTAGTAGATGTTTGCAATCAGTTTTGGATTTTATGTATAGGTAGGTAGTAAATGAAGGATTTTAATATGAAGTTTGTCTTTAAGGTAGTACTGTTTAATTTGGGATAATCTTGATGAAGTTCCAATCAGAACGAAGTAGCTAACAAGATCTTCTGCTTTTGTTACTTTGTAAAAGGTTGATAGAGTCGTTTCATGATATTTTTTGGAGAAGTAATATTACAAGTCCGCTGATTTTAATAGGTTATACTCCGTTACTAGACTTCCTTCCGTGTAAAAACCTTCAGCAAGGCGAGTCATCGCTAAATTTATCCACTCACGACCTGTCAATTTCCATCGTTTCGATAGAATAAAAGTTAACTTCTATTTACTTAGCAGTTAATAGCAACTCTCCTTAGAAAGCTGGGTTTTATCTTTCATTAAGAGTAGTTTTAGAATTTGCTACTGATCTTTTTTGGGACAAATGGGGTAGAATTTGCATAGTAGATGGCCTAATATATCGATCTCCTCTCCCCTCATAGTATTCTTCAAAAAAACTTAATTTAATTTGTTAAATTTTTCGGCAGGCAGTGTCTTTTAAATGATTTTTTTCAACTACCTTAGAGCTTTGATAACAGTCATCTCTCCCCCCACGCCTTGCGATTGATCTGTCAACTGTGCAAGCTGTTAATATATGTCCATAACATCTTAGTTTTTCTCTAAATCCTCCCAATTCTCTTCAGTCTTGGCATTATCATTTTTAATGGGTGATTTCTGTTCACCAATAGGTAATTTTGAAGAATTGATGTTAATTTCTGGTGTATGTTATTTTTTCTATTTAGATGGAGAAATATCAGCTGATCCCTACGGTTGTGCTGGGCATTTGTAGTTGTTGACTATTTACAAAAGTTACGCCTTCATAGAGACATTGGCTATCTTATCAATTGCCTTTTTAATTTTATTTTTATCAATGACGATCCGACTGTTCATGTGCTACAAAGTCTGTTTAATTTACTAAAACAGATCTGTCTTATCCTCAGCAGATATATCCTAATTTGTGGCAAGAAAAACAAGAATCTTATACAAATTGGAACTCACTGCAGAGATTATTATAGGATTCGTCGTTTTAGAAATAATTACAAGTAACTTGCTGACGATGTTGTAAAAATTCGGGTACACGCACCAATATGCTAATTTTTTAGAGATGAGGCTGTCCAGCATAATGCTCAGTTCATCTTCTTGTAGGATCTAACTGTTATCTTAGAGGAAAGTCAGGATTTAGAGGATGTTCCGACTTTTATCACTACCAATGCGACCTATGGCTTTTATCCTATCATAGGAGAGTGTAATGCTTTACCCATTTTAGTGACCTTTTTTATAGACATACGAAGCTAGTCTACCATAAAGTCCAATCAAACAATCTAAATTATCATTGAGGAATCCATATTTAAATTTGTATGGAAGAGCATTTTCAAGTACTTCATACTCCTGCTCAATGGATCTAAAGTTATTGACAACAATGGTAACTAAAGGCTCAATCATACTTTCAAATAAAAGGTTATCATTAAGGTTTTTAGCTTAGGAAGAATGCCAATTCTTAATGAAATAAGAAATATTCAATAGGTTTGATTTGTAATTATTATTTGCTCTGAGATTGGCAAACAATAGGTCGAGAAGAGGTCGATAATTTGCGTATAGTTTCAGTTTGCTGGAGTTGCTTAGAATCTTACCCAAAAAACCAATGATAAATGGTATCTTGGATTAATATTTACTGATATTTTTAATTATTTCGTTGAGCTTGCTAAAAATCGCATTTTAGTCTTGTTAATTTAGTTATTAAATGCCTAATAGCCAGAAGCAGTGTTCGGTAATCTAATGCAGATGTTTCTTCCATGCGCCTTCCTCTTCAAGCATAATGATCAACTGGCCAATAGATCCCCACTCTATAAGTTCTCCCCTATAATGGTCCTCAATCCATTGAATAATTTGAAGCACCCGTTGAACGTTAACAGACGGTATTAATTAATAATTTATCATAAGGTTTATCTCAAGAATCTGCAATAATTTTGCTAGCATGACTACATCACTGAGGTCAGTTTATTGAAGGATAGAATTCAAATCCAATTTTTTCTTTTGGATGATGGCTGTATGCAATGAATTTAAAGCCCTTTCTTTTACAGTCCGAAGAGTATCAGACTAAAATTAGTTAGAGCGGTCTTTTTATTTTAAAATTCGTTTAATATCGTCTAGCTGATCATTATTTTGGGGTATTTTTGAAGCCCTTTCCATCATAAAGTCAGCGTTTTTCTACATGTCGAACATTTTTTTAATATTGTCGCTTAGGAATCCTATTTTGGAGCCTTTACTTCTTGATTCTTTTAAATATTTAAACAGCTAATCAACCTTGGGATTTGAACTTTTGTCGACGAGTTGCTATAAAGCATTAAAGTTGATGAGAGAAATGCTGGAATGATCAGCTTCACAGCAATTCAGACACAGTTTAATGAAATTTAGTAATGATTTTTCATTTTTTGGTAGGATCTGCAAAGATTATTTTAAGACTATTTTGCGATATTTGCAATAATTCGATAAAATACCATATGTCTTGGTCTACCTCTCTTCATTGAGAGGGGATTGTAAACTTTTTACGAATTACTGAATAGTTTGATCTGATAAATTCTTCACACAAAAAGATTAGGTGTAGCTCCATAGATAAGGCTGATCAATGGTACTCTGATCAAATTTTCTTTTGTTATCGATAGTCTGCCCATAGTCGATGTCGTAGCATTTATTGCATATCCCCTCAATAATGGGTATATACTCATCATAAATATATATAATTAAGGCAAATGATTTTTATCTGTCTCTGAGCAGAGTTCGCTCTGCTGTCGCAATTACTTTCAGTAACTTGATTGATTTGTAAAGGTTTAATTTGTTTGAAAGTGTTTGTCCGATATACGATAAGAAGATAAACTTTACTAATCCTTACTTCACAGCCACTCGACAATGTAGTTAATTCTCACTACAAATATAAAAAAGCAGCTCAATACACAGGGAAGGGTTTATCGATATATTTTTTGACAGCTAACCGATAACAGTCTTCCAATCGATTTCAGAGGTGCTTGAGTTAATTTTTTAATAGAATCGGATAGCAATCGTGCAACCTATCTCAAACAGTTAGCTTTTTTGCAAGGAATATAGTAAAGTATTGTATTTGATGGCATTTTATTTTGGATTTTTAAGATGCTGAAGGGTGGCATCGATATGTATGATAAGCTACGTCTGCGATTTCGATTTAACTTTAAGAATTTACATGATGGATGTTAATGAGAGTGCTTCTGATTCTTTTCTGGTCGAAATGACCTGAGTAATCAAGTTACTAAAATTGATAAGATCGAGTATCAATGATTAGTTTTTTTTGTTCTCGTAGTAGAGCTCTGTCAATTTTCGGTAGGTCTTCTTTAGAAGTTGAATATCTTTGTCAGAGAGACAACCACTAGTGATGACCGCATTGGATGGTGAGATCATCCAAATCAAAAAGATATAATGAGGTTAATATAATCAAAATAAACGTATAAAATACACAAATCAGACTCAATTCCTCAGGAACTACATCATTTAATTGAATTTTGATTTATTGACTTGCACCACCTCGGTTTTATTTGAAGTTGTTATCTCCTTTAAAAATTAGATGTGCTTGGCAGAAAGGATGGTTTGAAGGCACTATGAGATTTGTGATGATTTGTAACTGGTTTTTTTATTTAATGTTTCGATAAGGGTAACCTTGAAGATGTTGCTGACTCCCTTGGACATATAAATCAACATAATTGAATCGCATATTTTTAATAAAACATCTTTGTTGATGCCATTTTCTTACCCATTTTTATGAACCTCTTGCTCCTTCCTCGCCTGTTTCTCACGAATTGCTTCATAAAGTCTTTATTTTATGGAGGATGTGGACTTAGCAAAAATCATACTCACGACATCATCAGAACGGAAAGATTTACAGTCCTATTAGTCTTTTATTTCTTTCATAAATTTCTTTAGATTTGGATTTTTGACGGATGATATTTGAGAATTCGAGAGTTCTCTGAGAGATGCTTACTTTGCGAAGGGATGAGTTGGTAAATTTTTCAGAGGAATATCATAATTATTAGGATTGAATCCATCTGTCCATCCATCAACAGAAATCTTATCCCTTTGTCTCTCCGACAAAAACTCCACTTCCAATGCCAGCAAATAATTAACAATTTTTTTTCTAGTATTTTGAATTCTTTAATCTTCTGATCTAATCTCAGGCGAGATGATCATTAAGTCATAATTATTGATTTTTTGGTTCATCTGCCATTCAACTGTGTAAAGCCCTTCATCTATAAATAGCAGCTGTTGTAAATGTTTTATTGACATTTCCATCCGATTAACCTCATAGAGACTTTTCTTTATGTCTGAAAAGAAGTAGTATTTGGCCTTACGAGCATTGGCCATGAATTATATATTCGTGTCCATTGAACGCAAAATCTTCAAAATCTTCATATGCTACTGACCAATTTGATACTTTTGGTCATCTTTGAGAAGAGCTGAAAACCGGGCTCTAAGGGGCTTTTTTTGTAGAATTTATTCAACTTTTTGGCTGGCAGGAATTTCAATGCTAACTGAGATGTCTTAATTTGATGACCCATTTTTTATTTTCTAAACCAATTTTTTATTTCTTTTTCTTTTCTCCTTTTTTTCGGTCTGTTAAACCGCCGTTTATTTTTTAATTTCCTTTTGAATGGCAGACTTGGCAATTTCATTAACTTTGCGCGTATCATGCTCATCAGTGGATAACAATTTAATTTTTTAGTTTATTGGTAAGGTTTGTGAGCAATTTTGATGATTTGAGTCCTCATCCAAGATGGGATGGCCACGATTATTGATCATTTTTTTAGCATGGTAGAAGTCAATAGCGTTAGAGTTGTCCTATTCTTGAAATTACTGCTGAGGAACTTGAGCTTAGACTGAGGCATAGGTGCAATTTGTGTTTTCATTTATGGACGGAGTTTCTTTTTGATCTGGGCAGGCCTTATGAGAGTTGTCCAAACCATTGGAACCCTTCTTTTGAAAAAAATTATAGAGTGAATTGGAGGCGGGAGTAGCTTGGGTGAGGCAATTGTCTTTTTTATTCATAATAGTCTTATAACTATTAAGGCGAGAGCGGCTATATATCAACCGGCAAATTTATAAAAATGTTTAAACATCCCTTACAATTTACTAATGAGTTAGCGCAATGCCATTAAGAAAGTTTTGTTATTGTAAAGCGTATAGGTATGAGCAATTCAATTGATCAAATATTGTCTAGTTTAATCGAAAAGATGGACAGGGTAGTCATGAAAAAGTCAATAAAACCTATAAGTAATCATATAAAATAGTATCTATCAAAGTTTCTTCTCATCGAACTCATCCACCATTAAAAATTAGCTTTCCGACACATCCAAAATGGTCTCCAATTTTAGTTTATCAGCAAGGTAATTTCTCACATCTGGAACAGTACTAGCCTAAATCAGCATTTTTTGGATGGCCTGTAATTATCTATCTTACTTATTGTCGATAAACTATAGTATGGGTATTCCATTGTTAACCTGAAGACCGAATGAATGCGCTAAATTGTCAATCATAATAATATCCTTCAATTATCTGTTCTGAATTATCCTTAAGTCTTTGATAAAAAATCCATTTTGAGTTTACATGCAGTTGCCTCGGTGCAACAACCCAAGGATAGTTTTCTTTTTATGATTGAGAAAGCTGATAATGGGTGCTGCATAGTTCAGAGTGCCAGCTGTGAATACATAGACATTAAAGTGCTGACTCATATTTGACAAAAATTACAGACATTTAGGTCTGACATTAAACTTGAATTCATCACCCTTATAGTTAAATTGGATGTCTGTTTTATCGCTTCCCATGACATAATGAATGAGAGTCTCATCGAGATCTAAAATTAAAAATTTCTTCTTTGAATCTAAATAATAATATAAGTACTTGATGGCTCTGGTAGTTTAATTTTTTTCTTGCTTATGAACTATTCCGTCGGACCTGTTAAATTTTTTATGGAATAAAAGAGCCCCTTGTAGAGAAGGGTAACAAATTTTTTGTATTAGAAAGGAGAGGGGGAGGTTGCCCGAATGTACTGAAATCCGGGATGTTTATGAAAGGTTGGCGTTAATTGAAAGTGTAGTTCATTTTCTTTATCTTCATCGCCTTTGGGTTTTTGAAGTTTAACGACCTTGGTGGTTACCTTCTTGCTGAGGGGTGTCATGGTATTGTGACGGGTGATACTGTGGACTTCCATTTATTTCTTCCAAAATTAGAATAATAAGATTAAAATAAACTTTCATTTACAGTATTTTCATGGATATTTAGGACTGCATAAAATTATTTCAGGAAACGGCCTTTTCCTGATGATTTATTAACAATAATACGATAATGATTTTCGGTTTGTCTTTGCCTATTATATTAAGTCTTTTTGATTGATAGACAATATACTGAATATTCAATACTACCAAAATATCAAATGACAAGACTTAAACATCACATTACCTCACATTTTCCGCCAGCACAACATCCTGATTTTTTCTATTTATCTGGATTTTCTTTGGGGATGATTGCCTTATCTTTTTTTGCTGCTTTCAGAGCAATAGCATTATTTTTTGCTTACAACTGCTTTGCAATACTCTCTTTTTCTGCTTTCTGAGCCCTATCCTTCATTTCATATTCTTTGATTTTTATCTCAAGTTGCCTCTGCTGCTCCATCTGTTCGGTATTATCACTCTTCATATTGAGTATAATAGGAGTAAGGAAGGTGATGAACTAGGAAATTATATCGTCCTTCTTATGTCCTTTAGCATCTCGATGATAATTGCTGACAACTTAATTCATATCGACCTTTAACTCATCTTGATGATCTTTACTCATATAGTAATTGCCCTCAATTCTAGTTCGCAACTTTTGAGCATGCCTCTGCAGAATTTCAATATTTTTAAGTTCATTTGTATTTTTATTTCCCTCAATTATCGATTAGTATTTTTATTAGATAAATTGTTACAGCTTTTTACGATATTACTCATTTTTATTTTGAAAACTCTGCTCTTGAAATTATCGAAGAGTCTACTCCTTAAGTTTAAACAGAATTTTGTAGACCTCCTCCTCTCCCTTCGGCTCATCATCCGAAAATTATCGATGAAAAATCTACTCGTATTTTTATAAAGCTTTAGCATAGGCGACAGCCCCCTCGTCTTCAGAGATTTGCTGCCATGCAGATTTGATGTTTGGCACTTTTCCTGAATTGAAAGCTTAGACGTAACTTTAAATCATTGAAGCCATCGCATATCCCGTAATATTCTCTCCCTCAAACATCTTCGCAGCCGTATTCGTCATAATTTTCTTGCGCAGAGTGTTGACTCCATCGATAAATTACCTTCTCAGTCCATAGTCTGGCAAATTATTCATGGTATGCAAATCCTATTAATCTTAAACTGGGCGTACCAAAGTAAGACACTCCCTATTAACAAAGTAGGTCAATATTGATTTCTTAATCTTTTTGAAATTTTAATTTTTACCACTCTGATCACTCAAACAATTTTCGAGATATTGAGTGGAAGTTATTTTTCTACCTTTATCATCTTCAATTTGAAGCATGAAATCTCTCAATAACCATATAAATTTAGGCATAAATCTAGATAGTTGCTGGTTTTTGTCACTTTCAGATCCTGTTTCACTTCCTGTTTGGATTGTTTTTGATAGGGCCGTTATCATTTATAGCTCGCTTAAAGATCGTTAGTCTATTGAACCAATACTGTTGTAAATAAAGTATGAAGACAGGAGCACGGCTAATGTGAAGATTTTTGTATCGTTTTCCACGTCTTTATTGAAACTGTCTGTCCCCTCAGTGTCTATTTTACTAAAGAAATACCCAGGAAAAAGATAGCATCGTTGCATTGTTTATTCTCATAAGGTTTCGACCACATCCATATTCCCTGCGTGCAACTCTAGGTCGAAGGATCTACTTTAAACTGTTTTAATCATGAATTACGCCCTTCCCTGACAAATACAGCAATCGATTCAGAAGACAGCTTTTACCTGTTCTCATCTTTCCCACTAAGCTAACAAAACCGATGGGGGTATCGATTGACGAGATAATCTCCAATGCTTATTCGTTAATTTAAATCTTGCCATTGGGCCTGATTTTGATAAGCTGAATTGGTTTGCCCTCCCCTCCCATAGTGTCTTAATTTTGATTGGCTTCACTATAATTAGCTGATGACTCTTCGAACTGCTCACGAAATAGTTCTTTCGGTTTGGCTATATATGGAAGAAGATACCTGTTGCGCTCATTTAATTACAGGTAATATTAAACTATCAGTCTGTATTTAATTTAAGGTGTCAGTCGGGTTAACAAAATGAAGGGTTGTTATATTATTTCGAATATACTAACGGATAATGATTTTAACCAGAGACTACGAATAAGATTTGACTGAAAATATTGTGAATCAATCCATGGCGGAATCTTCAAAGCAGGAGTACGTGATTTTTCTGGAGCACTAACTGAAGCGTTAAAAAGAGAAGAATATGATTCTGTAGGAAAGGTTAAAAAACAAAGAAATCTTCAATCAACAGATGAAAAGCTTTCAGGAAGAACTTACTGCAGCTTATGACCAGTGCAAAAATTAACTGATAGTCGCACAACAGAAGATAGATTATTTGCAGAATGTGGAGTACAGATAGTATAATGAATAAATTGCTGATTTAAAGCATATTCTTGCAATGAAAAACTAAGACTCCAAACGGAGATCCATGGAAAATGCTAAGAAGAGTATGTTTAGTAGTGTGGCAGGCAACTTTATTGATGATAATAGCGAAAATGGAAGAGAGAAAAAACCTGAACGGAGGGATTCAACAGCAGTATCAAAAATGAATACAAGACGGGAGGGGTGTTAAGGGGATCGATTTTAGTTGTAAGTGAGCCGATAAATCAAAAAAGTTACCAATTTTATTAGTCACTTTGTCCAAATGGCAGAATGTTATATTTCTTCGTTAAAAGAAGAGGAGAAGTTGACTAAAAAGTTAAAGGGAAGTTGGAAATGGATTAAGGAAGTAGTGAAATAGTGGGACCAACTGATTGCAAAAGCAAAGGGTTTATAAAAGTTTAAGAGTTAGCTAACACGACTGTATCAAACTGATGAGGATGTCGATTATTAAATTCTTTTTTAACTGATTAAGAACGATAAAGACAGTAAGAAGGGTTGATTCAATTGATATAATATTATTTTATATTTATTAAAATCAGGGAAAATTTGAAGATGGGCAACTCCTTTTGATAGAATTAAATATATATTTATGAGAAGACATACTTAAATAATTTCATCAGCAAGCTGCCTCGTAATCGTTTGTCTTTATAGAAGTAAAAAATTGCATTGATAAATCCATATTCCTCAATAAAATACAATAAATTGAGTCATTGAAAATTAATAATCTCTCAAATATATATCAATAGTTTGAAGTCAAGCCCCATAATAAATTCCAAACAGATGCAACCAATGCGAATCAAATAAATGTAAATAATGTTCAGCATGCAAATGCTAACCATTACTAGAAGCAAACAAAGATTGCCTCAAATGCTCAAATGCGGACAAAAAAATTGTAATAAATTTAGATCCTATTCTATTTATTGACATCATGAAATCGCAAATTAAAAGTATGTGGGTTTAAACCAAATTGAGCACTTCTTAAATACCCTTTATTGGAGGAAATATTCAACACTGTTTGGTAGTATTTTAGGTCGAATATGTTCATGAAACAAGAATCAACAAGGAAAATGCGTAAGAAGTTAGAATTAAAGGCCTAAATAGAAATATTGACGTAATTAATAAAACAATAACTCGGAAAGTTGTTGTGGAAGGTGTTCGAACAAAAGGCATAAAGGGAAAAATGGAAGTTAAAATAAGTCCCGGAGGCGGTCTTTCTGCTAAATATAGTGAGACTCGATAAATTAGAATTGACAAATCATTTAAGAAGCTATATTAATATCTATAAAATAATCAGAATCAAAGATAGTATGATCGTTACCTGAACAACTGCTATCATTTGGCTATCGCCATTTATTAATTTATACTAGGTCCACAGCTAAAGTATGAATTAGTAAAACCTATACATGATTTAAAAGATGAACAGATTCATAAATTTTGGCATTGATCTTTAAATATCTTAATAATACAAATTAAAAATAACCATGATGAAATTTAATCTTATCAAGAGAGATTTTATAAAATATTTATATTTAAGAGAGGAGGAACTTTATATAATTAACAAAGGAATTACCATCCAATTTGTATTTTTGACATAATCCTTTTATTTTTAGGCTTTTAAATTGTAATTAACTCTATATAAAAAGGATTAGCCATTTAATTCTTAAATTCTTTTTTAACTGATTAGAAATTATAGAATATCATATTATATCGTATCATATTTATTCATACCATTGAAAGAATGAAGAAGCGTGCTGATGTATCAAAATCAAAAGATTTACAGTTAAAAGGGCATTAACTATTTTCAATAAAATAAATTAATTGGTCATTAATAATCTCATATAAATATCGATAGTTTGATGGGAGGAAGTCAAGCCCCACAATAAAAACCAAACAACTGCAATTTATGCAATTAACCTATATGCAGATAATGTTTATCGTGCAAATGCTTACCAGAAGGTAATAAAGATTGCCTTCAATGCCATCATGGATCTCAAAAAATAGTCATAAATTTAGATCACACTTAATTTGCCAAGGCCATGAAATCACAAATTACAAGGATGTGGGTTTAAACTTAATTGAGTACTTCTTAAATCCCCTTTATTGGAGGAAATATTCATCACTGCTTGGTAGTACTTTAGGTGCAGTAGGTGGAGTTCAGCGATAAAATAACTACCAACTTGGTTGTGTAAGGAGTTCGTACGAAAGGCATAACAGGAAATATGGAAGTTAGAATAAGTTCTGGAGGGGGTCTTAATACTAAATATAGTGAGACTCGCTAAACACAAATCGATAAATAATTTAAGATGCTATATTTATACCTACAAGATAATCAGCACCATAAATTATACGATCGTTACCAAAATAACTGCTACCATTTAGCCATTGCCATTTACTAATTTGTGCTAGGACCACAGCTAAAATATGAATACGTGAAACAGATAAATAATTTGAAAGATGAGCAGGTTCATAATTTTTGGCATTGATTTTAAATATATTAATGTTTACCAAAATTAGTCATAGCAAAATAGCAATAATGAAACGTTAACTTATAATGCAATATTTGTATAAAAATAGAGTTATTGTAATGGGCGACTTAATATCATTCATAGAGGCAAAAATAACTCAACCTTTATTTTTGAAGTAAGACTTGCTATAGATAAGCTATCAAATAGTAATTAGCAAAAGATTAATTTCATTATACACATGACCAGCAGACACTCATCGGCATAGCCAACAATAACCCATTACCACTATCACTACTATTATCCCACCCACTCACACGAAAACCAGTTTCTCAAACAAAGGCAGGTATACTCACCAGCAACGCGAGGATGGACATATGAAAATATCTAGGATTGGCAACATGAGGATACTTTACATGCTGACAAGTTGCACATTTCATCCTTTAAGGAGCAGAGTTAAAACAGCTAGAAAGATAACGAGAAGAGAAATAACAGTACTAGGAGAAATAGTGAATATACACTAGTCAGCAGTAGGGGTAAATCAGTTGAACTGACCAACAGCAAGAATTCATAATTGGTAGTCCAATAAATAGACTCATCGCAGTAGAACTAAACCCCTAAATGCAATAAAAACCCTGATTTTCTAAATCAATCCTTCGGAGTAAAAGTTTCTTAATCTCCGAGCAATAGTATAATGATAAGGTTTCAGTAGGAGATACAATAATGCAAACAATAAATATCCCGATTAAAAAATATAGAATAATAATGCATTTATCTTAGAGAAAAGTTTTTAGAGCATTACATGAAATGCGGAGGGACAAAATAGCAGTGATTTTTAACTATGATGAGTTATAAATACGAAATTAAAAGGATAAGACTACTTATTTTGGTTTCATCAAGATAGAATCATCAAGGGCAGTTTAACATTTTGATGACAAAGTATTCTTTTACTTTTTCTCTCTTCATTCAATTTTTAGTTTGCATGTTATATCAGCTGCTCTTCAATAGAAGTGTTTTTTGGTTTAATTTGATCAAATGTTGATTCCATATATATTTAAGGTTTTCTGAGGGTCTCCTCCGCCTTTGTTATGATAATTAGTCCCTTCTTGTCTTTGTAACCTTCCATCATTGTGTATATTCTGAATTTATTAAAAGTTCTTTTTCTGCTTTACAAATATAAATTTTCTTGTTTTGATCCATGCTTTGGAATAATTTAACAATTTTTTTAAAAACAATTAAGATGAAAAAGAGCCTCAAAAGCAAGATTAATTTATTAGTATTATTTTGATTTAATTGATGAATGTGCAGAGATGAAGCGTAATCATCAAAATTGCTCTGTCTCTGCTTTTATGATTACCTCTTATATCAACAGTAATGCTCAGATATTATATCAAAGAATACCCTCAAATTCAATATAACAAATCTATTGTTTATATTAATATGGAGAAAGAGTCATTTGCGATATTCGTTGATTGCTCAGGCTCCGTCAGTGGATGTCGGTCCTATTGGCAAACTGTAGCAGATATCCTCGTTCAATACGCTAAGGACATCACCCACTACTATTTATGGGGCTCTGATTGCAAGATCTCATCCAAGAAGTAGTTTGAGTAAGATATTGTCCAATAGAGAGGGCATGGAGGAGGAACATCCCCCGAAACAGTTGCCACGACTATCGTTGATATTCAGTTCATCAACATCATTTTGGTGACCGATGGATAAGTCGGAGGCTATAGTGTCCAAAGATGCGATACTATTCTCGAAGATGCTTTTAGGAAAAACCCTAACTATAAACTTAACAAGGCCATCTGCTATGTAATTGGAAGGAGAAGAAAACCCAATCTTTCTGTAACTTGTCCCTTCACTCGCTTTTGCGAGAGTGTTGTCTACAGTAAGGAAGGAAACAATCCTTTGCAAGCTGAGATACAGTACACAGCGGAGGACTATAAGACAGTCGACAGCATTGAGGAGATTACTTTGGATAACTTCTAAGCCAAGTACGACTTGATCGAGAAGCTGATAATTGCGATCAACATGGGAAGAGAAAGCAACATTCCCCTCAAGAACCAGCTGGTCAACATGAAGACCCGTTTGGTGAAGGAGGTCTCGAAAAAAATGGGAAAAGAGCAAGACTACAGCTCTAAGATCAGAGAAAAGCTGCTTGCCCAGGACTTCGATGCTGCCATTGAGATGGTTGACAACATGGCAGTCAAGTACTTCTAGGAAAGCACCACTGGAGAACTCGAGAAGAAAATCAATCATTTGATTAGTCTCTGTGGTGATCTTAGAGGACAGTACAGTGTGGACCAGATCAAGTCCAACAAGATGGCGACTGCTCAGACTGCAGTATAGGGTAAACTGGATCAAACAGTTGCGGTTGAGGACTTGTCCAAAAACCCGATTGAGTGTCCCATCATCATGGATGAGGATGTACCTCAGATATTGGTTGATGAGTGCAAGCCCTTCCTCTTGGGAGTGGAAAAGGGAATAGTCGATGACATTTCCGCTTGCCCTCTGCGCATTCTCAACTATCCTGATCTCAAGGCAAAGTTCAAAGCCAGACTGTCAACCTATACAGGAGTGAAGTACTCTGACAAATTCATGAAGAACCCCTTCACTCAAAACAGGTTACTGGGTGCCATTCCCCTTGGAACGCACAAATCCCACATCACAGTGGGCAACTACACCATCGCCAAATTGGTCTCAGGCGGCAAGGTTATGGGTAACCTCAATATGTACATGGCTGTGATCTGGTACCTCATCAAAGAGGACTAAATCGAATTCCTCAAACCCATCAAGGCCAATGTCATTGAACACCTCACCTATCGTTTGAGGAAGACCAATACCATGGCTAGCATGTGTGGATTATCCCAGTTTGTTACCACTCAAATTAGTAGCGATGTCGCTCTGTGGTACTGTGTAAACAGCGGTTATCTCAACCAGCCCACTGAGAAGGATACTTTCAGGTTCCACATCTACAACCTTGAGCCCATGGCTCAACTGGTTGAGACTCT
>Ga0302194_10001322_pt1 | contig 15831 bp, 7 predicted proteins | sample II_Bog_N1_1_FD_200227 | JGI IMG/M metagenome (GOLD analysis project Ga0302194, IMG submission 200227) | Peat permafrost microbial communities from Stordalen Mire near Abisko, Sweden - II_Bog_N1_1 | ecosystem: Environmental > Terrestrial > Soil > Wetlands > Peat | place: Sweden: Abisko, Stordalen...
GCACTCGGTTCGCGGGCTTGCGCTGTTCGTCGCAGGTCCTCGTGGATATCGCTTCTATTAACGCCAGAAGGATTGGATTGCCCGCAGCCTGGGCAATGGCTCGGTGAAAGTTCATATCGTGAATCAGGTATTGGACCGGATTGCCGATGCTCGCATACATATTGACAATCTCTTCCGCGAGCACCGTGAAGTTCTCTTGTGTTCCCCGTTCAGCCGCCAATCCAGCAAGAGTGGTTTCGAGAAGTTTGCGAACTTCAAACATCTGCCAAGCTTTGTACCTGTTTGGATCGCCGAGTAAGTGCAGCGTAGATGTTGCTATCGCCTCAGGCCCGTCCGCAACAAAGACTCCATCCCGATCGCGCACGTTCACCACGCCAGTGGTGGCCGGATAGGGGGGGCCCATTCGCAGGTTAGGGCGGCTGATCTTCAGCATCTTAGCGAACTCGTGCTCAGATGGAATATTGTCGCCAGGCTTCAGGGACTCATCTTCTATTCTTGCTTGAATACAGTGAACCACCTGCGCTGTCGGTTGCGAGTCAAGAATGCGTGTCTTATCAGCTTGTATACCCATGCCGCCTTTTTGAGAACCGTCTACAATTCCGGTGTTTCTCCGAAGTTGATGGGTGGCCGGGATTCTCCCGGCCACCCATCAGCTCACGTCCTCATGAACTGACTCAGTTCCTCGCAAGCGTGATCAGTTCAAAGTAGTCGAAGGACATGGTGTAATCGCTCGATGATGGATTCTTGTTTACGGCGACGAACTTGAGCGTTGAAATTCCGGCAGGCAGATTTACGTTTCCAAAATCTTCGTTGTAGAAGCCTGTCGTGCCGTTGTACTCGTCCTTGGGTCCGCTGACCGCGACCCCGTTGAGATAGAGTTGCAGCATGGCGTGCGAGCCGGCGCTCTTGAGGCTGGCGCGGAGATCATACACTCCGGCGGTAGCCACATTGATCGTGTAGGTGATCTCATCGCCGATCGCGGTCGCATTCAAAGACGTGGCGGTTCCATCCCGGGAACCAGATTCCGTATACGTCGTATAGTCAACGCCCGCAGTGTTCGTCTCGGGGAGCAGATGGGCCTCGTAGTACGTCGTTGGCGCGGCGGCGATGGCGGAATTGACCAGGATCCTGTAGGAGTTCTGGGACTCGAGCGTGGGAAGAGTAACCGTGACTGCGTTGCCTGAACTCGCGTAGTCGCCCTCCAGTGCCACGGCCGGCTTATAGACGTTGCTCCCTGGCGTTAGGGTCTCGACCCTGAGATGGATGGTTCCGTTGTTCATCAGGGAGGAAGCGTCGTTCAGGTTCTTGAGCTTGAGCGTCACATTGGACGAAGCTCCGCCCACCGGATCGCCAAGTATAATTTCGGATCTCCACATGTTGGTGTCATAGGCGGCGAAGGCGTCAACCACAGCGGTGTTCGAAGACGTTTCGGAGATTGCTTCTCCGGTCGCGTCCTTATAGGCGTTGTAGACCCACCACCCGCCAGTGGGAAATGAGCCGGTGGTGATGTCGGCCTGATCGCCCAGGGTCGCAATGAAACTTGAATTGCTGCTGTTGTAGTCCCAGCAGGATTTCACGCCGAAGGCGAGATTGCTGGCGCGAGAGGACCGTTCGAGTTTCGCGATGTAGGTCGTCAACTGTCCCGGGCTCCAACTCGTCTCATCCCCATAACTGCCTCCAGCATATTCGGTGACGGCCAGTGGCATGGGGGTGATGCCATTGGCAATCATCCAGGCTTTGATCGTTGCGGTGTGCGATTCAATGTCCTGGGGAGAACTTCCGGTCAGTTCATGCCAGCTTAGAATATCGGGGAGGCATTTGTTGGTCTTGCAGAAACTGAGAAAACTCTCAATGTAACTTGTGTTGAAGCTGGATGCTTCCGGACCCTGAACCAATGCGGACGAGTTGAGGATCTTGATTTCCTGATAGGCGTTGAGCCATGCCTGATAGTAAGCAGCGGTGTTGCGCGTGTTGCCGTTGTAGCTATTGTTCCATTGCCCATTCGGCTCGTTCCACGGCAGCCACGAATAGACGTTCAACTTATTGCTTACCGAATAGTTGTAGAGGAATGCTACTGTATTCCTCCAGGTTGTCTGGTTGCCGCCGTCACCGGGCCAGTATGAGTCTGTCGATGGGTTTTTCGCGTCGACGTAATAGTAAAGACCGACCATCAGCTTTGCGCCAGTTGCCGATACCCTGGCATAGGTTGCTGGATTGAAGAGATTGGGCTGATATTGATTCGCTTCAGTTGTGCCTGTCACGCCCGGACTCTCACCGCTCACGTAGGCCATTCCTCTGATCTGACTGACCTTTACCCCGTCGATGAGATATTGATAGGGATCGTTTGCGCTGACCGCATGGAGAAATCCGCTTGCCAGCTGGCTGGATGACCCAAGCTGGCTGGAATAGTCGACAGTGACGGTGACGGGAGTTTGCGCGTTGATGTCCCTGACGGCAACGGCCGCAAGGATGAGAAACAGGCTGTGAGCCACAGCTATTCTAACTGCATTTGCCATGTTCATAGTTACCTTCCTTTGCGATGCTTTCAGAAGAGTTCAGGCAATTCTCTGCATCAAGACCGGCTTGCCATTGTCTAGGCCAGTGTTCAATTGGGCTTACAGGGCTACAAAGGCCCACTGCTGCCGACCATTGCAAGAGCCATTACAAGTTTCCTATAGGGATTGCTCATTCAGATTTCCTTCTTAGATCTCTTCGCCTGCATTCCGATGCAAGGCTCATGATTCCCGCTGTGTCCAGGATGTCTCGACAAGTTAAACCGTCATCGCCAATCGTGCAGGCGGGGTCTGGACTGACGCGCCAATACTTGGTTCTGTATTTGGCATTGAAGGCATACACACCGCTGATTGCCGTGGCCCCATAAACCACGCCAATACTAAGCGTCGTGTTCCAACGATGTAAATCGTACAAATGTGCGCAAAGCCATGGCACTCATAGAGGTCCTGAAGCCACCCGAATGGATGGGAGTTCAATAGTACGAATGGGCCGTCCAACCGTTACTGGGAAACGCTCAGATTATGGCAGGTTTACAACCCCCAAAGGTCCGAGTAATATACTGTTCTAGACTCTCATCAGGAGAAGTACCTTTCATGACAACACCTGGATTACAGTGCATCGACCGGCGAGAAGAGGTTTGCGCGAAATGCGCAAATTATCATCTTTTATAACATCAGCCTGTAGATTATCGCCCGAAATGAAGAAGGGATTAGCACCGAAGTTATCGCCCTTCCTGTCCCGCACTCTTACGAAGATCACTCTTTTCAAACGGCCATTGCAGTATTCAGCGGAGCATGCGTTCCATGTCGAAGACTAACAACAGCCCCATCCGAATTCTGATTGTCGATGATCATCCAGTCGTCTGTACAGGACTGACGAGTATGCTGAGCGCCCAGCATGGCCTGGAGGTAGTTGGGTCGGCAGCCAGCGGGGAGGAGGCTCTCTCCATCGTTGTGCGCGATAAACCTGACCTGATGTTGCTCGATCTGCGCATGCCGGGAATGGATGGAATTGGTGTTTTGCAAGCATTGAAAAAAATGGAGAAGCCTCCCAGGGTCGTAGTCCTGACAAGTTTTGAAAAAGATGAGGATATCTATCGAGCGATTCGCGCCGGTGCTCAAGGATATCTGCTGAAGGACACAACAGAGTCCGAGATGATTGCCGCCATTTCCGCTGTCAACGCGGGAACGCGCTACTTCCCGCTTCACATCTCATCCCGGCTCGCAGATCGCATGATGCGTTCAGATCTAACTGCGCGCGAATTGCAAATCCTGGAACTGCTCGCACAAGGCTCCACGAACAAGCAAATTTCGGTAGCACTAGGAATCAGCGATAACACCGTTCGCCACCACGTGAACAATATCATGGAGAAGCTTCAAGTGTCCGACCGCACGGAAGCGGTAGCAACCGCTCTCCGGAGCGGGGTGCTCGCGTGAACAGACTAGGGCCTGTTCACACTGCACAGGCCCTAGTCTGGGTAGTGTGAGCAAGCAATCAAGCGATATAAGTCCTTGGCGGCTTGTTGTCGACGACCTCTACTGTCGAGTCAAATTTCCGACCGGTCGGGGCAATCGTCACTTTTCCGTCTTGCCCAAGCGCATCAGGAACCCTATGCGCTCTACCCTTGGCATGGCCAGCGTGGTAGTGGGCGTCTTGGCCACTTCGATCTGCCGGTTCAGCAGATTCTCGCCGGCTGCGAAGAGTTGGAATCGCTTACCGAAGTCGTGCATGGCGTAGGCATCCAAGCGAAAGTACCCATCCAGGATGAGGGTATTGGCGGCATCGTCGAACTGCCGGCCGCTCAGACGCCCCTGTAGGTTGAAAGTCCCGATGCTCGGCCGGCTAGCTCGCACATTCGCTGTGGCCAGGTTGCGGGCCACTTCGGGTATCCAGTTGCCCAGGTAGGTGGTGCTGCCCTCATTGGTTACGGTGGCCAGTGCGTATTGGTAGCCGCCATCAATTGTCAGCCAACGCCGGGGTGCGAGTTGATAGTCCACGGCTAGGCCACGGCTCTCAATCTGGCCCAGGTTTTCCCGCGTAAGAAGAGTAGGCGAGCTGGCCACCGCCGTAATGGGCCGATTAACCTGAGTGAGGAAGTAGCTGGCACGGACAACACCCCAGCGGCTCTCATTGGCTATGCCCGTCTCCCAGCCGGTAGCGCGCTCGCTGAGCAACGCGCCGTTTGGATTGGTGAGCTGGCTGCCCACCTGGGTGGAGCGGTAAAGCTCGTTGGGCGTGGGAGTACGAAAGGCGCGAAAGCCTGTCGCCGAAACCGCCCAATGATTCCAAAGCTTGCGCGAGACTCCGATGCGCGGATCGAAGAAGCCCTGACTCAGTTGGGTCGGCTGTGCGGACGCCAGTATCCAACTGCTTCCGTTCCACTGGAGCTTCTGCCCGTCGAAGTTCTGAAACCAGTCCATGCGGCTGGAGGCGGTCAGAGTCCACGCCTTGCGGACCCACATCGCTTCCCCGTACGCGGCCGAATCACGCTGGTGATCGTGCAGGTTGGTGAGGGTTGTCGATCCGCCGAGGCTCTGTTCCCGGTCCCACACGCGCACATCGTGTGTGTCAGCCCCGGCCACCACCACCAGGCCCGCGCCAAACGGCTGGCTGAAGTGCGCCGCCGCGCCCAACTCGTTGTCAGGCGTGAGCGAAAATTTGGTAGGATTCTCTCCGCAGCGATACGAGCAAGTAGCGATTCCATAATTGGGCAGGCTGGAAATGCTGGAAAACGTCTGGCGAAAGTGCTCCGCCGATCCGTACACCCGCATCCCGAGCGAACCTCCGCGCGGCGCATTCCAATCGCCGCCGGTGGCGTAGCGCCATAGCCGGGTTCCGTTGGTCTGGAAGGGCGTGCCGTTGCCACGCGACTCATTGAAGCCGCTGCCGCGCGCAAAGAGGCGTAGCGGCCCTTGATTGTGATCGACAAGCAACACGCCGTTCTGGCTATGAACGCTGCTGGCAATATCCACTGGCCCGCGCTGCGCTGGAGCCTCCTGAATATATCCATCGGTACCGAGTGTGCCGCCCGACGTCAGTAGCCCCCAGGGGCCGTGCTTTGTCTGGCCGAGCAAACTGTCATCGTATGTCCCCTCTGCCCCATAGCTAGACCGCAGTTCGATCTGGTCGGTTGTGGGCCGCACCGGTTGCACGCTGACGACGCCGCCAATTGCGCTCGATCCGTACAGGTCGCTGGCTCCGCCGCGCACCACTTCTATGCTCTTCACATCCAGCTCCGGCTGCTCCAGCCAATGAATGGTTCCGGCAAAGGCGTCGTTGAGCGGCACGTCGTCTTCGGTAAGCAAGGTGCGGCTGGCCGAGGTGGAACCCAATCCGCGCAGGCTGATTCCCTGCGAGGAAGGGTTCGCCACAAGCGAACTGGAACGCCGAAAAAGCTCCACGCCGGGTAACTGCCTTAGCTCGCCATCCATAGTCACGGCGGCTGTCGTCTCAAGTGCCAATTCGGACAAAAACCGCGTAGTGGCCGGACTTTCCAACTCACTCAGCGGGGCGCGATAGGCAGTCACTGTAAGTTGTTCCGTGATAGCAGCGGGCTCCAGGCGAATCGTGCCACCGGAACTGAGCGACACGTTTTTCTCAGAGAAACCTTCCGCTGCCACGCGCAAACGGCACGGTGCTGAGCACTGCACATTGAGCTGGCCATCGGCATTCGTGCGGCCCTGTAACTTACCGGAGGCATCCCACACCGCCGCATTTTTCAATGCAGCTCCGCTGCTATCCTCAACCGTCACGGTGATCGTTGCAGCGAGCTGAGCGCACAGTGGCGCTGCGCAGAACATCGACGCGATATACGCCAGCACGCCAGCCATCCTGTTGAATCTTGACCACCCCATTTGTCCACCATCCGTATCTGACGTCCTGCTGATTTTACGCCAATAGCTTTGTTGCGGCTGGCAGCCCCTAATCATCTTGCCACACATGCTAAAAGATGGTATTGACACGAAAAGCAACGCTGCGTTCAGGTCCAATTGCATTGCCGGAAAAAAGACCGCCAAAATCGATCACATTCAGAACGTTATTCAAGTTTTGGCCATCCGCCTGAATACGGATTTTCAAGCGGTCGGATTTGTAGATGTCAGCGCCCGCGGAAGCGTTCGCCTGAAAGGCTGGATAGATACGGCCACGAGCAAAATTGATGCGATTCAGCACCTGCTGACCATACTCGGCAAGCAGTGTGGCCGGATCGCCGTCAAAGTCGAAAGGCAGGCCGGTGTCATATTGCACTCCAAAGGCGGTCCACAAGCGCGGCGCTAACTGGTAACGAACGCGACCGCGAACTGTATTTCGCTGATCCTGAGAATCCGGCGTGTGACCGGTCAACTGAGACGCAGCTTGACTGGCGTTGGCCCCGAAGAAGAGTCCGCCGGTAACCGGAAACCAGACATTGCCGACGATGTACGAGTAACTTCCAAAGCCGGAAAAGCGATGCCACAGTGGGACCTCCAGCTTGCCTTCAAGGCCATAGAGAATTGCCTTGCGGAAGGCGATGGGGAAGCTAATGGTGGAATTCTCAATCTGGCTGTCGTCGGCGTAGTTTGAGACGAACCGCCGAAAGTAGTTGCCGCCCATTTTTACGTGGCCAAGAAAAACCTTGGTGAGGCCCGCTTCGTAGTAATCCCCTCGCGATGGCTGCACGGGCAATCGGAGAAAGCCTGTGGGGTCGATGGATGCCACCCCCGGGGAACTGGAAAGCAAGATGTTCTCGAATGAGGGGGTTTGAAAGATACGATCGTAAGAGAAGTGAATCACTGCTTCTGATTTTTGAAAGTAGTGTGAGACGGCGAGACGCGGCTCAAAGGCATGCTTGTTGAGCAGCAATTGATAGTGGTCCCAACGCAGTCCAGCGCTGATAGTCCAGTTGTGAAGGCGGATGAGATCCTGTACGAAGGCCGATTGTTCGAGGTCGGGACGGCTTGCCTGATAGGCGAAGGTTGCTGGCGACCCAGGATCGAACTGCGTTGGGTCCGAGATGTTGTAATTCAACATCTCGTTGAGAAAGATGTTGTCAGATTCAACGCCCGACTTCCACTCGTCGCGGCCGCTGTCGACGATAACGCTGCCCTTGAAGTAGCCCTCGCGAAACCAGTTGTGTTGAGAAACGATGATCGGAGTAGACTCCGAGTTGGAATAAAAATCATTTGAGTTATCGCGAATCATCCCACGCAGGTCGCCTTTCGCATTGCCGGAAAAGGTATGTTCGTAGGACGCAGTGCCCATGGTTTCAAAGTTGTCGGCATTTTGGCGCTGCCCTGCCGCCTGCTGCGCGATTTCATTTGGGATGTCATAACGAGCGAGTTCATGGCGCACAATGAATCGAACGCGATCATTCAGTGACAGATCCCGAGCAAAATCCATGGAAAAATCACCCACTGTTCCCGTATTTGAGAAGTTCTGGGGAACCACCGGGTTCAGATAGTGTTGCGTCGTGCTCCCACTTGCGCTGCCGCCAAGCGAATTTTTCGCCCAGACGTACTGTTCTTCTCCGAATGCAGCACCCGATTCGAAACTGCCACCGGAAACGGCAACCTGGCCATGAAAGCCCAGCTGTGCGTCCTGAAGAGTATTGACCTCAACAACACCGCCCATTTTGCGTCCGTACTCGGCGGGAATTCCTGCGGTATAGATGCTCATCGAGCCAACATCGTCGGCTTCAATCTCCGGTCCAAAGCTCGGTGAGCGCTTGTCCGTCAGCGGTATCCCGTCGATAACAAACTGCGTTTGGTACTCCGAGCCCCGAGGATGCAGCACGGCATTCCCCTCATAGAGCCAGCCGGGCTGGGAGTTCACCAGATCTTCCAAGTCGCGGCCTGGAAGTGAACTTACCCGATCCCGAATAAAGTCTGTGCCAATCTGACTGATTGAGCCTGCTTGATCGGAGTCAATCAATGGATTGGCCACGCGCACTGATACTGATTGATTCACCGTTGGCAACTTGAGTTGGATCCTGCATTCGCTGCTGAGCGAGGACTTTATCTCGACGGATTTCGAAATGACAGCAAAGCCAGGCTGCTCGATTTTGATCCGATAGATTCCATAAGGAAGACGCTGAACATCCAGATAGCCCAGATTGCTGGTGCTTATAGCATTGTGGTATTGATTCGCTCCGCTGACAATCTGCACCGTTGTTTTCACGCCAAGCCCGGCCGGATCGGTAACTTGAATGCGCAATTCGCCGTTATTGCTTTGGCACGCAAGCGGCAGGGAGACGAGAAAAACAACAATGGTAAATATTCTCATAAAGAGTAGACCTTCAAATCCGGCTACGGGCTTGAAGCTTCAGCCTTGCGAACTCTTGCGATCGGCTTGCACCATTTAATTCTACTTGGGGGCGTACGGAATCGCATGCCATCGCTTCGCTTACAGCAACTTATGATCGATGGTGCTGAGCATAGTGTCTGCGGCTGCACGACTCCATCCAATGCGCAGATCCTTCACGGCATGCAGAGCGAAGGCGCCTTCCACACTGTGGGGAGCGGTGATGGCAAAGAAATCCGCGCGTTCTACATCACTCAAGTGGAACGCGGGACGCGCATCGGGAGCCGTATTCGCAATCTCCACATGACTCATCTCTATATTACGCACATGACGGAGGAAGAAGCCGGAAGCTGGCATGGTCCCGAACATGCCCGGTTCCGGATACCCGTTCTCGAACTCTGGTGGCCGTATTTGGGCGAGATCAGCATCTCCTCCACCGGCTGTCACTACATAGATGTTGGACAGCTTTACATCCTCGATCGGGGCACCCGGGACGCCACTAAGAATTGAACAGACATTCCGCGGCGCGTTATAGCATTCGAGATTGCTGAAGAGGATGCGCTTGAGTGTACCGACCTGTGTGATTTCCCTGGGGCCCCGCAATCGGGATCCAAGCCGCATGAAGATAGGGCCTGAGGTAAGATCGCGCATGGTCGTATTGGTTATGGCGACATCTTCCAGCAGCGCGCCATCGACCGATTCGAGTCCGTAGCCGTAGCAGCCTTCAAACACACAGTTCGAAATGGTGATGTTGATGAACCCCCCGTTGGATTCCGTGCCGCACTTGATCCGTCCGTTCCGTGAGACGCGAAAGTCTGGAGAAAATTTCTTGAAGGTTCCGTCCAACACAGAACCCATCTCGTAATAGCCGGTCACCAGGCAATTGGAGATGGTTACATTCCTTGTAGTCCGTGCGTAGCCCAGTGCATAACTTGACTTTGGGCAAATGCCGTCGTCCCATGGCGAGTTGACCGTGCAGTTGGAGACGCGCACGTTCTGGCAGCAATCTATGTCGATCCCGTCGCGATCGGTATCGATCTTAAGGTTGTCGATGGTCAGGTTATCGACGGCGGTCAGTAGAAGCCCAAAGTGACCGCCCTTGAGGATCGAAAAGTCGCGGAACAGGACATTGCGGCAGTTCTTGAGCGCGATAGTCTTGTTGCCCACGCCCGGCTGCCCGGCTATGAAGGGCGATTTGTCCCATTGATGCCCGAATCCATCGGAGAGCCCTTTTCCCCAAATCAGGCCTGTGCCGGTGATGCTCAAGTCGTGGAGGTCTTCGCCCCACAGCAGCGAGTTATGCCAATGGTTATGGCCGTAGTCCTGGTAGGCATCCCAGGCGGTGTTCGGTTCGGCAGCATCGTAGACGCCGCCGTCATAGCCGGTTGTGTCACCTGGGCGTGGCGAATCTGCAGCCACAATCACGCTACCCTGCTGTAGGTGGAGTTGAATCTTGCTCTTGAGGTGGATCGAAAAACAAAGATAAGTCCCCGCCGGAAAGACAACCACGCCTCCTCCCGCGTCGGCGGTCGCTTTGATGGCGCGGTTGACGGCCGCTGTATCCAGCGTCTTGCCGTCCCCGGTAGCGCCGTATTTACGAACGTCAAAGATGGTCTGGGGCGCCTCGGATGCGGAAGGAGATTGCTGGGAAGAAGCCGCAATGGAGAGCCCCGGAATCGCGGCCACCACACCTAAACTACCTGTGCGAAGAAAGTTGCGGCGTATCGAACTGAATGCTTTCATTGAAAATGTCCTTTGGGAACTGGAGCGTCAGCACAGAATTGAGCGTCGATCCATTCGAGTGGCAACCGGCTGCAGTTGCCAGGGTTTTGCGCTGGTTCATCTCATGTGCTTCCTATGAACGAACTTCAGCGCTGCGCTGACGGCAAGGCATCAACTGTCCGAAATTTCGAAACCCTTGGTTCTGACTCAGCCAGACGATAAGCCGAGTCAGGCTCACGGTCTATTGCTCCTCAAAGCGCATGAGATTTATGCCTTCAGCGTGCATGCTTCCAGTGTCTCGCGCATAACACGACTTCTAAGCTGGAAAAGCGCGCACTATCTAAGTGCCTGCCCCGTCTCAGAACATCAAAACGGGGCGGTGTGGTAAAGGACACTTCAATTTCACTGCAACAGCCCCTAGAAGAGAATCTTCAGACCGCCCTGGAAGACTCTGGCGTTGTTGGTATTGAAGCTGGCGCTGATCTGGCCAAAGCTTCCCGATGCGGGGTTGCTCGCGGTGGGGGTGGAGAACGTCGGATGGTTCAGCATATTGAAAGCTTCAATCCGAAAGTCCACAGCCAGGCTTTCATGGATGGGAAATATCCGGGAGATCTGGGAGTCCAACTGAAAGACCGAAGGCCCGCGGAATGCGTTCCTGCCGATGTTCCCATAAGTTCCCGATGCGGGGTTGTTTGCTGCGCATGAGGCTTGAGAGTATGTGCAGAAGGCCGCCTGGTTGAGGTAGCCACGGCTCGCTTCAGTGGATGCCGATTGAAGCTTCACGTGCGTATATATGGGAACACCAGGGATCAGATTGGGGCGATCCAGGTTGTTGTTGTCTGTGAGCGATCCGTCGGATCCTGCTGTCACGTTGAATGGTACTCCGCTCTGGAAATGCATCAGTGGTGCGATCTCCCAGTTATTCAGGGCGAGCTTCCCAATTCGGTTGAACTGATGGAAATCGCTCTTGGCAACAACCGTGGTGTTGATGATCGTCCGGTAGTCGGAACCGCAGGGAGCGTAATCGAGCCTGGGGTTGTTCGGATTCTCCAGGGTGGTGGCAGCGACGTCGCCAATCGAGTCCGCCAGATCCAGGCACTTCGACCAAGTGTAATTAGCCAGCAGGCTGAAGGCTGACGACAGCCGATGCTGGATGGTGGCGACGAGGCCGTTGTAGTTGGCATAAGCGGAATCGGCGATCAGTACGCTTCCGCCGCCGCCGCCCTGATACTGGTTGCCCTGGAACGGATTGGCGATGGTGAGCGCAAAACGCGAATTCTGGTTGGCGGTTGTGGAACAAGGTGTTCCGACGGCACCGGGAGTGACCGCTTTAGCGCCAGTGGTGACAATACCGGAACAGCCTGTGCCGTTTGCCCCCCAGCTTCCTGGGATAAAGATAGCATCGTCCAGCGGCAACCCGACGGGCGCATGGTTGGTCTTATTCCCGATGTAGTCAACCTGGAGTTGCCAGCCGTGGCCAAACTGCCGCTGGATGCTCAATGTCCACTGTAGGGTATCGGAAGGATGGAATTGTGTAGGTAGTATGATGAACTGCCCCTGGGCAGGGAAGACAGCCTGCGCCGCATTGGGGAGCTGAGGTTGTGGATACGGCTCGGTGTTCGTGCCTCCCACTTGGGCACAGCCGGCGCCCGTACCGCCGACGAGCCATGGCTCGCTGAAGCACAACTGCGATGCGGTATTGGGGTTACTTGCGGTGGCAAAGGGCGGGTTCTGCTGGGTACGTTGGCCGGTAAAGAAATTCGGCGCATCGTAGACCACTTCCACGCCTCCGCGAATAACGGTCTTCCCATCGCCGAAGGGGTCGTAGGATGCTCCGATGTTCGGCTCGAACTGCCAGGGTGAACTCTGCGTGAAAGCCTTGGGTACACCCGGATCGCCGTAGAAGAAGGCTCCTGCTGGCGCACTCGGGTAAACCGAGCTGAATTGGTTGGCCACGAATTGATTCATGTTAAATACGGCTCCGCGGCCAAAGTAGTCCACGGGGAAGAACTCGGGCGACCAGCGAACACCACCCACGATCGTAAGTCTTTTGGAGAGGTGATAGGTGTCCTGAATGTACAGGCTGGGCAGCGGTGCTCGCAGTGCATTTTGCTGCTGCTTGCTCTGCTGAAAGCTGTTCATGGATCCCAACAGAAAGTCTAGGTTGGCGTCGCCGGCGGGGCAAGCTACTTGTTTGCCTGCCGATGTACAAGCTCCTGTGCCGGTTGGTCCGTTAGAGCTGTATACGCCGTTGAAGGTTGGTGTGCCGTTGACTTCGTACGCGTTGCCGATATTGAGCTGATTGCGGATGAATTCTCCGCCCAAGACGATCTCGTGCCCGCCGTGCATCATGGTCAGATCGTCACTTACGGCGATGGTGTTGTCGTTAAAGTGGGCAACTGAGTTTGTGCCGCCGCCGAGAGTGAATCCATGATTTTTTCCAGAGGTCGCGACTGTGAGTTGAAGACCGTTGGGCTCGCCCTGATAAACGTTCACTCCAAGAGTTGTGAGATTAATGTCGCTGGGGGAGTATCCGCGGTTGTTAACTCTCCGCAGGCCTGTAAGGTGAGCTGCGTTCACTGTCCTAGAATTGATTGTGTAGTTCTCGCCGATAGTGAGGGATTGCACACGCTCGATGTTTCCGTTTGCCGTGGTGAGCAGAATGTTGGTCGGGGAGAATTGGGCTGGAGACTGATAGCCGTCCAGCAAGTAACGGCCATACAAGTTGTTCTGTGAATTGATGGTGTAGTCAACTCTCGTAATGAACTGCTTGTCGTACACGATACTCGGAATGGCGTAAGAGACCTTTCCGCAGCCGTAGACGTCGATTGCCGGGTTGATGACCGGCAAATAAGGCAGCAGCGCCTTTGCAGCTGCGTTATACGGCGGTGTGCCGGCATATTTGTTGCCTGGTAAGGCCGCGCCTGTAACTGGGTCGAAGAGTTGCGCTGCATTGCCGCAATTATTGTTGGGGCTGCCTGGGGCGGGATCAGTGTTGGACCAATCGCCTGCCAGGTTCGCCGCAGTGGGGACATAGGCTGTGGTTGTGGAACTGATCTGTTTCGCCTCATGGAACTGGTAGCCGGCGAAGGCGAAGAGCTTGTCCCGGAGAATTTTGCCTCCGAAGGTGCCACCGTACTCGTTCTGGTGCAACTGGTCCTTCGATGTAGCAAAAAAGTTGGTGGCGTCGATGAAGTTGTTGCGGATGAACTCAAACGCCGAACCGTGGTAGGTGTTCGTTCCCGAGCGGGTAACCACGTTAACGAGGCCGCCGCTGTGCATGCCAGACTGTGCACCCAGCGCCGTAGATTCCACGCTGAACTGGCTCACTGCATCTGGAAAGGGAAAAGGAAGATTGGCGTTGGCCATGAAGTCGTTGTTTGTGCCTCCGTCCAGCCTCCAATCGGTGGTGTTGCCGCCGCCGCCGGCAACCGAGACGGAGATGGCTGCATATGAGAACTTGCTGCCTGTAAAGTCGCCGGCGGGAGCAGGTGACGATCCGCCTGACAGGGTAATCAAGTCGGTCATGTGGCGGCCGTTGAGCGGCATCTCCGTGACCGCATTCTCGTCGATTGTCTGCTTGAACGAGACGTCTTCAGTTTGCAGAGCAAGACCCTCGGCGTGGACTTCTACCTTCACATCCGCCTTGCCAACGGCCAGAGCGGCATTGATCGCAATGCTGCTGCCGACTTCAAGCACGATTCCGGTTTGAACGTAAGTCTCAAACCCGTCCGCGGCGACACCGAGGTTGTATGTGCCGATAGGAAGGCCTGGAAACAGGTATGCACCCGCCTTGTCAGTTTTGGTGACGTGGTTTGTCTGGGTGGATAGGTCGGTAGCCGTAACCGTCGCATTTGCGACCACGGCTCCCGTTTGCGTCGCTGATGGTGCCTTGGATGTTGCCCGTTCCGGCGATTTGGGAGTTACCCTTCGTGGCAAAGAGAAGTATCCCAACACAGAAGAAAAGACCAATCCAGTGGTTGACCCTCCATGGTTGTCTTAATCGTGCGAATTGCATTGAAGCCTCCAAATGGTTGTTGAGCAGTATTCAGCTGCTGTCGCTCGAAACGGCTAAGCGACATCAACCCCTGATTGACAGGACAGCGAGATCATATCCACGCGCAGCAACGGCGCACAAGGCACGATTGGATAAAATATCGCGCCCCTAATGGGTCAGCATAACTCCGCAGAATAGACAGTCTACAAGTAGTACAAATGGCCTATATGCACCCCTATGCAGCAGCTTCACTTTGCCAGATGTTCGCAGTGAGCGTGTAGACATTCATCATTTGGCAGGAGTAAACTTTTAGAGAATCCGATTTCATGAATAGGTGTAAGCAAGCGCCGTGAAATTATTTGATAATGCCTGACTTGTTTTTGACGAATGTGCGCACTGGAGTTTATCGGATGGCTGCATGCCTGCGTCCAGGTCGTCATTGGGACCGACGCTTCAAACATCTCTTGACAGTTTCTGCCTTGATGGTGGCGTGCGTTTCTCGCACCTTCATGTATGCAGTTACCCCAAATTCCTCGCCTGTACTCTATCGCACTGCGGCATCCGTTCTTGCACTCACGCCCGAGCAGGCAAGTCAAGGTGATCCCGTGATTCTTCGTGGCGCTGTTCTTCGGTCCACGGAGCGCGGTATCGCGCTTCTGGACCATACTGCTGGAGTATGGATCAACTCCGCTGAACTATGGAGTAATTCCAATTATCCAAGAGATCTTGCTTCGGGCGACGAGGTCGAGGTGATTGGGATTGTAGATCCAGGGCAATTCTCCCCGGTCGTGATTGCGCGTTCCATACGCAAACTTGGACATTCTCCGCTGCCCAAGCCGAAGACAGTTACATTCAGACAATTGAGCACTGGAGACCTGGACATCCAATACGTTTCCATCTCCGGGATAGTTCGAACGGCAGGACTCCGTCCAGGTTCCTCGCGTTTGCAGAGATTCTGGCTCAAAATCCAGATGGAAGACGGGTTTATCTATGCCTCATTCCCAGAGGAGGATGCCGACGCAGGAAGCAAATTAATTGATGCGGTCGTCCGCATCGACGCTGCTGCGGCATGTACGAAGAACCTCAACAGGCAGATCACGAACCCTACTCTCATGGTGCCTGGCATAAAGAGCGTGACCGTCCTAAGTCCTCCTCCTCGAAACTTGTTTGATATTCCTGTTACTCCGATTGGCAAGTTGATGCAGTATCGGTCTGGAACCGACTATTATCATCGCGTCAGGATTTCAGGAATTGTAACCTATTACAAGTCCGGTGAGAGCCTGATCCTTGAAGATCATGGCAGAGCGTTGATTGTGATGACA
>Ga0302194_10001329_pt1 | contig 15786 bp, 13 predicted proteins | sample II_Bog_N1_1_FD_200227 | JGI IMG/M metagenome (GOLD analysis project Ga0302194, IMG submission 200227) | Peat permafrost microbial communities from Stordalen Mire near Abisko, Sweden - II_Bog_N1_1 | ecosystem: Environmental > Terrestrial > Soil > Wetlands > Peat | place: Sweden: Abisko...
GTTTATCTAAATTTTCTACCTTTGCCAACCTGAATATCAAAAAGGTCCTGTGGCCGAGTGGCTAGGCTGAGCTCTGCAAAAGCTCCTACAGCAGTTCGAATCTGCTCGGGACCTCGGATAAAACCGCAATAGCTGAACGCTATTGCGGTTTTTGTTTAAAATCAATGATTTTAACTCTGTTTTCCGTTGATCCCCTCTTATCTCCGCGTAAAAATGTTGCAGTAGAACACAAATGTTGCAGTAGAAGCTCCATTTTTTCATTTTCTACGCCTGCTTAAATTTTATATTTTGCTCGTTCAAATGTCTAATAACATCCACTTTTCTTTTACGGGTCACCTTGTCATAAATTTGTGTTGTTTTAATTGCCTTATACCCCATAGTGTTAGTGAACTTATAAACTAATACGATAATCAGAAAGATGATTTTAAAAGTTTTAATTATAATCCAGGTTTAGATGTTTAATTTGTAACAATTATAATAACAAAGCAAAACTAGAATGTATTCATTATAAAAATCAATGAGTTATATCATTATAAATTACTTATATTTATTAGTAATTGAAAATATAACTGCTACATTTGTAAACACTGTTGTTCGCTTACAGACTTAATATTTTCATCATTTATTAGCTATATCTCATTATAAATATGATAGAAATAGGAATAGATAGTTTTGCAGCTGCAATACAAAATAATGACAAAGACATAGCTACCAATGGCGTAAATGCAATTGCAGAATTACTTGAAAGAATTGAACATGCCGACAAAGTAGGGCTTGATGTTTTTGGTATTGGAGAGCATCATCGCAAAGAATTTCTTGATTCGGCAACCGCCGTTATTCTTGCGGCGGCAGCAACCCGTACAAAGCGCATTCGGCTTACCAGTGCCGTTTCGGTATTAAGTGCTGCTGACCCAGTAAGAGTATTTCAGGAATTTGCAACACTTGATTTAATTTCGAAAGGACGTGCTGAAATAGTTGTTGGGCGTGGCTCATTTACTGAAGCTTTTCCGCTGTTTGGTTTTAACATACATCATTATGATGAGCTTTTTTCTGAAAAATTAAACCTTTTACTTGCCATTCGTGATAATGAAATGGTAAATTGGTCAGGCAGGTTTCGCCCTGCACTGAACGATCAGACCATTTATCCAAGACCATTTCAGGATAAACTACCTATTTGGCTTGGTGTAGGAGGAACTCCTGCATCTTTTGTGCGCGCAGGAACACTTGGCTTACCACTTATGGTGGCAATTATTGGTGGCAACACTAATCGCTTTCGCCCATTAATTGACCTTTATAGAGAAGCGGGCGCAAAAGCCGGACATGCACCCGAACAATTAACAGTTGGATTACATTCGCTTGGTTATATTGCAAACAGTACACAAGAAGCTATTGAAGATTATTATCCGGGTTATGCCGAAACATTCACTCGCATTGGTAAAGAACGGGGCTGGCCTCCGGTAACCAAAGATCACTTTTATGCACAAATTGGTCCCTTGGGAGCTTTGTTAATTGGTAATCCCGAAGAGATTGCAGAAAAAATACTGAGACATAGTGAAGCCTTGGGAGGTATTTCTCGATTAACATTTCAAATGGACAACGCAGGACTATCTCACGAAAAGCTATTACAATCAATTGAACTAATTGGTAAACGAGTAGCTCCATTAGTTAAAAGATAAAAGAACTTGCCCTTATTTCATATTCACAAACTGCATTGGCAATTCGTAACTACCACTTCTTAATAAAGCAATTACAGCTTGTAAGTCATCAATTTTTTTTCCTGTAACTCTTACCTGATCGTCCATCATTTGAGCCTGAACCTTCAGTTTAGAGTCTTTAATGTCTTTAACGATTTTTTTAGCCATTTCCTTATCAATACCTTCTCTAACTTTAATTTCTTTCCGAACCATCATACCTGAAGCCACTTGATCTTTTCCAAAATCCAGACACATCGGATTCAAATGTTGTTTTATCATCCGGCTGCGAATAGCATCTATGATGGATTCCATACGCATATCATTTTCCGTTAATATGCTTATTTGCATTAATTTTTTATCTAAAAGGATCTCACTTTTTGAACCGTTAAAATCGAAACGGTTTAAAATTTCTTTACGTGCTACGTTTATTGCATTGTCCAATAACTGAGCATCTACTTTATTTACCACATCAAATGAAGGCATAGGTTTAATTGTTTAAAGGATTAACGATTTCATTAAATTATTTTACAAATATTGATATTTCTGTCTTAAAAACTTGTTCTTTTTACTTTATTAAAGTTATTGAAAAATACTAATAATATTTCATGCGAACCACTTGAATAGTTGATTTACAATACGAGATTTAGTTGTACCTTCTCGGAACATAATTTTTGATTTCCCCTCAAATCGAAACAAAAAAAAGTCCAAAAACGTAAAAGTATTGAAGATAGGGATGTTTATAAGTTTTTTAAACTAGTTGTAACTTGTTATTTAATTAAAATAAACTTAGCTCTTTATTTGAAAAGATTATTAATACCACAATTCTTCGGCGAAATTAAGTTGAATTAAGAAATGAACAAATCTTTTAAGTTTTCCCATATAGCTTTCATTTTTGTTTTATGTTGTGTTCGCATATCAATTGCCCAAACTGCTTTTCAAACAGACAAAGATTTAATAAAACAAGGAGATAAACTCTTTAAGGAAGAAAAATTTGTTGAAGCTTATCCCATTTATTCACAACTTGTAATAAGAACTCCACAAGACCCTCAATACAACTATCGGTTGGGAGTATGTACTATTTTTTCTGTTGCCAATAAAGAACTTGCAGTGCCTTTCTTAGAAAACGCTATGACCAGTTCCGAAGTTGAACAAGAAGTTCATTACTATCTGGGCAAGGCATATTTATTGAGTTACCGCTTTGAAGAAGCCGCTAAACAATTTAAACGCTATAGAGAAGTGGCTTCACCTAAAAATATTGAAAAATATCAGATTGATCAACAAATAGAAATGTGTGCCAATGGTGTCAAGCTTGTCAGAAATATTGCCGATTGGGTGGTAGTTGAAAAAAAAGAGTTGAATAGTAAGGATTTTTTTTTAGCATACGACCTTTCTACTATTGGAGGTAAATTGCTTATTAAACCAAATGAAGAAAAGTTTAAAACAGCGCTTGATTTAAAGAAAAAAGAGGAATCCATTATTTTTCTTTCCAGAGATAACCGACAAATTTTTTTTTCAAGTTACGGAAAAGACGGCAGTCATGGTAAAGATATTTATCACATTACCAAACTGCCCAATGGCAATTGGAGTAATGCTCAAATTTTACCCAATACCATAAATACAGATGCCGATGAAGATTTTCCATTTTTTCATCCTAATGGAAAAGTATTATACTTCTGTTCAAAAGGGCTTACCTCCATGGGAGGATATGATATTTTCAAATGCAGTTACAATTCAGAAAATAATAATTGGGGCAAACCAGAAAACTTAGGCTTTCCTATAAACTCACCAGATGACGATATTTTATATGTAACTGACACTTTAGAAAAAGAAGCTTACTTCTCATCTTCACGATCCACTCCTCCCAATAAAATATCCGTTTATAAATTAAATATTGAAAAAAAACCTTCGGAATGGCTGGTCATAAAAGGTATTATTTTACCCAACAGAAGCGGACAAAGTCTTTTAGCAACTATTACTGTAAAGAATTATCTCGATAATTCAATAATAGGTGTTTTTAATTCAAACGATAATTCCGGCAAATATCTTTTACTGCTCCCAAATGGTGTAAACTGTGTATTTACTGTTGAATGCGAAGGCTTTGCAACTCAATCACAACTCATCACTATACCTCTTCGTTTTGAAAACTATCCGATAAAACAAGAAATGAGTTATGATTTAAAATCCGATAAACTTGTCTTAAGAACTATTAGTGATAATTTTAACGAAGAGGAATATGACCAACTTGTTCCAGCGGTCATAAAAAATAAAGCCTTGTTAAATGTAACTTCTACCCCTAAACCAGTTGTTGGTAGTTTAAACAACAATGACATTTTAGGAATGGCATTTGAAGATGCGAAAGAACTAACTGAAGAAGCGATAGAATCAAAAAAACAAGCAGACGTGGCATTAGAATTGGCAAATCAAAAAAATGATTTAGCATTGCAAAAATCTAAAGAGGCGCAAACAATGTATCAAGTTGCCTCTAAATATACAGGCGGTATAGAACAAAAAAACATTTTGATGGATAGTGCAAACAATGCTATTAAAGAAGCCGAAGAACTAAAACTTGAAGCAGCAGCAACATACAAACTTGCCAAAAAAATGGAGTCTTCAAGTATCACAAAAAAGAAAGAAGCCGATTTATCACTTTTATATGCTCAGGCTTTAGACAATGCTTCAAAAGCAAAAAACTCACCAGAATCGATGGCTAAGGTTATTGAAATAGAAAAACAATTAGACGATTTAAATAAGAACAATACTGATACAGTTTCGATATTCAACAGCTATAAAATTGGTATGGAAAGTAAACAAAAAGAACTTGACAAAGTGCTAAAAAATGTAACTAATATAAAACAAGAAATTACAGATAATGAAGCACTCATTACCAAATCGCAAAGCGAAGCGGACAAGACAAGAAATAAATCTTTAAAAGAAGGGTTATTAAATGAAATAGAAGGTTTGAAGCAAGACAATGATGATAGACATAATGAACTGAAAAAATATGAAACAAAAGCAAAAAAACTTCAAGATGAATATAACTCGCTCGCAAAAGAATCAGCAATAGCAAACGATGTTGTGAGTATTGCAAAAAAGGGGGAAACTCCACCTGCTGCAATTATTCAAAACAAAAAAGCACCTGTTGCTAAAGCCTCTAAACCTATTTTACCAGCACCTGTTCCTACTCCTATAGTTGAAAAAACCGCAGTGGAAGAATACAATTATGACCAACTTTTGGCAGAGCTGAATGAATTTAATGCCGAAAACGTAGATGCTGCAATGGAAATTAAAGAAGAAATTGAACGAGAAAACGCAAAAGCGAAAGCATATAACACATGGGCTAGTGACCTGATAGCTTTAGCAGAAGGGCAAAAACTAAATCTGACGAAAGAAAAAAACACTCAAAATAAAAATCAAATTTCAAAACTAATTTCTCAGGCTACAATACAGGCAAGAGAAAAAAAGGCATTGGCAGACCAAGCTACAGCAAAAGCAAACAGACTTAAAACTGCACAAGAATTAGCTGCCAAAAATGCTGTGGCAGCTAAGCCGCTTGCTTCGGCTGGATTTAAAGTTGATTACACCAAATTATTAGAAGAAGTAAATGCTAGAAATGCTGAAAAAATAAAACTTGCTGAAAAAGAAGAAACAGAAACGGAACAAGAGTCAGCTAAAGCTGAAGCATTTTATAAATGGGCTGATGATTTGAATAAATATGTGGCAGAAATAAAAACAAAAACGATTACAGAAGCCGATAAAAATAAGAATACAATTATTGGTGCCAACATCAATAAAGCCAAAAAACTGGCGCAAGAAAAAAAGTTATTGGGTGACCAATGCAGTTCAAGAGCGCTAAAGCTAAAACAATTGGCTATTGCGCAGGCTACGGAAATAAAAACAGTTGCACCAAAACCTCAACCACCAATACAGGCGCCGCCATCAATCCCTGTTCAACCACCCGTTGTTAAAATAAAAACAGAAACCTATAAAGCAGAATTAGCAACCGCAGAAAAAATTCAGGATATAGAAGTGCGAGAGAGAACAAAAGAATCAATTTATAAAAAAATTGCAAAAACTGCTGATGAGGAGGTGGCGAAACTGCGCATTGAATACAACAAAGAAAGAGCCCCAAATAAAAGTTCAGATATAGCTAAAGAAATAAAATCACAAGAGGCTTTGTCAAGAGAAAACAATACTCTTGCAAAAAAAAGTTTGGTGGCTGCCAACAACTATTTAAAACAAAAACAGGCTGATGCAGCAGCTAAAGCAATTATAGTTACTAAGCCTCAAATAAAACAAGTAGAGGTTAAACCAATAGAACAAAAAACTATTGCTGCAAAAGCAATAGAAACCAAGACAGTAGAACCAAAGCCGGTTGCTGTCGCAGCTCCTCCTGCACCAAAAGAGAATATACCTCTATATGAAATTTACAATCGTTACACACAAGTAAAATCTGGAATTAAATTAGCTAAAAATGAAACCTTTGATGTAAAACCTGAAGCTGCATATAATGAGAACAAACCTATTCCTAAAACCGGCGTATCTAAAGATGGTTTGATATATACCGTACAAGTTGGTGCCTTTATCAATCCGATACCTCAAGGAACATTTGGAGGTATAACTCCAATTACAGCGGAACCAACAAATACAGGTTACATGCGGTATTTTGCCGGTCAGTTTCATCAATTTGTTTCAGCGGACAATGTAAAAACGCAGATAAGAGTAATCGGATTTAAAGACGCGTTTGTTGTGGCATATTATAACGGAAAGAGAATATCGCTTACCGAAGCGTTAAGAATAGAAAATGGTGGAAATCCTCCTGCTGTCATTGAGCTTAATGCCTCTAACAAAGGCAGTGTGCAGTCAATTGTTAATAATTTAGCAAACACTTCTACTATTAACGAACCAACCGGAAATAACAATAACAAGAATAAAGAGATTGGTAACAATACTGCTGCAAAAATACAGGATGTTGATAACATAAGTAATATTGCGACTAATTTTAACACTACTACTACTAATAATAATAATAATAGTAGTAATAGTAAAGTAACAACTCTAGAAAATATTGAACATACAGAAATTAACAATAACACTAACATTGCTAACAATACCAGCAACCCTACCAATAATAATAACACAGCAGATATTACTAATAATGTCGATACAATTTATAGTGATAATACTACTTCTAATAATAATAACAAAGCAAATACGACGAATAATCAATCTCTAACAAGTTCATCACAAAATACAATTATCAATAAACAAAAATCAACAGAGCCTGCTTTAGCAGAAAATGTTTCTAGTATTACAGGGTTGTTTTATACGATACAAGTTGGTTTGTTTTCACAACCTGTATCTGCTGATGTGTTTCAAAGTATGAATCCTTTATTCAATGAAACTACAGAAGCAGGAAAAATACGTTATACTATTGGTGTATATAATAATATAGCACGCGCCATTGAAGCAAAAGAAATAATAATAACTGCCGGAATAAACAATTCATTCATTACAGCATTTTACAATTCAAAACGCATTACATTAATAGAGGCCCGGCAACTTGAAAATAATGGTGGTGTTTTACTAAGTAACTCCCCTGTTTTAAATGTGCTGCCTTATGTTGATGAAAACAAACAAACAAATGCTATTGCAGCAGAACATACAAATACTGCACAAAGCATCCAACAGGTTACAACACCAGCAGCAACTGCAAATAACAAGTATGTTGAAACAAATAGTACTAAAGCAACTCAAACGCAACCAACAAAAACGATTTCTACATCAATTCCTACAATCCCTTCTACTATATCCTCTTCAATTGAAGGAGTAACGTTTAAAGTACAGATTGGAGCATATAAAGAAGATGTGCCCGCCGAAAAAGCAAGCATTTTTGCTAAACTAAACGCTAAAAGCTTTTCACATTATATAAATGAAAACGGATTAACTATTTATGTTGTAGGCAATGTTAAAACTTACGAAGAAGCTTCAAAATTAAAAATGGAACTTACTGAGCAATATGGTCTAACAGATGTGTTTATAGTTGCATTCAAAAATGACAAAAAAATTCCGCTAAGCGAAGTCAAAATTAAATAAATTTGTAGTGCAATTAAACACCTAACTAGATTAGCTTTTATCATGCAAACTCAAACAGAAGATGCAACTGAACTTGAAAAAGTTCTAGTAGCCAAAAGACAAATAGTGGTGTATAACGACGACTTCAACACCTTTGATTTTGTTATCGAATCCTTAATTAAGATATGTAAACAAGAGTCTACTCAAGCAGTGCAATGTACCTATATCATTCATTTTAATGGTAAATGCTCCGTAAAAGAAGGAGCCTATAAAGAACTTGAACCAATATGCACCGCACTTTTAGAAAGAGGACTAACAGCAGAAATAATATAAATTAAAAATATATCATTCATGACAAAAAAGCTTTTTTTAGTTATGACTTCACTTGTTATAGTTTAGTTATCAAAGTGCTTATCTCTGGAATAAGCCAGTTAAACATTGAGTTCATCATAATTTATAATGTTTACATAGTGACAAAAAAGTCCTATTCTTTACTTTTTTTATATATGCCTCTTGCTTTACCTGCTGCAAATCCCTTTAAATGAGCAATAGGTGCAATGTTCAATATTTTCGGTTTGTATGAATTCCTGCTGACTATTGAACATTTCTGTCAAAATAAATTTCAATTGTTCTTCAAAAGCATTTAAAACAGACTTTTTTAACATTTCATCACCATCAATCTTTACTGTTTTTAATCCTTCACTCAATTCACGAAAACTGATAATTCCGGAAACTAAATTTTCATTTTCTTTGGCATTAGAATTACAGTACATCCATGCGTACATTAACAACTGAAAAGTTTTAGCATACAAAGACTCTCGCTTTAATTCGTCCCAATTCGTTAATTTCAGTTCTTTTGTTTCAGCCCTCCCTGTTTTATAATCAACAATACGCGTGATATTTCCCACACTATCAATACGGTCAGCTTTACCATGAAACTTAATTGTTATTCCACCAATAACCAATTCAGTTTGCAGCTCCGTTTCTAATTGTTTTATCAAAATAGGTTTGCCTAGCTTCTCATTTTTTTCAATCAACTTTATTTCTGCATCCAAAAAATTATGAATGAATTTAGAGGATATTTTAGTTATTAATAAATTTTTACCATAGGCTGTTTCATTACTACTATATTTTTTTTCAAATCCAATCTTTACAAGTCCTTCCACTTTACTTTTCATTCCTTTTACATTAGCGTCTTTTATATTTTTTCCTAAAAACGGTGTATATAAAGTTTCTAATACTTCGTGTATAACACTTCCCAGCGTATCGGCACCAATTGTTTCTTCAACTTCTTCTGCTTCTTTTAAACCTGCAATTGCCTGAAAATAAAATTGCAATGGGCAATTAATGTATCTGTTCAACAAGGAAGGTGAAAATCCGTTTGCAGCCATTTGTATCAGTCGTTCAATAATAACAGGACTTTTTATAATTTTTATTTCATTACCTTTAAAATTAACATCCACAGGAATATTCAATAGCTTTTCTTCGATTGTAACATTCGGATTTATTCTTGGTAATTCGTGTAACAGTTGAGTTAAAAAACGACTCTTCTCTCCGCTTCCAAGAACATCTGCTTCAGTATTATAAAGCAAATAGATAGTTTTTGCACGTTGCAATAATCTGTAAAAATGATACGCGAAAATGGCATCTTTGTCCCCATAGGTAGGTAATCCAAAATGATACTTTAAATCGAAAGGAATAAAGCTATTAACTGATTTACCCGATGGTAAAATGTCTTCGTTACATGATAATAAAATCACGTTTTCAAAATCAAGTGTTCTAGTTTCTAACATTCCCATTACCTGCAAACCCATCAATGGCTCTCCATAAAAAGGAAGTGCAGTAATACGAACAATTTGTTTAAGGGTACTATACAATGTTTTAATATCCGAAATACTATCAGGATAATTCTCCATCAATGCCTCAATGCGCTTAATGATTTTTGTAAACGCAAATAAATATTCCAGCTCTAAACTAGTTGCATTATTCGTTTCGAGATGTTGTTTTGAAATAATGTTGTTTTTTAATTCTTCAATCAGGTAATATATGCAACTGATGGCATCTGCCGATGTTTTCCAATTAAGGAACAGAGGCTTTATTTTTTCATACACCATCAGCTTTTCCGAAAATAATTTTTCGAGTGTATTAATACCTGCAAACACAATATTACGTTCCTGAATTGTTTTTGCAACTGATTTAACAGAGTTATGTGTATCGGTACTATAAATTAAAATATTTGTATAAGGATGATTAAGCAAATTGAGCAAATCGCTATAATAATAACTATACTTTGTTTTGCCATGACTAAGTTTTGAGGCATTCAAATGCAGATTGAACAGCAAATCGAAATAGCCCGAAAGAGGAGTATTTTTGAGCGCATAACCCATCGTAACATTTATATCTTTCAATTCTTTTGGCAGAGAGTGTAAAACGGGAAACAACAAGTTTTCATCGGCAAGAACTAAAGCCGTGTTTTGCAAATCGGTATATTCACCCTTCAACTGTTCAATAATATTTCCGGCAAGCTTTGCTTGAGCAATGTTTTTGGCTGCACCAATAATAACGATGCGTTTGGCTTCGGTTGAAAGTAAGTTTTCTTCAAACACATGGTATCTTTCGGGCTTTTCTGTTGACTTTGAAAAGTTACCGCTATTGTTATATTTTCTGTAAAACTTACCGGCTTCCTGTTTTAAATTATTTACATAATAACTGTCTACATCCCATATAATTTCTGCTTTCCCGGCATTCAGCAAATCTTCAATAATTTTTTCTTCTGCTTTATTAAGTGCATTAAATCCTGCAAAAATTATTTTTTTCCAACTATGTTTTTTTATTTTTTCGGAAAGATTTTCATAAACAACCTTATACGTCAAACCTTGATATGCTTGATTTTTAGCAAGCAATCTTTTTTTAAAATCGAAATAATAAACACCTAACGATTGCCAAAAATTAAGATATTGTTTTTGAAAGTCTGTAAGTGTTTCTTCATTACTCAATGTCCAGGTATCCAATTCTTTGATATCTTTCAAGTTCCCGAACAATTGCTTGGCATCAACCAGATAACAATCTATTTCATTTACATCATTTAAAAACACCTGTCCCCATTTGCTGAATTCTTCAAAAGTTTCGTCGTTACTTTTTTTTACGCTTTTAACCGTTTCATACAATTCAAATAAAAGCGTTGTAGAATCAACAATTTCAAGTTCAGACAACAATGCAACAAAATCTTCAATAGCATAAATTTCGGGAGCCCAAAATGTGGTTTTAATTTGCTGTGCAAAATGAGTTTTTAAAAACAAACCAGCTCTTCGGTTGGGTAAGACAATGCACAACTCGCTAATATCTTCTCCATAATTGGAATACAAGTGTTTAACAAGTTTATTTAGAAATGACTGCATAAGGCGAAATTAGTAATAAAAATTGGTTGTGGAGAGTTGCTAACTTTTTGTTGAAAATATTTATACTTATAGCTCAACTTAGTATTAAAATTTCAAAACTGCTTTTTACCTTTGCATGATGCAAATTATTACTTACCCGCAGTATCGAAAATATAAAAATGAAAAAGGATATTTTAAAATTATTTCGGCAGACGAATGGGAAGAAATTCAGATTATTGGCTCCAAAATAATTGTAACTAAGTTTACGGTAACTATATTTCCTGACAGAAATTTTATAAATGATTTGACTTTTGAGTATAAAAATAACTGGGTATGGATTGAAGAAAGAGAATACGAAAAAGTTAAAAACGAAATTTTATAATAAAGAATATTAAGGGTATTATGAAAATAAAAATGTTAATATGCGCTTTCTTTATTATAATTGGCGGGCATATTTATGCTCAGGAGAGGACTGGTAAAATTTCACGTAAATCCAAATCCGGTGGATCCGGCAGGAAACCTATTTCACAAAATAGCCACTTTAAACAACCGGAAGAAAAAAGTCTGAAAAACAACGGTACGGCATATCACAGAAAAAAGTATTTGAATATTATGAACCGAGAAAAAGATGGCTTCGCCCAACGTGGTACATTTTTCAAAAAGAAAAGAGAAAACGATGGTTTTTCAGCGAATAGTTACCGTTATAAACCTAACCGCAAAAAGGGGATTAGATAATACTATTATTCCTCTTCTAGCTTCACATAAAACAAAGCCCTGTCACCAAGATATTCACCGGTGGTAGGGTCAATTTTTTTAAGAAGGAGGTCAATGCGCTTTACCTTTTTCTCAAGAGAAAAATCTTTTTCATTAAACGTCCAGATTTCACGCATTCGCATTGCAGACAAATCGTTTGCTGTTATTTTATCAGTCATGACATATTCCGGGTCGTTAAGCATTCCCATCCTGAGCTTGACTTCTTCAACGGTCAAAGGTTTTTCGCTAATAATATCATACGCTTGTTTTCTGCCAGTTAAAACAGCATCTACAAGGGTTTTGAAAATTTTGTTATAATCTACATTTTTGTTAACCTCCCTCCAATATTCATCCTGAAATCCTTCAGGTTTTATAATGTTGGTTTTTGATTCTACCTGTCCTGCCCATTCGGTAGTGTTTGCAGATTCATTATTAGTGCAGGCAACTAACGTACATGCAACTATAAATGCCAATGATGTATAAATCGTTTTCATATATTTTAAATTTGAAAATTAATAACAAAGCGAATTTAAACTATTTTTTGAAGATAAAGTAAACTGCCAAAATCAAAAAGAAAAAGCCGATGATGTGATTAATCTTTAAACTTTCATTTTTAAAAAACACCAAGATAAATATCATAAATACAATAAGTGTAATAACCTCCTGAAGTACCTTCAATTGCCATAAATTAAAAGGTCCTCCATTTTCACTAAAACCAATTCTGTTGGCCGGCACCTGAAAACAGTATTCAAAAAAAGCAATACCCCAACTTAAAAGAATAAAGCCCGGTAATCCTAGATTACTGAGCCAATTCATTTGTTTAAACTTTAGATGTCCGTACCATGCAAAGGTCATAAAAGTGTTGGAGAGAATAAGTAAAACTATTGTTAATATTACTTTTTTCATATATCACTAATTAACAACGAAATACTGATTGCGTTTTACTTTCCGGCTTTTTTAGTTTCTTCTTTTATGTTTACTTCAATAGGATTTTCAACCTTTTCCTTTAATAGTGCATATTTTACAACATCAATCATTTTTTCTACATAATAAAACTTCACATCTTTTATATATTCTTTTTTAATTTCTTCAACATCTTTTTTATTATCAACGGACAAAATAATTTCTTTGATTCCCGCACGTTTTGCCGCCAGTATTTTTTCTTTAATACCACCTACAGCAAGCACACGTCCGCGCAAGGTAATTTCTCCTGTCATTGCCAATTCTTTTTTCACTTTACGTTGTGTAAATGCAGACGCGATAGATGTTAACATAGTAATACCTGCGCTTGGTCCATCTTTAGGTGTAGCACCTTCAGGTACGTGTATATGAACATTCCATTTGTCAAACACTTCAGGTTTTAATCCGATGATATTGCTATGCGATTTTAAATATTCCAATGCAATAATAGCAGACTCTTTCATCACATCACCTAAGTTGCCAGTTAATGTTAATTTTCCGTTACCTCTGGTAATGCTTGTTTCTATAAATAAAATATCACCACCAACAGTAGTCCATGCCAAACCTGTAACCACGCCTGCAACATCATTCCCCTGATAACGGTCTTTCGCATGTGAAGGTCCGAGAATTTTTGTGAGATCTTTTACATCAACATTCACATTGTACTTTTGCTCCATAGCTATTGATTTAGCAGCATTTCGTACAACTTTTGCAATTACTTTTTCCAAACCGCGTACACCTGACTCTCGCGTATAATTTTCAATAATGTATTCTATAAAATTTTTGTTTAATGATAACTGATCTTTCTTCAATCCTTGTTCGGTAAGCTGTTTGGGTAATAAATGGCGCTTGGCTATTTCCATTTTTTCTTCAATGGTATAACCTGTAATTTCAATAATTTCCATTCTGTCGCGCAAAGCTGGTTGAATGGTACTTAAAGAGTTAGCAGTAGCAATAAACATAACGTTTGACAAATCATAATCTAATTCCACATAATTATCGTAAAAAGCATTGTTTTGTTCAGGATCCAAAACTTCAAGCAAGGCAGATGAAGGATCTCCATGATACTCATGCCCTACTTTATCAATCTCATCCAAAATAAATACAGGATTAGATGTTCCTGACTTTTTAATGTTTTGTAAAACACGTCCTGGGAGAGCGCCAATATAGGTTTTTCGATGTCCTCGAATTTCGGCTTCATCACGTAGTCCCCCCAAACTCATACGTACATATTTACGTCCTAATGCATCGGCAATACTTTTTCCCAATGATGTTTTACCAACACCCGGAGGACCATATAAGCAAAGTATAGGTGATTTCATATTGCCTTTAAGCTTAAGTACTGCAAGGTGTTCTATTATACGTTCTTTAACTTTATCCATGCCAAAATGGTCTTTATTCAAAACCTTATCGGCATGTTTTAAATCGAAGTTGTCTTGCGATTTCTCTTCCCAAGGCAAATCCAATAAGGTTTCCAAATAATTGGTTTGTATAGAATATTCGGCGGCATTAGGATTCATTCGCTCCAACTTGCCAAGTGATTTGTGAAAGGCTAATGCAACTTCTTTACTCCACTTTTTTGTTTTTGCTTTTTCTTTCATCTCCTGCACTTCCTGAGCAAAGTTATTTTCGCCCAGTTCTTCCTGAATGGTTTTTATTTGCTGATGCAAAAAATAATCTCGTTGCTGTTTATCTATATCCGTTTTTACTTTCGACTGAATTTGATTTTTCAATTCCAGCATTTGTAATTCCTTAGTAAGATTTGAAAGTACCGCTGTTGCGCGTTCCTTTAGATTCGCAATCTCCAGCATTTTTTGTTTTTCCACCACCGCCACATTCATGTGCGAGGATATAAAATTTACCAAAAAAGAAGGGCTTTCAATATTACGAACAGCAAAACCTGCTTCGCTGGGTATATGGGGACTTAGCTTCACAATTTGCAAAGCCAAATCTTTTAGGGAAGAAGTAAGTGCTACAAATTCCTGATCATCTTTTACCGGACGTATTTCCGAAAAGGCTGTTATTTCACCTCTAAAATAAGGTTCTGTTTGTTTTATTTGTTGTAATTGAAAACGTTTTTTACCTTGAATAATAACAGTAGTGTTACCATCAGGCATACGCAACATTTTAATAATTTGTGCCACAGTACCAATGGTATTAAGGTCTTCGGGGAGCGGGTCTTCTACTGTATCATTTTTTTGAGATACTACTCCTATTATCTTATCACCTTTGTATGCATCTTTTATCAAATTGATAGACTTATCTCTTCCTACTGTTATAGGAATAACTACACCCGGAAATAAAACGGTATTACGAAGAGGTAATATTGGCAGTTCTTCCGGAACAGTTTCTGCATTCATGCTATCTTCTTCCTCCAAGGAAAGCAAAGGAATAAACTCAGTATCTTCAGCCACATTATCATCGCTAAGCATTGGCATTAAACCATTCAAATCAAAAGTATCGCTCATAATATTTTAAAATAAGATTTATGAATGTAAAATTATCACCTCTGTTTTCAATGAATATGCCAAGAATAAAGGTGGGACATTTTGACACACAAGCAAATTCAGCGTTAAGACGAAAGAAACTTATACAGCCTTAATGATGTAATAAATATTAATTGAAATTATTGCTGTATTTGTAAACATAATGGGAATAGAAAAACCAATCAAAATTCCATAACAAATGAAAAGTGAACAACCAATAATATTAACTATTCGTAGGGCTTTAATGTCCTTCATTACAAAAGATGAAACAACAATCAAAGAAGCAATATAACCAATGATTTCGGTATAGGAGAATGATGTCATATATGTAAAGAATTATTTTCTGTACTTTTCAGTTGCTTCAAAAATGTGAGTTAAAATTTCGCGTTCGGTTTCATTAAAAACCATCCCTCTTCGCTCAAATACGCGGGAACCAACTTCAAA
>Ga0302194_10001341_pt1 | contig 15707 bp, 16 predicted proteins | sample II_Bog_N1_1_FD_200227 | JGI IMG/M metagenome (GOLD analysis project Ga0302194, IMG submission 200227) | Peat permafrost microbial communities from Stordalen Mire near Abisko, Sweden - II_Bog_N1_1 | ecosystem: Environmental > Terrestrial > Soil > Wetlands > Peat | place: Sweden: Abisko...
GACCATTTTGAGCGTCGGCCGGTATCTTGACGCCGTTGCGCTGACATTGGGCGAACCGCTCCGCTCCGTCATTTACGCTTTTTATTACGCCATCCCGCACGTTGAAATCCCATTTGAGATGCGCAATCTCATTGTCCACGACTGGCCGCTCATCGGCTGGAAATTCATCGGCCTCGACATCCTCTACCTGCTGGCTTACATGGCGATTTTTCTCGTCGCTGCCTGCCTCGTTTTCCGCCGCAAACCGGTGAATTGAGCCATGAACCCGGCACGAACACTCTGGCTGCTGCTAGTCGTGCTGTTCGTTTTTTCTTTCGACCTCGCCGCGAAGCTCCAGCCGCAGTTTCAATCGATCGAGAGCACCCGCCGCCAGTCTGGCAACTTTTTCAGCCTGCTCCTTGGCGATAGCAGCAAGATTTTTGCGAACAGCTTTTTCATCAAGGCCGACGAGTATTATCACAGCGGCTATTACCCGACCATTTTCGACAACAACTCCGCCTTCCAGACGCCGCACATCGCCGAGGACACCGGCGCCGTGGCCAGCCACAACGGAGGTGAGGAAGAAACCAGTTTCATGGGGCCGCCGCGCGATTGGATTGACGCCTTTGGCCGCAATTTCATTCCCAATCGTCACACGCATCTGGACGAAGGCGGCCCGACCGACGACTTGAGCGAAAGCTCCCAGGTGCACGAAATCCTGCCTTGGCTGAAACTCTCCGCCGAGCTCGACCCCGAAAACATCCAGACCTACCTCGTCACCACATTCTGGCTGCGCACACGGTTGAACAAGGTTTCCGAAGCCGAGCAGGTCCTGCGCGAAGGCCTGCGCAACAATCCCGGCAACCCCCAGCTCTTCTTTGAACTCGGCCGGATTTACGATGAAAATTATCACGACATCGCCCGCGCGCGGAACATCTGGGAAGCCGCGCTGCGAAGCTGGGCGCGCGAGGAGCCGGACGTCCCCCAATCCGACCGGCTCAAGATGACCCTTGAAAACTTCGACGACCGCTTCATGTTCGAACAGCTCCAGACCAGCCTCGCGCTCCTTGAAGAAAAGTCTGGCAACACCGCCGCCGCCATCGCGCGCTGGCAGCAGGCCATCCTCGCAGCGCCCTCGACCGCCGACATGCAGCAGCACATCGAAGACCTCAAGCATAAGCTGGCCGAGCAGCCGTCTCCGGCCTCCTCCAAATAAGCGCGCAATTGCGCTTTGTTTTTCCCGGTCCGATTTGTTTCAATGGTCACAATGAAAGCTCGGCAGTCAAACATCTCGCGCAACACGAAGGAAACCCGGATATCCCTCCGCCTCAAACTCGACGGCACCGGCAAATCCTCCGTCAAGACCGGCATCCCGTTTTTTGACCACATGCTCACGCTTTTCGCCAAGCACGCCACCGTGGACTTGCAGCTCAAATGCAAGGGCGACCTCGAAGTGGACGCGCACCATACCGTCGAGGATTGCGGCATCGCCCTCGGACAGGCGTTTGTGAACGCTCTTGGCGACAAAAAAGGGATTTGTCGTTACGGGTGGTTTGCACCACGGCCACCGGGAGGGAAAATGGTGGCAGCACCGCAAGGTGCGGAAGCCTATGTGCCCATGGACGAATGCCTCGCGCGCTGTGTGGTGGATTTTGGCGGACGGCCGCACCTCGTCTGGCGCGGGCTGGACAAGTTTGCGCAGAAGAACATCACCGATGCCGAGAAGACCCAGGACGACTCCAGTGCGTTCCGGTTCGGCCTCGCGCGTGAATTCTTCCAGGGCTTTGCCAACGAGGCCCGCTGCAACCTGCACCTGGAGCTGCTTTACGGCGACGAACCGCATCACATCGTCGAGGCGCTGTTCAAGGCGTTCGCGCGGGCCGTGGACGCCGCCAGCCGGCACGACCCCCGCATCGTCGGCCAGTTGCCCAGCACCAAGGGGAAATTGTAATAGCTTTCCGCTGTGCGCATACGAAACGCAACAGTAGCCGATCTCGAAACTCTGCTTGCATTAAATGCGTTTGTTCAGCATCAGCATGCTGATGCTTTGCTGGAATTATGCACATGACGTAAGAATGGGCTACGACGGGACATCTTCTCCCTCTCCTCGCCAAACGAGGAGAGGGCCGGGGTGAGGAGCTGTAATTTTATTGGCAAATGACGAACCCCTCACCCTGTCCCTCTCCCCGCTTGGGCGGGGCGAGGGTAACTTACGTTAAATGCATAATCCCTTGCTTTGCCGCAATTATTCAGGCTGCCAGCGAAATCTCGGGAAGACATGGATGCATTTCGCGACTTTCTTGCCGATTCAAACAGCGTCGTATTACTGGCCGAGGAAAATGAGCCTGTGGGATATCTTTATGCGCAATTCCAAAACCATCACGGAAATTGGGCGCGTAAAGAATCCCATGTATTATACATTCATCACATAGTGATAGACCCGAAGTTTAGGCGAAAAGGTAATGGCGACCAGTTATTATCTGCCGCAATTGACATTGCCCGGAGCAGGGGCGTTGAACGATTGGAATTGGATGTTTGGTCGTTCAATGTGGCGGCCAAGAAATTTTACGCAAAGCACGGATTGAAAGTATTCAATGAGAAAATGTCGATTATAATTTGATCGACGACAATTTTCTTTTCTAAATAGAAAAATGCCCGTGCATCTTCCTGCGGGACGTTTTGAGTTTCAGTTGAGTTTCAGGATTTGGAACTTACTTGTTTGAATTCGTTGCCGTTGCGGGTGATATTTGGGCAGCTTCCGCTCGGTATAATCGGCAGGCAATTCAAATTCTGACGGGACAAGCCGTTTTTTGAAGTTTTTCATGGAAAGCCTTCTTGATTTATTGGAAAACTGAGTGGAATTTAGCATTAAAATGGTAATAAACTATTATTAAATCCACTATTCTATCGGATCCGTGCAGGATCACGACAAATTACAGCAGGAAATGATTTCTTCCTCCACCCACAGCGACGAGGCGTCGCTTCCACGCCTTTGCGGAAGTCTCGATCCCCCGAAGATCCCAAGTATTTTAATTTTGGATTGAAATTTTATTGCAGAACGGCAGCGTTGCCGTTAATAAATCGGCGTCGGTCGAAACAAGGAACCAAAAAGATATGATAAAAAAACCTCTCACGGGCGCGGAATTGAATGAATTGATTGCAGGCTTGAACAAATTATCCCGGAACCTCTGGTGGTGCTGGGACCAGGAGGCGCAGGACTTTTTTTACGAACTGACGCCGCGCGGCTGGCAGAACATGTTCCACAACCCGGTGGCCGTGCTGCATGAGGTGTCGGAGCAGGAATTGCGCGTGCGCCTTCAGGACGGGTATTTCGCCGAGCGCGCCCGCGCCGTGCTGGCCGACTTTCATGCCTATCTTGCGGACGTCAAAACGTGGGGACATCACCACGCGCCGGAGCTGCACAAAAATCCCGTGGCGTATTTCTCCGCGGAGTTCGGCTTCCACGAATCGCTGCCGATTTCCGCGGGCGGCCTCGGCATCCTGGCCGGCGACCACGCGAAATCCGCGAGCGACCTCAACATCGGATTTGTGGGCATCAGCCTGTTTTACCGCGAGGGATATTTCCAGCAGGCGATTGACGCGAACAACTGGCAGACGGAATTTTACAATCCGGTGGACCCTAAAAACGTGCCGATCGAACCGGTGTTGAATGCGGAAGGCGACCGTCTTAAATGCATTGTTGAGATCGGAATGAGCGCGGTGGCGTTCCAGGCATGGCGCGTGAACGTGGGCCGCGTGCCGGTGTATCTGCTGGACACGAACCTGCCGGAGAACGAGCAGCTTTACCGCGACCTGACGCTGCGCGTTTATGGCGGCGACAGCACGACGCGCATCATGCAGGAAATTTTGCTGGGCATCGGCGGCGTGCGGTTGATCCGCGCGCTCGGTGTGGAGCCGTCGTTGTTCCATATGAACGAGGGGCACGCGGCGTTTCTGACGCTGGAATTGATCCGCGAGAAGATGGCGGCGGGAAAAAGTTATGCCGAGGCGCAGGCGGAGACGAAGGCGCACTGCCATTTCACCACGCACACGCCGGTGGAGGCGGGACACGACCGGTTCTCGCCCGATTTGATGAATTACGCGATGCAGCGGTATTTCGGGCAGTTGTCCGTGCCGTTCGCGGAACTCCTCGGCCTGGGCCGGGTGGACCCGAAGAACGCGACGGAGACATTCTGCATGACGGTTCTGGCGCTGAAGCTTTCGCGCGCGGCCAACGGCGTGAGCGAACTGCACGGCGAGGTGAGCCGCGAGATGTGGCAAATACTTTATCCGGGCACACCCGTTGAAAAAGTTCCCATCGGCTATATCACGAACGGCATCCATCTGCTCGGCTGGATGAAGGGCACGGTGCGGAAATTCTGGCGGCGCAAGCTGACCAACGGCAGCGGCACAATGCCCGAAGGAACGGCTTTCTGGAGCGCGCGCGCAGGCGCGAACTGGTCGGCCACGATTCACGAGACCGAATTCTGGCAGAAAATGGTGGACCCGGAATTTTTGTCGGACGAGGAGCTTTGGTCGCTGCGCTACAAGCTGCGGCGCGAGCTGATCGAGTTTGCCCGCCGCAAGCTGGTGCAGCAAAGCCCGCGCGCGTCGCAGGGCGATTACATCCGCTTCGACCATCTGCTGAATCCCGACGCGCTGACCATCGGCTTTGCGCGTCGCTTCGCCACCTACAAGCGCGCGCCGCTGATTTTCCAGCAGTTTGAAAACATCGTGAAGCTCGCGCATGACAAACAGCGGCCGATACAGTTCATTTTCGCCGGCAAGGCGCATCCGCGCGACGACGAAGGCAAGCGGTTCATCCAGCAGATCATCCATTTGAGCCAGCACAGCGAGCTGACGGGCAATCTCGTGTTCCTCGAGAACTACGACATCCATGTCTCGCGGCAGATGGTGAGTGGCTGCGACATCTGGCTGAACAACCCGCGCCGTCCCCTCGAAGCCTCCGGCACCAGCGGCATGAAGGCGGGCTGCCACGGCTGCATGAACATGAGCATCCTCGACGGCTGGTGGCGCGAAGGCTACGACGGCACGAACGGATTCGCCATCGGCGAAGATTCACAGCCCAACGACGTTGTGGAACAGGACCGCATTGACAGCGCGAACCTTTACAAGACGCTGACCGAGCAGGTCGTGCCGCTGTTTTACGACCGCGACGTGCACGGCATCCCGCGCAAATGGCTTCAGCGCATCCGCCGCACCATGGTCACGCTCGTGCCCCAGTTCACGACCGACCGCATGGTGAAGGAATACACGGAGAAATATTACCGGATTAAATAAAGGCGCCCCGGAGTTTTGAAAATGCCAGGGACCGGGCAGGAAGGATTTATCACTTGGCGGGTGCCATGGCCTGTTTCTGGATAAAACCCCATGTCCATTGGTCGCCCATTGGATATCCGGATCCGTCGTCGTCCTCCCATCGGATGGCCTGCCACGGCGCGGATTTGTGAAGCGCGTCGGCGTCCTTGAGAATCTGCGCCCTGGTCAATTTGATCAGGGTGGTTCGAAAGACGCCGTTGTCCCGGCAATACTCGATGTAATGCTTCGGCTCCTCCGGCACGTGATTGTCGTCCGAGTAGCTTTCGCTCATTACAAAATACGTCGAGCCGGAAAGCACGACAGGGAAAAGCGGCCAGTCCTCGATGGGCATGAATTTTACGGGAAGGTTCAGCTTCCCAAACTTTGGCGGCCGGAGGTAAGGCTGCCTTGCATCGCTCTTTGGCTCGAAAAGGATGCGGCACACCCAGGAGATCCTTTCATTGATGCTGAATCCCCTCGAATTGAAGCCCCTGTTCTTTTCCGTTTCGGCCGCTTCCGCGTCGGAGAGATCCTCCAGTTCCTTCACCGCCTCGTCCTTGCCGAGGAGCACATAATGGTTCACCGCGGTTGCGAGCGTGATGGAGGTAAACGACTGTTCGCTGAAGAGCTTCGGGACATCCGCGTGGCCGAGTCCGAGCGTCATCGCGAAGAGCAAAATCAACAAGCGCTTCAGTGCAGACATTTTGGCAACAATCAGGAAACTATCAGGTTTTTTCCCTCACAATTCGCATTGAGAATGCGCAGGGGTTCTTAATTTGTCGAGCAAAGTTTGGCGCTTTTCAATTCCATTCTTGAACTTCGCCGCAAAATCCGTAGATTCATCGAGCCCAAATTATGAATTATAAAATCTCCCATCGCGCCGCTTCGCTTGCTCCGTCCCTCACCCTGGCCATTGATTCCAAGGCCAAGGCGATGAAGGCCGCCGGCGAGGATGTCGTCGGTTTTGGTGCGGGCGAACCGGATTTCGACACGCCGCAGCATATCAAGGACGCCGCCGCCAAGGCGCTCGCCGCCGGGTTCACCAAATACACGCCCAGCAGCGGCATCCCGGAATTGCGCGAAGCCATCGCCGCGAAGTTTTTGCGCGAAAACGGTCTGACTTACAAGCCGTCGCAAATCATCGTTTCCTGCGGCGGCAAACATTCCTGCTACAATGTCATCCTCGCGACGTGCGAGGAAGGCGATGAAGTCATCATTCCCGCGCCGTATTGGCTAAGCTACCCGGAAATGGTCAAGCTCGCCGGCGCCAAGCCGGTGATTTTACAGACCACGGACAAGACGGAGTTCAAAGTCACGCCTGCGCAACTGCGCGCCGCCATCACGCCGAACACGCGCCTGTTCGTGCTTAATTCGCCCAGCAATCCGACGGGCAGTGTTTATACGCCGGAAGAAACCAAGGCGCTTGGCGACATCTGTGTGGAGAAAAACGTCCTCATCATGAGTGACGAGATCTACGAGCATCTGCTTTATGACGGCGCGAAAGTGAAGAGCGTCGCAAGCTTCTCGCAGGCGCATTACGACCACACCATCATTGTCCACGGTTTGGCCAAGGCGTATTCCATGACCGGCTGGCGGCTTGGTTTTCTCGCGGCGCCGGAACCGATCGCCAAGGCAATTGACGCCGTGCAAAGCCATAGCACGAGCAACCCGACCTCGTTCGCGCAAAAAGGCGGCGTCGCCGCGCTCACGGGCCCGCAGGATCACCTGCCTATTTGGCTCGCGGAATACGACAAGCGCCGCCGTTACGCGCATGCGAAATTGAATTCCATTCCCGGCATTACCTGTGTGAATGCCAAGGGCGCGTTTTATCTGTTCCCAAACATTTCCAAGACCGGCCTCAAGTCCGCCGACTTCTGCGCAAAGCTGCTGGAGCAGGAAAAAGTCGCAGCCGTGCCCGGCATCGCGTTCGGCGCGGACGACTACATCCGCCTGAGCTACGCGACCAGCATGGCGAACATAGAAAAAGGACTGGATCGGTTGGACAAATTCTGCCGGACGCTGGTGAAGTGATTGAACAAAGACGGCAGCGCCGGAGGTGCGAAATATTCAGAAGATGTCGCACCTACGGGGCTGTTTATTTTTGCATCGGGTTGCTACAAAGATGTCAGCCCTGACGGGCTTGGATTGGCCGTCCCACCTGGGCGTCGTTCACGCGGTGGATGGCGCGGTAGATCCATTTAGTGGTGACACGCGCAGGCTGGAAGCTGTCCAAAATTCGACATGGAAACGGCCAAAAAGGTCGTTTCTCTTATTTATGTTGTCGTTAAGCCTGATTGAACTGTCGCAAGTCAATATGGAACTGTCATCGGTCAATTAGGAGAAACGACCGGACAATGAGGAGCAAGGACGAATCAAACAGAAGACGGCACAAGTCAATAAGGAGTGATGACCGGTCAATCAGGAAAAACGACGGGTCAATGAGGAGATGTCATCGAGCAATAAAGTTTAACGACGAATCAATAAAGAGAAGTGACAAGTCAATAAAGAGAAACGACCGGATAATGAGGAATAACGATGGATCAATAAAGCATAACGATGCAAAACCATCAAAAACAAAGGAAATCAGCAAAAGCTCGTCAGGCCCGCCACGTCCTGTCCTGGAACGGGACAAAGGCGATTGACGATGAATTCCATGGTTTGCAAGGTCCCGATACTCCTTTCCGGTGCGCGCTTGCAAAATTTGAAAAGGCTTGGAAGTTTTCCTGGAGATTGGTGAAATAGACCCATGCTCAATTACGGCATCGGTGACAAAGTGGTTTGCGTGGATGACAAGTTCCCGCCGGACATCAGCAAGCTTTACACGGCGTTGCCAGTCAAGGATTCCACCTACGTCGTGCGCGACATCCGGCTGGGCATCAACCTGACGCTGGAAGGCGACGTGTCTGTGCTGCTCATCGGCCTCGTCAATCCGAACGCCGATTCCAAGTCGGCGCTGGAACGCGGCTTCCGCGCCGACCGTTTCCGCCCGCTCGAAGAATTGCGCCACGAGGCCGCGACGAAACAATCGGAAGAAGAAAAGAAAGATTATCATCAGCCGATGGAAGTGTAAAAGTCTTTCTGAAATTCCGGAATCAAATCATCCTCGTCGTCATCCTCAAAAATACCTGCTAGAACTGACGATGACGATGATCATGAGGCTGAGTAAGAAAACTCATTTGCGCCTTCATTTGGAAAAAAAGGGGTGGCATGAATCGCGTCTTTGGATAAAGATAGCGTCATGTCAGAAACGGACAAACCCGCCGCACCGTTGCCTTCGCTGGAGGAAATCCAGCGGGACTGGAACGACCTCACCTTGCGGGTGCAGCAGTCGGAAACGGAATGCAACTGCCTGGAACAGGAAAACAAGGCGTTGCGCTCCCTGCTCGAACGCGTCGTGGAGCACCGCAAAAAATCCCACGGCGAACTTGTCAACCTCATCACCACGCTCGCCACGAAGATGCCCATCAACGACGTCGGCGTGATCGTATCGCGTCTGATGGAGCACAGTACGGCGGTCAACGACGTCAGCGCGGCGCTGATCAACGGCAAGAACGAGGAAAACCTGCTCCAGCCCGCCATCCTCAAGGCGCTGGACAAGACGAGGCGCGAGTTGACGGCGGCCATCAAGCCGCTGGTCGAGGAATTGATCCGGCTCGATTCGCCGCTCGACCCGGCGATGCTCCAGGCGCTGGTCACGCAGCCGCAGTCTTTCTTCGCGCCGGCCACCGTGCGCGCCAGCCGCAGCTTTGTGAAGGGTCAGGTGGCCCGCGAACTGATTATAAAAGACTTTAGCGAGGAGGCGCTGGTGTTCTTCAAGGACGTCACCACGGACGCCAAGTTCAATCCGAACCCCAAGCCGGAGGAGATCGTGCTCGGCTTTAAAAGCGATTTTGAAGCGCTGCTCCAGCAGAACCCCGCCGTGGTTCCGGCAAAACATCCGGATCTGCTTGCGCTGCACAAAAAAATCCAGCTAAGCCGCACGTCGCGAGCGCAGAAATCCGCGTTCCTGAAACTTTCCTTTGTTCTGGAGCTGCTGAATTATTATGAAAACCAGAGCACGGAATCGCCGGACGTGATTTTCGCCCAGCGCCTGCCGCCGCTCGTGGAACAGCTCGTGGTTACCAGCGACACGGACCCGCTCGACGAGAAATTGATCAAGCAGGCGGAGGAGCTGCTGGCCTACATCATCAACGCCGACTACCGCCAGGCCGTCGTGAACAATTTCGGCAAGGGCGGCGGCACGGCGCGGACGCTGCGGTTTGTGCTGACCTTCCGCTCGTCCATCATCGCCGAGCACGACCCGGTGACGGCGGAATTCGTAAAGCATCTCATCGGCGGGCAGAAAAATCCGAGACAGGAAGTCATCGCGCCCGTCCTGCGCCTGGTCAACGCCGACGCGCAGAAAATCATCGTGCGCGCCCTCCTCAATTCCGACCGCCTGCGCCGCGAGGAATCCGAGGTGCTCGTCAAGGCACTCATCAAGGAACTCGGCCTGCCGGAACTGCCCGTCACCAAAACCGAGGCCGGCAACTCGCCGGACAAAATGCAGATGAGCGCCTGGGACATCATCAAGGAGCTCATCGCCAGCCGCTCCACGCCGGCCGAGATCACCGAGGCCATCCGCCGCCAGCTCCACGCCAAATACGACGACTCCGAGGTCAAGCAAAGCTGGCTCATCCTGACCGAATCCGACCCGATGCTGCTCGTGCGCGTCTTCTGCCTGCTGCCCTACCTGCCCGGCGGCGAGACCGACCCCGTGGCGCGCGCCGTCCTGGAATCCTATGTCAACCGCCTCACGCATGAGAAATATGCGGAAATCTACGCCAAGGTCATCCATGCGTTGCGAAACCTGTTCAAGGTCAAGGCCGACAGCCCCGCGCTCCTCAACTTCATCGCGCTCGTGAAATGGGTCGACCCCGCCGCCGCCGAACTGATCACCAAAGACATTGGAATGCCCCCTTGAAAAGCAGTCCGGAGAATCCCGCCGCGAAATCACGCACTCCAAAACGCGCTTAAAACGGTTGAGTCAAAAAAGGCCGGAACGGTTTCCCGTTCCGGCTCGATTTTTCTGTTGACATGACTAACAGTTCAATGTATAAGACCGCCATGCTAACGAAAGATCTGGTCGCCGCGTCCTCGAAACCGCTCCTGCTGTCCATCCTCGCGGACGGTGAAAGCTACGGCTATGAAATCATCCAGAAGGTGCGCGAGCTGAGCGGCGGGGAGATCGAGTGGAGCGACGGCATGCTCTATCCCGTCCTGCACCGGCTGGAGCGCGACGGCCTGATCGAGTCCGAATGGAAAAAGTCCGACACCGGGCGCGAGCGGAAATATTATTTCATCAATTCCGGCGGACGCAAGGCTCTCAAATCCGAGCGCCAGCAATGGCTGGCCGTTCACAACACACTGGGCAAATTATGGAAAATCAAACCCGCTTTGACCTGAACGCCGCCATTGAAACCTGGCGGAACGAACTCGCCGCGCAACCCAACCTCGCGTCCGACGACAGGCGCGAACTGGAAACGCATCTGCGCGACGCCCTCGCCAGCTTCCAGCAACGCGGCTTGAACGACGAAGAATCCTTCTGGCTCGCCCGCCGCCGCGTCGGCCAGCCACGGCAACTTGGCGAGGAATTTGTAAAAGCGGATCTGGCAAAAGCGTGGCGCGAACGAATTTTTTGGATGGCACTCGGAATTATAGTATTTTGGGAATTGACGCAGATACTCACTTTTGCAGCAGGCATCACGCTGTATTATTTATTTCCCAGTCTGCATGAGCTTTACATAAAAAGCGGTTTCTGGCCTACGGATGCGGTGGTGCTAATCATTGGAATCGGATTGGCCAGAGGATCGTATGCTCAATCTATGAAACTGATGTGGTTTCTCAAAAATCGTTTTCATTTGGTGTCCTTTGTGGTGATTTTAGCTTTGCTGCTTTCTTTAACTCAAACGGAATTTGCCCGTGAAAGTTTTGTCCTTAACGGCCATCATCCTTCCGTGGTCACTTGGGCTTGGGCACCTTGGCTCGAAAACGTCGGCTATTTTTTGTCGGTTTATCTGGCGCATATTGTTGCCCCGTTGATTTTTCTCGTTTTGTTTTTCCCGACGCATAATTGGAAGACTCCAAGACACGCTTAAACAGTTATGGAAAATGAAACCCGTTTCAGTCTGAACGCCGCCATCGAAAGCTGGCGTTCTGAACTCGCCGCGCAACCCAATCTCGCGTCCGATGACCGGCAAGAATTGGAAACGCATCTGCTGGACGCCATCGCCGGATTTCAGCAACGTGGTTTGAACGACGAGGAATCTTTCTGGCTCGCGCGCAAGCGAGTGGGCCAGCCACAGCAACTTGGCGAAGAATTTGTGAAAGCAAATCCAGCAGCGGTTTGGCGCGAACGAATATTTTGGCTGGCGTTGGGAATCATCTGTTGGCAATTGACGCTGATGCTTGTCAACGTGGCAAAAATCACGCTGAATTATTTGACTCCCGGTTTGCACATATTTTACCACAAGATCGGCTTCTGGCCTGCGGATGTGGCAATCTTGATTGCAGGCATCATATTGGCCAGAGGATGGTTTGTTCAATCCATGAGGCCGGCATGGTTTCTTAAAAATCGTTTCCGCCTGGTGCTTTCAGCGATGGTCTTAATTGTTTTTATGGCCGCGATGCAGATAGGGATTATCCGTCAGATTGATCTCAATCGTGGTTATGATTCTGTGGTTGGTTGGGGGTTGGGAATTTGGTTTCACCATTTTCTCCATCTAACGCTGAGTTGTTTGAAATTTAGCGTTGTCCCTCTGATTTTTCTCATTTTGTTTTTCCCGACGCAAAATCACAGGACTCCAAATCACGCCTAAAGCAGTTGAGTCAATAAAAAGGGTCGGAACGGTTTTCCGTTCCGTCTTGTTTTTTTTCAAGGTGGGGTCGGCGCGGCGGCGCGATGTCCCTGCCAGGGTGACTGTGTTAACCTTCACCGTCATCGTGTTAACCTTCTCAATTATGAAATCAACCGTCACCAGGAAGGAAATGCCTGCCTTAAGGACGGCAATAGGGATGAAAACGGGGGATTCTCACGGCTCACGGAACCCGGCCTTCCTTGCATAGACAATATATGCAGGCCGTCTGGGTAAATCCGCCACGGTTGGGTACAGATGAAACGCGGATAAAGCAATTATGAAAATCTGGGCGCACCCGCCGTGCTCGCACCTCCTCGCCCTCCCATCTGCCATCTTCCAAAATGCCTTTATCCGACCGGCAGTTCTGGTCATTTAATCCGGGCTTGCCGGAGAAATCATCGTCGCGCAAAATCATTTCTTCACTTTTCTTGTCCGATTTAAGCGCCACTGGTTACCATTCAATGAGTGAACCGTCCGACCGACCAGCAGCTTTTGTGCGACTACGCCGCGCACCGCTCGGACGCCGCGTTTGCTGAACTCGTGCGGCGGCACGTTGACCTTGTTTATTCCGCCGCCCTGCGCATGGTTTGTGATGCGCATCTGGCCCAGGACGTGACACAGGGCGCATTTGTGGCATTGGCACAAAGCGCTGGCCGGCTCGCAGGCCATCCTGTCTTGTCCGGCTGGCTGCATCGCACCGCGCAGAACCTCGCCGCCAACATTGTTCGCTCCGAAGTGCGCCGACGCGCCCATGAACAGGAGGCCGCTGCCATGAACCAATTGCTTGTTGCCGGAACCGATGCTTCCTGGGAAGTCATCGCCCCGCATCTCGACGCCGCGCTCGGCGAGTTGAACGAAACGGAACGCGACGCCGTGCTGCTCCGTTACTTCGAGCGCAAATCCGCGCGCGACATGGCGGAAATTCTCGGCACGAGCGAGGACACCGCCCAAAAGCGCGTGAGCCGCGCCGTGGAACGGCTGCGCGAATTATTGTCCAAACGCCGACTGACCATTGGCGCGGGTGGACTTGTTGCCCTCATTTCGGCCAATGCCGTCCAGTCCGCGCCAACGGGGCTGGCCGCCACCATTTCAACCGCCATCAAACTGACCGCCACAACCCTTGGAATGACCATGCTCCACAAAATCCTCATCACCGGCTTGGCCGCCGCCGCAGTCGGAACCATTATTTACGCCGGGCATCTGCGGAACCAGATCCAGTCGCTGCAACAACAGCAGGCGGCGCTCACCCGGCAAATCACGCAACTGGGCCTTGAGCGCGACGCGGCCACCAGCCAAATGGCGGCGTTGCGGCAGGTAAACACGCAGTCGCAGGCCGTTGAAATGGAACTTTTGCGATTGCGCGGCGAAGTCGGGCGATTGCGCAACGGACAAAATGTTTCGCCGGGAATATCCCCATTAAAAACAAACAGTCCGCCACGGTCGGACGCAGTCTCCGTTCTTGTAGGAACAAAATTTGTTTTGTTTCCAGCCGAGGATGTTCAGGCGCTCGGTCTTGGATGGTCAACCGACACGCAAGGCAACAGGGTCAGCCTGCTGACGGACCAGCAATACAACACCCTCACTGATGCGATGCAGGGGGCGAGTGACCTCAGCGTCGTCAGCACGCCACGGGTCGTCACCGGCAATGGACAACAGGCCATAATGTCCATGACGAGGGCGCATGCTTTGTTTTCCCCTGACGGCACAAATGAAATGCCCCTCGTAACCTATACAAACATCGGCACCGTTTTGGATGTCCGGCCGTTTTATTCCACAAATACATCCACCTTCAATGTGAGCTATCGCGCAAAATTGAATGTGCTGTCCGGCGACCCGTCGCAACCCGACATCCAGGCAATCGAAGCAACGAACCAGATGGATTTATCCCCCGGCCAGACCGTTGTCATGGAAATGAAAATCCCCGCCGGCACCTGGCTGCCGGACGAGACCAATAGCCCGGCGGGAGAGCGCAGCGTTTTGCTGTTTGTGACACCGCAAGTTGTGAATCCGCGCGACTTTCAAAAAGATCTCCCTGATGGCACGCCGCCTCGGGTCTTCTGATCAATTGCTCCGGGCGTGCCGAAAAAGACAAATGCTGGCCGTCCCTAAATGGTGCCCGACCGGAAGGTCTAATGAGTGGGATAGCCCGGCCGGTTCACAAGCCAGAATACGCAGAAGATAAACCCGAAGGCGACGCACACGGCCACCCGGGTGAAAAACCGCATCTGTTTTTGATGCAGGGACAAATCCGGCTTTCTTCTGCGACTGTAGCTTTTTGCCATAACGCGCTCCATTATATGTCGGGCACGCATCCCCGCCATCAGGTGTTCTCCCCATATGACTCAGCCGGACATTGTGGCACATTTGCGGGGCCGGTTGAATTCCAAGGCCCCGGCAACAACGTCATGATGCAACCAATTCCATTTCAACCATCCCGCCAAACGGAAGGTTCGTCATCATCATGAGCCAGCCCACCCTCAGCGCCATCATGCCCTGGCTTCCGCCTTCATCGGATTTCGGCGCGTCAAGCCGGTCGCCGGCGTCTGCCGTAAGGGAAACACCCCATGGCGGTTGCCAATCAAACAAACCATTATCAAGCCAATGAACACAAAATTTCAAGCGACCGATGATTCCTTGGGGCAACCTCCGGCCATACGCCAGCCGCTATGGGTGCAATGCGACAATTCGGTTCGCCTGGCGGTCATGGACAAGTCCGGCAAATGGAAATCTTTCTCCAATGACCGGGAATTGACAGATTTTGTGAGTGTTTGCGCGGAATAGCAGGGCGGTGGTCTTTGCAGACGGCCACCAGGTGCCGTCCTGATTTTTTAGAAGGCCCATTCCATCATGTCAAAAAATAAAACAATCAGAGATGCGGCCCGCGCGCCGGTTGAACTCATCAAGGATTTTGGTGACGCAATTGTTTCCATCAGCAAGCAGGAATCAGACGGAAAAATTGCCGCGCTTAAAAGCGAGCAATCCCAAAAAAAGCGAAACCGAAAAGTAATGGTGCGTTAGCTGGAGCCGGGACATCGGGCCAGCGATTGTTCATGTCTCAAAATTAATTCCCAGTTCCTCCGGAATGATGGGCCGGAACCTGCCCTCCAGTGCGGAGACATCGTTTTTCAATTCGCATTCCAGCAGCATCACGTAATACAGCGCGGTGAAACCCCAGAAATTGGTCTGGCCAAGGCCCTCTCCGGTTTCGGCATTGTAATATTCGCGGAGGATGGGGTTCTTGACGACGGCCATTTCAAACAGGCGGCGGGCCAGTTCACGGGCAATGTCAACCTGGCCATAGCGCATCAGTCCCTGAAAGATCATGTAGTTGGTGGGTGCCCAGGTGCTGCCGCGCCAGTTGCATTCGTGCGAGCCGTTGGGCAGTAGATGGCTGCCCTGATAATAATCCGGCTCCGTCTTGGCATAGCTTGCGACGGGATAGGCCAGCCAGAATTCGCTCTCATTGGTCAGGTGTTCCGCAACCATGCGCTTCACCTGCGCCTTGCTGGGCGC
>Ga0302194_10001344_pt1 | contig 15690 bp, 10 predicted proteins | sample II_Bog_N1_1_FD_200227 | JGI IMG/M metagenome (GOLD analysis project Ga0302194, IMG submission 200227) | Peat permafrost microbial communities from Stordalen Mire near Abisko, Sweden - II_Bog_N1_1 | ecosystem: Environmental > Terrestrial > Soil > Wetlands > Peat | place: Sweden: Abisko...
TCAGAACTAGATCCTCATCCCGCCCGGAAAACGCTTCAACAGCGGTCAATTCCTTCCCCATACGGTCTATTTTGAAGCGGAAGGCTGATCGAGGGGGACCAACTCCATATTGCGAACCAGGGCCGGACCGGCCCCGGGTGGAGTCGCCGTGGAGTAAAAGCTGAGGCCCTTGCTGGTTGGGGAGGGGTAGATAAGATCGGTCAGCACGGTTTCACCGTCTTCCGCGAAGACCTCGATGGAATTCTCGTCCACCACGATCTCCATGGGGATTGAATTGGCTTGCCGGTGCTTGAGTGGCGCTGACACGCGGGCCGGAAAATCGGGAGACCAATCGGTTTTTCCAGAGCGGGTGCGATCGACAAAAATGCGGCCCTCGAAGATATTGATGCCCACCACCGTTTCTTCGGCGGCTGGGTCGTTGGGATTGGCGCTGCTGCGGCGCAAGCGGACGCCGGTTTCCTCGGCATCGCCGGGGTCGAGGATGAAGCTCAGGCGGTAGACGCGTCCAGACTGCTTCTGAGACGCGATGCGGGCATTGGCCTGGGCAATTGACTGGTAGGCAGGCGCGCCAAACATGGCGGTATAGGGTTTGAGGTCCGGAACAGGCAGGATCGGTTCCTGCACCAGCAAGAGCGCGCCCTGCGAGGGTGTAGAGGCAGAATTCGGAGGCGGCTGACGGAGGTAAAGGCGGCGGGCGACGGTCATTTCGCCTCGCCCGGGCAGGGAAGGCAGCTTGGCTGCGTACTGCCAGTTGCTCATCCACGCAATCCACAGGCGGTCCTGATCCGGCGGAATGTTGGCGAAGGAAGTGGAGGCATAGAAGTCCGTGCCCCAGTCGGCCCAGCGGGGAGCGGAACCGGGATGGTCATCGACGAATCGAAAGCCGTCGAACTGGCCCACGAAGTATTGGTCCGCCGAACCTTTGGCTGGGCCGCCGGGGTTAATGTTTACGCTGAGCAGCCAGCGGCTTTCCACACGGCGTCCTTTGACGTCGAGGACGGGAAGTTCAAAGAGATCGGGGCACTCCCAAACGCCGCCGACAGCGCCGGCAGGGCCGAATTCACTGGCCAGCTCCCACTGGCGCAGGTTCTTTGAGCGGTAGATGCGGAGTTTGTGCTGGTCGGGGAGCGATATCACCATGACCCAGCCCTGAGAGGCTGCGTGCCAGAAGACTTTGGGGTCGCGAAACTCCTTGAGGCCCAGGTCAAGAACCGGATTTGAGGCGAATTTCGTCCAGGTCGCGCCGCTGTCGAGGCTGAAGGCGATGTTCTGGCTCTGCTTGTCCTGCGAGGCTCCGGTATAAATGGCGACGAGGCAGCCGGGAGTGGGCTTGCCGGCGGCGCCGCATAGGCCGGCTGTGTTGTCGCGGTCCTCAACAACGGAGCCGCTGAAGATCGCTGTGCCATTCTCTTCGCCCAGCGCGACGGGGAGTTGCTTCCAGTGGGTCAGGTCAGACGAGACGGCGTGGCCCCAGCTCATGTGGCCCCACTGGTCTCCGAGGGGGTTGAACTGGAAGAAGATGTGGTATTGGCCGTTGAGCAGGATGGGGCCGTTGGGGTCGTTGATCCAATTGGGCGGAGAAGAAAAATGAAAACGCGGCTGCCATGGGGCTGTTGCAGCAGGCGCGGGCGAGGCGGCCGCCGCCTGCTGGGCACAGGTTTGCTGGGCAAAGACCAGCGCGGTTGCCAGCAGCATTGCGAGCAAGACCCGCGCCGGGGCGCGGCCTGGGGTTTCCGTGGACATGCGTCGATTCTCCTCAGTGAACGCTACGTTACCTGATGCAAGGTTACCCCGTTTGGGGAAGGGCGCGACGCGCGGATCGCCTTTGAATCGCCTCAACAGCCCTGTTAACGAAAACGTCAAGAGGCTGTGGATCGCGTGGACAAGAGGGCAGCAGGGCCTCGTAACATCGAGCGGTGCCAGCCGCTCAATGGGGTTGATCTTGCCAGGCAGGTGCGGGAAGGGCATCAAAAAAACGGGAACCCAACTCAAGACGCAAGTAGCATCAATTGCTCGGATTTCGGCGCTGCCATTTCGGCAGGATGGACCTGGAAATTCACAACCACCGCTTCCACCACGGGATTCCTGTTTTCCTCTTTGCCACCGACGTGGTAGAAATGCTCCCTGGTCAGAACATCGAATTTGCTCCACAGCGTTTCAATGTAGCCGTTCTTCCGGTAATCGTTGTGGTGCCAGGTGGACAGGATGAACTTTCCTTCAAAATCTGACAGAGCTTTGCATAGCCTGGTCTCATGGGATTCATCCCAACCGTTGTAGTAATCGACGTGGCGATCAATATAGGGCGGATCGCAGTAAACTAAATCCGCAGAGGATGCTTCCTTGATTGTTTGCGAGAAGTCCTGGCACTTAAATACAAAACTCCTGGTGTCTAACAGTTTTTCAACGCAACTGACTTGATTGACGATCTTTGTGATGTAGGCCTGGGCGAAACGCTGCGGCTTTCTGCAAAACGGAATGTTGAATTCGCCTTTTCGATTGAACCGGATCATCCCGTTGAACCCGGCTCTGTTTAAAAAAAGAAAGTCCAAAGGACTGTGGTGCTTATTGAATCGATCTCTCACTTCGTAGTAGTGATCTTCTCCCTTTTGAAGAAGGCTCTTTCCTTCGGCGACTAAAAAGCTCCCAACAATTTCAGATGTGATTTCCCCGCGAGCTAGGGAGGAATAGAAGTTCACGAGGTGCGGATTCGTATCGCAAAGAAGCGCATTGGCAGGGGCAATATTGAACGCGACTACCCCAGTACCCATGAATGGCTCGACCCAAACGCCCTCGAAGTTGCGGGGAACAATGCTCTTCACCCAGGGAACGAGCTTGGTCTTGATGCCTTGAGATTTGATGGGAGGGACATTCACTCTCATGTCTCTGCCGTTCCCTGCAATCAGCCGTTCTTTGCCTTCAGCAGTTCCAGAGCCTTGTTGAGCGGCGCATCTCCCTTGGCGGGCGGCGCTGCCTCGTCTTCTTCTTCGATGGCTGGACCACCAACCACGGTGGGCGTGACGGCCTCGTCCTGGATCTTCTTGCCGGAGGGGCTCTTGAACTTGGCCACAGTTAGCAGCAAGGCGGCGCCGTCGGGCAGTTCGATCGTCTTTTGCACCGAACCCTCGCCGAAGGTGCGCTCACCAACCACGTCGCCGCGCTTGGCGTCGGCGATTGCGGCTGCCGTCAGTTCAGCGGGGCCGTATGTGCCGCGGTTGATGAGCACGGCCAGCGGTGCGTCGGTGAGGCATTGAGCGGGATCGGCGGTGAAGGTCTGGAGCGGGAATTTCTGGCCTTCCAACGTGGCCAGGGTTCCTTGCTTCAAGAAGAAGTTGGCAAGACGCAGTCCCTGCTGGGGGTCGTCGCCCGTGGAATCGCGCAGGTCGAGCAGCACCTTGCGGCTCCTGCCGGCGGATCTGAGCTTGGCGGCGATTTCATCCACGCGGGCTGCGGTCAGCAGGCCGGCCTTGAGATAAAGGATCGTGGAGTTTTCGTATTGCTGCTCACCCAGCGCGGCAGGCGCCCCTATGGTGCGAGTGAGTGTCAGCTTGTCGGGGTCGGCCTTGCGCGGGCGGACAACCGAAAGGCTGAGTGCGGTGCCCGGCTTGCCATCCAGCATCAGGCGGATGACCGCCGGCGACAGTTCCCGGGTGGACTGCTCCCCGATGGACTCAATGATGTCGCCGTCGCTCAGGTGCTCCTTGTCGGCGGGTGAGCCCGGCGCAACACTGACAACCGTGGCATATCCAAAGCGCTTCGAGACGGTGAGGCCGACCTGGGCCATGCCGGTGGCCGGATGCTCTTTGTATATTTTGTACTCGGTGGGAGTCAGATAGCTGGAGTCGGAGTCGAGCGATTCAAGCAGGCCGTGCAGCGCGCCGGTGGTGACGTCGTTGATGTTGGGGTCGGTGACGTAGTCGGTTTGGACCTTCTTGAGAACTTCGGCGTAGACCCGCATCTGGCGGTAAGCGCCATCGGACTGGCCGCTGGCATGAACGCCAAACCAGCCAAACTCGCCGAGGGCAAAGCCGAAGCCGAGAGCGGCGAAGATCGCCACGGAAAGCACGAAGACAAAACGCTGAAAGAATCGAGACACAAACACCACCGGGGCAGCCCTTGAGGGGAACAGGCCGCTCACTCTATAGACGCAATCATAGCTCAAGGGATGCTAAACAGGCTCTTCAGGGGCGAAATGGGGGATCGGAAACCGCTTGGGTTGAAGGCTTGGGAATCTTGTGAACTGAAGAATCCGATCCCGCGGCCCCGGCATATGGCGCCACGCCGGCGTGGCGCCCCTGCGGAGAGACGAAGATTGGTCGAATTGGCTCCCCTTGGTTCAGGGACTCAATTCGTGCGAGTTTCACCAAGAAAGATATCTACATACTTGCGAGCGGTGTCCTCAATCCGGTATTTGTCGAGCGTCAACTGGTAACCCGCTTCGCCCATGCTCCGCCTGAGTTCGGCATCCTCCAGAAGTCGCTCAAGAGCCGCGCATATCGCCTGGCTGCCGCCCACCGGAACCAGAATTCCCGAACGGCCGTCCACAACGAGTTCCGGCAAGCCCCCGGTATTGCTCGCGACTACGGGCAGCTTGACTGACATGGCCTCCAGCACCGCGATAGGGCAGGCCTCCTGCCACAGCGAGGGCTGAAGGTAGATATCGCTTGCATCGAAAACTCCCATCGCGGTTGGGTTGCTCATCAAGCCCGTAAAGGTCACAGCGCCTTCTATGCCCAGTTCGAATGCCAAATCCTTGTACTTCTGTAGCAATGGACCTTCCCCGACAAGCAGGAATCGGACTCCCGAATGCTTGCGCAACAACATGCCGGCTGCGCGAAGCATGGGTTCCACACCCTTGACCTGAACCATCCAGCAAACCTGCGCGATGACAAGTTCATCCTTTGAGATGCCATGCCGTTCCCGGAATTCAGCGCGCCGGCGCAGGTCCATTCCATGCACTTCAACGCCGTTTGCAACAACATAGTTGGGTGCCGAGGTTCCACGCAGCGCATTGCCGCTCTTGCGGGTGAATTCCGCAACGCTGACGATGGCCGTCAACGGCGCGGTCAGCAGTCGTCCGACAATCCGTTTGGGAAAACTCAGCGGCAGCGCCAATTGACCCTGCGGCCTCGACGAGTGATCGTTGAAGAAAACCCGCTTGCAACCCGCAACCTTCGCCAGCCAGGGAAAGCAGCGCAGGACGCTATGGAAGGCGTAAACGAAGGTGTGTGGCTTGTACTTCCGAAGCAGCTTCCAAAGTTGACCCGCGCAAGCCAGCCCCATGTTGCCCTGGTTGTCGAGTCGCTCGATCGTTACGTAAGGGCCGGCGATGTACTCCCTGAACTCGTCGGCTATCGGTCCGTCGAAGCAAAGAACCGAGTCCCATCCCGCGGCATCGAGCGCGTTTACAAAGTAGCGAAGAAACTTCTCGACTCCGCCGATCTTCTGTGGCGCTAGTCCCAGGACGAACATGAGCCGCTGACGGCCGCTCTTTGTGTGATTGTCTGTCAGGTTTCGTTTTGCCGGGATTTCATGGGCGCTCAGCTCGTTCATCTTGTTCGTCCACTCCGTTATCGGGTTGGTCATGTCAACGGCTCGGCGCACAGGTCCGAGCCGCCTCTTCTGTACTCATTCGACTGGTGTAAATCATTGTAGAGTCTTCACGCCGATGCTGCGAGAGACCGCTTTTCGATTTCACATTGCGCGGGCAGATTCTCAGCCAGAGGTTGGCGACTCAATCGATGCTTGAAGCGATGCGCTCGCTTTTGCAACCGAATCTTGGACTCAAGACGCCACGCTCAAGTCGTCGATGACATAGCCCTGGGGAAAGTTTCGGTCACACCGGCGACGTGCGCTCAAGATTCCCGACCGGTCGACGGTCTGGTCCAGGCGGTCGTCGGATGCTCGCTCTGCTAAACTCCTGACCGCCGGATTGAGGGAGAATTGTCGCGAGTGGTGCCTTGGCTGCTTAGACTGTTTTCCCCTGCCGGATCGGCAAAGGAACAATGGCCTGCCGTTCTGCTACCGCTGGGCGCAAGTCCGTATGCGCGAAGTTGTTGCCCTTGTAAAGAATCGGCTCCCGCTTGTCGCGGGCCAGGGCCTAGCTGAAGCAGGTCGCTCCACTGGCGTTCGCACAAGAGCCAGACTACACTATCTATACCAGCGGTTTGACGCCGAGCAGAAGCCAAAGAGAGAGAGGAGGACGAAACCATGCAGGTAGCTCTTCAAAATGTAGCGTTGCCAGCGCGCTTGCGTCCCCCTGTGCCTTTGTCGGACGAAGAGTTGATGGCCTTTTCCACGGCCAACAAGCCCTGCAAGGTGGAGCGGTTGGCGTCGGGAGAGATTCTGGTGATGACTCCGAGCGGTTACAAGAACAACCTTCGCGAAGCCTATGTGGTCCATGAGTTGTTTGCATGGGCCGAGGCGGACGGGCGCGGAGAGGTCTTTAGTTCCAATGCCGGTTTCAATCTGCCCGACGGTTCCACGCTCAGCCCGGATGCCGGATGGGTCGAATCCAGTCGCGTGGCTGCCTTGAGCGAGCTCGAGCGGGAGCGATTCTTGCCCTTCGCGCCGGATTTTCTTATCGAGATTCTGTCGCCGTCGGACTCTCTGCCGGAGTTGGACGCCAAGATGGAGCGCTGGATTGCCAATGGCGTCCGCCTTGCTTGGCGCATCGATCCATTTGGCGGAACGGTCGTTGTCTACGCTCCAGGCACTGCTCCGGCTGTGCTTTGCCGCCCGGAGTCAGTCGAAGGCGCCGTTCCCGTTGCGGGTTTCCGGCTCAAGATGGCGCGCGTCTGGAGTTGATCCCGATCTAGGGACCGCAAAACGGATACTACGGCTGCAGTAAGGCCGATCTGAGATCCGTGTGCACAAAGTCATCGCCTTTCCAAAGCACCGGTTCGCGCTTGTCGCTTGCCATGGCGCAGGCGATGCGCTCGCCAACATTCAGTTCGGCGGGATGGCGCTGCCGTTGGAGCCGGTCGCTTGGGGCCTCGCGGCCGCCTCGGACTTCGGATCAGCCGTCAGTCGCTCCCAACGCTACCTCACGGCGACCTTCACCGCCTCGGTTATGGTCACACCCATCAGCGCGGCCAATTCGCGGGCCAATCGGCAGGTTTCCTCGTTTCCGATGTACAGGCTTTTGGGCGTCTTGGCCATCAATTACTTTATCGGCCGGTACCGCGATTTGGGTCATAGCGGTACGAGATAAACCGAACGAGTGCGGACGTAAGGCGCTGAATTGCCCTAATCTATAGCCATGAACGACCCAACTCTGGAAGTCGCCGCAACACAGGCCGAGATCTTCGATCTTTTGGTAGTCGGCGCCGGCCCCACCGGCCTGGCATGCGCCATCGAGGCGCAAAAGGCCGGGTTTCGGCCCGTTGTCGTGGATAAGGGCTGCCTGTGCAACTCGCTCTTTCACTACCCGGCGCACATGACGTTTTTCACCACGCCGGAGCTGCTGGAGATCGGCGGCATTCCCTTTCCCAGTCCCAATGCGAAGCCCACGCGCAACGAGGCCCTTCAGTATTACCGGCTGGTCGCCGCTTACTACCGTCTCGACGTGCGCCAGTACCACCGCGTGGAGCGGGTGACGGGCTCGGACGGCGCGTTCACCGTGCATACGGAGGACCGTTTCGGGCGGCCCGGCGCGCTCCGGACCCGCAAGCTGGCCCTGTCGACAGGCTATTACGATCTGCCCAACTTGATGGGCATCCCCGGCGAGAAGCTGAGCAAAGTCCACCACTACTATGTCGATCCGCATCCTTACTTCGAGACGGATGTGATGGTGATCGGCGGCAAGAATTCGGCGGCCATTGCGGCGCTGGAGCTTTGGCGGAGCGGTGCGCGAGTGACGCTCGTTTACCGCGGGCCTGAGATTCCGCCGCATGTGAAGTATTGGATCAAGCCGGACATCGAGAACCGCATCAAGAATGGCGAGATCAAGGCGTTCTTCAACTCCCAGGCTGTTGAGATCACCCCGGACACGGTGGTCGTCCAGACGCCCGAGGGCCGCGTCGCGCTCAAGAACGATTTTGTCTTTGCCATGACCGGTTATCATCCCGACTTCGATTTTTTGGAGGGGCTGGGGGTGCGCTTCGAGGGCCCTGACAGGTTGCCGGTTTGCGATGTGGAGACGCTGGAGAGCAATGTTCCGGGCATCTACCTTGCCGGAGTCATTGTGGCCGGCTCACGCACCAATGAGATCTTCATTGAGAACGGCCGCTTTCACGGGCGCCAGATCGCCGCGGCGCTGGCATCCAAGTGAAGAAAGGGAATCTGGCAAGGCAATCGCATGAACGTCTTCTGTTGCAGCGGTTGGCTCAATTGGCGTCTTAGGCAGCTAAGGAACCGCAGTTCCTCCCGTAGGGAGGGGCGAAAATAGCCCAGGGTGAAACCCTGGGAATGCGATCAAGTTGGATTCCACCGCCCCGTAGGGGCAGTGTGAGCCCCAATCTTGCTATTCATGCAATCGCCCTGCCCCGATCGCTCGGTAGTATGCGTGGCCACCGTCCTCTCGCATACACTGAGAGGTTGTGCGGCCTTCGAATTCAGACAGTTCAAGCGGGATTGGGGTAGATATCCATGAGGACGAACGGGGCTCTGGCCCTTGCTCTTTTTGCGGCGGTTGCGGCAGCGGCGGGCGCGCAGGCGCGCTTTGACGCCGAGGCGGTACGGGCCAACAATCGCGGCGTGGCGCAGATGGGCCAGCAGTTTACCGAGCGCGCGGCCGACAGCTTTGCCGAGGCCATGAAGAAGGACCCCAAGATGGCGCAGGCCGCCGTCAACGAAGGCATCGCGCTGCTGACCCTGCAAAAGCTCGACGAAGCCAAGAAGGCCCTGCACACGGCTCTAGCCCTGGACCCGAATAATGTCCAAGCCTGGTATAACCTGGGCCTGGCCGAGCACGCCGGAAATGAGCTGGAGCCGGCGCTCAATAGCTTTCAACAAGCGGTGAAGTTCGACCCTGCGGATGCGGATTCGTACTATTTTGAAGGTGTCTGCTACCAGGAGATGAAGGACTTCGACAAGGCGATTGCGATCTTTGAAAAGGCGCTGGAGATCCAGCCGCAGCACGCGTCTGCGGAGTTCGCGATTGCGCGCGCATACCAGCGCTCCGGCCGCGCCGCCGAAGCCAAGGATCACTTCAAGCGCTTTCAGCACCTGACCAGCACCAAGATTGGCGCGCCCATCGGCCTCGCCTATGGTGAGCAGGGGCATTACTCGACGGTTACGCCGGTTGAGGAGCCTGAGTCGGGCAAGAAGGCGATGATTCCGGTGAAGCTGGTGGCGACGCCGCTGAATTTGCCAATCGCAGGACTTCCTTGGCCGTGGACCACAACTGGCGGCGCCTGCATGATGGATGTAACCGGCGACGGCCACATGGATTTGGTGCTCATGGAGGCCGGCAATCAAGCCATTCGTGTGCTCCATACCAACGGGAATTGGCATTTCGATGATCTCGATGCCGCGGGAATAGGCCTGAAGGCTTCAGGCCATGCCGAAGCCTGCGCGGTCGGCGACTACGACGGCGATGGCTTGAACGATCTGGCCGTCGCGCTGGACGATTCCGTGCTGCTCTTCCGCAATCTTGGCCATGGCAAGTTCCAGGACGTAACCGCTGAGGCTGGGCTGTCGGCTCGGAATCGGCCTTCGGGAATTACGTTTGTCGACTACGACCACGATGGCGATCTGGATCTCTTCTTGACCGGGGCTCCTCTGAAAGAAGGAGGCGCGCCGAACGTCCTGTGGCGCAACGACGGCAACAAGACGTTTACCGAGTGGACGGAACCAACGGGATTGGGCGGCAGTGGGAAGACTGCATCGGCGATTCTTACGGACTTCAACAACGACCGCGCTGTGGACATTGCTGTGACCGGCGATGGACCTGCGCCGTTGACCTATGTGAATCCGCGCGAGGGGAAGTATCCGACCCAGGCGGTCTCTGACGGCGAGAAGCTTCCGCCTACCGTAGGCATAGTGGTGCTCGACTACAACAAAGACGGCTGGATGGACATTGCCGTCACCCACGCCGGCGCGCCGGGTGTAACGCTATGGCGCAATGTCGAAGGTCCAAACCATATGGGCCGGCGCTTTGAGCGCGTAGAGTTGCCGCTGCATGGCGCGCTGCGCGGATGGGGTCTCACGCCAATCGACATTGACAACGACGGCTGGATCGATCTCGCTGCGATTGTGGATACGGTCGCGGGTCCGCGCGTAAAGGTCTTCCGCAACAAAGGCGATGGCAGCTTTGAAGATGTAAGTCATGCACTGGGACTCGACACTGTGAAGCTAACCGCGCCGCGCGGCTTGATTGCTGCCGATGTAGACGGCGACGGCGCAGCGGATCTGATCGTGACCCAGGTCAATGCCCCTCCCGTGCTGCTGCGCAATGTTGGGGCCACCAAGAATCACTTTGTACGCCTCGACCTCTCCGGCTATGCCGACAACAAGACCGCCCTCGGCGTGAAGGTTGAAGTCTTTGCCAACGGCCACTGGCAAAAGTGGGAGTTGGCCGGAGCCTCGGGCTACCAAACGCAGGCGCCGCCTCAGATTCTGGTTGGGCTGGGCGATGCGGAAGGCATCGATCTGCTCCGCATCCTCTGGCCCACCGGCGTGCTTCAGGACGAGATCGATTTGCCCCACCAGCCCGTGATTGCCATGAAAGAGGCCGACCGCCGAGGGAGTTCCTGCCCGGTTCTGTTTGCCTGGGATGGCCATAAATACAAGCTGGTAACGGATGTGATCGGAGCTGGTGTGGTGGGCCATTGGTTTACGCCCACGCGCCGCAATACGCCCAACCCCGGCGAGTGGATCAAGGTGGATGGCGCGCAGCTTGCGCCGGTGAATGGCAAGTTGAGCCTGCGCTTCATGGAGCCTATGGAGGAAGTCAACTACATCGACCAGTTGCGCCTCGTTGCTGTTGACCATCCTGAAAATGTTGAGGTAAATCCCGACGAGCGCTTTCTCGACGATCCTCCGTTTGCCTCGGGCCGCGTAGTGGCCTCGGCGGGCGCGCGCCTGCCCCTGGGCGCATGGGATGGCGAAGGGCGCAACGTGCTCGACGAGCTGAGCCGCCGCGACCACAACTTTGCCAGTGGCTTCACGGCGCTTCCTTACGATGGGTTTGCGAATCTCCACGACCTGACCCTCGATTTGGGTCCGCTGGACGCGCAGTCCCAGCTTCGGCTGCTGATGACGGGCTATGTGAACTACTTCAGCGCGACCTCGCTCTATGCCGCGTGGCAGGCGGGCATTAAGCCGATCTCGCCTTACGTTGAGGCGCAAATGCCGGACGGCCACTGGCAGCGCATCGCGGACGATGTGGGCTTTCCCGCCGGCCTGGAGCGCACCATCGTGGTGGACCTGACCGGCAAGCTGCCCGCCGGGGCGCGGAAGATTCGCCTGTCTACCAACCTCGATATTTATTGGGATCAGGTTCTCGTGGACCAAAGCACCAATGCCGAGGCAAAGACAGCGGAACTGCCGCTGGCATCGGCCTCGCTGCACTTCCGCGGCTATCCCAGGCAAACGGAAGGTGCAAGCCCCGGCGATCTCGACTACGACTACGACCGCGTGAGCCTGACCGGCCCCTTCCAGCATCAGCGCGGCAACTACACCCGCATGGGCGATGTGACCGCGCTCGTCAAGGGCATCGACGACCGCTTTGCCATCTTCGGCAGCGGCGAAGAGATTGCGGCGGAGTTCGACACCGCGAACCTGCCCGCCCTGCCCACCCACTGGAAGCGCGACTACTTCTTCTATGCCAACGGATTTGTAAAGGACATGGATTGGTGGGACGCATCGCCGTTTACCGTGGCGCAGTTGCCGTTCCATGCCATGAGCACCTACCCCTATCCGGCCAGCGAGACGTTCCCCGACGACACGGATGCGTTGGACTATCAGTTGAACTGGAACGACCGCTTCGATTCCGGCGAACCAGTGAGGTCTTATCGGTTTTATTATCGCGAGCTGCCGTCAACGCCCGCCGAGGATATTCCCGCTTCGTTTACTCAGGCCACGGGTGGGGCCGCTGCGCATTGAGAACAAATGAAACAAGAGCAGCCGCAGGTCCTTCGACTTCGGTCGCGGCGGCGACCTGCGCTCAGGATGACAGGGTTGTGGTGATTCGATCATGAGCAACTTAGTGCTTGAGTCTGCTACGCGGCAACTGGAGCTTCTGCGCTCGGGCGAAATCTCGGTAGTCGAACTCGCCGAGGCGCACATCCAGCAGATCGAGCGATTGAATCCGCAACTGAACGTATTCGCCGACTTCGATGCGGAGCGTGTCCGCGATCGCGCGCGGAAGCACGACGCGTGGCGTGGCCAGCGCGCGCGCAGACCGTTGTTCGGATTGCCCGTCACGGTAAAGTCTTCCATTGCGACGCGTGGTTTGAAATGCGAGATCGGCAGCCTGCTGCACGAGGGCGAAATCCCAGCTCAAGATGCGGTGGTGGTTGCGCGCCTCCGCGCGGCGGGGGCGCTGATTCTGGGCACAACGAATTGCCCCGAGTTTCTGATGGCCTATGAGACGGACAATCTGCTGCATGGGCAGACGCGGAATCCATGGAATCTGGAATGCACGCCCGGCGGATCGAGCGGCGGCGAGTCGGCGGCCATTGCGGCGGGGCTTTCAGCGGCGGGACTGGGAAGCGACAGCGGCGGATCAGTGCGCGTGCCTGCGCACTTCACGGGGATCTGTTCGCTTAAACCCACGCCGGGCCGCATTCCCGGTCGTGGCCACCTGCCGCCCTGTGTGGGCCCGTTTCAGATTCTCGGCGCTATTGGGCCAATGGCGCGCACCATCGCCGATGTTTCGCTGCTGTTTCGCACACTGAGCGGCCAGGACCCCATCGATCCGGCCAGCCCGCCGGTTGCGCTGCGAGAACCGAGCCTGGATGAGCTGCGCACAAACACGATTGGCTACTTTGAAGACGATGGGCTGGCTCCCGTTACGCCGGAAACTCGCGCGGCCGTGCAAGCCGCCGCATCGGTGCTGCGCGATGCGGGCTTCCTTGTCGAGCCGTTCCGGCCAAGTACGCTGGAAGCTCTGAGGCAGTTGTGGGGTAAGTTCTTTGTGCAATGCGGGGCCTTGTTTTATGCCCCTACTATTGCGGGAAGAGAGCATCAACTTAGCCCCATCTTCAACGAGTTTCTCGGCTTTGCCGAAGCCCTGCCGCAGCTGACCGCTGTCGAGTTGCTGGACGCATGGGCCGAGTTGGACCTGCTGCGCGCAAAGACGCTTGCGGAGATGAGCAAATTCCCGGTGCTTCTGTGCCCAGTGGCCAGCATTCCCGCCTTCCGCCACGGTGAGCGCCAGTGGATTGTCGAGGGCCGCGCCGTGCAGTATCTGGACGCTGTGCGGCATACGCAGTGGTTCAACGCGCTGGCGGCTCCGGCGGCGGTGGTTCCTCTGGGCAGATCGCCTGAGGGGCTGCCGATCGGCGTGCAGATTGTTGCGCGTCCCTTTGAAGATGAAATCGCATTGGGGATAGCAGCGATTGTGGATGCAGCTTTCGGCTATCGGCCGCCGCCGTTGGCGATGTAGGTTCCCCTGAAAAACTTAGAGTTCAGGGCACTTTCCGCGTTCCAATGGAACGAGTTGCAGGACCACTGTGTCCCGGAGCAATACGAGGTGAAGAGTCATGGAGTTGAGCATCTCAACCTTTGGATGGATGCACACAAAAGGCGGTCGCGATAGTCTGACGCTTCCGCTTCCCCAGAAACGGAGCGCACAGGGTGCGTGAAGATTGGCTCAGTCGTTTTGCCGAAACCCCCGATGTTCTGAAGAGCGCGCGACGCCAGCAGACGGTGGTGCCTGTTCTCGATATCGAGGTTGGCGGCGACGAATTCGTCACCATGGCTGGGCCTTGCTCGGTTGAGACCGAGTTCCAGTTGATGGCCACAGCCAACCATGTACGCCGCGCCGGGGCGCGCATTCTGCGCGGCGGCGCATTCAAGCCGCGCAGTTCTCCTTATGCATTTCAAGGTCATGGCGTGGAAGGGCTGAAGATGCTGGCCCGTGCGCGCCAGGAGAGCGGCCTGGCCATCGTTACCGAGGTCATGTCGGAAGACGACGTTCCCATGGTGGCCGAGTATGCCGACATCTTGCAGATCGGCACGCGCAACATGGAAAACTTTGCGCTGCTTGAAGCGGCGGCGCGATCCGGGCGGCCGGTGCTGCTGAAGCGCGGCATGATGGCCACGATTGCCGACCTGTTGCGTTCGGCGCAGTTGATTCTGGACACCGGCAACCCCAACGTCATCCTCTGCGAGCGCGGCATTCGCACCTTTGAAACCGCGACGCGCAACACCTTCGATGTGGCGGCGATTGCGCTGCTCAAGCAGATTTCGCATCTGCCGGTAATTGCCGACCCCAGCCATGCGGCAGGGCATCGCGACCTGGTTCCTGCGCTGGCCCGCATTGCGGTTGCGGCAGGCGCCGATGGGCTGCTGGTCGAGGTACACCCGAATCCAGACAAGGCCTGGAGCGACGGCGACCAGTCGCTCGACTTCGTGGGATTCGACGAGATGATGGCCGATCTCGATCCCTACTTGTCACTGCGCGAGCTTGAGATTGAACGGCGCAAGCGGCTGATTTCGCGGCGCGATGCCTCTGGCGTGCGGCCCATGGAGGCCGTTGGATGAGATTCCCGGCCAGAGCACTGGCGATTGCCGCGTCGGTTGTATTTCTGATTCCAGTCTGCGGATTTGGTCCCGACACGGCACAAAGCTCCAGCACGAGCATCGGAGCGGATATCATCGTCACCGCCGCGCCCGTTTACGAGCCGCTGGCCGCGCTGCGGGGCGGGGAGCGGTTTCCCAAAGGCGCGCAGTTGCTGCTTGTGCATGACGGCAAGCCCGAGCCACTGGTAAAGGGCTTTGCCGCAAGCGCAGACGCCAATGTCTCCTTCGATGGCAAGACGGTTCTCTTTGCCGGCAAGCAGACAGCGAGCGATCCGTGGCAGATATGGGAATTGACGCTTGCAGATCGTTCGCTGCGCAAGTTGATTGCGGGCGCGGGTGATGTGATTCGTCCGCTTTATCTGCCCGCCGGGCAATTGGTTTATGCTCGCCGCACACCGAGCGGCTTTCAGTTGGAAGCCGCAGGCAAGTTAGCAATATCGCTGCTGGCGCCTATCGATGCGAACGCGGGTTCGTCGGTGCTACAGCTTTCCTACATGCCGGGCAGCGCGATTCCGGCAGATGTCTTGCTCGACGGACGCATTCTGTTTGAAGCCGGCTTCCCCCTCGGCTCAGGCTCGACTCCAGTTCTTACTCCTGAGCTGTTTCTGGTCTATTCCGACGGTTCGGGAGTCGAGTCGTACCGCTGCGATCACGGCAGAGCGCGATGGGCCGGCAAGCAACTGGCGTCGGGCGATGTGGTCTTCACGCACGGTGCCGCCCTGGCGCGATTTACTTCGCCGCTTGCTCACGAGGCGCCCGTTGCTGCGCCGCGTGCGGAGTATGCAGGCGCCATAGCCGAGACAGCGTCGGGCGATTGGCTGGTGAGCGCGCGAGTCGCGAGCGGCTCGCACTATGCGCTGAAGTTGTGGAAGCCGGGAGCCGCGGCATTTCAAGATGTGCTGGCCAGCAGCAGCGAGAATCTGGTCGAGCCAGTGCTCGTTGCGCCGCGCACTCGGCCCAAGCGCCATCCATCCGGACTGCACGACTGGAGCTACGCCAATC
>Ga0302194_10001359_pt1 | contig 15604 bp, 10 predicted proteins | sample II_Bog_N1_1_FD_200227 | JGI IMG/M metagenome (GOLD analysis project Ga0302194, IMG submission 200227) | Peat permafrost microbial communities from Stordalen Mire near Abisko, Sweden - II_Bog_N1_1 | ecosystem: Environmental > Terrestrial > Soil > Wetlands > Peat | place: Sweden: Abisko...
ATCCGAGAGTAATATCGCTCCTGGCTTCCATTGTTTTGTGAGCACTCACGCACCCGGCCAAAAAAAACAGGCTGATTGCGCCGCCCCAAACACGAATGCCCAGCTTCATAGTTAACATTGATTAGGCCGCATTGCATGCACGGAGTCATGCACGATTGTTTTCACGATGGCCTCTGCTGGCATGGGGTTATCAAAACTGACGGGTGATTTTCTGTCAAAGGTTTTATTCTCATCCGCATCCGCCCACGTCCCGCAGGGACATCCGACAATAGCCCGGCGTTTCAATGCCGGGGTGTTCGCCCATGGTCACGAGTCCCACCGGGACGGCTGAACGAATGGCAAATCGTTTTCTCCATCGCCATTTCATTGTTGTATGCCCCGGTCGTCCCTTCGGGACTTGGATTGTTTTGTTTTCTTCCCGGCGTTAAAACGCCGGGCTATTTTCTAATGTTGCTTCGGAACGCTCCAATGCCTCCGGCTTATTGTGATTCGTCGCCCATCAACTTCGCCGCCCTCGCGTCCTTCGCGCGACAAAAAAAGAGCGGCCCCCGTTTTCCGTCTTCGTCTTTGACTTCGACGCGACGGGCCGGAGGCCGCTTTGATTTTGCCCTGATTTGTTTTCTAACCGGCAAACGTCACCGTCACGATGTCGCTCGGAGTCCCGAGCTGCTCGTCCCCCCACAGGCCGAACGCCTGGTATTCCCGCACCTCGGATTGTCCGGGCACGGCCAGCGGCGTGTGGTCGTCGTAGGGCGAGTTGGTGTCGCGCGAGACGAACTTCCATCCCATCGTGCCCTTGATGCGCACGTAGAGGACGATGCCGTCCGCGCCGTTTTTCTTGAACTTGAAGCGCACATAGCCGCTGTATACCTTGGCGGTGAACTGTGCCTGATACGTTTCGGGATTGAACGGCGTGTCGGTGCCGACAATCTCCAGTTCCTTGGCGATGGCATCCGTCATGCCATCGGCCACCTTCCATTTGGCAATCTCGCCGCGCAGGCCGGCGAAGCTGATGTTGGATTGTGTCGCCTTTTGTTGGTTGGCGGTTTTCAAGGCGGTTTTTGCCGCGTGGCGAGCTTACGCCTCGGGGTGGACACTTCACCCCGTGGGGTGGCGGGCAGAACCCGTGGGGTGGACACTTTACCCCGGAGGGTGGACACTTTACCCCGGAGGGTGGCGAGTTTACCCCGAGGGGTGGACGGAAGAATCCCGGGGTTATGCCGCGCTCGCCGAATCTTATTTGGTGCCGTCCCGCCATTATTCCGGCGGCACCGGGGAGCGGACGCCCCGCTCCGGGGGGTTATCCTCCATGCGCCGCCCGTGCATTCAAAGTGAATGACTTCTCTGCATCTTGAGGCACGCTTTTGCCTTCGAGATAGTCAATTGACTGGTTGTAGAGCCAGATTTGCTCGTTCGTGGTCACAGACGCTCCATGATGCCCAAAATTGAAAGTTGAACCGCCGCTGTCTCGTGGCGTAGAAGGGCAGGTGTGCTTTCCGTTTCACAATTTCGACTTTATCACTGCGAAACGATTTGTCCAGCGGCGCGCCTCGCAACGTCTGGCGCCAAATGCCACAGGTTTCGGCGGCTGGTTGGAATGCCCTTTATTTCTTTTCGTAAACAATCTCTTTGTTGGTGATTTCTTGGGAATCAAAAATCTGTTTGCAATCTTCTTCGATTGTCATCTGCATCGTCTCTCCGTCGTCAGCAGTCTTTTGGACGGTGCAGGACTTGATATAATCGCCAAAAAAACTTGTCCCTCTTTCGCTGATGTTATGTTTGTATTCCGTTCCATTTTGAACAAGTACGCAGGAGCCGGAAATGGATTTCATGTCCTCAGTCCCCATCACCGTTATGCTCAAGGCTTTTGACTTGGTGACCGGCCCCGGAATCTTTTCCTCCACATTGCAGGACAGATAGTAGGCATCGCCGCTTTTGCCATAGGGAAGCTGCGCGGCGTTTCCTTTGGGTGTGAATTCCACAACAATCCAGCCGGTGACTGCCACGCTGGGCCTGTAACGAATGCCGTTCACCACGTTGGTCGCTTGAAAATCGTCAGGCAGGGGAGCCAGCTTCACTGCGGTCCATTCATGATTTGTCATGTCGGCAGCCATTTTGCCCATCATTGTCTTAAAGTTGTCGGACACACCCTGCCAGTTAAACAGCCCAATCAAGGCACTGGCATCTTTTGCTTTCAGCGCCGATTCAACCTCGGCGCGCAACTGTTCTGCGGAAGCCGGAGGGTCTTTGGCAAATGCCGATGTCAGGCCGGAGCCGATTAACAGTAAACTTAAACAGACGATGGCTTTGTATTTCATAGGGGTTTGCTTTCTGAAGGTTCAAAGCTGTGCCACGTCGCGAAGGAGTGCAAGCGTGAAATCGTGACGGTTTATTTTCCGCGCCGTCCAGGAGTTAAAGAGTGCCGCGACAGGCCGCCGCGAAATATCCAGCGTGTGAGCAAAACCCCGCAAACCACCCCGGCCAGCAGCACCGGCATGATCAAGACGGACGCCGTGTCACTCGCACTGGCGTGCAAATGGTTGAGCGATTGAACCAGCTTTGTGAATGTGTCTTGATCCATGCGTGGGTCACCTCGCGCCGCCTGCCGCCAGCGCAATGGTGGCGCTCTTCAATCCCGGCGCGGTGGCGGTGAGCAAAATGTTTCCATCCGGTGCAGCCGCCTTCACAAACGCGACGCAGCGCCCCTGATACGCGTGGCGTTCGGCGGCCTGAAACGGTTCGTGGCTGGTGTTGTCCGCGTTGTCCACGGCGGCGATGGCTCCCGCGCCGGAAATGGCGAAGGATATCAAATGGTCCGCGCCGGGAACCGGCACGCCGTTGGCGTCCGCCACTGTGGCGGTGACTTCGCAGACGCCGTCCCAATTGTCCGCGATTTTGGTTTTGTCGGATGACAGGACGATTTCCGCCGGTGCGCCTGCGGTTTGCAGTTCGTCCGTCACGGCACGACCGTCTTGATTTTCATTTCTGCCGACGGCCTTCAGGATTCCCGGTTCAAAGGGCACGGTCCAGGTTCGCGGCGAGGCGTCGGGGTTGATTTCCTTGGCACCGAGAGATTTGCCGTTCAGGAACAATTCCACCTGTTTGCAGTTGGAATAAACCTCCACATTCTCGTCGTGCGGGGCGGAATTATCCGGCGTCCAGTCGGCGAGCAGTTGCGGCCGGCTTTGGACGTGGGTCTGGGCTTCGCCTCGCGAAACGCGGCGTTCGATGCTCACCATGGGGGCGTCGCTCCACCAGCTCTGGCGCTCGTAACCGGCGGGCTTGATCCTGCCGGTGCGGTCCAAAAAGCCGGAGGCGCTGGCCACCGTGGGCCAGGCGCGGGATTCGCCCAGGTAATCCACGCCCGTCCAGATGAACTGCCCCGAGTAAGGTGCGTTGTCGCGAAGCGCCAGCCACGTGGCGCGGTCGCTGCGGTTTTCCGTGCCGATGATTTTGCGCGTGGGCTTCTGCTGGTGTGCGGCGAGGATTTCGTTCTCGCGATAGTTCTGGCCTACGACGTCGAGCATATCCGCGAGCCCGTCGTTGTAATCGTGGCTGGCGTTTGGGCGGAACAGCGCCTGCGTGACGGGCCGTGTCGGGTCGTTGGTGTGAAACACTTCGATGAGGCCGGCGAGAATTCCCTTCGACAATTCTGCGTTGGGCGTGTCGTGGATTTCATTACCGGCGCTGTAAAGGATGATGGAAGGGTGGTTGCGGTCGCGGCGCACGGTGTCGGCGGTGTCAATTTTCGACCAGTTGTTGAAATAGAGGTGATAGTCGGAGAGCTTCTGCCCGTCCAAGCCGGGTTTGCCGACCGTCCAGCAGTCGAACATTTCGTCCATCACGAGGAAGCCCATGCGGTCGCACAAGTCCAGGAAATCCGGCGCGGTGGGATTGTGCGCGGTGCGGATGGCGTTCACGCCGAGCGATTTCAAGGTCTTCAGCCGCGATTCCCAGACCGAAACCGGAACAGCCATGCCGAAAGCGCTGCCGTCCTCGTGCAACGCCGCGCCCTTGATCTTGAAATTTTTCCCGTTCAGCCAGAAGCCGGTGTCGGCGTCGAAATGAAATTCCCGGATGCCGAATGAAACAGTGTCCTTGTCAAACGTTGAACCCCAGTTTGTAGAAGTTGAATTTTCTGCCGGAGCAACGGCATCTGGTTCAATTGGCGGTCCGCAAACTTCCACGCGCGCTTGATAAAGAACCGGATGTTCCAAATCCCAGCGCTGCGGATTTTTTAAAAAAATATCCTGTGCGAAAAGCGCGGAAGCAAAATTGGAAACGGTTTGCAGCGGCGTTTGCGCGGTCCCTACAATTTTCCCGTCGGGATCAAGCATGGAGATTTTCAGAAAGACTTCGCACGGCCCGCTGGATTCGTTGGTAACGGTGACTTGTGCATGAATGGTCGCCTGGGCTTCGGTGACTTGCGGTGTTGAAATAAAAATTCCCGATTGTCCGATGAAAACATGGGTGGTTCGCACCAGCCGCACGTGTCGGTAAATCCCCGCGCCGCAATAAAAGCGCGACGCCGGCTGCACGGAATTGTCGCAACGGACGGCGATGACGTTGTCGCCGCCGAAATTGAGGTGGCCGGTCAGTTCATAATTCAAGCCGACATAGCCGAACGGCCGGTGGCCGAGATGGAAGCCGTTGATCCACACGTCGCTGTTCGCCATCACGCCGTCGAACTCCACGGCATAGCACGCGTTTGGAAAATCAGTTGGCAGTGTGAAATGTTTGCGATACCAGCCGACGCCCGCCGGCAGAAACGCATCCGAGCCGCTGGTCTTGTTCGTCTCTGAAAAGGGACCCTCGATGCTCCAGTCGTGCGGCACGTCGAGCTTGCGCCATGCGGAATCGTCGAATTGATTTTGCTCCGCGTTGATCGCGTCGGCCTTCAGGAAAAGCCAGTCCGCATCGAAGGAGGTTGTGGTGCGGGCGCCGGTTGAAGAATCATTCCCCGCCATCGCGGAAATGGCGGTCAAAACAACGGCGGACCAAAACAGCAGGATGACTTGCTTCATAATTTTTACTTTCGCAAACAGCAGACAAGCGCCTTTGCACGGGTGTTCAGTTGAGACCAGACTCGATCTAACGCTCCAAAGTTACAGCCATCAGACCGATGACCACTTCGTTGGCAAGCGTCCGAACGGTCAAAGATTTCAATTCCTTTGTCGTGTTGAGCGGCAAGTCCAGAACCGTCGCGGCACCGCCGGGAACTTTTCGGCCTTTGCCCTTGAAGCTCGCCATGTCGAGAAGGCGGATGTTTCCAGTCCGCAAATCCACGCGCGGCGGAATCGGGCCTTCGCGACGGAAGGCAAAATCATCAATGAAATAATCCTGGTCAATCGGCCACCAGTTTGTCGGATTGCGCAAAATCAGTTTCTCGGTCGAGCCGTCGGCATAAGTCACTACGACTTCACCGTTGTCAAACTGGCTTTGCAGCGCGCCTGTCGAGCCGGCCATCATCAAAAACGCGTGCGACGATTTTCCCGACAACGGCACGGAAACTTCGCGCGGATAATTGTCCCATTGCGATGTGTAAATAATGTTCTTCGCGTCAACTGCGCCGGGTGTTGAGAAAGTAATTCCGTCCGGCATGGTGACTTTGCCATTATTTTGGGCGGCAAGCGAGCGCAGGCCGGAATCGTCCACGTCAAAGCTGGCGTTCGGCTCGCACCAGCCGCCGATGCCATGGTCGGGCGAAGCCAGCGACGCAAACGGCGAGCGAGGCGAGCGATATTCATTGCGGAAAATCTGCGTAACCTTGTCGTTGAAAAGTGGCGAGATGTCAACGGCTTCAAATTTTTCGTCCGCAGGAATCATTTTATTCCAGTCAAACGCCTCAACTTTTTCCGGAGTGACGGGTGCAACTTCCGTCCCAGTCTTCTCTGCGGGAACTTCACCTTTCCAGTTCAAGACGACTTCAAATTTTTCCGCCGCCGGACTGACGACTTCGATCCGTCGCACTCCAAACTCGTCTTCAACCCAGTTCCATTTTGCAGCCTGACCGTTGATGGTGACATCGGGTTCGGTTCGCAGCGCGGCGATTTGCAGGTCCAATTCCATCGGTTTGGGAAATCTCGGTTCAATGAGATAAGTTTCCGTCAGGCCGTCGCGGCGGAATTCAAAATTGAAATCGGGATGATGAATGCTTGCGTGATCCCATTTCGCCGGGAATCCCGGGATAATTTTCAGTTTGCCCGCGAGCGCGTCCGGCTTGATTCCAAAAAGCCCCTCGACGAGCGCGCGAGAATTGACGCCGATGGCGTCGCAAAAATCGCGTTGCGCCTCGCCTCGCGCCATGTCCTGCGACATCATGCAGCCGAAATTTCCAGGACACAAACCGAGAAAACCGGAGTCGAGCAGTCCGCCCTTGAAAAGTTGGAATGCGGTCTCCGGCCGGTTCGCCAGCCAGAAGCCGAGCGCAGTGTGCGCGTTCTCGGCCATCACGACGTTGTTGAGCGACCATTGATACGGCATCCAGCACGTCTCCGGCAGCACGAAAAGATTTTCGTCCGGCACATTCGCGCCACGAATCGGAATGTGCGCGATGTTGTTGTCAATCCAGCGCGACATCTGCCACGCCTGATCCGGCGTCGGCACGTCGGAATCAATCGTGTGGTAAAACGTCCAGAGGCCGGAGTTCGGATGCACGAGTTGCAGGCCGAGCAAATCCTTGTTCTCGCCAAAATTTCCCTCGTCAGCGAGCCAGAGATATTTATTCATGCCGCGCAAAATCAAATCCGCTTCGTTCTGATAAAGCGTCGGGTCTTTGCCGAGAATTTTTGCGACGCGCGCGGCCATGGTGTTGGCAAAATAATTATACGCGCTCGCATGAGCGGTGCCGCCGCCGTCGTAGTTCAAATCGTCACTGGCCCAAATCGCGGCATAGGCTTCGTAAAGCGGCAGTTTGTCGGGGCCGAATTCACGGCGGAATAAACGGCGTTCCCAAGCGAGGTGCCGCTCGATGACCGGCCACATTTCTGCGGCATAATTCGTGTCGCCCGTCCAAAGCAGATGCCGGAAAAACGCGTCCACGGCGACGAGGTTCATGTCGTAATGATTTTTCGACATGTCGCCGTTGGAATGAATGGCGGCCTCGCTGCGCGCGAGATTAAATTGTTCGTCTGGCGGCGGAATGGTTTCGAGAATTGGACTCACATTTTGATTTTTTGCAAAGCCGGCGAAGTGCGCCGCTGTGCGTTCGTGCCAGCCAAGCGCATCGCCGGCGTATTCTCCACGCCAGCCGAGCAGGCGCGTGCGCCACGCAACCGCACCGTGCATGAACGCCTGCTGCTTGTCGTCCCAGACCGCGTCGGCTGCAATATTCAGTGCCGCCGCCGCCGCATTGATGTAATCATCCGGCGTTTCGACCACCACTTTCTCAGCAATGGCGCGGCGATGGTTTTCAGCTTGATCAAAAACTTTGGGCAAATCGGACACCGCATAAATTGAAACCGGCTGGCCGTTCGTGTCGGCAAATTGATTTTTGCTCACATCGCGATAAACAGGCAGTTCATCCGCGCCTGCAACCGACAGTTGTTGCAGTGCGAAGAAAACCGGCTGGCCGTTTTGCAATGCGGCTTGGCCGACCAGCAAAGGCGTCTCGGAATTTGTCGAGGACAGCAACGCATCCGGTGAATTCCAATCCGCTGCATTGCCCACAAATAACTGCGCGCCGGAGGGTGCGACACCGGCAATGGTGGTTTTGTTGTCGCGGAGCGTGAACGTGTTCGCGGCAATGGAAAAAACATCGTCACGGCATTGCTCCGCTCGCAGCTGGAAAAATTCCGAAACCGGCTGGCGCTCGCAGCCGATGTCGCCGTCGCGCGAGCCGCGCATGCCGTTCGCGCCGCCGAACGCCCAGATGAACTGAACCGGATTTTCTGCGCCGGACAATTCGGCGCGAAGAATCATGCCTTTGGTTTCGCTTAATGGCAGCGTGGTCAAGATCAATTCGCCGCCGCCAAGCAGCGGATCGCGAATTTCGTAAATCAGCGAACCTGCGCGATAACGGGTGACGATTTGCCGCGCGTCATTTAGCCATTTTATTCCGGCGCTCGTCTTGATTCCTAGACGCAAGTTGCCGCCGCGTCCCGGCAGGTAGAGCGAGAATTCCGGCTTGTCGCCGCCGTCAATGCGGAACGCGGAGTTCAGGCAATACAGCGGGCGGTTGAAAAATTCCGCGCCGTTCGTGATGACAAAATCTCCGGCGATTGGCCAGTAACGCAACGGTCGCGCGACACTGTCTTCAAAATTGCCGCGCGGCTTGTAAATCAATTCCGGACGGTCGGGTGCGGCGGCGCGACCGGCTTGTGCGAACAAGGCAGGCGTCACATTCAAAGCCAGTAAAATCAAAATCGGCACAATTGTCCTGCAAATCTTCATCATAAATATCAATTGGGTGCGCCTCATTTTGCATCAACGGCAAACAAATGCAAATGCTGTGTTTGATTTGACTGCGGACCGTTTTTTCGGCAGCCTGTTTTCGTTTCCACTTATTCCGCCCATGCAAACGCAAAATAAAAACCTGAACACCTCATTCACTCTTGCGAAGGAACGTTACGCCGGTCTCGGCGTGGATGTTGACCACGCACTAAAAACTTTAGCCGCCATTCCCATCTCGCTGCACTGCTGGCAGGGCGACGACGTGGGCGGCTTTGAAAATTTCGGCGGCACGCTCGGCGGCGGGCTGGTGGCCACCGGCAATTATCCCGGCAAGGCGCGCACGCCGGACGAACTCCGCGCCGATCTCGAAAAAGCTTATTCGCTGATTCCGGGAAAACATCGTTTGAACCTGCACGCGTTCTACGGCGAGTTCGGCGGCAAAAAAGTGGACCGCGACGAAATCACGCCGGCGCATTTTAAGAACTGGATTTCCTGGGCGAAGAAAAATGGCCTGGGCCTCGATTTCAATCCGACTTGCTTCTCGCATCCGAAAGCGGCGGATGGTTTCACGCTGTCCAACGCGGACAAAGGCATTCGCAAGTTCTGGATTGAGCATTGCATCCGCTCACGCGAAATCGGCGCGGCGATGGGCAACGCGCTCGGCAAAACCTGCGTGACGAACGTGTGGATTCCCGACGGCCTGAAAGACACGCCCGCCGACCGCGTCGGTCCGCGCGCCCGGCTGGCCGAATCGCTCGACGCGATTTTCAAGAAACCGATTTCGCCGAAGCTGAACCTCGACGCCGTCGAGCCGAAGCTGTTCGGCATCGGCAGCGAAAGTTTTGTCGTCGGTTCGCATGAATTTTATCTCGGTTACACCGTCAGCCGCAAAAAAGTGCTGACGCTCGATGCCGGCCATTATCATCCGACGGAAAGTATTTCGGACAAGATTTCCAGCGTGCTGCAATTCATGCCGGAAATTTTGCTGCACGTCAGCCGCGGTGTGCGGTGGGACAGCGATCACGTTGTTATTTTGAACGATGATTTGCTGGCCATCGCCCGCGAAATCGCCGTGAACGGCTTTGAAAAGCGCGCTCACATCGGACTGGATTATTTTGACGCGAGCATCAACCGCGTCGCCGCGTGGACCATTGGCACGCGTAATATGCTGCGCGCGCTGCTCATCGCGCTGCTGGAAACGCCACTCATCCGCACGGCCGAGGCGGCGGGCGATTTCACCACGCGCCTCGCGTTGCAGGAAGAGGCCAAGACGCTGCCGTTCGGCGCGGTCTGGGATTATTACTGCGAAAGCAAAGGCGTTCCGGTCGGCGAACACTGGCTGACGGATGTTAAAGATTATGAAAAAAATGTCTTGTCGCAGCGGGTATAAATTTGCAGCTTAACGGCCAACTCAAACTAATAAAATTATGGGCAATCCATTTCTCGGCGTATTTCTACACTGGTGCGGCGGCCTGGCCTCCGGAAGTTTTTATGTTCCTTACAAGGGCGTAAAAAAGTGGTCGTGGGAAACCTACTGGCTCGTCGGCGGTTTCTTTTCATGGATCATCTGCCCGTGGCTATTCGCGTATTTCATGACGAACGACCTTTTCGGCGTTTTGAAGCAGCAGTCCGCCGGCACGCTCTTCTGGACTTATTTCTTCGGGATGTTGTGGGGTTTTGGTGGTTTGACCTATGGATTGACAATGCGCTTTCTGGGATTGTCCCTCGGCACGGGCGTGGCGCTGGGCTATTGCGCTGCATTTGGCACGCTGGTGCCACCGATCTTCAAATACTTCAAGCCGGATTATTTTGTGTTCGCGAACAGCCCGAGCATTGTTGACATCGCCCAGTCCACTTCAGGCAAGGTCACGCTCGCGGGCGTCGCGGTTTGCTTGTTCGGCATCGCCATCGCGGCGCTGGCAGGCTTCACGAAGGAACAGGAGATGCCTGCTGAACAGAAGCAGAAATCCATCAAGGAATTCAGTTTCAAGAAGGGAATCGCGGTCGCCACGTTCTGCGGCATCATGAGCGCGTGCTTCGCTTTTGCACTTCAGGCCGGCAAGGACATCAATGCCGCCTCTCTCGCCGCAGGCACGAATAAAATCTGGACTGGCCTGCCCGCGTTGCCCGTGCTGCTGCTCGGCGGTTTCACCACCAACTTCATCTGGTGCCTGCTGCTCAACATCAAAAACAAGAGCGGCTATCAGTATTTCGCCTCGCACGTCAAACAGGAACACGCGCATCACGGCGGCACCGGCAGCGGAGAACACGGCCCCGGCGATGTCGCGGCTTCCGGCCAGGTCACCGATTTGAAAATCCCGGTGCTGCCGAATTATCTCTTCTCCGCACTCGCCGGCACGACCTGGTATTTCCAGTTCTTTTTCTACACGATGGGCGCGACGCAAATGGGCAAATACGATTTCGCCTCCTGGACGCTGCACATGTCCAGCATCATTATTTTTGCGACGATGTGGGGTTGGATTTTCCACGAATGGAAAGGCTCCAGCAAAAAGGCGCATCTGCTCATCGGCGGCGGCATTGCCACGCTCGTTCTCGCGACGATCATCATCGGCTACGGTGCATGGTTGAAGAGCCACGCCGCGCAATAAAATGCAGCGCAACGCTTTCAAGATGAAGTTGAAGCCGGGCGTGGCGGTGGAATACAAAAAGCGCCACGACGAAATCTGGCCGGAACTGTCGCAAGAAATCCGCGCGGCGGCCGTTTCTGATTATTCCATCTTCCTCGACGAGGAAACGCTCACGCTTTTCGCCGTGCAAAAATTAAGCGACGGTAACACCGCCGCCGCGTTGCCGAATTCTCCAATTGTCCGCAAGTGGTGGAACGCCATGGCTCCGCTGATGGATGTGAATCCCGACAATTCGCCCGTCGTAAAGCCGCTCAAGGAAGTTTTCCATCTCGACTGAAATCGGCGGTTTGCCGGACCGAAAGCCAGCAGGGCGAAGGCTGGTGCACCCAATAGGAGTTGAACCTATAACCTGCTGATCCGTAGTCAGCCGCTCTATCCAATTGAGCTATGGGTGCGACCAAAGGGCGGGGAATCTACCTGCGAAAATCCCTTCGGGCAATCCTTTTCGGTCAGTTGCCTGACACGTCCACGCCCAGGATTTCGCCCGGCTCGCATTCCACCGTCACCTCGAACGGGCGGCAGCACACCTCGCAATCCGTAGTGAAGCGCTGGCTTGGCACGCTCGTGTCAATCGCCACCTCCGACGACTGGCCGCAAAACGGGCATTGGATGGATTGGCAAACTTCCACCTGCAAAATCTAAACCAGCGCAGGCAAAGCGCAATGGCTTGTTCCCGCTGGCCCATTCTTTAGTCATCCGTCATTTTGGTTTGGTAATTCACATTCGCATTATTCATGCACCTTGATCAACGTCTTGATGGCATGATTTCCGGCGGCCATTGACTTGAACAATTCCGGCAGTTGCGTAAGCGCGCATTCGCCGTCCACAAAATCCTTCGCGCGGATCACGCCGGCCTCGATGTATTCCAGCGCGCGGCGGATGGTGTGCGGCGTGTGATGGAAACTCGCCAGCAGTGTGAGGTTGGAATAATGGATGAGCGTCGTGTCGAGCGTGATGGTCGCGCCGGACGGGCAGCCGCCGAAAAAATTCACCGCGCCGCCCTTGCGCACGAGATGCACGGCGGCCTCCCAGACCTCCGGTTTTCCGACGGCCTCGATCACCGCGTCAAAATGCGTGTGCGTGGCTGCGCGGACTTTTGAAACCAGATCGCCGCCGTCGCCGATGTCAACGACTTGCGACGCGCCAAGGTTTTTCGCCGCGTCCAGCCGCGCGGCGCGGCGTCCGGCGACGGTGACGTTGCAGCCGATATTTCTTGCGAGTGCGATGAACATCAGCCCAATCGGCCCAGCGCCGAGAATCAAAACATTTTGTCCCGCGCATAATTTCAAATCCTCGATTCCCTGCACGACGCACGCGAGCGGCTCCGTGAGCGCGGCATCGCGGAAATCCGTCTCCGGTTTCAGCCGCAGAAGATTTTTTTGGACGATGCGCGCGGGGACGACGATGGATTCCGCATAGGCACCGTTGAGGAACAGCAAATTCTCGCAGAGATTTTCCTGTCCGGCGTGGCAATGAAAACAATCGCCGCACGGCGCTGAATTGGCGGTGACGACACGGTCCCCGATTTTCCACCCCAACTCCGAACTTCCATCTCCCAACTCCAAAACGACCCCGGCCAGCTCATGGCCGAAGACGGCGGGCGGGACGATCATCTTCGCGTGGTAGCCGCGTTTGAATACCTTCAGGTCGGTGCCGCAGGTGAGCGCGGCTTCGATGCGGATGAGGACTTCGCCGGGCTTGAGGGCGGCCGGCGCGATTTCTTCGACGATGATTTTTTCCCTCCCGTGGAGGACGGCGGCTTTCACGCGCAGAGTCTGGGCAAAACCGGGTTCCATTTCAATTTGTAGTTTCATGCGATGGAAAATGAATGAGGCTTCTTCCCGGCGGCATTTCGCGGTTACGTCGAAGTTTGTCTCGCGTTCCGGGAGCCAGGCTGGGTGTTGCCGCCGATCTTCTCCGAGTTCCCGGATTCATTCTACGGGTTCCCGAGACCATTCCGGGTGTTCCCCCAGCCGTTCAGGGAACTTCCCCGATCATTGAGGGAGTTCCCTCGGTCATTGGGAAAGTTCCCCCGACCATTCCGGGAACTCTCCCAACCATTGGGGGATTTCTCCCGGTCATTTGGGCATTTCTCCCGACGATTCGGGGTGTTTCCCCAACCATTCGGGGAACTTCCCCAGTCATCGGGAGATTTCTCCCAATCATCGGGAGATTTCCCCCAGTCATTGGGGGAAACCGCCGAATGGTCGGGAAACCCCGTTTTTTGATAAAAACAGCCCGAAAATGCCAAAAACCATCACTTTTCAGGTTTCTCGACGTTTCTGATGGGCTGAACATCCTTCATGGAGGGAGCGGCTGCGCGCATTCGTGCCGAAGGCACAACCGGAAAAAGCGTCTGGATAGTTCCCGCGTTTTGAGGAAATCAATAAGCCGACCAGTTGTTGCGGATGAGCGCGCGGGATGATGGAGATAGCGGCGGCAGCCCTGGGGCTGTCTCGAAATTCAGGTCGAATGCCCAGTGACGGGTGGGAACGCCGTAGAAGGTTATGGGGTTGCCGCTCCAGGAGTTCGTCGCATAGATGCTGGGGAACATGACGACAATGGAGCCGTTGTAAGTCAGGATGGATCTGCCGCTGTGGCTTTGACTGGTGTTCCAATCCTCCAACAAGCGGAGAAAATTCTCGACGCCGCCGCTGTAATTTCCTGGGATATTGGGATTGGTCGGGACGATGCCTTCAAGTGCTGCGCAGTTGACAGTGGTGTCATCTGGTCCGTTGGCTCCTGTGGGATCCGAGTTTGTATAGCTGTCATCCCAGTCAACGGAAAGGATGGTGATGGCGTCGGCCAGCACCGCTGCGGGATAGGTGTGGGTGGTGACGTTTGTGCCGGCGTCACTCACACCTGCTGCGTTTTGCACGTTGTAATTGCCATCGATATAAGCTGGCATCGGAGTGGCAACGGTCAGCCCGGGATTATTGGTCGGCAGCAATGACCCATTGATTAGCCGCACGGCAGGAAGCTGCGAGCTGCTCAAGGGCACTTTGTTATAGATATAAATGGAACGAAACTTGTGGCCGACATCGGGTATCAGATAGGTGTTTTCCAGCGTTGGGCCTGCGTCGGTGTTCATGGTTCCATTGGTGCTGACAACATTGGGGGAGATGGCATTTGTCAGCCATCTTCTGAATTTTGCGATGTCAAGCTGGACGGCCTGGACGGTGGCGGATTCGCGGTAATCATAGAATGTGACATTGGTCAAAAATGAATAGCCTATGTAAAGGATGTTTGTGGCAGCGTAGTTGGTTATATTCAGGGCGAGGACGCCAGATGCATTGGTATAATTGCCGGTTGTCTTCTTTAGCATCACCAGATCGTTCGTGAGCTGGATTAAATAAGGTGAATTTTTTGGATCCTGAAACCATACGGAGAAATTAGTGACATAATCCACAGTCTTGCCAAGCGCGGCTGTGGTGGCATAACCGTTGGTTCCGTAACTGGCATTGGAGACAATGAGATCGCATTCATTGTAAAGATAGATTTGATTGGAGACGGCATATGCGGACGAATTGGGGGCGCCCAAGCCAGACGGAGGGATGTTGAGGATGGATTCGACGTTTGTGGGATTGCTGTTGGTGCTGCTGCCAATTGGCATGGTCAGCGAGTTGTTGTGGTCGCTTGGCGCGCCTTGCGAGAAATTGACAAGAGGCGTGCCGCTATAGCTCGCGGTGGAACCGGCAACGGAGACGGTGCCGTTGGTATAAGTAGGATTAAAAGGATTCACTGCCGAGGTGTTGTTTGTTCCAACCGCCTGCACCGTTGAGGAGAAATTGAGGTCGGAACTGCCTTCCCAGATGCTGGCATTGCAGAAGACCGGGCCTGCGACGGTCAGAGGCTGGCCGGGAGCCATCTCCAGATTCAGGTTGTAAAAGATGGCGAATTGAAAAACCGGTATGATGGCCGCCTGAAAAGTCTGGGTCACGGTGGCCGGCACGTTGTAGCGCTGGCCGGACGGCGTGGCTACGGCGGTGAGCGTGCAATCTTGAGCGATGCCGGACAGTCCGACATACTGCGAATTCAACACCTCGAAATTGGTCGTGCCGATGTTTACTAAAATCTGGCCATTATTTCCCTTCCCGTCACTGAATGTGTATTGAACGGGCCAGGTGCTCGTGTCTGGAATTATGGAATTGTATGAATTGCTGGTGCCGAGATTTCCAAAAAGAAAATCCCGGTCCATTTGCGAGAAGACCTTTTCCGTGGCAGCCTCGGCGGCACCTTCGGACTGGTTGAATGTGTTGTTGCGCTGTGTGATCGCGCTGTTGGTCGCAGTCCAAAGCCAAACGCTGATGAAAGTCCCGGCGATGACGAGCAGAAACAGCATGGCAATAACCAATGCGTAACCTTTTTCGCCCCGCTCCGACGATTCAAGTGTGATTTTCATAACGCTTTATTCAATCAATCGTCCGGCGGGTCGCCCGCGTTTGCAATTGGTAGTAATCATACAATTGATTGGTGCCAATGCCGGCGACTGGATATTCCAACTGGTAAAATTGGAGCGTCACATGGATGACGCGGCTGTTGTTGTTGTTCTGAAGGATGTTGCC
>Ga0302194_10001363_pt1 | contig 15581 bp, 18 predicted proteins | sample II_Bog_N1_1_FD_200227 | JGI IMG/M metagenome (GOLD analysis project Ga0302194, IMG submission 200227) | Peat permafrost microbial communities from Stordalen Mire near Abisko, Sweden - II_Bog_N1_1 | ecosystem: Environmental > Terrestrial > Soil > Wetlands > Peat | place: Sweden: Abisko...
TGAGCTTAGATTGGGTAATCAGTCGAAAGAACAGAGGCAAAATGAGATTGATAGATTTCAAAGTGGTAAGTCATCGTACTGTATGTATACATACAAAGCTGGAGGGGTGGGGTTGTCTCTACATCATACAGATGAAATGACTAAGCAAAAAGTTCGTAGACAAAAGAATGGATATGCAGTAGTAGAGGACATTCCTAATATTCCTACTCGCCCGAGAAAAGTAACAGTCGGACCAACATGGAGTCCAATAGAATTAGTTCAAGGTGTTGGTCGTGTTCCTAGATTAACTAGTCTGTCGAACACTATCCAACATTTCTTATACTTCCGTGGAACAGTAGAAGAAGATCAAGCTTTTGTAGTGACTCATAGGTTGAAATGCCTAAGTAAGGTGGTAAGACAACGGGAAAATTGGCAGGATATTATTGAGAATCATACGAAAGCTAGAGAGTTAGCTAGAGCTAAAGTTGAGGAATATCAGAAGTTCGAGACTGATGATCCTCAAATAGATATTAACCCAAATCTCGGAGAAGAAGAGGAAGATTAATATGAACTTTCGTCGCCCCATGTTAGCAGCATCTTTGCTTCCGTCTAATATTGATCATACCAATGAGAATATATTGGCAGCAATGCAAAAGTTAAGATATCCTGTGTTGGCTACAATTAAGAAGGATGGCATTCGTGCTCTTCGCATGAATGGATCTCTATTATCTCGTACTCTTAAAGTCATTCCTAACAAATCAATAGTTGCCAGATCGCTAGTATTGCCTGGGGGATTTGATATGGAACTATGGAATCCAGTGTTGGATTACAATACAGTTGAGAGTATAGTGATGAGTCGTGAGCATGAGAGGAGTGATGAGATACAGTTTCATGTTTTGGATTGGGTGTATAGAGTTAACCCTGAGTTTGGTTATAGCCAACGCATAGCATTAGCCAGAGAAAGGTGTCTTGAGTTAGACAGGCCTGACGTTGATTTAACTGCTCCAGCATTATGTGAAAATTCAACTCAGTTGATGAATCTGTTTCTTCAATATGAGTTTCTTAGTTATGAAGGTATTTGTTTCCGTACTCTATATTCACCCTATAAACAAGGACGATCAACACTTAAAGAACAGTATCTAGTTAAGTTGGCTAGATTCATCAGGACAGAACTAACCATCATAGGCTTTGAAGAACAGATGGAGAATACTAATCCTGAAAAGCGTAATGCATTAGGATATATGAAACGTACGTCAGATGATGTGTATATGGTAGGTAAGAATACTCTTGGCGCTTTTGTATGTATGACGCAAGATGACTATGTGTTATATAAGTCGTCAAGTTATGCTACAGTTCCTGAGACTGTATCTGTAGGCACAGGTGTAGGATTGACAGATAAATTAAGGAAAACAATTTGGGATAATAGGGATAAATACATCGGTCAAACGATAGTAGTAAAACATAAACCAATAGGACAAAAAGACAAACTAAGACATCCGATATTTGTCGGATTTAGAAAGGACATAGATATATGAGTAGTAACATGGTCTGGTTCAGAGGTCGTAAAGTATCTCAAGATTCTCTTGAGAAATATTTCGAAGACAAAGCTGATGAAGCTAGATATGAGAAACTAATTGAACAAATGAATGCTGCTGCTAGAGATGTCAAGATCGTAGAGTGGCAAGGTATGGAGGGATATAGAGAGGTGAAGGAATAATTATGAAACCCGTTGATCAAATCAAAGCACTTGCGGAACTGGACAACGTTGAGGAAATATCCGAAAGGTATGAACACGCAAAACAGTGTCCTATTCAGAATTGCGGATATGGATTGAAGCCCTACCTAACATCACTCGATGCCATCGTGCCGCTGATTGAAAAGCAACCAATAAATCTCCAATTGGAAGTGGCTATTCAACTTCGTATTTATTATCAAAGGAATGAAGAAATTTATCCAGGATTAAATAACCTAGAGGGTTGGATGTTGTGGACGATAACTTCCACTCCCGCCCAACTTTGTGAAGTCTTGCTACGAGCGACAGGAAAGTGGAAGGAATAATATGAAAGACAATCGTATAGTAGTTGACCTATCTAAAGTCCAATGGGCTAGATATGGTTATCGTAATCAACATGGTAATTGGAGAGACCTATTGCTAGTACAACCTACTGTTAATAATCAATATTTTGCAGCATCAGATAAGCTGTTTATGTCAGATAACCAACCAATAACACTTATTGATTATGCAAGAGATCATAAGCTTCTGGATATCTGGACCCCAGAGTTGAGATTAAAAGTTACAGCTAATTGTATATTAACATACACTGGTGATAAAGCAACTAGTTTATGGAAAGAATGGAACAGACGAATATTTAAAAAGAAATAATCAATTTAGGCTGGTGAACAAACTAACTACATACGCTAGATTACGATTCAAGGTCCGGCGGTATGATCGTTGGACTCACCAGCCAATTAATATGAAAATAAAATAACATATGATACCACAACCAAAGAACAACGCTCCTAAACCTCCAGACGAATCTGCCATGCGTCTGATGTTAGAGAATAATATGGCAGATGTAGTTCAATCATTAATTGATCTTCATAAGCTACAATATAAAATCTCTCTTCGAGAAGGTAAATGGATCTTAGAAGATTCAGTTAAAGGTGCAGATCTATGGCTTAAGAAGTTCATCACTGAAGATCCAGATATGATTCGTATGAAGGATGAGGTTAAGAAGTTAGCTAAGATTGATGATGAAGTATTGATCTTAGGTGAGACTGGTACAGGTAAAGAACTAATAGCTCGCGCCTTAATCGGTGATAGAGAGGCGCCATTTCTTCGTATTAATTGTGCAGCTATGCCTAAAGAATTAATCGAATCTGAACTCTTCGGTCATAAGAAAGGAGCATTTACTGGGGCGGAGACTGATAAGAAAGGTATGATGGTTGCAGCAGGGTGTGGAGTATTGTTTCTAGATGAGATAGGCGATCTACCATTAGAGACTCAAGCTAAGATTCTTAATGCTCTCCAGCCAGTAGATGGTAAGAGATATGTTAGACCAGTAGGATCTAATGCTGAGATAGAGATTGGTTGTAGAGTGGTCTGTGCTACACATAGAGATCTTAAGTCTATGGTTAAAGATGGAAAGTTTCGTATAGATCTTTATGCTAGGATAAGTACATTTGAATTGTTGATCAAACCAGTTCGTGAAAGGAAATGTGATATTATTCCAATAGTAAAAGAGATTGGATTTCTGATTAAACAAGAATCAGCAGCGACTAGATTCATTGAGGAATACATGGATGATATAATCAATGGTGAGATTGATCTATCATTAAATGTGAGGTCTCTTGAACAATGTTTGAAACGATATGCAATATTAGGACGCATATAATTTAGTATAACTCTTAACAGCATTTTAGTAGTTGATAAAGTTGGCATGAAAAATGCTTACTATACTGGCGAACAGGCAATAGTTAATTTATCTAATACTTTCCACTCAACGTATAGGATGGATAAGTTGAATGGAGCTATCAGTATGACTGTTCCACATGTACGACTCGTCATAGGGTCTATGTAGTCCGTGAGTATTGATAGTAGTCAGGGTTCCGTACCTGAATAATCAAACGGTAACTTCAGCATACCTTGAATAGTAAGGTTAGCTAGTGGACTATCAGTTTGACCGTCACAGTATAAGTTGCCCACGATAAAATAAACAATGTGAACTGAGACGATGACTTTAGATAATAACACATAGAACAACAATGATTAACATATACTTATGCCCGATGAACCAAATAAACCAGTCACCATAACCTATCCTTCTGGGAAGATAGCTTCTCAAGTTGTGGATATCTTAGTTCGTAAACGACCAGCTGGTTGGGGAAGGAAATCATATGCGACTTACTATCGAGAAGACTACGCTAAAGGTTTGATTAAAGAGTTAGACTCAATGATTGAGACAAGACGCAATAAGGTATTCCGATGTGAGTCTATGCCACACCTTACGCTTAATACTATTTATCTTTGGATCAATCAGTCCTTTCGTTATGTGAGAGATTACTTAGATCAGGATGGTAAGTATGATAGATTGTGGAGAGAGATAAGAGTTGAAAGGGTGCCACGCACTGGAGTAATATTAAAGTTTCGTGACTTTGTTAATGATACTCTGCACGGAGAAGATTTCGTAGCTAGAGAGGATAGGTGTAAGTGGAAGAAACAAGTAGATGATTATCTAACTGATGATGATAAGACTGATCCATTGCATATTGAACATCTATTGTTAACACCAGAAGAGATAGATCAAGTTAAGTCTGAGCTATCTGATCTAGGTAATGTTCAGTTTAGTGTGACGAGTAAAGAGATTAAAATTGTCAAGACATCATGACCATAGAACAGGCAATCGGTATGTCAGCATCTGAGTTAGAATTAATGACTGATGCTCAGTTGCATGAACATTTTAGTCATTATTTAGTAGTATCTCGACCAGAGAATTCGGTACAACAAAAAGCCAAAGAACAACGTGTAGCGCAGGCTAATCCTGAGTTTGAAAGAGCTAGACAAATAGCTGCAAGTGTTGGGATTATTATACCTTCGTACATAAACAAAGGAAAGAGAAAATAGTATGACACAGTATGTATGTGATGTATGTAAAAAAGTATCTGAGGAACCATTAATTCTTTTGCGGATTCCTCCATTAAATACAGATTGGAAACATGAGACAATAATTAATATTGATGTTTGTGATGATTGTTTAGTCAAAGTTAGAGATTATGTAACTCCCTCATCCTATTCATGCTTATGCAAGTCCCTCAACCAATAGAATTAAATCTATCTTCATCTGCTTTATCTCATGGCAATTGTAAGCTTGCCTTGGATAGAGCAGTGCGAGAAGGATATAAAGAAAAGACAATGAACTGCCGTATGGTATATGGTATTGGAGTTCATAAGTTCATATCAGAAATGTATCTTACAGGTGGACATATACCTACAGCACGTCAAGCAGCAATAGATGCGTTCAATGCTATCCCTCGTATTGATGATAGGAAGTCTCCACATCTATCAGATGTTAATCACATGCATGCAGTAGCTTTGTGGACGTGGGAGATGTGTGTGAAGGCTGATAAAGAGTTTGAGATACTAATGATTAATGACAAGCCAGCAGTTGAGCTTAACTATAGTATCCCATTTTATCAAGACTCATATGTCAAGATCAATTGGTGTGGAACGTTAGATCGTATAGGTAAAATCAAGAATGGTATATGGATTATTCCTGATTGGAAGACTACATCTTCTTGGTCAGAGAAAGAATACTTTACCCAATACGAACTAGCTCGTGCGCCTAGAGGATATGTATTAGCCATGAAATTAATGGCTGAACTTTATCCAGATAGTATATTAGGTCAAATTGGCAAAGGCGCGATAGGAGTTAGGTTTGATGGAGTGTTTGTTAAGCCAGCAGTTAATGATGTTAAGTTTGCCAGAAGTGAAGTGTATAGAGTTGATGATGATTATTCAGTGAATGAGTTTCGCAAACTGTTAACAGATAAATGTAGAGAAATATCTGATGTAATTCGCACAGGTTACAGACCAAAAAATGGTATAGTTAATGGTGGATGCGAAGGTAAGTGGGGTAAGTGTATGTTCTGGAATGTGTGTAAGTTACCTGATGTTGTAGGAGAAGTATTACTCAAGCGTGACTTTGATATTAAACCATTCAACCCCTGTGCATATAATGATTAACATTCCAGACTTCGATGAACTAGCAGATAAGTTTATGAAAGATAATGTAATACGAGAGACACATTATCATAACTATATAGTGAAAGCTTTGCAAGTAGGATGGAATGGGGCGATTAAATCTTGCATAGAACAGAACAATGAATTAGTTAAATTAATGCATAACCAAAGAAAGAACAACATATCATGAGACTAATAGGTATATCTGGTAAGAAGCGTTGTGGAAAAGATACAGTAGCTGATATACTATTGAATATTATTCCACGTAGCTGCAAGAAGTCATTCGCATATGAGTTAAAGTTAGAGATAGCTCAAGCGACTGGATTTAGTGTGAGCTATATTGATAGTCACAAAGATAACTTTCGGCTAATCTTACAAGGTTGGGGTACAGATTTTCGTAGGAGGATTTATGGAGAAGACTATTGGGTAAAGAGATTGGATGAGACTATTAAACAGTGTGAGATTCCTGATGAGATATGTGAAAGCTTTTATATCAAAGAGAGAACATACATCATCCCAGACGTTAGATTTCCTAATGAATATGATTACATCAAATCTCACAATGGTATTATGTTACGAGTCATTCGTCATAATGAAGTGACAGATCTTCATGCATCAGAGTGTGCGCTAGACAATCATACATTTGATCATATCATATATAATTTCGGAACTGAACAACAGTTACGAGAACAAGTAGAGAACTTAGACTTAACCATAAAGAAAGAACAACAAGATGGAACAGAACATATACATACCTCCGAGCTGCCGTCCTCTATCTGAGGATACGGCCAAACAACAGATAAGACTTGGTCTTCAAGGATTCCCAGGGACTGGTAAAGACTGGAGTATTTTAGGTACACCTGATGGTATACAATTAGGATTTCCTAACCCTATAGTATTAAATCTCGATCGTGGACTTGGTGCCCATAGTGGGTGTAGTCATATATTAGAAGTGCCCTTCTATAAGATGTACAAACGTCCAGAACAGAAAGATAAAATTATAGAATGGTTAGATCGTGAGGGCGCGAAGTTAACAGAGAGTCAGACATTAGTATTAGATTCCCTTAGTTCGATTGAACAGATATATCACATGTGGTTCAAAGCTAATGAATCTGCATTAGCAGTAGGATCTAATGGACAATATAATAACTTTATCGAATGGCAGATTAAAGAGAAATTCTTTAATGAGATTCATGTCATGCTTAAATCATTTAAATGTAATGTAGTTCTGTTATGTCATGAATCTGAGCGTCCTGATAAGGCTACATCTCCTGGTCAACCAGGGTCATATACTGGTAAGATTCGTCCAGTGTTATCTGGTAAGTTTGGCGATCTGATAGTTCGTGAATACACAGATTGGTTTAGACAAAGTTGTGCAAATAAAACATCTGATCCTAAAGAGGATACGCTTAAGAATTTTCGTATGACTAAGTCTGAGTTTATGTCTATGCAAAATGGTTTCATAGGTGAGACTATATATTATTGGCAGACTAAAGGCACAGATCAATTCGATGCTAAGGCGTCGTCATTAGTCAATCCTCCAACATTTATTCCAGCAACGTACAGTTCGTTTCTGAAATATAGTAGAACAACAAATAACAAATAACAAATAAATAAACATATGAATATGCAAATCACTATTACACAAATCACTAATGGCTGGGTAATCTCTATCGCTGTTCCTGAAAAACCATTAGCTTCACATTTTAGTCCTGATCTGTCAGCAGTAATTAAACAGCTATCAGCTATGCAAGCTATGATTGAAGTTCAAACGAAAAGTAATTCTGGATCATCTAATTAATTTATCATAGGACAAACCTAGGAGAGTAGTAAACAACAAACAACAAACAACAAACAAGAAAGTAAGTAAACATATGAGTAAATGGAATAGCACAATGCCTTGGATTAAGAAATCAGATTACATCCTCCGTTGCGTAGAAGAGATCTTCGCTCCGAGTAATTCTGGTAATCCTATGTACACACTGAAGTTCGAAGTTGCCGCCCCTTCAGAAGTTGAAGATGATGATGGCAATCCGATGACTGTCGCAGGAATCCCTGTGTCATATTGGTGTGTTACTAAGAACACTACTGGAACAAAAGACGAGAACCCTGAACAAGCTACTGAGCGTTGTAAGAAGAACTTCATCAAGCTTCTCGAAGCTTTTGAATTGCCTACTGATAACATCGACTGGGATAATCCTACTGGTGGATTCAAGGGTAAGTTGGTATATGCATTGGTTGAAGATAATCCTACTGAACAACGTGGCTCTCCTACGAAAGCCGACCTAGCAAAAGGTATTCGTGTTGGACCTATCTTGTTGCATCCTAAAACTAAGAAGCCTTTGATTCAACACTATCCTGTGATTAAGGACTTCTATGGTATTGCTGAATTGGCGACTAGTGGGTCACTGTGAAAGGAGATAGTGACCTTGAAAAGTCAGAAGATTAGTTAGTCTAGCACTGTCTAGCCCCGTACAGTAGAACGGGGCAACTTTGTCTAATGTTCAGATCAACACCCAAACTTAAATACTCTGGACTAACAATCGTTATGTCCAATCCATCTCGCATGGATACTCATAGACTACTCTCTGGTAATGGAGGTTCTATGTTTGAAACATTTTGCTTACGTCCTGAGTTAAATTCTATGATGTGTGACGTGAGATTAGTAGATGATAAGTCACCGATATGGGAAGGAACGAAATGCCTATTACTATTAGGTGAGAAAGCAATGCATAATTTTTTACCAGAAACAACCAACAATACAATCCATGAGATGCGAGGATCATTATTCCACTATAAAGGAATTCCAGTGATCTGTTCGTATCTTCCACAAGATGCAGTAGATATATATAAGAATTATGAAAAAGAAAATAATCCACTTGCTAGTGACTATACGCCAGACGATAGTGTATCTGAAGATGGTGAGGAAGATGAAGGAGACGTCAAGAGACATGGTAAAACAAAGAGAAGTAACTATGCGTTTTGGCTCAAAGCAGATACCAAGAAATGCAAGTGTATTTTGTCAGGGGAAATTGTGGGTACTCAATCCGGAGTGGGACAAAGCAACCCACGGTATCACGTTTTTCCAGGATCAGAGTTGGTTATCAAAACACTTCTAGAACATAAAAATGAACATCTTTACTTCGATATTGAGACAGATTTCGAGGAAGTTAACTTACAATGTTTTTCCTTTTCTTTTGACGGTGCCAATATTTATTGCGTTCCTATCCTTGATTATACTTATACTCCTGCCTATAGGGATTATTATAAAATTATGCGAGCATTGGCGATTGCTATTAGGGATAATATTGTTGTCGCTCATAATGGCGCTTGTTTTGATTTTCTTGTTCTTGCACACAAATACAGGATTGCAATTAATAAAACATATGATACACTCATAGCAATGCATAGATGTTTTCCTGACGTAGAGAAATCTTTAGGTCATTGTGTGTCGTACTGGACATGGGAAAAGTTTCATAAAGATGAAGATAGTCAAGGATACAGAACTCATGAACAGATGATGGCAAGACTTAAGTATTGTGGTAAGGATGTCTATACAATGTATCTAGTTAAACAAGCAATTGATAAATATGCAAAAACCATTCCTGGATTGGATAGAAGTATTGCTGATGCTATGTGCTGTATTAAGCCTTATCTTATTAGTACTATTGTTGGTATAAAGACAAACCAACGAATGGTAGATGAGATGTGTAAAGAGAATGATAGACTAATGATGCAGTATAATAGACTAATAGAATACTTCATAGGACCTACTGGACTAGAGTCTATTCGTGGAGGTAAAAAGCTTGGTATGTTTGCAGGTAGTAATAAGCAATGTTGTAAATACTTTCATGATCTGTTAGACTATCCTGTAGTAGCTAAAGGTAAACCAGATGTGTACGGTGATACCCATCCATCATTAGGTAAGAAAGCTTTATATAAACTAGCACTCAAACATGAAAACCCAGTTATCAATCTTATATGCGCATATCGAGGAGTTAAGAAAGAGACAACCAGATTACGTTTCTTACCTTGGAAAGAAGGTAGAGATTCCTGTCAATGGATCATTGGAGGAACGAAGACGTTTCGACTTGGAAGTCGCGCGATATTTAAGAAGAAAAGAATTATTCCAGGTACTCTGGAAGTTAAAGAAAGAGGACTTGGAGGAAATTTAGCTAACATAGAGAAGTCAATGCGAGAGATATACATACCTGATGGGTATGAGGATTAACAATTTGGAGGTGACCCTGTTCATCAAGAGTTGGAACTGATGTGGATATGACATAGTTACCCTACTAAGCTCTAGGTGTACCAGGGTTAATTTTACATGACAAAACTATCAGATAAGTGTGCCTATTACATGGCATCAGGTGGAGATATTTCTGTCTTTACAGATGAAGAACGTAGTAAATTGCGTATCTTTGTTCAGACAGATCAATCAGGCGCAGAGGCATTGATCGTAGCATATCTGTGTTCTAATGGAGACTTTCGTCAGTTGTTCATTCATGGAGTCAAGCCACATGTATACGTTGCCATGCATGTGTTTCTTGATGTGTGGAAGATTAAAATGCGTGAAGCTGGACTATTGGGAGATGTGAAGTTTGATATTGATGAATTAGTCAAGGCGTCAATTAAAGATTTGAAAACATTTCCATATTGGAAAGCGTTGGATAGTCTTATTAAGGACTCTGATAATTGGAGTCTTGATCAAAGATATTATTATCTAGCTAAACAGACATGTCATTCTGCGAATTATGGAATTACATCTGAGCCATTTCGTATGAATATATTAGAGAAGTCAGGTGGTAAGATTGTAGTTAGTCGTGCTGATGCAGATCATTTCTTACTTACTTATCATTCTCTTTTTCCAGAGATTAGAGATTGGCATAGACGATTACGATCTCAAGTAGAGAAGACTATGATAGTATATAATCTACATGGTCATCCATTAACTATTACTTGGCCAGAGATACCAGAGAATAAATGGAAAGAAATATTTGCTATTCCTGCACAGAGTACAGTTGGTATGATAACTAATATTGCTTTCTCCAGATTACAAGAATACACAGAAGTTAATAATCTTCTATGGGACAATATGATTAACTGTCATGATAGTATTTTATCTCAATGTCCAATAGGTCAAGAGTTAGAATTAGGCAAGGCTCAGAAACAATTTATAGAACAAGATTTTATCTCACCAGTTGATGGGGCACCATTCAAAATGAAAAGTGAGACACAATATGGATTTAATTGGGCGCCTTTTAAGAAGGGCAAAGATGGTAAACCAGATGTTAATAAATGTGGTTTGAGAGAATTAAAAGTATGACTAACAAAGAACGATGGGACTCTATAACAGATGATCTATGCTCTCCTCAGAGTTATATAGACTGGTCATTACGTTTTATGATAGCTGCGAGTTTACAAAGACGTGTATGGTATGGTCCAGAGCATCTACAATGTTTTCCTAATATGTATGGAATATTGTTCGGACCTCCGGGTATAGGTAAGTCGTTATGTATAGATCTAGTATCAGATATATTACGTACTCCTAAAAAGAAAGATGTAAGAATAAAACAGACACATGATAACAACACAGAAGCTGAGAAATTTGTAATACAAAAGACTGAAGATGAGAATGCAAAGTTGGCAGCTGATACAATGATTAAAGCTAAAGTTGGAGGATCTAATGATGATCCACCATTATTCATATCTGCGCCAGATGCTATAACATATGAAGCATTGGTTGAGACGATAGGTAAAAGTCTTAGGCGTATTAATTATAATAAACTTAATCCAGATGGTACGAGTAAGCTTGGTATATATACTCATTGTTCAGCGTTCTTTTGTTTAGATGAGTTGGGTTCGTTATTTAGAAAGAAAACAGAAAGTGTAGTTAATCTGTTACTCACTCTTCATAACTGTCCTAAATTCTATGAGTATAAAACTAAGAACATGGGAGAAGATAGAATTATGAATGGGTGTCTAAACTTTCTAGCAGGTACTACGTCAGACTTCATGGAAGAGATAGCTAAAGATAAACTCATAGGCAAAGGATTTACTGCTAGGTGTTATTACATATGCGCTAACAAGAAGCGTAAACATGTTGCAGCTGGCAAACTTTTATCTCCTGAACAAATACAATATAAGCTAGATCTAGTTGAGCATATTAAAAAACTCTACCCTTTATATGGTCCAGTCAAAGTTGATCCATCTACTGCACAATGGTTAGAAGATTGGTGGGCGAAGACTGAAGACGATAGATCTGCTAGAGTTAATAAGTCAACTCGTTTAGATGACTATTATCCTCGTAAGATTATTCATGTGTACAAAGTCGCCATGATGGAACACTTTCTTGAAACAACTGATATGCACATGGAGTTATGGGAATTTCAAAAAGCTATAGAAATACTTAATGAGGAAGAGAAGACTATGCATTTAGCATTGACTGTTGATAATGCTAATCCATTGAGTAAAGTTTGCCAGCGTGTGTATGATTATCTTATCAAACACGGAGATGCTAATATGGCAGATCTGATAGTAGAATTTTGGGATCAGTTACCTCAGGGTAATAAATCAATGATTGAGGTATTGGAACACCTAACAGCAATGGATAAGGTTACTGATGTGGTAGAAGAAACAGGAGAAAGAAAATATAAAGGAGTATTATGAAACGCCTATCTGAAGTAAACAAATTAAAAAGAGCCTTCAAGAAATTCAAGAAGGCTCGATTCGGAGATAGAGATTTCTCTGGAGAAGAGTTAGCGCAATGTAAGAAAGACTTTATGGCACAGCAGAAGCCTTTGCCTCATTAACAATCTTGTGTTTCATGTAATCCTGAAACTCAGCCTGAGCTGCATCAGGACCTTCTGTTCGCTGAAGATAACCCACATACTTCATAAAAGATATAGGCATTTGTTCCATTGATGGGAAGGTAGAATATTGATTCTCTTTCAATGCTTTTAATTTACCCATCATAACATCAGGCCTATCTTTATATGTATCAATAATGTTACTGACCAATCCCGGTAACATTTGCATAGCTTGGTTAATGTCTTGTGTAGATTTAAATTTCTTTTGTTCTAGGTTCATATAAGGATTAGAACCCTGATCAATATCATTATACGGTAATCCATTTACCATATCAAATCTTCTAAGTTGCGCCATTTTATCTTGCAATTCTTTCTTCTCGGCAGGTAGTCCGTGTATAAGTCCAGTATTGATTCCTTGATTTATAGCTATACGGCCTAACTGAAAGTTTGTGCTTAACGTATGCATACTAACAGCTTGTGCTAGATCAACCCAATTTACGTTAGGATCATTGGCAATAGCTTCTGATACATAATGTAATGTTTCTCCCATGTCCATGGCCACTTCATCCATAGGAAACGTAGCACCTTGAGGATTATTTTTATATGCAAAATCAAATGGATACTTCGCTATTTGTGATAGTAGTCCACCAAATCCAGCATATTGCATTGCTGCTATTACATTGTATGCAATCAGTCCCTTGTTGCCTTCTAATCCTTGGTCTGAGTTTTGTATTTCTTGTAAGGAGGGAATAGGATTCTTCTTGCCTTGGATATCTTGGCGTAACTCTTTGATTAGATATCCACCTACAGCAGCGCCAAATACTCCAGCGAGTAGAGGTTTAATATCTCCTCTAGTAGCTGGTTCGTATACGTTCTTCATGAAGTTATTAGTCTGAGCAATACTCCAGTGCGCCAAAGAAAAGAATCCAGAAAACTCAGAGTCATTCAGCATCCAACCAGGTAGTGATCTTATATCTCCAGTACCATGTATATAGTTCGCGCTGCGACTTGCTAACTGTTGCATCTCACTATCTGAGTAGTTCTTTCCAGGTACGTATGTTGGATCGAGGCGCTTGATGAATAGTTGACTAGTCACATCTCCAGCATTAGCACGAGAGACTTTAGATGGAATGATTACCTCATTCATAGCTTGAACAAGTCCTCCTCCAACCTTAGTAGTTATATCATCTAATGATGAAACCTTCCTAATCACTCTAGCTAATGATTGCATCTTTTCAGCCATTGTAGCTGACCCAGAAAACATTTGAGATATAGACCTAGCTGTTAAATGTACTACTCCATTCTCTACAGCATGTTGATACCCTGACATGATATTAGTCATGCCATGAGATATTGCTCTAGCCATTAGTATTGGATTTTGCGCCAATGCTAAAGTTGAGACTACATTAGATATTAGTTTGTGAGCTTCCAATGCAGGACCAGATATGAAAGAGGAGGTGATAAGAGAGCTTAAACTACTCTCATTACCTTCTGCTGGTGATACTGGTTCTCCCCTCCAATGATTTAATCCAGCCTTCACATCTTGATTATTTGCTATACCACCACCAGCGGTTGGCTTAATCTTATTCCCCCATGCGTCCTGTGTTTGTCCTAGTGCTGACATTACTTCATGGTTCTTTTCAATATGTTCGTAATGACTAGCATCAATAGCTGACCTATCGAAATATCTTTCAAGGTTGCGCACAGGGTCTTGCTCTCGAAATGAAGGAGGCAATGGAGTACCTTGAGCCTTTCGATGAGCATTGAAGTAGTCTTGGTGTGAGATATCAGACCCTTTAAGACTGCCCTGCATAGCAACCTTGAAATTAGCAATACGTTGAGCAGACTCAGATGGAGTAAGTCCGAGTTGTTTAGTATTATAGTCATGGAATACTTGATCGAGGTTAGCTATAGCTGTATGATCAACATTCGACCTATACACGTCCATGACTCTTTGATTAGCCATAGATGGAGTATACCATGGATTCTGTTTGAGATTGCGTTTGATATAGATTGTCTTACCACCTTTAGATACAGCTTGTACTACAGGTTCGCCGATAGCTAACCTATATGCACCAGAGTCGTCGAGTAATTGATGAGCCTTAATATAGAATTGGCGCTCTTCATTAGAATTAAGCATAGCCATTCCAGTCTTAGATTTGGTGACTAAGTCATGCTCAAAGGCCGCAGCAACTCTATCTCTCTGACCTTTAGATAGATTCATACCAGCTTGTACTATTGCATTCTTCCATCTGCCTTTGAGTTGGGTTTCTTTGTCAATAGCCATTTGAAATGCATCGGCAGTTTTAATAAACCTAGGATCATTATGATCACGGATTTTATCTATTACTGCACGGATAATAGTGCCAAACTTACTCATGTATGTATCTGGAGGAAGATTGGTATTAGCTGGAGTAGCATGTGCTGGAGATGATGGAGGTGCACTGTGTATTTGATTATTACTATCACTAAATAATCCTTCTCCATGAGCTTTAAGAAATAATTCATGATGCCTGACTAAGTTCTTAAACTCTTCGCCACTAAATAATCCACTATAAGATAGTGATTTTTCAAATCGTTCTAGCTTATCTTTAACTGGAATGTCACCTTTACTACTATCTTCTGCTTTATCATATGCCATTAATTGTTCTTTACTGAGATGAGGAATGTTCTTATCATAGCTATCTAGATATTCTCCCTGTGCTTTTTCTTTCAATTTTTCTGGCCTATCTTGCTTTATCAACTCCCCAGAACTCCTCAATACTCTATCCAACATGTTTTCATTCTTCTTAGATATTCCTAGCATCCCTCTTACAGCATCAACAATCTTTTGCATGACAGTACGATTGTCTTTAGTAGGAATAGAGTCTAAGACTTTTTGGAACTCTGGAGATTTCATAGCTTGAGCTATGAATTCGTGGAGATCGCCTAGGGCGTATTTGGTAGTATGACCAGAAAGATTTAATTGCTTGACTGCTCTATCTGGATCCCCAGCCGGTCCAGCACTGTCTATATGAACATATTCACTGGTTCCATTTTTCTCTGAAATATAA
>Ga0302194_10001364_pt1 | contig 15581 bp, 13 predicted proteins | sample II_Bog_N1_1_FD_200227 | JGI IMG/M metagenome (GOLD analysis project Ga0302194, IMG submission 200227) | Peat permafrost microbial communities from Stordalen Mire near Abisko, Sweden - II_Bog_N1_1 | ecosystem: Environmental > Terrestrial > Soil > Wetlands > Peat | place: Sweden: Abisko...
AATGCAAATCATCTGCTTGAGCAATTCTCAATTGATCAATATCCATAGTAGTTTTTATGGTTTTTTCAAACCAGGGACCTTTTGCTTCTACCATTTGATAGGGTAATCCCATAGCTTCGGGAATTACCAAAATATCAGAAAATATAATGGCAGCATCCACACCTAAAATATCCACAGGTTGTATGGTAACTTCACATGCAAATTCAGGAGTTTCTACCAGTTCTTTAAAGCCCCCCATCTTTTCCCGTACAGCTCTGTATTCGGGAAGTACACGCCCTGCTTGTCGCATTAACCATACAGGAGTCCGCTCCACCTGCTCACCTCTGGCGGCTCTTAATATCAAATCATTCTTCAATGTCATATCCTGTTTACAAAATTTAATACAGGTTAAAAATAACAATTCCTTTTAACTTTAAAGGATGGTTTCAATTCTTATTTAAGAGTATTTAACATATTGACTTACAACAATGAAATGATACCCTTTGCTGCTGTTGATTATAACGTTTCTAGAATCATTATAACTATTTACAACTCGTTTAGCAATGATGTAAGTTCATCATCGGTTGTGGAAACCATTGTAATTTCAATTGACCGGGAGGCAGAAACTGTAAGCGTTGTATAAAAATTGTATAAATTGTAGTAGGGAGGCGGAGTGTCACTTGCTTTTACCCCAATGGCAATTATTTTAACGGTTGAACCATCGGGAATATTACTAGAAACAAGGTTAAACACCTGCATTACTGTTTTAGTTGCAGGAATATAAATAAAGAGGACCACATTGGTCAAGCTGTCTGTTGATGACGTAAATGTAAGATTATGACTAATTGAACTTACGCTTTTAAGGCCGCAATTCATCCAACCGAATTTTGTGATTGAATTGGAATAGATTGCTCCGGTATCAGCAAAAATGGGATTGACAGCAAAGCCTGCGCTGTCTTTCCACCCTTTATAGGTATCACCGTCGTAACCATAATACGCACGCATATAATTTTGCGGAACGGCATTTGGTATTTTAACAGTATAAGAACTTCCCGGTCTTAAAAACACCTCTGTTCCGCTTTGATAGGCTCTTACACGCAGTTCTCCTGCTGTTTCTAAAATAGTACCGGAATCAACAGTTGACATTTGTGCGTAAATCATATCCTTGGGTTTGTATAATTCTATTAGCCCTATCTGATAAGGAAAAAATACTGAGTCTCCTTGGGCTGAAATTAAACTTGCGTTATACATACTAAGCTCCGTACCCTGACTTGCAATGAGGTAATAAGTTCCATTGGTATCAATAGTAAATTGTTGCTCAAGTTGTTTTTTAGAGTTTAAATAACCGTTTGGAGAGATGTAAAAATTAAGTGGTTTAGTTGCTAATTTATCTTTCGTACATCCAAATTGAAATAGTATTATACATGCACAAAAGGCACAAATAAGGTTTAAAGTTGTTGTTTTCATCAATGTTTTTTAGTGAATCGCCTCCCAGCTGTGCTCCTCTTGTTTAATGAAAAGAGAAGCATAAACAAAGGTAGTTTATTTTTAATTTGTTGTTTATTGTCTTTTTTCTATTTAATTCATGTATAAATATTTTAATTACTTTTAGCTGTCATTAAACCTAACCAATTTCTGATAATTCATCATGAAAAATAAAATAACAGTGCTTAATAAAAAAGTTGCAGAAGCCTTATTGGGTGGAGGAGAAAAACGAATTGAATCTCAACATAAAAAAGGAAAGCTTACCGCGCGTGAGCGTTTGCATTTTTTATTGGATGAAGGCAGCTTTCAGGAAATAGGGATGTTTGTTACACACCGTGCAACAGAATTTGGTTTGGATAAAGAAAAATATTTAGGTGATGGCGTTATTACCGGATATGGAACTGTAAACGGACGATTGATATATGTGTTTTCACAAGATTTTACCGTATTTGGCGGCTCATTAAGCGAAACCCATGCAGAAAAAATTTGTCGTGTTATGGATTTGGCGATGCAAAACGGCGCACCGGTTATCGGTTTAAACGATAGTGGTGGAGCTCGTATTCAGGAAGGTGTTGTTTCATTAGGTGGTTATGCTGATATATTTTATAAAAACACCAGAGCCTCCGGAGTAATCCCTCAGCTATCTGCTATTATGGGACCGTGTGCGGGAGGTGCCGTGTATTCTCCTGCCATTACCGATTTTATTATGATGGTAGAAAACACTTCTTATATGTTTGTTACTGGTCCTAATGTGGTCAAAACCGTAACGCACGAAAATGTCACATCCGAAGAACTTGGAGGGGCGTCTGCGCATTCTGCCAAATCGGGTGTTACACATTTTTCATGTGCCAACGAAATTGAATGCATCAACAACATAAAAGCGTTGTTGAGCTACATGCCTCAAAATTGTGAGGACGAAGCTCCTTCTGTACCTTATGAATCGGGCAATGAAAAACGTAGCGAATTAAATTCCATCATTCCGGAAAACCCTAATCAGCCATACGACATCCGCGATGTAATAAGCGGAACTATCGATTCCAATTCTTTTTTAGAAGTTCATAAAAACTTTGCCGAAAACATTGTTGTTGGGTTTGCTCGACTGGCAGGCAAAAGCATTGGTATTGTTGCCAACCAACCGGCTTACCTTGCAGGAGTGTTAGACATAAAAGCATCGAATAAAGCGGCTCGTTTTGTACGCTTTTGCGATAGTTTTAATATTCCGTTATTAGTAGTTGAAGATGTTCCGGGCTTTTTACCGGGCACCGATCAGGAATGGAACGGTATCATTTCAAACGGGGCAAAACTATTGTATGCATTTTGTGAAGCCACCGTGCCGCGCATCACCGTTATTACGCGCAAGGCATACGGAGGAGCGTATGATGTGATGAACAGCAAGCACATTGGAGCCGATATGAATTTTGCCTGGCCTAGTGCTGAAATAGCGGTAATGGGTGCTAAAGGAGCTGCCGAAATTATTTTTAAAAATGAAATTGCTGCTGCTAAAGACCCGTCTGCTAAACTGGCAGAGAAAGAAAAAGAATACATTGAACACTTTGCAAATCCTTACCGTGCAGCCGAAAGAGGTTATGTTGATGAAGTGATAACGCCGGAAGATACGCGCGAACGCCTGATAAAAGCATTTAATATGTTGAAAAACAAAGTAGATAAGCTACCTAAGAAAAAGCACGGGAATATTCCTTTATAAGGATAAAGAGGGTAAGGCAAGTGATGTTGTGTACTAATTCAAAGAACCATTTTCGTTTACATTTTGTTAACACTTTTTAGGGTTCTTAAGCCCATTCGCATCTGCGTATCATTTACCACCAATTATCATTTTGGACTATAATTATTTAACCCCAATGAGGGTTAATCGAATTTTATTTTTCTTTTTAGGTCCAAGCTCTTCAATGGCATTTACATCAGGTACTTCATTGCAAACGAGGTACGAGTGAAGCGTTCTTTTTATTGCCTGCAAGATTGCCACTCTGTCTGCAATAACGCTCATAAAACCCCTTAAAATAAGATTTTTAACGTCAAAAACAACTACGACTTTACACTATATTTAAACGGTACTAGGGTTTTTACCCTATTGTACAAAAAATTATAGAATTATAGCTTTGCCGAAATTTTTAATCATTTAAATAAATAACCAACAAAAAACAAAAAATTATGGCACACCATCCTTACAAAGCAGTAATGCACTGCACACCAAAACAAGTAAACAAACTTATTAACCTTGGCAGCAAAGTGGTTGCGGGCTTAACAGCAAATGTGGCAACGTATGCTACTCCAAACCCTACTGTGGCATCAATAAATACCGAAATGACAAAATTGGTTACCCTACAGGGCAATGTTAAAAACGGAGGGAAGGACGCAACCGCCAAACGCGACCTCCAAGCACTTAAAATGTTTACTCTCTTAAGCAACGAACTGCTTTATGTAAATGTTGTTGCACAAGGTGACAGAGATAAAATACTGCTTTCGGGCTTTGATATTAACCAACAACCCTCCCCCAACGAAGTACCTGATAAACTTTCCATTAAAAGTGTAGAATTGGGACCTTTTGACCATAGTATAAAAATAAACCTTGCCAAATTCACCAGTCCCGTACAAATAACAAGAACTGCCTTTACCTTTATAGTGGAAATGTGTACCGATACCAGCAAAGAAGAAAACTGGAAAGATGTGTTACACAGCAGCAATTCCAAAAAGCTCATTATTACCGACCTGGTCCGTAAAACGGAATACTTTTTTCGTGTATCTGCCGAAAACAGCAAAGGCAAAGGTCCGGCAAGTGACCCATCAGCGTTTGTGGCACAATAATCACCAAATGACTATACGGTTAGTAAGCTAACCTGATGTTACAAGTTTATTGCGAGTGAGCCTGATGAAGTCGGAAGTAATCTGACGCTCTGCCCTGTTTGAGATTGCGTCAGGCTGCCTGCTCTGCTCTGACGAAGGGTGCGCAACGGCAGTCGTAAAGCCCTCACAATTAACGTCACTCATTAAGCAATAAAGCAAAGCGCCCCACTGCCTTTATAAGAGGCAATGGGGCGCTTTTTTTCCTCTCTGCTACATGCACTAAGCTCTCTACTACATGCACTTCCTTCGGGAGTGATAGCACTGAAGGTGTCAGTGCCGGCAGTAGAGTCCTTACTACATGCACTCGCTCCCTGAGTGATGGCACTGAAGCTGTCAGTGCTGACACTGAGACCCTTACTACATGCACTCGCTTCCCCAGTGATCCCACTGAAAGTGTTAGTGCTGGCAGTAAAGCCCTTACTACATACACTCGCTTTGGGAGTGATGGCATTGAAGGTATCAGTGCTATACATAAAAAGCCGATGTGTTGCGAAAAAGGTAAGGCTAAGACTATTTCCTCCGACTCGTGTAATATTCTGTTCCCCTCCAACTTATTTGCTGGAACGTTCTATTATTAACTCCCACAGACTTGTCGGAGTTAATTTGTTTACCTGATTTTTTTTTCAATACCTAAATATTTAAAGATGAAAGAATAAACGTAGGCGTTTTCTGCCAGCCATTCTTCAAAATTGCCATTCCCTGAATGCCCTGCTTTTTTATGATAATACAATATATATGGATTTTTTTCTGAGCCTTTTTCCTGAAGTTCTGCCAAAAATTTAAACGAATGAAATGGTAAAACTCTGTCATCATTGTCTGAAGCAACAAGCAATGTTGCCGGATAATCAACTCCTTTTTTTATGTTGTGAACAGGAGAATATTTAATAAGATTTTCAAAATCCAACGAATCTGTTACATTTCCTATCTCGCCAGTATAGGAATATCCAATATTATATAAATGATATCGCATCATATCAAAAACACCTGCCTGTGCAACCACTACTTTAAATAGGTCGGGGCGTTGGACTATACATGATCCAACTACAAGGCCACCATTTGATGCTCCCATAGCAGCAAGTTTAGTCGGATTGGTATATTTTTTATCAATTAAATACTCTGCAGCGGAAATAAAATCATCAAAGGTATTTTGTTTGTTTAAACGCATCCCTTGTTCATGCCATCCGGGAAAATCACCTCCACCCCGCAAACATGGAGTGGCAAGTATCCCTCCATTATTAAAAAAAATAATATTAGCCGGATTAAAAAAGGGCTCCATGCTTACTCCAAAACCACCATAGCCATATAACAATACCGGATTATTTCCATCTTGCTCCATCCCTTTTTTATAGGTCAGATACATGGGCACAAGTGTGCTGTCTTTTGAATAGTAAAAAACTTTTTCGGTAGTAATATTTTCATTGTTAAAATGGATTTTGGTAGTAAAAGCTGGGACATTTTTAAAGGTGTTAAGATTGAGTTCATAGACAGACTCTGGCTCAAAAAATGAATTGAAGCTATATACAGCGGCGTGCTCATTTTTTGAGCGGGAAATGGTGGAAAATGTATATCCTTCAGGAATAAACCACTTATAAAGAAGTTCACCTGTTGAATCAACAACGAGTCCAAATGATTTTTTATTGTTGTTGAATATACACAAGAGCTTATTATCTATAATTACCGCCGATTTTAATTGTTCTAAAACCTGTGGTAAAAAAACTTCAGCCCTATTTATTTCTTTTGGGTTGAAACTGTAAATGGCTCCGTTGGGCGCATACATATTTGTACGAACTAGCAACTTATCGTTCAGTTCACCTAAAATATCATAAAATGTATTTTTATTTTTTTTTGTGATGATAAAATCTTTGTTTTCAAAAATAAAGCTGCTGCTCAAATTAAAGCCGCTGCTCAAATCAGAAATAGATATTTTCTGATAGATACTATCCCCCCTCTCTATTACTAAATATTTATTTTCCGGAGTTACTAAAAAAGAAAAAACATCATAGTTATTGGAAGGTTTGTAAACCAAAATATCCTCTTTTTGTTTGGTACCCATACGATGATAATACAAAGCAAAACCGTTAATAGCATGCGAAAATGATTCTTCCACATTTTTAACATCAAATTTTGAATAAAAAATCCCGTTCTTATACCAATAAATAGTACTGTACTTTATAAAATTTATCGTGTCATTTAACAGCTTTTTTGTTTCCATATCAATAAATCGTACTGTTTTCCAATCACTCCCATTTTTTGATAAAAGCATGGCAAGCGTTTTATTGTCGGCAGATAATTTTATTTCGTCAATGCTGATTACAGCAGACTTTTCCAGCCGATTAGGGTTAAACAAAAACCGGTCATTATTAAAAAAACCTTGCTTACTGTAATACAGGGAAGGAGGTCCATCATTTTCATTCCGGTAAAAAAAAATGTACTTACCTTCTTTAAATGAAAAATCACCATATATAATAAAAGAATAACGCTGAAGATATTCCGTTAAAGATTTTAAATTCTCTCCTTTATATTTATTTTTAAGCGTATCCTGCGTTTTGAGCCAATTTAAAACTTCGGGCGAACGAATATTTTCCATCCAGCGGTAAGGGTCTCCAATAGCCTTTCCCCATAAAGTGTCAACTTTGTTTTGTCGGAAGGTTTCAGGATAATTATAAACTTTTTGCCCAAAGCACCTTATACTAAAAAGTAATAATAAAAGAGAAAAATAATTCATACGGAGAGGAAACTTATAGTCATACCATTTGTTTCGGAAGTACCAAACGTAATTTAATATTGAAATTAATTAGTTTTATTGAGCGTACTCTGATTATAATTTCCCACCAATATGAGAAAGTCATCAATATTCACTATCCCATTGCGGTCAATATCTTCAGCACAAGTACAATGCTGGTTAAACCTGCCTAATAATAAAAGGAAGTCGTTAATATCTGTAATTCCACTTTGATCAATATCAGATGAAAGAAAGTTGAATGTTACTTTACGGATTCTATTATTTCTAGCATCTGCAATATAAATATTGCCCGATGCATCAATTGCAACCCCCAAAGGTTCGGCTAGTTTCGCTGAGGTTGCCGAAGAGTTGTCTCCTGAAAAACCAGCACTTCCAATACCAGCCACCGTAGTTATAATACTACTTGAATTTACACATACTTTACGAATTGTATTACTGCCTGCATCTGCAATATAAATATTACCTAATGCAGTTATCGCTATTCCAGATGGAATAGTCAAGACTGCATCGATTGCTGTTCCGCCATCTCCAGAGTAACCATAATTTCCATTTCCAGCCACCGTATTTATAATACCCGTACTTGCACTTACTTTTCGGATTGTAGTGCCTGACGAAACATAAATATTTCCGGCTGCATCTACCGCAACGCCGCCTATATCTATTAGCTCCGCCAAAGTTGCCAAGCCACCATCTCCTATATTGCTCCTGAGCCCATTACCTGCAACAGTAGTAATAATCCCAGTACTTACATTTACTTTTCGGATTCTGTAATTATTTGCATCCGCAATATAGATATTACCGGCAGCATCTACCGCAACGCCACTTGGGTTATTTAGTTCCGCCGAGACGGCCGCAGCCCCATCTCCTGAATAGCCTGCACTTCCATTGCCAACCACCGTTGTAATAATCCCAGTACTTGCATTTACTTTCCGAATTCTGTTATTATAAGAATCTGCAATATAAATATTGCCCGCAGTATCTACGGCTATTCCACTTGGTTGAGGCAGCCCAGCCAGAGTAGCTAAACCTCCATCTCCAGCGTAAACACTACTTCCGTTACCTGCCATCGTGGTAATAATTCCGGTAACTATATTTATTTTCCGGACTCTATTGTTCCATGTATCTGCAATATAAATATTCCCTAAGCCATCTATGGTCAGTCCGTTTGGGTCAAATAATTCGGCCGAGGTTGCAGCACCTTCATCTCCCCCGCAATTGTTACTTCCATTACCTGCCACCGTAATAACAATTCCGGTATTTACAGTTACTTTTCGGATTCTATTATTATAAGTATCTGCAATAAAAATATTCCCGGCAGTATCTACTGTTACTCCACCTGGTTGAGCTATTTGAGCTGAGGTTGCCATAGCACTATCTCCTAAGTAACCGGCGATTCCATTGCCTATTACTGTCGTAATAATTCCATCACTAATCCTTATTTTACGGATTCTGTTGTTATAAGTATCCGCAATATAAATATTCCCTAAGCCATCTACCACTACTCCATTCGGTTCACTTAGTTCAGCCAATGTTGCAGTAGCCCCATCCCCTGCGTAACCACTGGTTCCATTGCCTGCAACTGTCGTAATAATTCCGGTAACTGCACTTACTTTACGGATTCTATAGTTATATGCATCAGCAATATAAATATTACCTGAGTTATCTATTGCTACTCCCATTGGTTCACTTAATTCGGCCGACGTAGCTGAATCGCCATCCCCAGAGTAACCGGGGGTTCCATTGCCCGCTACTGTTGTAATAATACCAGTACTTTTACTTACTTTTCGAATGCAGTAGTTCCATTTATCTGAAATATAAATATTACCTAAAGCATCAATAGCTAATCCATTTGGATGATCCAATTGAGCCGAGACAGCTAAATTTCCATCTCCTAAGTAACCTTCCATACCATTACCAGCTATTGTTGTAATAATACCGGTACTTGCAGTTACTTTTCGGATTCTATAGTTTAATTCATCAGCAATATAAATATTGCCGGATATATCTACCACTACTCCACTTGGGTTATTCAGTTCCGCCGAGGTTGCTACAGCCCCATCTCCCGAGTAACCAGCAGTTCCATTTCCAGCAACAGTGGTAATAATACCGGTACTTGCATTTATTTTCCGGATTCTATTATTGCTAAAATCCGCAATATATATATTCCCTGCAGCATCTATGGTGGTGCTAGCTGGCTGATAAATGGATGTGTTAATAGCCAAGCCTCCGTCTCCAACTCCACCACCGGCAATGGTGGTTATTAGTTGGGCATTAGTTATTAAAGCAATTAGAAAGGAGCAGGTAATAAGAACAATTTTTTTCATGGTTAATTTATTTTATCGTATTTAAGTTTTCATTCTAATGAGGCGTCCCGCCTCATTTAATAGGACGAAGCAGTTTACCCTGAGCCTGACAAAGGGCTTCGCCCAACTGTTTTTCTTATTTTATTTTTACTACCCCCTACGCTTATCGGGGGGATACCCAAAATGAGTTGCACCAACAAACTTAAAATTTTACTCCAACTCCTCCCGAAATATTAATTACTTCGTAGGATTGAACTCCCCTGTTAAAATTTTGAGTGCTCCCATTCAATGCTGACATGCTAATGTTGCCAAATGTATAATGTGAGGCTATATAATCTAAATTCATAATAAAATACCAATCCTTTTTCATTGTAAAAATAAGACTTGCTCCATTGTCAACCACAAAGCCATTTGCACTTGCTTCCGCCATCTTAATCCATCCATACCCTCCTGTATAAGTTGTAAATGTAGCTTCCGGTTCCGTTAATGAGGAAAAGCCCAGTAAAAGATGAATAATAAATGAAAAATGTTTGCCCGGAAAAATATAATCAGGACCTATCATTATACCTCGGTTCATATAACTTACCGTATCGTTTATAAAATTATAACCACTGCTTTTACTCAATTGGGCGGCAAATCCATTAGTTTCAAATCTATTACTACTTAAATACCCTTTTATAGTTAAGCCAAAATGTGTATTATAATTATACGAAAACGTAACATTTAAATTAAACCCATTGTCGGCTAATCCTGCACTTGAGTTGTTCAAATCCTTACTACCATAATTGCCAATTGCCGAACTTAAGCCCATTGACAAATCAAGGCTACTGCGCTTGGCTTGAGTTGTCGGGTGAATGGGATTATAAAAGCGGATGGATACAACTTCGCTTCGTTTAATTGATGAGTTTATTTTTAGACCATTTGTTTCCTTTGTAAAATAAATAGTTGTACTGTCTATGCTTTTTATTTTACAGCTGTATGTAATTCCACTTTTTTGAACAATGGTATCTTGCGAATAGATTACTATTGATTGTAACAAACAACAAATTAAAAAAGACACTCTTTTTTTCATAAAAATTATACTTTTAGCAAAACAGCTTGCATTTATTTCAACGCCCCCCTTAGGCGCTAAGCCAATGTCATTAAGTTGAGGATGTTCTTCCGCCCAAAGTCTTCGACAAGCGTTCGACTGAGCTCAGGCCGAAGTCTCAGACTGACTGCGCGGGATAGTCATATTGAGCCTGTCGAAATATGTGCGCGGGCTTCTTAACTTAATGACATTGGCTTAGCGCCTACGGGGCCTACGGGGGGGATGGGGTTTCATTGAATTTTATTTTTCTTATTAAGAATGAATAACCCCGAGGCAGAGCCTCGAGGTATCATGTTACTCGAATACTAAACTTAATTGATTTTTATAAAACTTTTTGTAAACATGTTTTTCTTCCCCTTGTTCTTGTATATATTTTTGAATCACTTCAACATTTGCATAATGCCCAACCGTATTGACGTAATAGCCACTCGTCCAAAAATTACCACCCCACAATTGAGTTTTGACTGCTGGATGAAGGCGGAAAAGTTCTTTTCCTGTAATGCTTTTTATCGTCCCAACTATCACTTCTACAGAAAGTTTGGGAACACTTTGTATCAAAAAATGAACATGGTTTTCATCTGCACCTATTTCTACAAAATGTATTTCATACCTTTGTTCTATATTCATACACACTTCAACCAAGCTATTCTCAATTGGTTCAGACAAAACGCTTCTCCGATATTTTATCGGACAAACCAAATGATACAACAACAAACTTTTATTATGACGCTTGAAAATATGATCGCTCATAATGTAAATATACTAAGTTGCTCACGCACACCCCGAGGCAAAGCCTCGAGGAATTCTTTAGATTAAAAATTATGAAAGACAAAAACAGTTCCATTTACTTTATTATTTCTGTGCTACTTTCTATAATTTTCATTGCCATCGCCTATTATACTTTTAGCCGAACTATTGTAATGGATGATGAAGGCTGGTATATTTACCTATTACGAGACACCCCCAATGGAGCCTCTCCCAGTCAGTTTCACAAATTATTTCATAACCTTTTTAATGGAGACATTTTTTTATTAAGAGTTTTCAATTACTTATTTGAACTGCTTTCCATTTTTATATATAGTTTAGGAATTTATGTGTTTTTTAAAAGAACGTTTGATTTATCACGAATGCATCTTTTATTACTATTTAGTATTACACTTATTGGATTTTCTATTTTCACAATTCCGGTTTGCACCACTCCTTACTATGTTTCGCTAAATAAAATTTTAACATTAATCAGTCTTGGAATACTATTAATAGGATTAAAAACGAACGGTTTTATCAAAAACTTACTATTCGTATTAAGCGGATTCAGTATTGGATTTTTATTTTTTATAATGATTACAAATACTCCGGTTTATTTATTATTTATCATATTAATTTATTCCTACTCACAACGCAAACTAAAAGATTTACTTCTTTTTATTTTGGGAATAGTATTAAGTTTTATATGTTATTTCTTAACCATTGAGTCACTTACAGAATTCATTCAACATGAAATTATACATAACCTTACAGCTACCGTTTCAGCAAAGCATAATGACGCTCATGGTCTATTTCCAATGATACGTTGGGTATATATAGCTTTAAAATATTATTTGTTTAATGGTCTGTTATCCGCTTTTATCATTATCGGATACTTTCAGCTAAAATCTCGTTTATCAACCACACAACATTCCGCATTGTTTTTAGCACTTTTAATAACCGGATTGTTTTTTTATTATGAGGAAGTAATTGAGGGTGAACACACCTTTGCCGCAATGTCGCCCTACTTGAGTTTGTATATCTTTTTCATCATTGATCAAACCATAAGTAAACATAACCTAAAACATGTTAATTTGTTTTTAGTTTCACTAGTATTTATTCCTTTTCTTCTTTCAGTAGGTACCGATGTAGATTTTAAAACAAGAGGAACAGAATATATTGGATTTTTGTTCCCTTTATTATTCATCATTGCCGAAAAATTCTACTCAAAAAAAGTATTGACTGTATTTATGATAGTATTGATAGGATATACAGCTAATGTATGCTCCATGATTTACAGAAATAATTGGGGCGGATTTATTTACGCAAAACAAACATTAGATGTACAAAATTTGAATATTGACCAAAACCTAAAAGTTGATTCAGTGACTTATAACAATATTAGTTCACTTCAATCGGGCTTATTGAAAGACGATACAATCATTGTGAGTAATAAAAGATTATGGGGATATGCATATCTGCTTGGTACTACACCTATATCCTATATGTTCAGGGGAACAGAGGAAAATTGGTTAAATCAACTTCACAAACATCCAAACATTTCAAAACTATCAGTATTTGAAACGGTTTACGCACCTATGGAAGACAGTACCATGGAGCGCATTAAAAAAGAAGGGAATTATGTTTGCGATACTACTATTGATGTATTAGGAATCTATCGCATCTATAAACTGAGAAAAGCAACCACTTTATCTCCATTAAGTGAAATCAAAGATTAAAATAATATTATTTTATCAAGAAAAATTTAATCGCACTAATACCACTTTACTTAATTTTCTTAATATAAAATTTAAAGGAGACTCTGAAATTTCATTTTTTTCTTAAAGCTTCTTTGAAATCTAATAACTTGATATGTTTCAAATTTATTACGAAATGTATTATCCCGAAAGGAACAAATACCATAATAGTAGTGGCTCTTAAAATTAATGAAAAGACTATTCCAATGCCGGGAGCCTTACCAATAATTTCAAAAATACTCGCCATATATAATTCTTCAAGTCCTAAATTACCGGGCAACAACCTTACTAATGAAGATATGCGTGAAATTAAAAGAATAAGAAAGATTGAAGTCAGAGGCAAATTTACATGAAGTATAATCTTTAGCCATTGATAGGACACGAATGACAATGTGAAGTACAAGACATTAATTAAAATATTTACAAAGATGGCAGACCTGTCAATCATTAAGCCATTAGAATGAAGGAATATTGTGTTAATGAAACTTTTCATCCTATATAATAGTCCTGCTTTTTTGAAACTATATTTTTGAAATATTTTATTAAAAAAATTAAATACTATTGGAGAGAATATCAGAACGAATGACATCCCTAGTATCCATATATTAAAATTATCAGTATAAATACATGATATAATACCAAATATACTTGTGATAATAAATGAAATGAAAATAGAAACAACACCAACTGAAAAACCTTTAGAAGCATCCAGATTATATTTTTTCTTAAAAAAAAAACAGAATACAACAAACCTCCATTTGTTGGAATAATGTAAGAAAATAAGCTCATTGATAAGGGTAACAAAAGCAAACAATTTTTAACTCCCTTACAGAAATTAACTGAATAAAAAACTACAACAACTCTTCAGGATTTAGCCTTTTACCTCTTATACCCAACACCCCATGCAACAAACCTAAATTAGCATAATACTCCTCGTTTTTAGCAGCAGCAGGACTCATGTAATATTTCGCAAAGTATTTACACAATCCAATCCATCCTCCTTTTCGAGATAGCACCGCTTTATAATCAGACCGTGCAAACCTTTTATCAAAAAGTACGGTATTTCTTATTCCATAATATGTACCTACATATTTCATTTTATCACTCAGCTTAAATGTAGATGTGCTGATGTGGGTAATAATAGCTGTAGGCACAAATATGGAGGGTATTCCCAATTTGTGAAGGCTTAATGTATAATCAGTTTCTTCACAAAACATAAAATACCGAGTATCCATAAAACCATATTTTTTTATTACCTCAACCGGAATAAACATAGAATGTCCATATATACGGGCAGGTTTTTCAACTAAAGAGTCTTTGTGATCTTTTAAAAATTTACCTTTTAATTTATCGTAGGTAGGATATTTATCAGGTTGCAAGATTTCATCTATTTCGTACGTTCCTGCATAATGAATCACATCAGGATTTTCAGACATCAGTGTTAAGTTACTATACAAAGCATTTCCATTGCGCTTGTATGATTCAACCAGTTCAGAAAGCGAGTTTGGTCTTACAGTACAATCGTTATTTAAAATCCACACAGCATCAAAATTATTTTTGAGCGCGTAATCAACACCTAGTTTATTACCCGCAGCATATCCATTGTTTTCAGGCGATTTTACCAATAAAATATCAGGGAATGTTTTTTTTAGCACCTGAACTGATTCGTTTAATGAATGATTATCCACCACCATAATTTTAAAATCGGGGTAGGATAATTTAAGCAATGAGTTCACACAATTAATCGTGTCTGCATACTTCATCCAGTTTAAAACAATTATTAATACAGAAGGGGCTGATTTAGTTGGCCTTTCCAAGCAAGTTGCGGATTAAATAGTGAATCAGTTTTTTTCTGTTGTTTTTTACTTCATGTAGTTCGCGGTTCAAATTGATATAGTTTTTATTAAAAAAATCTAAGTGTTTTGTTTGAATATAACTTAGCAATTGCTGATGTTTGTTTATGGCATCAACATTGGTTGATTGTTTCTTTATTCGGTACTTAAAAGCTGCTATATCCACCTTTTCAAACTTCCAGTTCTGCTTCATTGCATGTACCCAAAACTCCCAGTCTTCATAGCCCTCTATCATCTTCTCATCAAACCCGCCACATTGCTCCCAAACAGCTTTTCTGACAAGTGTTGTAATATTTATTCCATTTAAATACAACTGAGAATATTCGTTAAAGTGTTTTAACTCAATACCGCTTTTCTCTCCAAAATATTCACAATTACCATATACCACACCTGTTTTAACGTCTTTGCTTATTAACTCAAATGCTTTATCAATAAATTCAACATTTAAAATATCATCTGCATCAAGAGGAATGAACAATGGCGCTGAAGCAGCCCTTATTCCGGCATTACGGGCCGCCGACATTTTTTTATTCTCTTGATTAATAATTATAAGTGGGTACTTATTTTGTAAATCTGCAATTATATCTATGGTGCGTTTATCGGTTGACCCATCATTTATTATAATTACCTCCAATTGCAATTTACCGGTATATTCAAAAATAATCCTAACAGCATCTTCTATAAAAGTACCATCATTATAACAGGGAATTATAATAGAAATGTCAGGTTTTTTCATTGATTCAAAATAGGTTTATACCAAACCAG
>Ga0302194_10001386_pt1 | contig 15457 bp, 14 predicted proteins | sample II_Bog_N1_1_FD_200227 | JGI IMG/M metagenome (GOLD analysis project Ga0302194, IMG submission 200227) | Peat permafrost microbial communities from Stordalen Mire near Abisko, Sweden - II_Bog_N1_1 | ecosystem: Environmental > Terrestrial > Soil > Wetlands > Peat | place: Sweden: Abisko...
TTTAACAAGGGGTAATGTTGTGAAAGATAATTGACTACTATAAGCTACACCAACCGTATTTGTTGCATATGCCCTAACATAATAAGTTGTATTTGCTTTTAGTGTATCTAGGTAAGCTCTATAATTACCAAAATAGGGTGGACCATTTTCGAAAACTAAATGGTTAGGTTTATTATTATTATTTATAGTATTATCATTTATCGTAGGATTAGGATTTGTGCTATAACAAAAACCAACATCATTTGTTGATGGCCAACCTGAATCTTGAATATAGCCAAAAGCCTCGGCAGTTTTTGCTGTAATCCATGATATGGAATCAATATATATAGCAGGAACCCTCTGAGCACTTAGTTCTTTTATAGTTAAAAAAATGATGAAAAATATTAAACTGTATTTTAAATACGACTTTTTCATGTGTGAATTTTGTTTTATTCGATTAACGACTTACCACTATTTTCTTATTCACAGTACCTCCGCCAGTTTGGATGCTCATAAAATAAACTCCATTAGGCTGAGCACTTAAATCAATTTGGAGGTTGGACGCTGCACCATTATTTTGATAAACACTATTACCCAACACATCACAAATTTTTACCTGTGCATTTTCAGGTTGACCTTGAATGTTAATTATTCCTGTTGTTGGATTAGGGAAAATAGAAATAGTGTTTGCACCAATTTCTGCTATACTTGTGCTACGATTAGTAACATAAACTTCGTCAATTCCTTTTGCACTTCCCGATGCGCGATTGGTACAAAATAAATCAAGTATTAATTTATATACCCCCGGCGCTGTAAATGGATATTTCGCTTTTTGAGTATTGATGGTACTGCCCTGATATATTGTCCATGTTGCATTAATGCTATCTGTTCCAATTAAACTTAAGCTTGTTACTTTCAATGAATCAATGGCATTATAATTAATGATACAATTAGTGACGGCATTGGTAATTAATGTGCCGGCAACGGTTGAGTCTTTATAAACAGGGTTTGGAGCAATGGTATGCGTAGTAGCGGGAGAGCCCACTACAAAGGTAAACGAAGCTGTATTGTTTTGAGCATCTTTTACATTAACCGTATAAAAGCCTGCACATAAATTACTGATAGATAAAACAGAACCCATAGTGGTTGTACCTGCAAACGTAATACTGTAAGTGGGCGTACCACCCGTAACAGTTGCAACCGCAGCACCATTGCATAAGGCATTGTCTGTTACATCTGTTGCAGTAACAGTAATACTTAAAGGATTAATGGTGGTAGTTGTAACACCATTATTACCAACGTATGTGGCAGCAGTGGCTGAACATCCTGCATGGTCTGTAACGGTAACACTATAAGTACCGCTGCACTGTTTGTATCTGTATGCTGAATTTACGGCAGCACTATCACTCCACACATACGTGTAAGGCGTAACGCCACCTTTTGTAACTGCTTCTAAATAACCATTACAGGCGGTTGATGTTGTTTCATTGGTGCTGAGGATGGAGGTTGTTACCGCAGAAGAATTTACTGTTACCGCAGTAAAAGCCATATTAGGGCAACCTGCCCCAACAACTGAATAAGTGGTAGTTGTACTTGGTGATACTATTAAAGGATTATCGGTAGAACCATTTGACCATGTGTAAGAACTTGCACCATTGGCATATAGCGAAGCAGTTGCCCCTGAACAAATGGAAACAGGGGGTACAGTAACAGTAGGTGCAAGAATTACAATAATATTCCCAACTGCTGATGAAATACACCCCAAAGAATAACCGTTGACAGTATATGAAGTAGTTGCTGTTGGATTTTGAGTGATAGCACTAGTTGTATCACCTGTTGACCATCGGTATGAATTCGCACCTACTACAACTAGTGTAGCTGATGCCCCTCTGCAAATAGATGATGAAGTTACAGAAATAACTGGAATTGGGTTAACTGTTACATTAACAACTTGGGGTGTTCCCGGGCAACCTCCAGTAGGTGTTACAGTATAACTTACTGTTTGCGCAGTAGCTGTATTATTTGCTAAAGTATTATTTATGATATTTGAACTTTGTGTTGCTATACTTTCACCTGATGTGTTAATATTATTAGCAGCTATCCAAGTATAAGAAGATGGAATGTTGCTTGTCAATGCTATATTTACTGAACTTCCGCTACATATAGTTGTAGCATTTGGACTGGTCATTATTGGTAAAGAACCAACATTAATAGTCCCAGTTTCGCTAATATAACTTCCACAATAGCCTTGAGTAGCAACGGTGTAATTAAAGGTGCCCGTCACGGTTGGAGTTCCGCTTATAACAAGTCCTTGACCCTTGCTGTAAACAGATGATATCCCGGCAGGTAATCCACTCGTAGTAGAAGTATCCGATAAATTGTATTGGATAGCTTGTATGGCAGTATTTTCACATACACTTTGCGTCATAGTTCCACCGGAAGATGATGGGTTACTGGCAACAGTAATTTTTCCTGTTGCACTTGCAGTAGGAGAACAACCGCCAGTGGTGGTTATTGTATAATTAAATAGTCCTGAAGCAGTTGGAGTACCACTTATGGTATATATACTTTCTGAATAACTACCGGTAAGCCCAGCCGGCAATGAAGGACTTATACTTGCACTTGTGCCAGAAACAGAATAGGTAATAGAAGTAATTGCGTTATTCACACAAATACGTTGTTCATCAGTACCAAGAGCAGAAGTTAAACTTATTTGACAAGGGCTTTGTGCGAACGTGCTGATAACAGCAATGCAGCACACAATTAAAGAGAAGTAGATTTTTTTCATTTATTTTGTAGATTAACACAAGCCAAACATAGACAAATAAAACGTATAAACCAAACCGTTTAATTTGTTTCGTTAAAACGGTATTAGAATAACCAGTATATGTTTTGGAATTTATTTTTTAAAGCTGAGGTTCTCGAAGTCAGCATACTATAAAGTTCTTTCTATAGTGGTGGTTTCGAGTGCCTTGTGCGGTGGTTTCGAGTGCCTCAACCACCAATCGAGAACCTCAACGACCGTTTTCTTCTTTATGATTTTGTTATCATGTTGGCTGAGGTTCTCGAAGCCAGCATACAATAAAGTTCTTTCTATAGTGGTGGTTTCGAGTGCCTGGTGCGATGGTTTCGAGTGCCTCAACCATCGATCGAGTGCAAAGGATTTTCCAAAACCCGGACCGGTTTGGAATAATTCAGCATATCGAATCAATTATTCAATACAGTTTGATTCTTCTAAAAGTTTTTTATATCTGGGTTTTTTAATCAGGTAATAATTGTAATCTCTTATAATTTGTCTTATATCCAACCAAATCCCATAAGCGTAATAGGTTCCGTTAAAGTTAAGATTCGGATTTTTTTCAAATGTAAATCTGTAACCAAGCATTGCATTAACACCTATCCACCTGAATGGTTTAAAGGTAAACATGGGTCCTAAACCTTCAATAAGCAAATTGGCAGATCGGTTTGATATCAATTTGTCGGTTTGAATATTATAATTTTTTAAGTTGTATTTGCCTGCACCCGTTTCAACCTGCATATCGAGTTCAAAAAAACGACGGTCAATTATTGTGTAGAGGTAAAAGAAGGTAAAATAAGTCATATCTACCTGCCGGTCAATGGTTTTTGTTCTCACTTTATGTTTGGAATTTTCTGTAACTTCATATCCGCCAACACCAACGGCATGTTTGTCGTTTATCAACACTCCCAGCTGAATACCATTAACGTTAATGGGTGCAGTTTTTGAAAATGAATTCCGCTGATCTATATTTACGTAAGGCCGATATTTCTGAAGCCTGAAAATACGCGTACTGTCTGCTTTTAATTGCGCTTTTAAAGAATCCCTGTATTGCAGCTGTTTGTTTGTTACACTTTGGGAAAACACTACAATTTTTAGTGAGATGAATACCCACACCAACCTGTACTTCACTTGCATTGTTTTGTTAACTTATATAAAAAAGTATTGCCCTACTTCATATCATTCATAATAGATATAGTTTCGTGCAGGTAAATATCTTTTCGTATGTTTTTAAACCATTCTTTTTCTTTGGCTGCTGTTGCGGTGTCGCCTGCAATTACAATTCCTTCGCTCTTTACGGGAATAATTTCTAAACCTGTAATTTCTTTATCCAGTTTTTCTATTTGTTTCGATTCCGCTTCGTACCCTTTTTTTTCCGCAATAAATTTATCCATGTTCAACGACACGATGGTGCTGTCTTTTCTTTTCTTAAAGCGAATGGCGGCGTTTTCCATTATTTCAAAAGCTTCGTTCTTTTTAACGCGGGCTTCACTTTCTTTTTTAAGTTTTTCTATGGAATATTTTTGCGGTGTTTTCTGATAATTGGCAGCCGAAATTTCGTCCCACACCATCGGATAATCCTGTTCTTTTTCGCCTTGTTCAATGAGGTAATACGGATCGGGCAAAACAATATCAGGTATCACGCCTTTTAATTGGGTAGCGCCGCCATTGATGCGGTAAAACTTTTGAACCGTGATTTTTACCTGCCCCAGAGGTTTTAAAGCAACCAATTCTGGAGCGGAATAATCATCCAAATCATAAAAGCGCTGTACCGTACCTTTACCAAATGTTGATTGTGATGTGCCCACAATAACACCACGGTTATAATCCTGAATAGCTGCCGCCATTATTTCGGAAGCCGAAGCGGAGTTTCCATTTACCATAATAATCAGGTTTCCGCTGTACAAGGTACTTGGGTCTCTGTCTTCCATAATATACGGACTGCCCACTTTTGATTTTACCTGTACAATAGGTCCTTTATCAATGAACAAGCCTGTCATGTCCACCACATCATTCAGTGAGCCGCCGCCGTTGTTGCGCAGGTCAATGATTATTCCGTCAACGTTAGCCTCTTTTAATTTCTGAATTTCTTTCTTTACGTCTTTAGAACAACTGCGTCCGTTAGCACTGTTAAAATCAACGTAAAATGAAGGAAGCTTGATATAACCGATTGTTTTTTTCCCCTTAAAAATTGCTGATTTTGCATACGATTCTTCCATTACAACAATGTCGCGGACGATGGGAATAATTACAATGGAAGCATCGGGTTTTTTAATAGTAAGACGCACTTCTGTTCCTTTTTTTCCTCTAATAAGTTGAACGGCATCATCTAAGCGCATATCACTAATATCAACCGATTCGGCTTCGCCCTGAGCAACTTTTAAAATAATGTCGCCTGCTTTTAATTCACCTTGCCGCCATGAAGCACTGCCCGGAACAATGTTGCTCACTTTTATATACCCGTCTTTTTCCTGCAGTTGAGCACCTATGCCTTCCAGTTTTCCGCTCATGCTGATGTCGAAATTGGCTTTGTCTTTAGGTGCGTAATATTCAGTATGAGGATCATAAACAGAGGTGATGGAATTGAAGTAAGAACTTATCCGGTCATTTCTGTTCAGTTTTTTAACGCGTTTAAACCAGTCGTTTGTGCTTTTCAACACTTTTTTTCTGGCATCTGCCTCCAGTTCTGTTAACGATTTTAGTTTAACCGTATCGCTTTTTTCTCTGGCTTTTTCCTGCGTATCTTTTGTTTCGGTAACACGCGATAAAACCTGGTATTTAAGATATTTGCGCCAGTACTCTTTCAGCTCAGCGGTATCTTTTGCAAAGTTCATCTTTTCAGCATCCTGCTCCACGTTTTCCTGAACGCTAAAATCAAAAGGCTTGTCCAAAATAGCTTTGTAATAGGCTTCTGCTTCAATTATTCTTGCGTCAATTATACTAAGCGACTTTTCAAAAAATTCAAAATTGCCGTCATTTACATCATCGTCAATGGTGAGTTCATATTCTTTGAGCAGCTGAATATCGGGTTGAATTAAAAACTTTTTACTGTAATCTAAATTTTGAATATAGAGCTTAAAAACCTTATCAGAAAAAGCGTCATTTATAATTTGAGGACTGAAATGATTACTGTTTAAACTATGTATTAACAGGCGGTCAATAGCTTCTTCCTTGTCGGTTTTTAAAATGTATGAATAGGACAGAAACGCTAATGCAGCGACAGGAATAATGAGAAGGATTTTTTTATTTTTCAGCATCGAATTGTTTTTAAAAAAGGTTGATAAAGTTAAGGATTATACTATGTTCATTTTTAAAATAACACTATTTAACAGTTTTAGCTGCGCTCTTCCCATATTATGCAAAGATTCACAATTGTACTCACCGCCTTTTGCATGTCCTGCACGCTCACCCATTCGTGCTTTGAATGAAAAGCATGTTCGCCTGCAAAAATGTTTGGGCAGGGCAAACCCATGTATGAAAAACGCGAACCGTCCGTGCCTCCTCTTATGCTTGACAATATAGGTTCTACTCCGGCTCTGCGCATGGCATCCATTGCGTAATTTACTATTTGAGGATTTTTATCCAATACTTGTTTCATATTGCGGTATTGTTCTTTTACAATAAAATCAAAGGTAGAATGCGGATATTTTTTCAGTACGTTATCAGCAATTTTTTTCAAAAAGGCTTCCTGTATTTTTAAATCTTCTTCATCAAACGCACGAATGATAAATTGAATTTTAGTTTCTTCCACTCCTCCCGAAATGCTTACAGGATGAATAAATCCTTCTTTTTTTTCGGTACTTTCCGGACTCATTGTATCTGTTGGCAACGCGCTGATAATTTCACTTGCAATTTTTATGGCGCTTTCCATTTTGTTTTTTGCAAAACCTGGATGTGTACTTACTCCATGAATGTTGATGATAACTCCATCTGCCGAAAAAGTTTCATTTTCAATATGCCCCAGTTCTTCGCCGTCAATGGTGTATGCAAAATCAGCACCCACCTTTTTCAAATCAGCTTTGTCAGCGCCTCTTCCAATTTCTTCATCCGGAGTAAATAAAATTTTTATAATTCCATGTTTTATTTCGGGATGTGTTATCAGATGATTGGCGGCATCCATTATTTCGGCAATACCTGCTTTGTTATCCGCTCCCAGCAGGGTGGTTCCGTCGGTAGTAATAATATCATTGCCCAGTTGTTTTAGTAAGGAAGGATGTTCGTTTGTTTTAATAATTTGTGTTGTGTCATTGACTAGTATAATGTCTTTTCCATCATAGTTTTTTATCAGTTGCGGATTTACATTTTTACCTGAACAATCGGGAGAAGTATCCATGTGCGAACAAAAACAGATGACAGGAACTTTTTTGTTTGTGTTGCCCGGAATTGTTGCATACACATATCCGTAATTATCAATGTGTGCATCTGTAATGCCCATTTGCAAAAGCTCTTTAACCAATAGTTGTCCCAGGTCTTTTTGTTTTTCAGTAGAAGGACAACTGTTTGATTCAGGATCGCTTTGCGTATCAATTTTTACGTATCGTAAAAAACGTTCAGTTACTGTGTAGCTAATGTTCATTGTAAATAGTTTGTCTCTGCCTTAAATACCCCTTCCGCCTTATTCGTCCTGCGGACACCTTTCCCTAATAAGGAAAAGGGAAGCGGAAGCAATTTTAGAGGATGCGAGAATAATACATTATGTTATTTTTCGTTTATCTCAAAACTTTATCATCTACGAATTAACAGTATTTTTGGCGAATAATCAAAATCGAATTTTTCAATCTTCCCACTTTTCAATTATACTAATGAAATACAAACGTCTTACAAACGAAGAATTACAAGCCTTAGAGAAAGAATTTGTGAATTATCTGGCAGCTGCACAAATTACAGCAGGTGATTGGGAAAACATGAAAAAGAATGAAATTAAAAAAGCGGAAGAGCTGATTGATGTATTCAGCGATATGGTGTATGAGAAGGTGACAGGTAAAATAAATTTTTTAGAATACAGAGATAAAAAAACACTGAACATCTATCACTGTAATGAAGAGGGCATTGTACTGGTTGGATTGAAAGTGAGTGAAAACAGCACGTTAGATTTAACAGCAGCAGATGTTTTAAGTCAATGGAACAATAATCACGACAATGCAATCAGCATTATAAAGTCAGAAAAAAAATATGTAAAAGATAGAGGTGTTGAGGTGTTTGAATTATTGCAAAGTGGATGTTTTATAACGGATGATAAGTTGTTTAATGTTTTGGTTACTATTTCAAAATAATAAAATTATTTCCAATTTATTTTTTGTGTGCTTTGTTCTTTTTTTCTTTGGTGAGCCGCAAGAGTAGTTGATTGTGTATTTCCAACAGTTCAAGGTACTTATTTTTCCAATGATCGTGGTCTTCCTGTTTTGTTTTATAATGAGGTAATTGCTCAGCCACTTCCTGATTTTTTACAATGGCTTTGTATTTTTTCAGCTCTTTTATATCTTCAGAAAAATCATGATGAATAAATTCTCCAATTTCCAGAATATAATCTATAGGAACATTATTGCTCTCAAACATATAATACATCCACCTTGGGCTTTTACCCAACTTTTTAGCAAGTTTAGTAATTGAATATCCACTTTGCCTTATCGCTTTCTCAACTATTTCTCCCTTGTGTTGCATAAAGCAAATTTCCACCTAAATGTGCGAAACATATTTCTTATATATTTCTCATATTAATGCAATTTTTGTATATTTGTTATTCTAATAATAATGTTTATCGGTATAGTTATTAATTCATCTATTAATGGAAAGGATAGTAATCATTAGTAAATCAAAAATAGTTGAAGTAAGAAAAGATTCTAAAAAAGAATCAGTTCTTTATAATGAAATGGAAAAATTAAAACCTAAAATGCACTGGATATACCTGCTGTCGGGAGGTTTTATTATAGGAACGCTTTGTACAGTATCTCTTGGAGCGCTATGGTTGTTGAGTTTTAGGTTAAGACAAAATATAATCGTGAATTTGTCTCCTGTAAATTTTATAAAAAAATGCTGGGGATATTGGTAACGTTACCCAAACAATAAACTGAATACTTCTTCTATCTTACCCACCATTGTTATTTTGATGTGATGGCTTTTCAAGTCAAGTCCCTTTTTGTTGTATTTGGAAATAAATATATGTTCGAAGCCTAATTTTTCGGCTTCTGAAATGCGCTGATCAATGCGATTTACAGGACGTATCTCTCCGCTCAAACCAACTTCACCTGCAAAACATACTTTGGCTGAAATGGGCATATCTTCATTGCTCGACAATACTGCACATACAAGAGCAAGGTCAATTCCCGGATCTTCTACCTTAATTCCTCCGGCAATGTTTAAAAACACATCTTTAATTCCAAGCCTGAAACCGCAACGTTTTTCGAGAACAGCTAACAGCATTGATAAACGGCGCAAATCAAATCCTGTAGATGAACGCTGAGGAGTGCCATAAGCAGCACTGCTTACCAGAGCTTGTGTTTCTATCAACATTGGTCGCATGCCTTCCATGGTTGCGGCAATGGCTACACCACTTACCAGTTCTTCACGGGCAGTAATTAATATTTCCGAAGGATTTGACACTTCGCGCAAGCCGCTGCCCTGCATTTCGTAAATGCCTAATTCGTTAGTGGAACCAAAACGGTTTTTAGTGGTACGCAATAAACGATATACATGATTTCTGTCGCCTTCAAATTGCAATACCGTATCTACCATGTGCTCCAATACCTTTGGTCCGGCAAGGCTTCCGTCCTTTGTAATGTGTCCTATTAAAAATACTGCTGTGCCGCTTTCTTTAGCATAACGCATCAATTCCGAAGTACACTCACGAATTTGCGAAACACTTCCGGGTGATGATTCAATGTGTGCAGAATGCAATGTTTGTATGGAATCAACAATAAGTAAGTTGGGTTCCAGTTGTTCTATTTGTTTAAAAATATTTTGTGTGGCAGTTTCAGTTAAAATATAACAGTTGCCATATTTGCTTATAACACTCTCTGCCTCTTTGGGAGAACCGGAAGGAGTCACTATTCTTTCGGCACGCATACGAATTTGCTGTTCGCTTTCTTCGCCGGAAACGTAGAGTACTTTTAAGTTTTTAAGGTTAAGTGCCAGTTGCAACATTAGGGTTGATTTGCCAATGCCTGGCTCTCCACCGAATAAAATCAATGATCCCGGAACAATGCCTCCGCCAAGCACTCTTGAAAGTTCTTTGTCATAAATGGGTATGCGATGATGTTCAGATAAGCTTATTTCATTTATCAATTGTGGTTTTGCAGCACGTTGTTTACTGCTGCTTACTATGCCGGGTGTGGCTTCGTCGGCACGAGATACAACTTCTTCTACGTAGGTATTCCATTCGTTACACGAAGGACAGCGTCCAATCCATTTTGCCGATTGCGCCCCACAATTTTGACAAAAGTAAGTTGTTTTTGTTTTAGCCATTTTAATTTTTAATTCTGCTAAAGTAACCTTAAATTAATTTCTTTGTCATCAAATTTACTAACAGAGAAGAGATAACTCCACAGTTCATTCAACAAATTAGTAACACTTTTTTTTACTACATTTGAGAGTATCGATTTATTACAACTAATATTCTAAAAATCATATAAACAAACTACACATGAAAAACACAGCATTAATAACCGGCGCATCCAACGGAATTGGATTAGAATTGGCGAAAATTCATGCTTCAAAAGGCGGCGATTTGGTTTTAGTTGCCCGTAATAAATCAAAGCTGGATGAACTAAAAGCCACACTAGAAAAGCAGTATAATGTATCTGTATATACAATCGGAAAAGATTTATCACTGGCAAATGCAGCGCAAGAAGTGTATAATGAAACCACTCAACAAAACATACAAATAGATTACCTGATTAACAATGCAGGTTTTGGTGTTTTCGGAATGTTTTATGAGACCGATTGGAGCAAGGAATTAGAAATGATAAATGTTAATATTGTTGCTCTTACGCACCTGACAAAACTGTATCTGGCAGATATGGTAAAACGCAGAAACGGAAAAATAATGAATGTTGCATCAACTGCTGCATTTCAATCGGGTCCTACAATGGCTATTTATTATGCCTCCAAAGCCTTTGTATTAAGCTTTTCGGAAGCGATTAATAATGAGGTAAGCAATAAAGGAATAACCGTTACCACACTTTGTCCAGGACCAACCGAAAGTGGTTTTTTTGAAGCCGCTGCCATGCAGGATAGCTTTTTAGTAAAAGGGATGAAAGCAGCCACTTCAAAAAGCGTTGCTGAATATGGATATGCTTCTATGATGAAAGGTAAAACCGTGGCGATTCATGGCTTATTAAATACACTTATGGCTACTTCTGTTCGTTTTACGCCAAGACCGCTGGTAGTTAAATTAACACGGAAAATACAAAACAAGGTAAAGTAATTCGGATACTTTTTTTACTGATAACGAACACATTTCTTTTATATTTCCGTTATTTTAGAAAAGAACTATTATCACATTCCTCACAAACAAAATCACCAATTGGGAAAATTAAATTGTTATTTATCCTTGTTAAAATATCATTAAAATCAGGAATTCTATTGATAAATTTTTCAGAACCTCTTGAAACCTCTTTACCACAATGATTACAAATTTCGATTTGAATTAACTCTTCGGGGTCTTCCATTCCTTTATTTTTTATGAAAAATCCAATTCCTGTTGTTTGCTCTTTTGTAATAGATTTTTAAAGTTCGGTATAAACTCATAGTCAGTACAGCCAACATACCTTGAATATGGGATTCTGTTCTTCCTTTCTCTTTGTGGGTCAAAGTTTCCATTATGAAAATCTAAAATGGTTTTTCCCGCAACATAACCTAAACCTGTAGGAACAGCATTTCCAATTTGTTTAAATAGGTCTGTGAGTTTTCCTTGTAATTTCCAACTGTCAGGGAACTGTTGAATACGTGCATATTCGTGAACTGATAACGAACGCATTTCTGTTGGATGTGCTAATAAAGTATCGTTCATTATTGGACTTGTAAGCAAAGTAGGAGAGGGTCTATTGAAATTCAATCTGCGAAAAAAACCAGTTTTTCCTCCATCCAATTCAAATGATTTTCCCATTGCCTCTTTTTTAATGTCAATAGGTAAGTCAGTCCAGTTCTCGCCTTCTTTAATATATACCAGATATTTTTTTATTCTTTGTGGTATTTCAAAGAACTGTTCTTGCTTTCCTAATCCTTCAAACGCATCTGCAATCGTTACCCATTTCATTCCTGTTTCAAGTCCTGTTTCACTATGTGTTGGGCTTGGTAATGGAACTCTTCCTTTCTTACTGCCGAAAATAATTACTCGTTCTCTAATTTGTGGTACTCCATAATTTGCACTATTAAACAAACCAAAACTTAATTCATATCCCAACTTCTTAAACTCATTCCATAAAAAATAAATTACACTTCCCTGCACTTCAACAATGCTGTTATATTCACTTTCATACTCTGTTGGAACTCCACCAAGTGGAGTAGATAAAATGCCTCTTACATTTTCAAGAATAAAATAAGGGGGACTTATCTCTTCAACAATTCTCAAATAATTTATAATCACGTTTCCACGAAAGTCCTGTAATGAAAGTCTTTTCCCCGCTGTACTAAATGCCTGACAAGGCGGACCGCCAACCACCATAAAAACATCTTTCTTTTTCAACTTTGCGGTTTCTAAAATTTCTTTTGTGGTAACTTTTGTAATGTCATTTTCAATTACAGGAATAGAAGTGTTTTCTCTGATTGTTTCGCAAGCAAGTTTATTCATCTCAACACAAACGGCTGTGTGAAGTCCTGCTTTTTCAAGTCCAAGGTCTAAACCCATTGCTCCAGAAAACAAAGACACAACATTATATTTTGATGTTTCGTTTACCATAGCGATTTCATAAAGTGGTCATAGGATTTATACTTCTTTCTAAAATCCACTGTAAGTGGTTCTAGCTTTTTCTCGATTTTATCACTGAATGTGGCTTCTCCTAAAAGTGCTTTCGATGTTTTGAACAGAATGTCAACTAGTTTATCGTGATAGTTTTTCTTTCCGCTCACAAACTCCCAAAGTTCCTTACCTATAAGTGTTCGTTTTTCCCAATTGTGTAAATACTGCTTATACAAACCATGTGTAACGGTTTTGTCTTCTCGTTTGCCGTATGTTTCACCTATAAATGCTCTGAAGCCTTTCTTCTCAATAAAATCAAATGCTTTACTATAGTGGTGAATTTGTGCTTTGTCTAAATCGTTGGGGCCACTTTTTACTTCCAAATATGCCTTTACTTCACCTAATCTTTCAACAACTAAATCCCATTTAGTTTCTTCGCCATGCTCATCGTGCTTTCCGCCAGATACAGAGTCGCTTGCATAAAGTAGAAGATCTTCAACTAAAAAACCAACTGAAGTAACTACACTTCGTGAAATTGCTTGATAAGTGTAGTAACGAATTAAATCTTCTTCATTATTTAAGTTCAATGCGCCTGATAATATTGGATTTACATTAAGTGTTTCCAATTGCATATTTTCAATCATCAGTAATTGTCGACTTACGAAACGAGTAGCAAGAATTTTTACAAAATTCTCTTGAATGGGAAGCTTACCATCAATTAATCCGCTTTTTTGAAATGCTTCAATTTTTGCGAAATCGTTGTCGGTAAGTTTGAAACGGGAATTGTCAACTTTGAAAACTAATTTGTCAAAATCTTTACGGTTTGCTTTAAGAAAAGAGTTGATGTTTCCGTAGTGAGAAGCAATCATTTCAATTTTCTCTTTTAGTCCACTAGCCAAGCTACCACTATGAATTTGAAAACCTTTTACAATGAGTTCTTGTATTGTTGCTGCCACTTTTTATTTTAAAAAAATATAGTCTAACAAATATAATAGAATATTGCGTTGTTTCTGTTGTAATATTGCCAAAAGTTTACTGCAACTAATGTTGGTTTTCTACATTTAGTGAATGCTACCTTTTATTATATCAAGAAAACGACTTACCGTTTCATTTTCATCTTGCCAGTTGTATTTTTTTTGTAAATCATTAAACAGGCTAAGGGCGGCTTCGGTAGTTGCTGCGCTATTAAACAATTGTATGCTTGCCTCATAGTCGGTAGTATTGCCTTTAAACAGTTCGCTTATAAATTCAAACTTATCGTTTATTCCAATTGTGGTTTTAATATCTCGTTTTGGACTTGGCTTAGTTTCAGGAGCAGGTAATTGTTCCTTTACAATTTGTTCTACTATCGGCGGTGCGGTAGTTACAATCTTTTCAACAAATTCTGGTTCATGTAAAGGTTCTTTTTTTATTTCTGTAACGGGCAGCTGAGTATTTATAACCTGTTGAACAGATGGAGATGCAGCAGGTGCTTCCGTTGTCATAATTTTTTCAATTGCGGGAGCAGGCTTAATACTAGGTATTTCAACAGGTTTAGTTATTGGAATTGCTTCTGTTTTAGTTTCTATAACCGGAACTTGTGAATTGACAAAATCCAACACAATTACTTTTTTATACAATTGCTCCACGCTGTTAACAAGTGTTGTAGTTTGCTGTTGCGTGTAATGTGTGGTGTTTTCAATAACCGCAATGTGCTCGTTAATAGTTTTAACAAGCGCTGTAATGTCCTTTTTGATGAGTGATTTATCCATGAAAGATTATGTTATCAGTTGGTTTTTAACAAAACATTTTAAGTAGATTTGTTGCAAACAAATATCCATTAAAAGTAAATTAAAAATTTACAAACCCATAAAAGATTATAACATTTTAGCAAACATGTTTCTTGAAAATAACATACATACTCAATTAAAAAAAGGCTCCATTGAAGTTATTTGCGGGTCGATGTTTTCGGGTAAAACAGAAGAGCTGATACGTCGCTTAAAACGGGCAGAATTTGCAAAACAAAAAGTAGAAATTTTTAAACCGATTGTTGATACCCGTTATCACGATGCCAATGTGGTTTCGCATGATAGCAACTCCATTGTTTCTACACCTGTTGAATCGTCGGGCAATATTATTTTAATGGCAAGTGATGTAAAAGTAGTTGGTATTGATGAAGCACAATTTTTTGATGACGGGCTGGTGGATGTGTGCAATCAGCTTGCTAATAGTGGCGTGAGGGTTATTGTTGCAGGTCTGGATATGGATTATCAGGGCAAACCCTTTGGTCCAATTCCTCAACTGATGGCTGTTGCAGAACATATTACCAAAGTACATGCTATATGTATGAGCTGCGGAAATATTGCCAACTATTCACACCGCATTATTGAAAATTCGTCTTTAATTTTACTTGGTGAAACGGATAATTATATTCCTCTTTGCAGAGATTGTTTTTACAATGAACAGATGTAGTGGTATGTTAAGCATTAAAGGTACACATTCATGCTGAACTTGATTCAGCATCTAAAAGATTCCGAAACATACTTCGGCAAGCTCAGTATAGGCGTTCGGAATGACTTTAGATGCGACGATGTATGCTTAACATAACAGTAGTAAATACAAATCTGACAGATTTTGCCCATACATAAATGAGATTGGTCAAGTGTAAAAAACAAAATTATATAACTCATGTTACGCAGAAGCCTCAAGCGGGTTGTGACAATTTTTAATTTGACATAGTTCTTTGAAAGCAGCTTTAATAGCAGCAAGATATAATTTAGATTTCATTGCAAAATGATTCATTTTGT
>Ga0302194_10001388_pt1 | contig 15445 bp, 14 predicted proteins | sample II_Bog_N1_1_FD_200227 | JGI IMG/M metagenome (GOLD analysis project Ga0302194, IMG submission 200227) | Peat permafrost microbial communities from Stordalen Mire near Abisko, Sweden - II_Bog_N1_1 | ecosystem: Environmental > Terrestrial > Soil > Wetlands > Peat | place: Sweden: Abisko...
GCTGGTACATTCACGGCAAGCAGCGCAGCGCACTGGTGCCCGCAGGCGCGGCGGCACACAACACGCACACCTAGCTGTCATCGAGCGGCGAGGTCGGGCTCCGCGAGTTTCAGTTCTCCGTGCACATCCGGCGGAACCATCTCCGCTGCGCCCTGCACCGGGCTGCGCTCCAACACCACGGCAGTGCTGTCAGAGTAGACAATCTTCCAATCGGGCAGCAGCGGCAGCACGCGGACCATGGGCGACTCGGGATTGAGCAGGCAGAACTGGACTCTGTATTTGTTTAACAGCACCTCGGGGCCGGTGCGGAGTGTGGCCCAGTTGCCAAACTCGCGAAAGACTCCAGTCCACTCAAAGACGTCTGTCCTGCCGTCCACAAAGACGGGATGCTCAGGCGCGGCCCACATCAGGTATCCACCGAAGGCATGGTCGTTGAGCATGGGCCCCGCAAGGTGGTGTTGCTGAATGAATTCGACTGCCTTTACCGGGCTCTGCGCTTCCACTTGGCTCACGAGGTTCTGCCTCGTTGGGAACGCCAGAAAAGCCACAACCAGCGCCATTCCAATGAAGAGAGCATTCAGGCTCGGGCGGTCCTTTTCCGGGTCGTAGCCCTCCCAGGATTTTGACAGTTGCCGCGACAGCACCGGCGCTGCCAGGATGCCGAACACAAACAGCATGCGCTCATGGCTGACCGCCATCCACGTTGCCAACACCAGAAGAAAGGCCTCATCCCAGAACATGCGCGCGCGACGCGTCATGACCATCAGAAAGCTGAGCAGCAACAGGCCCATCAAGGCGACGCCCCGCTCATCGCTCATGCGCAGCGGCGCGTACTCGGCCACATTGCCAAGCAGCAGCGGCATGTTGAGCAGCGTGTCCAGCGGATAGAGAATCTGCTTGATGCCCACAGGATTCAAAAACAGCGCGGCCACTGACAACAGCAGCGCGTACCCCAGCCTTCGCCGGCTTCGCGGTTCCCATTGCGCCGATACCAGCGAACCGGACCGAAAGCTGACCTGCGCCGAGGCCCAGAACACGAACGCCACAATCATCCCCATGATGAACGAGGCGTGGCAGTTGACCCACAGAGCAAACAACGGCGGCAATGCGAAGAACCATCGCGCACTGCGCGTCCGCCCCAGTTGGATGAGCAGCAGTTCCACAACGAGAAAGATGTAGCCGATCATCTGCGCGCGGATGGACAGGCCAATGGTGGCAAAGAACCAGAGAATCAGTGCGCCCAGGAAAGCGACCTTGGAGTTGCCTGAGTAGAGCGAGCACAGGGCGTATCCGGCCGCCAGCAGTGCAGCCGTCATCAGGCAAAGCAGAAACATGAGGCCGGAGTATCCAGCGGCTCGGTAAGCGCCATAGATCACCAACTGCGCAAGCCACTCATGTGGAATCCAGGCATGGTGATTGGTGGTGTAGGAGAACTGATCGGTGACCGGAATAATGTGTGTGGTCCAGATGACCTGGCCAATCTTCAGATTCCACCACAGGTCCGGATCGTCAAAGCGCGACCGCACCGTGAGCACGGCCAGCACCAGCAGCACGCTGCCCAGCATCACCGGGAACGAGAACAGCCTTCCGAGTCTCTTCATGCGTGGGGAGCGCATGGGGGCCGGCCCTTAGCGGGGAGAAACGGCAATGCCTTGATCAGGCATTGACCGTCTCTCGCAGGTCCTGGTCGAAGAGTGGATCGGGATCGGCAAGCCGGATCAGCCGATGAAGATAAGCGCGTGAAATCGAAAGGCTGCGAGCTGCCAGTGTCTTGTTGCCGTTGTTCTCGCGGACTGCTGTGACAGCAAGTTTGACCTTGTAGTCGCGAAGCTGGCGTTCAAACGAACCAGCCGGATGATAATCGGCGATGTCGACAACATCCTCGTTGTCGACCCCCTCCTCTTCGGGAAGGGACAAGCTCAGATCTTCCACGCGAACCGTCATGCCGGGCGAAAGGATAATCGCGCGCTGCATGACATTTTCCAGTTCGCGCACGTTGCCGGGCCAGGGATAGTTCTGCAGCATCTGGATCGCACCCGGTTCGATCGAGTCCATCGGCTTCTGGAAGATCTGCGAGTAGTGACCGAGGAAATGTTCGGCGATCTGCGGAATGTCTTCCGGATGTTCCTGGAGAGCGGGCGACTCAATGCGCATGACATTGATGCGGTAGAACAAATCTTGCCGGAACTTGCCCTCGGCAACCAGTTGGGCCAGATCGCGGTGCGTTGCAAAGATCAGGCGCGCGCGCAGCGGGATCAGCTTGTTGCTGCCCAGGCGATTGAACTCCATCTGCTGCAGAACGCGCAGCAGTTTGACCTGTGTAAACAAACTGAGGTCGCCAATTTCGTCCAGGAAGAGCGTGCCGTCGCCGGCCTGCTCAAAGTAGCCTTCGCGCGCGCCCACCGTGCCGGTGAAGGCGCCTTTTTCGTGGCCAAACAGTTCGGCCTCAATCAAAGTCTCAGGGATGGCGCCGCAGGATACGGCAACAAAGGGACGCTTGGCACGCGAACCCATGTTGTGGATGGCTCTAGCGATCAGTTCCTTACCCGTACCGCTCTCGCCCGTGACCAGCACGGCCGCGTTCAGATTGGTGACCCGATGCACCATCTTGTAAACGCGCTGCATGTGCGCGCCTGAACCAATCAGGCGGTCGCAGGTGCCCGGCTCTTCCATGCGATGCTGCACAGTCTCGAGTTGCCGCTTGAGCAGCGAGTTCTCATACGCGCGGCTCAGCATCGTCTTGAGGTCGCGAACCGAGGGTGGGCGACGGCAGTAGCCGAACGCTCCGGTGCGCACCAGTTCAAAAGCCGTGGAGCGCAGGCCATCGTCCGCCATTACCACCGCCGGAACGTTGGAAGCGATCAGGACGCGCGAGAATGCAACGCGTTCCTGGAGCGATTCATGATGCGAATTGAGATCCACAATCATGACGTCGCATGCGCGAGCCGACACCAGATCACTCATCTCCTGCTGATCTGACTGCAGCAGGATCTGGAATTCCTTGCCGAGCGCAGATGAGAGAAGAGGATGGAGCGTACGATCTTCCGAGTAAAGTCCTATTTTGATCATGAATGGGCGACCTTTCCCACTGTTTGAAGCCAAGCCGTACCAAAGTGGATCGGCGAAGTGACTCCATAATCCCTAATCGGCTCTATAGGTGCCAATGCCAGTTTTGCGTCACTTCGGTGCAACCTTGGTAATGCACCCTGCGCAGTACCGGGTAACAAGGGTTGAAAATCGAAATGCTCACGCGCTCACCTGAAAGCACCTGTTTCGATGCACCGGGGCAGTCTCCATGCTGTCTTTGAAACCTCAGGCGACCACCGGCGACCTACAAAAAGCCGCGTGGATGCTGCCTTTTCGCGCAATTCCAAGGTCCGAACCAAAACAAAGAACCAAACCAACCCATTTCAGTCCAGTTTCATCGCCATGCCCACTTTCGAAAAGCCGGGGAAAATAGCATTAAGTGTTTATAAATAATAGACTTAACATGGTTTTTCGACAGGAACCGGAAAACTCCGCCAAGTTCGCCATGAAAGCCCGAATAGAGGCGGCCCGCAGACTAACACTTAAGTGGCAGCCACCTCCGCGCGAGGTAACTGAAAACATGGGTATTCCGTCGCCTTTCAGCCCCGGACAACTCGATTGGCGCAACAATTGCTATGTTGATTGAGTGACTTTCCGTCAAAAACTTGAGGTGTGCCTGCTCGCCGGCACCGTTGGCATCAGCCGTTTCGCATTTCGAAGCCACGACTTATACGACCTGGATTCAGTGAATTTCGCCCTCGGCATGGCCCGCTTTGACCCGCGCGTCCATCAACCCCACCCGCCGGGATACTTTCTCTACGTTTGCCTCGGCCGCCTGGTCAACTTCGCCATGCACGATGCCAACCTGGCGCTGGTCCTGGTCAGCATCCTGGCCAGCATCGCCTGTGTCGTGCTGATCTATTCCCTTGCGCTGGAGTGGTTTGGTCCCCGCGCCGCACTCTTCGCCGGATCGCTGTTCGTCTTCTCCCCCCTCACCTGGTTCCACGGCACGGTCGCCCTGACCTACAGCGTTGAGGCTGCGGCTTCGGCTTTGATGGGGCTGCTTTGCTGGCGCATCGATCGCGGAAAAACCAGCCTCATCCTCCCCGCCGCAATCGCACTGGGAATCACCGCCGGCGTAAGGCCCTCTTCGATTCTGTTCCTGGGACCGCTGTTTCTTTTCTCTCTGCGCCGTGCGCCGTTGAAAAAGATCGTGCCTGGCCTGGCCGCCCTCGGCGTCACCGCTGCAGCCTGGTTCCTGCCCATGATCTGGGCCAGCGGAGGCTTCGCAGCCTACTTCGGCGCGCTCCAGTCCCTGTGGCGCATGGTGCCTTCCAGGGGCACCGTGTTCAACTCGTCGCCGATCACCTCAGTGGCCCGCGCCTTGACCATTCTCTACATTTATTTTCTATGCTTTGGAGCAGCATCGCTGGTCCCGGTCTGGACCATGTTCAGCACCGGCGAGGCCGATAAACGCAAGAAGCTTTTCACCGCGGTGTGGATCGTTCCAGCCCTCTGCTTCTTCACGCTGATCTTCCTCAAGCTGGTCAACAGCGGCTACCTGCTCCTGGTGGCTGCTCCGGCCTGCATCTGGCTCGGCGCCTGGACCGCCGAATGGTACGAGCAAGGCAGTTGGCCAAAGAGCCTGAAGGTCGCCACACTGGCCGTCGGAGCCGCCGCAAATGTCTTTATTTTCCTCGCGTTTCCAGCCTATTGCTCCTACAGATCCATCCGCCATTTTGAGGCGGAACTGGGCTCAGTCGAGACCTCGCTGCCCCAGGTGGGAACACCGCAGGACCTGCTCATCGTCTCATTTGACAATCACTTCCTCGGCTATCGCCATGCGGGCTATTACCTGCCCGGCTACATGACGGTGGAGTATCCAGAGGCCAACCTGATTCAAGGGCCGCGCATCTTCGCCATGCATGGCCGGAACAGCCTTCTGCTCACCCAGCTCCCGTCCGGAACATTTACGCGCTTTGTCCTGTTTCCGCTGCCCGCCGGAGATGCCGAATACGCGCAATATACTGAAAAAATCGAGAAAATGCTGCCCGCCCGTGACCTCAAAACCGTCTCGCTGGGAGGGCACCAATTCGTGACCGCGCCCATGACAGATCTGCCGATTCTGTTCCCGCAGGCCGCTCCGGCAACCCGGAAGTAGCCGGACGACCGACTGTATACGTACCGCGCCACAGTTTTTGGCAACCCGTATACAGGCGTGTACACCCGCCGGATTCACCCCTCCCTAACTGATTGAAATTAAGAATCTTGACTCTTGAAAAGTTTGGTTGGGCAATTGCTCTAACCACGGTGTCCCCGGAAAGAACAGGGACAGAGGAGACAAGAGAAATGCATCAGTTTGCCTGGTGGCCGACATTGATTGTTCTCGCCGTGGCGACCTTCACGGACCTGCGCAATCGCCGGATTCCCAACTGGCTGGTGGTCCCGTTTCTGGTAACGGGATTGGTAGCCCAGGCATGGTTGCAAGGCTGGCACGGGCTCGGACAGAGCTTTGCCGGCGCTGGCCTCGGACTGCTGATTTACGGGTTCCTCTTCTGGATGGGCGGCATGGGAGCCGGCGATGTAAAGCTGGCGGCCGCAATCGGTGCCTGGATTGGACCGAATCAATTGTTCTTCGCGCTGGTGGTTACAGCCATGGCCGGAGGAGTGATGGTGGTTGGCTGGGCCGCTTATCGCGGATTTTTGAAAGACCTGTTCACCGGGGCCAGCGACCTGACCTTCGGTTTCAAAAAGAAAGAGGTTCGCGAGGACATGGTCCTCAGCAACCCAAAGAAACACAAGATGCCCTACGCTCCGGCGATCGCTATCGGAACGCTGATCTCATTCTTCGCACACTAAAAGACAGGAACTGAACAATGGCGGATTCCCCAACAACTTATCAATTCCTGTCAAACCCTCCTGGGGCGGTCCATGCGGCGGGGAGCGGCACAATCATGAATTCGAGTACGTCAAATCGTTTCGAAGGGTCTTCTTCCGATTCGATGAGTTCCGCCGGATCGGACGTCCTGTCGATCGCTCTGATTGGTCCGGACGAGGGACGCCGCAAAGAGGCGGCCACTGCCCTTCTTCTATGCGATGGTACCGAGGTTCGGGAATACTCAGCTTACCCCGGCAGTATTGATGAAGTCCCGCGTCTGCTGGAACAGCGCAACGACGTCATCATTATCGATCTGGACAGCGATCCAAAGTTCGCGTTGGAACTGGTGGAAAGCATCTGCGCCAACGGCTCGGCCACGGTGATGGTGTACTCGTCAAAGCCTGATCCAGACCTGCTGGTCCGCTGCATGCGCGCCGGAGCACGCGAGTTCCTGACCCCGCCGTTTGCCCATGCCACCATGGCCGAAGCACTGGTGCGGGCGCAGTCTCGCCGCACCGTGGTGCGGGCTCCGCGCAAGACCGGCGGCCGGCTGCTGGTTTTTCTGGGCGCCAAGGGTGGAGCGGGAGTAACCACGCTGGCCTGCAACTTTGCTGTAGCCCTGGCACAGGAGTCCGGCCAGAGCACCCTGCTTATCGACCTCGACCTGCCACTGGGCGACGCTGCTCTGAACCTGGGCATCGTCACCGAGTACTCCACCGTCAACGCACTTCAGGAAGCCGGGCGTCTGGACGCCGCCTTCCTCAACAAGCTGCTCATCAAGCACAGCTCGGGCGTTTCTGTGCTGGCTGCGCCGGGCAAGTTTCCCCAGTTCCACGCCACCAACGAAGCGATCGACAAGCTGATGGCTGTGGCGCGGCAGGAGTTCGACAACGTAATCGTGGACGTGGGCGCGCGGCTTGACCTGACCGAAACCGCCCTCTTCAAGGATGCGTTCGCAATTTACCTCGTAACGCAGGCCGGCATCCCCGAGTTGCGTAACTCAAACCGCCTCATCAGCCAGTTCTTCACCGTGGGCAGCCCCAAGCTGGAGATCGTCATTAACCGCTACGAGCCCCGCGCTCTGGGCGTCTCTGACGAGACCATCACCAAGGCGCTTACCCGGCCGGCCAACTGGAAGATCCCCAACGACTACGCTGCCGTTCGTCAAATGCAAAACACCGCGACTCCGCTGGCACTGGGCGATTCCCCTATTTCGCGATTGATCCGGCAGATGGCGACCTCCATCTGCGGACAGCGCGCCACGCAACCAAAAAAGAAAGGCTTCAGATTATTCGGATGACGCTCCTTATAAAAGGAACATTCGATTCTCAATGGAGGGTGAAAAGTGGAACTGCTCAATCTTGAAAACTACAAAGCGGAGATTCACCGGACGCTGATCTCGAAGCTGGACCTCGAGAAGTTGTCGCGGGTCAATAGCGCCCAGGCGCGCCAGGCCGTTTCCGGCATCGTCAAAGAGATCATCGCCGACCAGCGTGTTCCGCTGAATTTCGATGAGCAGGAAAAAATCCAGGCGGACCTGCTGGACGAAGTCTTTGGCCTCGGGCCCCTGGAACCATTGCTGCGCGACCCAAAGATCTCCGACATCCTGGTCAACGACAAGGATCACGTCTTCGTTGAAAAGAATGGCTTGCTGCAGAGAGTGGATACCTCCTTCCGCGACGATCGCCACCTGCTGCAGATCATCGACCGCATCGTCTCCAAAGTGGGCCGCCGCGTCGATGAGTCTTCGCCCATGGTCGATGCCCGCTTGCAGGACGGCTCCCGTGTGAACGCCATCATTCCTCCGCTGGCCCTCGATGGACCTTCGCTTTCCATCCGCCGCTTCGGAACCGGTCCCATCGCCGCCAACTCGCTGGTCGAGCTCAAGAGCATCTCGCCCGAGATGATGGAGATGCTTGCCTCCGCCGTCAAGGCGCGCATCAGCATCGTTATCTCCGGCGGCACCGGCTCCGGTAAAACCACGCTGCTCAATATTCTGTCGCAGTACATCCCCAACAACGAGCGCCTCGTCACCATCGAAGACGCCGCCGAACTCCGCCTGGCACAGGAAAACATCGTGCGTCTTGAAACCCGTCCGCCGAATATTGAAGGCAACGGCGCAATCAAGCAGCGTCAACTGCTCATCAACTGTTTGCGTATGCGTCCCGACCGCATCATCATGGGTGAAATCAGAGGCGAGGAAGCCTTCGACATGCTGCAGGCCATGAACACCGGCCATGAAGGCTCGATGACTACGATTCACGCCAACACCCCGCGCGACGCCATCTCCAGACTTGAATCCATGGTCGCCATGGGCAACATGAATCTGCCGGAAAAGTCAGTGCGCCAGCAGATATCCTCGGCCATCTCCATCGTCGTGCAGGCTACCCGCATGAGCGACGGATCGAGAAAAGTCACCAGCATCTCCGAGATCACCGGCATGGAAGAGAACGTCATCAGCATGCAGGAGATCTTCACCTTCAACAAGAAGGGCATCGGTCCGGACGGCAAGGTGATCGGAGCATTCCAGCCGACCCGCATCCGCCCCAAGTTCCTTGAACGGCTTCGCGTCTCCGGCATCATGCTGCCGCCCAGCCTGTTCGAGAAAGAAACACCCGTCAACTACTAAAGGAAAGGAGGTCGACCGTTATGGGATTGGGAACGATTGTTGTTGTAATCTTTATCGGCGTATTCGCAGTGGCGGCATTGCTGCTCTATGCCAGCGGCTCCGGGTCCGCTGAAAAGGCCAAGCAAGTCCAGGCCACACTCGACTCGGCCCTCGCCACCGAGAGCCAGGAGATGCGCGATCAGATCGTCAACCTGCGCAAGAACGATCAATTCAGCGCCATTCCGTGGATCAACACCCGGCTCAGTAAGCTCGAAATCGGTTCGCAGTTGCAGACGCTCATACACCAGGCCAATCTCAAATGGACAGCGGGCACCCTGTTGTCCATGTCCGGAGTCTGCTTCGCGGTTCCTGCCTTTGCGGTACATTGGAGGACCGGTTCGTCCCTGTTCTCCCTCCTGGCTGGACTGGCCTTCGCGTTTATTCCTTTCGCGGTCGTTCTGTTCAAGCGCAGCAAGCGGTTCGCCGCGTTCGAGAAGGAACTCCCCGCGGGCTGCGACCTGATGGTCAGCGCACTGCGCGCAGGACAAAGCCTTATCGCCGCCATGGGCATGGTGGCCCGCGAGTGCACCGAACCCGTCGCCAGCGAATTCAGAACCTGCTTCGAAGAACAGAACTTCGGTCTCGAACTCAAGATGGCCATGGACAACCTGATTCACCGCGTTCCGCTGCAGGACCTGCGCATTGTCTGCACCGCGATCCTCATTCAAAAGGAAAGCGGCGGCAACCTGGCCGAGGTGCTCGACAAGACCGCACACGTCATCCGCGAACGCTTCCGGCTGAAGAGGGAAGTGATGACACGCACCGCGCAGGGGCGCATGACAGGCTGGGTACTCACACTGCTTCCCGTCGTGCTGGGCTGTGCGCTCTACATGGTCAATCCAGAAATGATGAGCCTTCTTTGGAAGCGCCCAATCGGCGTCAAGCTGCTGTATACGGCTTCCGGAATGATCGTCGTCGGTGGTTTGATCATTCGCAAAATCGTCAACATGGACGTGTAAAAGAGGATTTATGGGAATCACGATTGCTACATTTGCGGTGTTGTTTCTGTTGATCGCCAGCGGCGGGCTGCTGTTGTTCTATCGCGAAGCCATGCTGCAGCGAATCTCCGAAGTCATCAACCCGAACCCCAAACCGAAGACGCTCCTGAGCCAGTTCCAGGAGTCCGGCTTCTCTATCGGCAACGTCGTAACGCACTTCGACAGCGTGCTGCCGAAAAGCCAGCAGGAAGTCTCGGTCGTAAAGCAGCGCCTCATCCGCGCCGGCTACCGCAAAGAGTCGACCGTCAGAATCTTCAACGGATGCAAGTTCGTCATTCCGCTTCTGCTCTGTGCGGTTGTGCTCGTGTCTGGCCTGGGAGCTCTGAGCCCCTTCTTCATCTACGCGGTTTGCCTGGGCCTTGGCTACCTCGCTCCAGACTTCTGGCTGGGTCGGCAGATCAAGAAGCGGCAAAGCAAAATTCGCCGCGGCCTTCCCGATGTTCTCGACCTTCTCGTCATCTGCATCGAGGCCGGACTCAGCCTGGATCAGGGCACCGTGCGGACCTCGGAAGAATTGATCCATGCGCAGCCCGAGCTTTGTGATGAGTTGCGAGTGGTCGTGCTGGAACAGCGCGCCGGCCGGCCGCGCCAGGATACGTGGAAACACCTGGCCGATCGCACCGACGTGGACTGTGTCCGCAACCTCGTATCCATGCTGATACAGGCGGAGCAGTTCGGCACCAGTATCGGAAAAACTTTGCGCACGCACTCTGACACACTCAGAACGCAGCGCATTCAGCAGGTGGAAGAGCAGGCAGCCAAAACCACAATCAAGCTCATCTTCCCGCTGGTCTTCTTTATCTTTCCATCGCTGTTCCTGGTCGTATTAGGGCCGGCAATCATCATCATGATGGATTCATTCAAAACGTTGTTCAACACCTAAAGAAAGGAGGATTCGTATGGACAGTGTCTCGATTATCAGGATCGTTGCAGGCGTGCTCTTCGCCGTAGTTCTCGGCATTCTGGTTCAGCGCCGCCGCTCGCGCGTCAGCTAACTCGGTGTCTGTACGGATCTCCTGGCGGGGCCGTACAATCGCCCCGCCGGCTGTCCCCCGCAGCCCACACTGACCTTAACTCGTTTTACCCGGAGCTTCAGCGCCCTCAACGGGCCAGGGAAAACAACAACCGCAGTCGTGTTCAGAAAGGACACTTACCATGGACAGCACCTCATTGATTCGCATCGTTGCCGGAGTTCTGTTTGTCATCGTTCTCGGAATCCTCGTTCAGCGTCGCCGCACCAAGGTCCGCTAACCTACCCGGGGAATCAACCAGACGGGATTGTGGTTTTGCAACCCCGTCCGCAGAGGCCCCAGCAAGCATCAGGAGGGGCATTGGCGCTTCGGCGTCAACTGCCCCCCGGGAATGTTGCTTTTACTGTGGCCGCCTTCAACTGGCTCTTGTACGAAAGGGGTTCTAAATGGACAGCACCAACATTATCAGGATCGTTTGCGCAGTTTTGTTTGTGGTTGTTTTGGTGATTTTGATCCAGCGCCGCCGGACCCGGATCAAGTAATTCCGGCCTTTGAAAACCGGCTAGTGGCGAGCTGAAGTTCGGGCTCACTCCACCAGCCAACTCGACAAGTCCCGTTCGCCCGGGGACCTCGCCACAGTTGTGATGAGTGTCTCCCAGTGCGTTTGCCAAGCGGGCACGGGGGTTTATGCCCTTTTGCGGAGTGCCGAATGGTGCCGCGCTCGTGCATGCCCAGGCTGGGTAGATTCTTACCCGCGACCGGAACGAAAGGACAACCAGGCATGCAGCATTCGGACGAACTCGAACTATCGACTGGAACCATGGGCCAACACGGGACCGCCGGGTCATCGTCAAAGGCGGGAGGCAATATGGAAGCACGGAGACTTTGCGCTTACAACCAGACTCGGGAATGCTTTCTCGGTCTGGAAGTGGACGGCGCCGACCTTTCTTTGGCAAAGCTGAAGGATCGGATCGCTTCCCTGGCGCTTAAGTCCGGTGAAGGTCTCTGGCTCGCTCCCTTTCGCGGATTACCGGAATGGGGCATCCGTGTTCCCCTCGATCTCCTGTATCTGGATTCCGATGGCCGGGTCATCGACGTAGTTGAGTCTTACCCTGTCTTCCGCGCCAATGCATCCACACCGCAGCCTGCAAGCGTGCTTGCCCTGCCCACTCACTCCATCTATTCCTCGCAAACTCAGCTCGGCGACCAGCTGGTTCTTTGCGCGGCCGAAGAGATGCAGCAGCGCCTGGAACGGTCCACCGGACTGAGCCCAGCATCAAACGGCTCCCATGCCCCCGTCGCTGCCGGCCCCATCCCCGTTCCACCGCGCCCCAGGCGGCCGGTAGAGCCCTCCGCCCCCGCGCCTGTGGTTGCAACGCCCAAACGCGCAGTGGCCAGCGTTGTGCACAGCGCCGTCCTGTTGAGAGAACAGCCCCTTTGGAGCGGTGGCCCCGGGCTGCTGGAACTGGAGAATCGTTCGGCTGAATTGGAAACCCCCAAAACGCGCCAGACGCACATGATGGGCCTGGTTCAGCCAGAGATGAAGGATGCCCGTCCCCCGCGCAGTTGGCTTGAGCGCTGGTGGTCACCGGATCCCAGAAAAGCGCCGCGTGAGCACGCACCCGGCCTCGCCGCCTATTACTGGACAGGCGGACCGCCGGAAGCGCATCCGGTCAAGGATTTGAGCTCTACCGGACTATATGTGGTCACCGAAGAGCGCTGGTACCCGGGTACCTTGATCTTGATGACCCTGCAGATGACCGACTTTGGAGAAGAAATTGCCGAGCGAACCATCTGCGTTCACTCCCGGGCCGTGCGCTGGGGCAAAGACGGCGTGGGACTGCAGTTTGTTTTACAGAACGATCACGGCGATACATCGATGGCCGCCGCGGATCGCAGAGCTTTGGATCGCTTCCTGCAGCGGTTACGAAAGAGTAGAGCTTAGAGGTTCCTTTTTCGCCATTTCAATCATCTGCGTTCTGGGTGACATTGGATAAGACGGCATTTTTGAATGGGCTATTTCCGTTCTCAAATGCGTGGAGGAAACACGATGACGACACAAACCGATTCGCACGGGCCGACTAACGTGCTCGAGCGCAACTCCGCCCGTGAGGCAGCATCAGCAGGGTCACGCATTGCGCCGCGCTCGTTCCCTGCGCGCATGCGCGCTTTGCTGCGCAACGGGGATGAGGGAAATGCGCTGATCGAGTTTGCGCTTATTCTCCCCGTGCTGCTGCTGCTAACCACCGGCATCATGATCTTCGGCGTGGCAATGAACAACTACCTCCAGCTCACCAATGCAGTCAGCATGGGTGCGAGGACTGCTGCCATCAATGCGCAGCAAACCAAGGATCCCTGCCTGGTTGCATCCAATGCGATCATTGCCGCGGCTCCGGGACTTAATTCGTCGCTGATCACCTTCAACTTCACATTCAACGGCATCCCCTATCCCAACCAGTCCAGTTGCAGCAGCAGCAGCGTAAACACCGGCGCTGCTGGAAACCTGGCCTCGGGCACAAACGTCACGGTCAATGCTACCTATCCCCTCAACTTATCCGTGTTCGGCAAAGTGTTCAACCAGAACAATGCCGTGCTCTCAGCCTCATCCACGGAGTTGGTCCAATGACATTCAACAAAAAATCTCTTATCGGCAGAGCGATCAAGGAGCAGCACGGCCAAGTGCTGCCCTGGGTCGCATTCATGATGATCCTGTTTCTCGGCATGGGCGCGTTCGTTCTGGACGTCGGCCATGCCTTCTTCTGCTTTCGGCAACTGCAGGCCGCCACCGATGCCGCGGCGCTGGCCGGAGCACAGAATCTTAAAGCCTCCAACACCAGCGGCGTTGTCAACAACTACGCGGCGGTCTCCGGCGGCTACAACACCGATCCGTCCCTGGCCATCAATGGAACAAACAGCGTCACCATGGTCCCCGGCTACCCGAAGTATGCATGCCTCGGCTCTACCGTCACGCAGGCTGCATGCACCGGTCCCGAGAGCGCGAACGCCATCCAGGTCAAGGAGCAGGCGGTCATCCCCACCTTCTTCGCCCAGGTCTTCGGCATCAATCAGATGACGATTTCCGCTGTGGCTACGTCGGCGATTGTTGGCGCCAAGAACCAGCCCACCAACATCGCCATCATCATTGACACCACGGCGTCCATGACGACTGTCGACACCAATTGCAACGGCGGGCAGGAGAGAGTTGTCTGCGCAGAGCAAGGCGTCGCCACGCTGCTGCAAAACCTTTCCCCCTGCAACACCGCGCTCGGTTGCGGCACCGTGACCAACGGTGTGGCAACAAACGCGCTGGACCAGGTGGCCATCTTCACCTTCCCCAACATTACCCAGGGTACGGTCAACCAGGAATACGACTGCAGCAGTTCCAACCCCACAATCCCCGTCTACTCGTTCCCAACCTATAATGCGACCACCTATTCAGGCGGCTATTCCTCCGGATCGTCCACGGCCACGTACCAGGTAACGCCCTTCCTCAGCGACTTCAAATCGACTGACTCGGGCACAGCGCTGGTGACCAGCTCCAACGCGGTAATGACCACAGGCTCCGGCAAGCAGAATGGCTCCAGTTGCCCTGGCATGGGCGCGCCCGGCGGCGACGGCACTTACTATGCCGGCGTCATCTATGCTGCCCAGGCCGCCCTCACCCAGCAGGCGGCAAGCGAGACTGCCGTCAACGCCAATATTCAACCCCTCAACCTTATGATCATCCTCACCGACGGTGAAGCCAACGCGTCCTCCAGCAAGATGGCATCGAAAACCGTAAGCGGCACAACGGTGAACTACAACAGCGCGTGGCCCGGCGGCGGCGGCGCAACGTCAAGCATCACCAACTATCCTTCGGCGCTTGACCAGTGCCAGCAGGCCGTGGCGGCAGCCAACTACGCCAAAAGCCTGGGAACGCAAGTCTACACCATCGCCTATGGCTCTGAGTCTTCAGGGTGCACCACTGATACCAGCGGCCCTCAGTCGAACATTACGCCCTGCCAGGTCATGTCAGAGATGGCATCCACCAACACCGGAAAAACCGTTTACTTCTACTCTGACTACCAACAGAGCGGAACAAGCAGCACCTGCAAATCTACTGGCAGCTCTCTCACAAGCATCAACGGCATCTTCACAGATATCACCAGCAACCTGCTGACCGTCCGATTGTTGCCGGAGAGTGTCTGGCCATCGAGTTAAACCGGTTCGCAGATTCAACTTCGATCACGCACTGCCAGCAATCCGCCCCGTTCCTACACGGAATCGGCTGGATTGCCGGCAGTTTTTTGCTTCGAAGACTCCGCCCCGAAAAGGCCATCGCAACGCAGCAGCGCTAATTCTGCGTCGGGTCCGTCACCGGCTCCGGCTCTTCTGGAATGATCAGCAGAACCTCAACCCGCTCCGTCTGCCCCAGCTGCTCCGCCGGCCTGAACTGCCACTGCGTCAGCGCGTCCAGCACATACTTCGCCTGCTGAAACTCCGGCGGAAACGCCAGCGTCAGCCCTTCAAAACGGCCGCTCTGATTCACATACCCATGCACCAGGATGGCATCGGAGTTGAATGATCCGCTGGGAATGTTGGGACGCACGATATTGAAGGGCCACGGCGCATCCAGCCGCGTAATGTTCCCCGCCTGGGCAGCGTCGCGCGTGCGCGGCAGCGAGTATTGCAGAATCCAGCTCTTTGACAGCCCCACATGCAGATACACCGTGTAAGCCACGCGGTCATTCCAGATGCCGGCCATCTCAGGAAACTTCTCCTCCAGGCTCGCCCCAACAATCACCGCGCCGAACTGTCCGTTCTTCGGCATCACAAAATGCTCACTGGTCAGTCCTTGCGCGTCTCCTGAGCCTTCTCCGGCGCCCGCCTTCGTGCCGCTCTCTGTTCAAGTCACGGTGCTCGG
>Ga0302194_10001393_pt1 | contig 15417 bp, 15 predicted proteins | sample II_Bog_N1_1_FD_200227 | JGI IMG/M metagenome (GOLD analysis project Ga0302194, IMG submission 200227) | Peat permafrost microbial communities from Stordalen Mire near Abisko, Sweden - II_Bog_N1_1 | ecosystem: Environmental > Terrestrial > Soil > Wetlands > Peat | place: Sweden: Abisko...
TGGGTACAAAGTCTTCCACGGTTCGTGTTACAAACAGCTTCGGCTGACTGAAGTCGCGTCCACGCATGGCTCGGTACCTGAAAAATATTCCGTGCCACCATTTTACCAAAGGTCGGAACGGAAATCGGCCTTTTTCAGCAGGCTGTTAGCAGCCGGCGGTATCCATAGTTCTCGCAAAAACTGGCTTTTCTGCAAAAGAGACTGGGCTGCCTAGTTTGCACGCCTCGACACAACCAATCTCACGCCACCACCCCCTGCCCACCCTCCACCTTCCTAACATACACCGGCACATACTTATGAAACGGCGTCCGCGTCAGCGCCTCGCAATGGCTGGCTGAAGTCAGTCGATTAAGTTCAGGCCCGATGGGGTCGCTGCCCCGGTAGCGCATGCCGTAGCCGTGGGGCAGGGTTACGGTGCCCCGGCGTACGCAGTCGTCGATTTCGATGACGACGGGGATGCTGCCGCCGGCGGAACTGCACACGGCGCTGGCGCCATCGGCCAGCTCCAGCGCTGTGGCGTCGTCGGGGTGCATGCGCATGGCGCCGTGGGGGTCTACCTTGCGCCAGGCGGGGTCGCGGTAGATCTGGTTGGCGTTGTAGCTGCGGCGTTCGCCGGCCATGAGTATGAAGGGGTAGCCGGCGCCGGGGGCGGTTTCGGTGGCCAGGGCCTGCAATTCGGTGAGCATTTCGGGAATGTCGAGGTGTATGCGGCCGTCGTGGTGTTGCACCAGTGACCACACTTCGCTGAATTCATGGCGGCTCATGATGGCGCCGGCGCGCTGCTCCAGTATGGCCTGGAACAGGGCGCTGCCGAGCGTGAGGCGGTTGCCTTCGTGGCCGGCGCGGCGCACGGCGGTGTAGTGCTTGCCGGCGTAAACCATGGCCAGCGGCAAGAGGGGCGCGGCTGCGGCGGCGCCATTGGGCAGGGCCTTGCCGAGGGTGCGGTAAACGATGGAGGCGGCAAAGGGAATAAGGGATTTATGGCGTGCAAGCGTCATGCCCAGCGCGCCCATATAGGCGAGGTGGGCCGAGGCCTTGGGCTCCTTGCGGGCGATGCGCTCAAGCACCGGAAAGCGCGTGGGGATGGCGCCCATTTTTTCCAGCAGGCGGGTGTAGATTTCGGGCTCGGGCAGGCATTCGCCCAGGGGCGGAAACAGGGGGTGGCGCAGGTGGAAGGCGTTTTCGGGAAACTCCAGATTGAAGCCGGTGGCTTCCCATTTTTCAAACTGTGAGGCAGCGGGCAATACATAGTGCGCGAGGCGCGCGGTTTCGGTCATGGCGACATCGACCACCACCAGCAATTCCAGCTTTTTAAAGGCGCGCTCGCAGGCTTGGGTGTCGGCGTAGGTCAGCAGGGGGTTGGAGCTGTCTACAAACACGGCGCGCACGCGGTTTTCACCGGGGTGCTCGATTTCGTCGGGCAGGATATTGGGCGGATAAATGCCGGCGATGGGGTGCATGCGGTGGTGGGCGGTGAGCTTGAGCGATTTGCCTTTTTTCTTTTTGCGCTCGTCGGTGTGGCCGAGTATCGGCAGCAGAAAGGTGTGCAGGTTATTGCCGCCTTTTTTGCCGAAATTGCCGGTAATTAGGTAGAGCAGCTTTTCGAGATAGCCGTTGAGCGTGGTGTGCAGGGTTTGCTGTATGCCGAGGTCGATACGCACGCAGGCGCAGTAGGCGGTGGCATAGCCGCGCGCCACGCGCTCTACGTCGGCCAGCGGCACGTCGGCGCGGGCGGCGTAGTCGGCTACGGGAATGGCGAGCAGGGCTTGCTCGACGGCGCTGAAGCCGGTGCAGTGCCGGTTCAGGAAGGCGCGGTCGTGCAGGCCCTCGCGCACGATAATGGCCAGCATGGCGCTCAGCAGGTAGGCGTCGGTGCCGGGCTTTAGCTGCAAGTGAATGTCGGCCTGTTTGGCGGTTTCGGAGCGGCGCGGGTCGATCACGACCATGGTGCGGGCGGGGTCTTTCTTGAGGGCGCGCAGGGTGTCGCGGGCATTGGGTATGCCGTGGGCCTGAAAGGGATTGGTGCCGATAAAAAGCACGTAGTCGGCGTGCTCCACGTCTTCGGTGGTGTGGCAGGTCTGGCTGCCGAAAAGGCGGCCATTGACCCAGAAGTCGCCGGTTTTTTCCTGACCGAGGGAGTTGTAGGAGTAGCGGCTTTTCATGGCGGCCAGTATCTGCCGGCTATAGGCGCCGCCCAGGTGGTTGCCCTGCCCGCCGCCACCGGCGAAGGCAAAGGCGTCGCCGCCGTGCTGCTGGCGGATGGCGAGCAGGCGCTGGGCGATATCGCCCAGCGCCGCGTCCCAGCTGACCTGCGCAAAGCTGCCGTCGGGCTGGCGCTGCAAGGGGTGTTGCAGGCGGTCGCCGTGGTTCTGGTAGTGCTCAAGGCGGGCGGCTTTCTGGCAGATATAGCCTTTGGACATGGGGTGATCGTCGTCGCCCCGTATGCGGGTGAATTTGCCGCCCTCAATCTCGACCGTGAGGCCGCAGTTGCGTGAGCAGAGGATACAGGCAGTTTTTTCAGTGCTCATGACGGGGCTCCGTGGGCTGGGGGCGCTAGAACCCGAATCTAGCAGCACTTCACCGGCAGCGGTATCCGTGCTTCCTGCAAAGACGGGCCTTTTCCGCGAGAACCGGTCGCCAAAAGCCGAGCAATAAACCCCGCCCCGCCTCCCAACAGGGCTACACTGGTCTTCCGGCGCTTGCCGCCCTGCAATCCTGCGGGGCGCTGGCCTCGGCAGAGGCTTCCATGCAGACATCCAGCGACAAGACTCCCCCCACCGTGGCCCTTGGGCCTATCGCGGGCACAGCGGCCATGCAGGCGAACTGGAAGCAGATGGTGGGCAGCGCCAAGAGCACATGGTGGCGCTGTGGCGATGCGGAGCTGATTGAGGCCGATGGCATTCCCTCGCGGCTGACCGCGCTGGTGCAGCGCTGCTATAACCTGAAGCATGACGAGGCGGACGCGCAGGTGCGGCGCTTTTTCGAGAAGAACAAGCCCTGAGGGCGGGTTTGCGCCAACGCCAACTTCATGGGGCTGGCACGGCCAGGTTTGCTGCGTTGCCGTCTTGAAGCCTGTCAAACAGGGCGTCTGGTATTTCCACTTCTGCTACCTTCCACGACAGCAAACCGCGTTGCAGGTACAGGTTTACGGGCGGGCTGTTGTCCGGGTTGACTGTAATCCTGAAGCGGGTGAGGCCGGCAAAGCCGTCGCTGGTATTGGCCAGCAGGTCTTGCGTGGCAGCGTCGGGGTTTCCGCTGGCCTGGGCCAGCAGGCGAGTCAGGCCATCACGGGAGATAGTGCTGTCGATCCGGGCGTCCGCCTCCTTGCTGCCCGGCAGGAGGCCGGCGACGGAGGCGATGCCATTGCCATAGCCCAGTTTGCCGGCGAGGTGGCGGGCTATCTGGTCTTTGGTACTTTGGCGGAGGGCGAGGAAATCGACATAGGCGGCGATGCGGTCGGCGTTGCCCGTGCGTATGGCGGCTTTCAGGCCGTGTTCGGTGAAGTAGGGCGAGGCGTAGTAGTAAAGGGCAAATAGCAGGCCGGCCAGGGCGAGGCGGGTTTCGCGTTTGCTGGTGGCTGGCATGGTGGCTTCCTTAATTGGCTTTTGCGGGTGGGCCGGGAGCGCAGCCGGCAGAGGGGCTGCGCTGCACATTTGTCACCGTTGCCTGTTAAACGCTCCCTCATCCGCCCTTCGGGCACCTTCTGCCACCAGCGCTCCCGGCGCGAGAAGGGGTAAACACGCACTACGGCCTGGCATCATCTCCCGCACACTGTTTCTGCAAAAGCTGGCTCAGTTGCACGACGTATTCACTGTTGTCGTGACGATACAGCGCCATGCCATCGCCCACCAGCGCATATAACAGCATGAGGGCGGTGGCGAGTGCGCCCCAGCCGCGCAGGGTGGCGAGTTTGCCCTTGCGGGCGACCCTGTCGTGCAGGCTGGGGCGGCTGGGTGGCGGATAATAGCCGGTGCGGATGATTTCCACGCCGTCGCGCATGAGGGTAAATGTTAAATACAGGAGCAGTGGGGGCACGGCAATCAGCACCAGATTCCAGGCGTATATGCCAAACACCGTCTGGCATTTGTTTTCGGGCTGCTTTAACCAGCTGACGATGAAAAACAGGGGCGCGGCCCAGAGGCCGATCCAGAACAGTTCGAGCAGTGCCTCGCGTTGCCGGGCGGGCAGGTGAATGGCCTTGCCTTCCTTGATGGCCTGTTCGTCCCTGGCCTGTTGTTGAGCGCTTGGGGTGCTGGTGGTGAACCATGAGTCGCGGGGGGTTTTGGACCCTTGGTAAATCGCTATGGCGATGGCGACAAGCGCAAGGCCGAAGCTGGCGAGGAGCAGGTAGGGCATGGGTTGGCCTGTTGGGGGAATGGTTGAGCTAGTCGTGCAATGTAGCTGGGTCAGGGCCAGATTCCCCTCACCCTAGCCCTCTCCCGGAGGGAGAGGGAATAAAACCGCGCCCGGCGCATGTACATCCTGACAGCGAGCTTACCACCCCTGCCCGCAAGCCATTTACAGTCGCATCATCCACCATCAAGCCATTGACCTTACCCCCTGAAAACAGGCAGGCTTGTGTGACAGTTTGACGAAATTGCCGGCTGGGCCTGTAGCAAGGGACAGTGCTAGCATAGAACGGAATCTTTTCGCATGCACAGTGAGCGCGTTTCATGATCAGAATGTTTTTGCTGTTTTCCCTGCTGGCGGCGGCACTGGCAGCACAGGCCGACTGCGAGCCGGCGGTGGCGCGTGCGGTGCTGGACAAGCTGCAACTCTCGCTGCAGTACGACGCGAATCATCATTTGCAAGGTGCCATATTGCGCTGCCAGCCGCTGGCCTCGGACCCCGGCCAGAGTGTGCTGGCGCTGTCGCGGCGGCGCCCGGTGCTGGGTGGCAATGGCTATGATATTTTCAGTCTCGACGTGGTGATGCTGCGTTCGGAAGATGGCCTGATTCTGGCGCACTACGCGCAGCCCGATGTGTTCGGCCAGCAGAACATCAGCGTTGAAGATATAAGCCTGGACATGGCTCCCTACAAGCTGAGCCGCTACGTGCGGGCTTTTGGCGTGCGTACCAATTACAGCACGCTGGACATCAACGGCGCGCACTTTCAGGATTTGACGCTGTTTGTGAACAACGACAATACGCTGAACATGGTCATGACCGGCTTGCTCACCAGCGAAAACCACTACGACGGCGGCTATGGGCTGCGCTGTACCAGTTTTGCCGACGATACCCCCCCGGATCACCTGTATGCCGGCAAGCTGTTGACCGTAGACCGCACGGTGGACATGGCCCCCTCGCAAAGCAATGGTTACGCCGACATGGCCATCAATGAAACCAGCAATGAAACCGACACCCGCAATATCGACGGCACCTGCACCCCTTCGATACTGCCGCCGGGTCTGGCCAGCTATGTGCTGCAATATGACGGCAGCCACTATGTGGTGCCGGCTAAGATCAAGCGGCCATAGAGGCAGATGCCCTTTCGCATACAACTCCCGAAAATAATTTTGCCCCCGCTGTAACACGGCCTCCGTTCGCGCATCTACCTTACACGTGACTGCTGGCAACGCCAGATCACAGGGCCGGGAGGCCTTGTTTTCTTCGCAGCTGCGGAACTTTATCAGCCTTTTCTTAACAATTTCTGGAGCCACACCATGAACAGCCGTCAAATCACCATTGCCGCCGCCCTCGCCAGCCTCGTCGCCCTTTCCGGTGTCGCACAGGCCGCTGACCACACCAATCAGGACAAGTGCTTTGGCGTGGCCAAGGCCGGCAAGAACGACTGCGCCAACCACAGCGGCACGCACTCCTGCGCAGGTCAGTCGAAGAAAGACAATGATCCGAGCGACTTCAAGTTCGTGGCCAAGGGCAGTTGCGAATCCATGGGCGGCAAGCTCTCTGCCATGTAATACCGCTGCGCGGCGCTGCCACCCTGGAGCGCCGCCCATTCTTCTGGAGACTCCCGTGACCCACGATCTGGACCAGCCTTCCAATACCGGCCTGGGCGTGGGTGTCGGGCTGCGCTCGCTGCATTACCGCGATTTTCTGGAGCACCGCCCCGCCACCGGCTGGCTGGAGGTGCACAGCGAGAATTATTTTGGCGAGGGTGGTTGGGATTTGCATGTGCTGGAGCGCCTGCGAGCCGACTACCCCGTCAGCCTGCACGGTGTGGGCCTTGGGCTGGGCTCGGCGAAAGGCTTTCAGCCCGCCCATGCGGAGCGCCTGCGTCAGCTGGTGCAGCGCATTCAGCCGGTGCTGGTGTCGGAGCATCTGTGCTGGGCCAGCGTGGCGGGCGCGCATTTGAATGATTTGCTGCCCCTGCCCCTCATCAAACAATCCCTCGATCTCGTATGCGGACGCATTGAGCAACTGCAAGAAATGCTTGGTCGCCAGTTATTGCTGGAGAATGTTTCCACACACTTGCGCTACCGCGCCGATATTTTTTCCGAAACCGGATTTCTGGCGGAGGTAGCAGCGCGCACCGGCTGCGGCGTGCTGCTCGACGTGAATAATCTTTACGTGAACCAGTGCAATCATGCTGAAGATGCTTTGACAGCCATGACCATGCTGCCGCCGGCCTGCGTCAAGGAAATCCATCTGGCCGGGCACCTGGTTGCCGAAGACGCCGTTATCGATGACCACGGCAGCCGCGTTGCCGAGCCGGTGTGGGCACTTTACGAGGCGGCCATACGCCGCTTCGGGCCGGTGCCCACGCTGATCGAATGGGACACCAATTTGCCAGCGCTGGACGTATTACTGGACGAGGCGGCGATCGCCCGCCTGCACATGCAACACGCGCTTGACGGTCGCCACGATGCCCGCTGAAATAAATATTGACCCCCTCGATACCATGCAGGAATTATTTGCCGATGCCCTGCTGGCGCCAAAAATGACCGACGCGGCGCTGGACCTGTTTAGCGGCCCGCCCGCGCAGGTCGCCAACCGCCTTGCGCTGTATCGCGGCAACCTTGGTGAGCACTGGCAACACGCCCTGAGCGGCGCCTACCCGGTATTGAAGCAGCAACTGGGCGATGAATTCTTCAAGGCCATGGCGCGTGTCTATGGCCGCCGCTACCCCTCAGCCACTGGCGACCTGAATTGTTTTGGCGGGTATATGCCGGCCTTCCTGCAAGACTTCGAGCCCACCCAGCCCTACCCCTGGCTGCCCGATCTGGCACGACTGGAATGGGCCCTGCACCGCGCCCACTACGCAGCCGATGGGGAAATTTTCGATGCCGCCTGTATCGCCACACTGAACCCTGACACCATGGACAGCGTGTACCTGCGCCTGCGGCCCGGCTGTTCCCTGCACCATTTTGCGTGGAACGTGGAAACGCTGTGGCAGGCGCATCAGCAGGAGCCGCCGGCCGAGTGGCGCGACAGCCTGCAAAACCCGGTAATGGCATTTGTTTATCGTGAGGGCTGGCGGGCAGATGTGCGCACCGTCGACAGCGCCGAAGCGGCGGCCATAGCGCGCCTTGTCGAAGGCGCCAGTGTGGGCGAAATTCTCGATACGGTGCTGGCGCAAGACGCCACTTGCGATATCGCCGCGTTGTTTGGCCGCTGGCTTGCCGACAATGTCCTGATGCAGACCAATGCGGGCCTGTAGATACCGTCTTGCCGGCTACCGCGCAAGCCCCAATTTTGGATCAAATGGCTTTCCTGATTTCAGAATCCCGAAGGCCATATGCACCAGCTTGCGCATGATGGCGCAGATGATGACCATCTTGGGTTTGCCCTGTTCCAGCAAGCGTTTGGCGAACGCGGCCATCACCGGGTTATGGCGCATGGCCACGATAGCGGGCATGTACAGGGCCTTGCGCAAGCGTGACTCACCCATCTTGGAGAGTCGGCTTTTGCCCATCACGGAAGAGCCGGACTCCCGGCGCCGTGGGGTCAGCCCGATAAAGGCACCGAACTCCTTGGCCTTGCTGAAGCGCCCGTCCTGTCCCAGGTAGACCAGCAACTGGGCGGAGCTGGCCGCGCCAATACCGGGCACGGACTCCAGCAGTTCGCGCTTTTCACGCAGGCCCGGGTTTTGATCAATGTGATCGTTGATCTTTTGTTTGATCTCGCGGATTTGTGTCTCCAGGGTGGTCAGCACGGTTTCAATGGAGCCCCGTACCGTCAGCTCGCTGACATCGAGCCGGTTGGCTTCCTGGTTATGCAGGTCGTTCAGGGCGTCCAGACGGCGCACGAGGGCCTGTAAATCCCGGATGGCACGCGGCGGCGGCACCCACAGCGGGGGCTGGTGCAGGGCCGCAAAGCGGGCGATCAGGCGGGCATCCACCGCATCGGTCTTGTTGCGCAGCAGCTCGGCCTGGGCAAAGGCCTTGATCTGCGCGGGATTGACGATGCTGACCGGGTGCCCGGCATCCACCAGAAACAGGGCCAGGGCATCGCCATATACGCCGGTGGCTTCCATGCAGGCCTTGACGCTGGCAGCCTGGTGCTCCCCCAGCCACGAGGCCAGTGCTGCAAAGCCCTTGGGGGTATTCGGGAAGACCTTGGTTTTGTATTTACTGCTGGCCAGCAGCAGGGCGACGTCAAACTTGTCCTTGGCAATATCAATACCGAGCAGCATAAGCACTCCTGTAAGCGTTTCAGGTGATGTGCCCGTATCAACCAACCTTGTTTGTGCGGGTTCAGCCTAGGCGACCCAGGATACCGTTCGGTCTCGACGAGCAAGGGTAAGGAGTGCGGCGTTCGATCTACGTTTCAGGTTCGATGACCTCAGGGTGCGCTCGAACTACCGCTCTCCGTCTGGATGCCTCCAGACAACAATAGCGATCCGCACCGCTACCGTCGAGACACAAGGGTGCGCTGTGCGCACGCGGTCGAGGCCGTTGTTGGGCCGGTGCGAAGTTTGGGCCACGCCCGCGTGCGCACAGCGCACCCTGCCGCCACTGGCGTTGACCGTGACCCTGCCTCACCCACATTGGCTCAAAGCCCGCTCCAGATGCGCCATCAAGGCCTCTGCCCTGCCCTCGTCGCCCAACACATTCGGCATACCCACGGTCAACTCGATACGGTTACCCAAGCCAAACATAAAGCAGAAAGCATTGCCGGGAATGGGCAGGCCAAACAGGGCTCCGGGCTCAAAGCCGGGGCAGGCAAGAGCGCGCCGGGGAAAGGCGCCGGGATTGGAAATGACGGCCGTTTCCAGCAGCCGACGACGGCGATAGTTAGCGGGCGTGCGTGAAACGAGGCGGTCAAACCACGGCAGGGGCAGGAGCCTGAGCCAGTCGAGAATGGGCAGGTGAGGCGCCTCTGCCTGCTGCTGCAAGAGGCGGCGCAATTTCTGCCGGAATTGTTCGGGGCCGTCGCCGGCCACCAGTTCCACGTGCACCATGCTGGCGGCGTTGCAGGTGCTGTGCAGGCCCGGCACGTGCCGGCGCAGGTCCACTGGTATGGCGATCACCACCGGCTGCACACTGGACTGGCGGGCAAAACCGGCCAGCGCAAGGGCAGCGCGCGCCAGCAAGGCTGGCTGCGGTGCAGACAGGCTCAGGCGCCGCCAGAGGTCGCCCGACGCGCCCTCGGGATTGGGGCTGGCGATGGCGCAGGGAGCGCCATGCCGGGGCCCGGCCTTGCCGGCCACCTGACGCAGTATGTCCGCATCGCTGAAGGCAGCGTTGCAACCCAGCAGAGGCTCACCGCGCAGCGCCCTGAACAGTTCCTGAAAAAAATGCATGACGCCCATACCGTCCATGACGGCGTGCAATGCACGCAGAATGACACGGGTACAAGCCGCGCCCTCTTCAATCAACAATTCGCTGGCACTGCCGGCGGTGAGCGACAGTGGGAGGGCCTGAATAAACTCAGCGCCGGTTTGCGAGCAGCCGTCCCACTGCTGGTCAGGCACGATTCGCAAGCGGGTAGGCGCGCCGTCGCTCTGCCAGCGTGCCTGCATACGGCTGCCCACCATACGCAGACGCGCGCCGGGATTGGCGGCCACGACCACGTCCAGCGCCTGCTGCCAGCGGGCCGGTGACAAGCGGCCCTGCCCTTCCACGATAAAAATTACTTCGCGTGGGACTTCCAGCGTGTGCCGGCTGCTGCCGACGCAGGCGTGGTAATACTCTGAGGCCGACAGCAAGCGATTGATGTCGTAGCAGGGAGCGAGAGGGGGCAGGCTGTATTTTTTCATGCTGACATTTGTGTAGTGCTACCGAACTCTTTTGCTTTGTGTCTTGGTAGCAATTGCCTCAAGTGGTCTATATTTATCACAGAGCTTTAAAAGAGACTCCGTTACCCCCGCGAACGCGGGGGCCCGGCGCCTTTGCACTGCCGGCACAACACGCTCTCAAGCCGGATCGTGAAGCCGTTAAAATGCCTCCGGATTGGAAAAATTTCCCGTTGCAAACCTTAAGGCGCTGCCCCCCCGCGTTCGCGGGGGTAACGGAGTCTTTTTTTAAACTCTGTGACCTGAATCAACACATATTTGACCAATATCCGCAACCAAATCAATGCTTCCAACACGGCACTACGTGGTAGAGCGCAAGGCTTCCACAATTTCCAGCCGCGAAGCCCGCAAGGCGGGCAAAAACCCGCCCAGCACGCCCATGATGAGAGAAAACAGCAGCACTTCAACAGCAATGGCCGGGGTCATGATCAGGGTAAAGATCACCTCGGAAAAAGTCTGCATATTGGTGGTGGAAATTTCCAGCAGCTGCATGAACGAAGCGCCAATTAACCCCAGCACCCCCGCCGACAGCCCCAGCAACATGGCCTCGGCCAGAAAGGCATTGACGATATTCTGGCGCTGGAAGCCCAGCGCGCGCAGGGTGCCAATCTCGCGTGTGCGGTTGGCGACGCTGGCATACATGGTAATCATGGCGCCAATGATGGCGCCAATGGAAAAAATCAGGGTAATGGCCTGCCCCAATACAGAGATGAAGGTGGCAAGTTGCTTCGACTGGTCAGCATAGAAATCCGACTCACGTTTGGCCTCCACCTGCAAACGCGGATCGGTGGCCAGCGCCTTGGTGAAAATGTCGTAGCTGGCATTGTCGCGCAGGTGCAGCACCTCCGAAGAAAAGGTGACGCGGTGGAAAGCCTGCATCATCTGCTCGCTGTCGCCCCAGATTTCGGCATCGAAACCGCTGCCACCGGCGTCGAAAATGCCCACCACCGTCCAGTCGCGCAAGCCGAAATGCAGGGTGTCGCCTATCTGTGTGCCGGTGTGGCCACGCGCCACGCCGGCACCGACAATGATTTCCGAGGTACCAGGGCGGAACTGCCTGCCCGCAATGAGTTTTATTTTATGGCGCATACTGATGCCGTCGTCGGTCGTGCCGCGCACGATCACATTGCTCAGGCGGGCGCTGCCTTTTTTGGGCAGGTTGACGAGCACCAGCACCTCACGCGAGGCCAGCGGCTGGCCCTGTGCATCGGTGGCGATGCCGGGCATGGCAGCGATGATATTGGCCTCGTCATGGTCGATGGTGCTCTGCACCTCGGTCTGCGAGCCCTGCCGTATCACCAGCACATTGCTGGCCGAGCCGGTGCCGCCCAGCGTATGGCGCAGGCCGGCGGCCATCATCAGCACCGTGGCAAACACGAACACCACCAGCCCCATGCCGGCCACCGTGAGGCAGGTAGTGAATTTGCGCGCCAGCAGGTTGCGCGCCACGTAGGCAAGCGACAGGCCCTTCATGATACGGCCCGCAAGCCATCGACAATACGCAGGCGCGATGTATGCCAGGCCGGTGCTATCGCCGACATGACGCCGACAAAGAGTGCCGCCGCGAGCTGCAGCAGCACGGTCAGCGGCGTCACCTCGAAAATGGCAAAAAGATGGCCGGTGGCCGCATGAAAGGCGCTGGCCAGCGGAAAAGTGATAAGTATGCCCAGCACCCCGCCGATAAGCGCAATGGCCACCGACTCGCCGGCGATCAGCGCCATGACAAAGGCCGGGCTGAAGCCCAGGGCCTTGAGCGTGGCATATTCGCGCGTGCGTTCGCGCGCCGTCATCGCCATGGTATTGGCCATGACGGCCATGATGATGAGAATCACCACATAGGCCACGGTTTGTATGGCGACGAGTATGGTGTCCACCATGGCCACAAAGCCCAGTTGAAAGGCCTTCTGTGTTTCCGTGTGCGTCGCGGCAAGCGAGTTGTGAAAGCTGCTGTCGATGGCGGCGGACACCAGCGCAGAATCGCTGGCGTGCAGCAGGTTGACCACGAACAGGCCGACATTATCGGCCTGGGAGGGCAAGACGGCTTTCACTGTTTCATTGAGGTAGTCCCAGTGGAAAATAAACTGGGTTTCATCAATCTTGTCGTCGGCGCCGGTGTAGATCCCACTAATGGTGAAATTCCAGGTGCCGGGGTAAATCGTGCCCTTGAGCGGAATCTGGTCGCCGACCTTCCAGCCATATTCCTTCGCAATTTTTGCGCCCACGATGGCACCCCGCCGCTCATGCCGGAAAACTTCCAATGCCTCGGGCGATATCTTGTATTCCGGGTACACCGTGAAATAGGTGTCGGCGTCCACCGCGAACTGCGGGAAAAAATGTTTTTCATCGATATAAATGCCGCCGAACCAGTTGGCCCAGGTCACGGCGCTGACGCCGTCAATTTTGCGCAGATCGCCGGCATAGCTGACCGGCAACGGGAAGGCCAGCGAGGAGTCATTGCGGGTAATCAGCCGCGCCGCCGAGCTTTGTTCGGCGCCGGCGCAACATGCCGTAGGAAATGATGGCAACCGCAATGCCCACCATGGTCAGCCCGGTACGCAGGCGGTTGCGGCCTACATTCTTGACGACCAGACGCAGCAGATACAGCCAGGCCATGTCAGGTGGCCGCAGCAAGCATCAGCTCGCCTTTTTCCAGGTGCACGCAGCGCCGCGCGCGGGCCGCACACTTGGGGTCGTGGGTGACCATGACGATGGTCTTGCCCAACTCGCGGTTGAGGCGATCCATGAGATTGAGCACGTCGTCTGCAGAATTGCGGTCAAGGTCGCCCGTGGGCTCGTCGGCCACGATCAGCTTGGGGTCGGTAATGATGGCGCGGGCGATGGCCACGCGCTGCTGCTGCCCGCCGGACAATTCGTTGGGATAATGATCCATGCGATCCGCCAGCGCCACCAGCGCGAGGGCGTGCTCCACGTGTTCCCGGCGCTGCTTGCGATCAAGGTGCGTCAGCAGCAGGGGCAGCTCGACATTTTCAAAGGCGGTTAGCACCGGCATGAGATTATAAAACTGGAACACGAAGCCGACATTGGCGGCGCGCCAGGCGGCCAATTCAGTTTCCGGCAGCGCGCTGATATCAACACCATCGATCAGCAGAGAACCCTTCGTGGGTTTGTCGATGCCCGCCAGCAGGTTCAGCAGCGTGCTTTTGCCGGAGCCGGAAGGGCCCATGAGCGAGACATAATCGCCCGCCTCGATTTCAAGATTGATATCGAGCAGCACCGGCACCGGCTGATTGCCCCGGCGATAGGTCTTGCCCAAACGGCTGATGCTGATAAGGGCCGGCATCAGTGATCCTCGGCGAGCTTGACGGCAGAACCCTCACTCAGGCGGCCGGGCGGATTGAGCACGATCACGTCGCCCGACTTCAGCGCGCCACTGACCTCACGCACATCGCCCAGTTGCGGACCGACCTGCACCGGCACCGCCTGCACGTGACTGTCCTTGCCCAGCCGGAAGAGAACGGCGTGGCCGTCGCGCTCGGCCAGTGCCTGCGCGCCCACCGCCAGCACCGGCTTTTCATCGCCCAGCGCTACGGCGCGCGAAAGGAAACCAACACGCGCGCTCATGTCCGGCAATATGCCCGGCTGCACGTCGAGGATACGCACCTTGGTGGTGACAGTAGCGCTGGAGCGGTTGACGGTGGGCACGATGGCGCTGACCACACCACGAAAATGCCGGTCGGGAAAAGCGTCGAGCACGATCTCGCAGGGCTGGTCGACCTTGATGCTGGCCACCGAGGACTCGGCGACATCGACATCCACTTCCAGCGTGCTCATGTCGGCCATGACCACGACCGCGCCCTTGGAGTCGGCCGCCGAAGACATGGGTGTGACGATATCGCCGACATTGGCCGACTTCGACAGCACCACGCCGTCGAAGGGTGCGCGGATGCGGGTGTATTCCACCGCGTTCTGCGCATAATCCTGGCTGGCCTGCGCGGCCTGATACGAGGCCTTGGCGCTGGCCACCGCCGCCCGCGCGCGGGACATGCGGGTGATGGCGTCGTCGTACATGATCTGCGACACGTAGTGCTTGGCATAAAGATTTTTCATGCGGGCCATATTCATGCCGGCGTCGTCCATCTCCGCCTTGGCAGACTCGATGCCCGCCGCCGCCACGGCGACATTGGCTACGGCATTTTGCAGCGAGGCTTCCACATCGCGGCTTTCCAGACGGGCGACAATGGTGCCTTCAGTCACCACGCTGCCCTCGGACACGCCCAGCCACTCCAGCCGGCCCGTGCCCTTGGACGCCACCGCCGCCTTGCGCCGCGCCACCACGTAGCCGGTGGCGTTCTGCACCACGTATTGCTGCGAGGGAAAGGCCGTGACCACCGCCGTGGTTTGCACCAGCGGCGCACGCAGGAATGCGAAACCGGCGACAGTCAGCACGACACCTGCCGCGATCGCGACGTGCCACCAGCGCAAACGCCGTTTTACATGCGCCTGCAAGGAAAAAGTGGTGCCGCGATTCACCTGCAATTTGCCCAGATCAACATCCTTCACGATCCTTACTCCCTTGCTGGCCGCACCGTAAATAAAACACGGTGCGGCTGTTCATGGCGCTCTCGAAAAATGCAGGCGGAATGCCTCGATCATTTCGTCCAGCTGGCCTGCTGCGTTGTACGCCTTGGGTGCCGCAAACGACACGATGGTCGAATCGCTGTAATTCACGAACACCACATTGAGCTTGCCCACCGCCCCCGGAATGCCGTGGCTGCATTCGGCGCGAAAACCAGGGCAGGAAAAATCCTCGGCCTTGACCGTGCCCATGGATACGATGCCCCCGGTCGGTATGCCCTTGCCGACGCTGTACAAAAGACTGTCCAGCCGCGCCAGAAACAATTTCACCAGCAGCCACAGGGGCAGCCAGGGCACCAGCGCCAGCGGCTGCCGGCGGCAATCGGCCAGCCCGCGTATACGCTGGTTCAGCTCCTGCATGACGCTGCGCGCGGTCGCGTCTTTATCGACAGTGATCTGCACAAAACCGGTGAGATTGCCCATGCCCATTTCCGGCGTGCGCAGGCCGCGATAATCCACCGGAATGGTAAAACCCACCTCGCCCTCACCCTGCCGGCGCGCCCAGCTTGCCAGAAATACCGCCGCCTTGGCCAATAGCTGCGACACGTTGCGGTCGATCACGATACGCCGCCATACATACTCCACCCGCCCTGCATTTGATTCCGCTACAGGCAGTACCACCGGCA
>Ga0302194_10001394_pt1 | contig 15408 bp, 10 predicted proteins | sample II_Bog_N1_1_FD_200227 | JGI IMG/M metagenome (GOLD analysis project Ga0302194, IMG submission 200227) | Peat permafrost microbial communities from Stordalen Mire near Abisko, Sweden - II_Bog_N1_1 | ecosystem: Environmental > Terrestrial > Soil > Wetlands > Peat | place: Sweden: Abisko...
ATTCTTTGGGGAAATCGCCTTCACCGGTTGCGGTCAATTCCGTTTCCACGGCCTCCACGGAAAACGCGCCGGCCTCGACCCGAAAGCGGTCACCAGCCAATGGCACAACCTTCCCGGTAATCAAATACTGTGCGTTCAGCAATTTTGCAATGGTCAGACAATTTTCCGCCGTCCGGCCGTTGCTCGCCAACCGCTGTTCCGCCAGCACGGCATGGATTCCATCGCGGTCAAGCAGAAGCAAGCCCTGTTGCTGAAGTTCGATTTGCAGCAAATCACTCACCCCGCCTTCCGCCCACGCCCACCGGTTGCTCTCCGCCGCCGGAATCGAAAAATCCAAAACCGCCACAGTCGGCGGAGTCTCCGCCGCCCATCCCGCCATGACGATTCCGAGCAGAAACAATGCGGCGATCCAGCCTTTGGACTTCATTTGAAGCGCTTCTTATTCGCGATGAAGTCTGGCTATTTCACCAGCTTCGGAAGCAGCCGTTCCGCCAATGTGTCCATGGCGTTTTCCAGCGCCGACTTGGCCGCCGTCTGTTCCGCGATATCCACCCCCACGCTCGTCTGCCGGTCCACGGCCAGGATGTTGCCCGTGGCCACGTCGCGCACCTTGACCTCGATGCGCGATTTGCAGGAAATCAAATTCCCTTTCTGCATTCCGTAGGCGCTGAATGCTTGGCCGGCAATCTCCAGCGTCGGCTTCAGTTTGGTGTCGGCATCCGCAATCTTGAAGCCAGATTGCTGCAAAATCAGCGTCAGCTCTGTTTCCGCCGCCGGGTCAATGATGTGCGGGCCGTAATGCTGCTCGGCAATTTTCACAGAAATCACCGGTAATTTTTTATCGCCCAGTTCCTCTTTGATTTTGGCGATCCGTTCCTCGCGGGACGGCACTTTCGCTACCAAGGTCGTGCCTTTTTCCACGACCACGGCCGAGATTTTTTGCGCCAGCTTGGCGGAAAGGTCCACGATGGAATCCGCTGCCCCGCCCTGCACCATCTCACCATAGACCCGGCTGGTCTCGGTGCCAATGACCTTGGCCACAATGAGCGTCTGGTTCTCTATCTTAAACACCCGCCCGTTGACGAGCACCTTGGCGCCGGTGAGCTGGCCAACCTTGGCGGCAGTGTCCGGGCTGACCGTCCCGGACAACCCTAATTCCTGTTCACCCAGCGCCTTGTCCAGTTCCGCGCGCTCCACGGTGATCACGTTGGGATCAGCCGACAGATTGGCATTCAGCAGCGTGGCGACTTTGGGGCCGAGATCGCGCACGGCTTCGTCCTTGGAATCAAAGTCGAAGACGGCCACCGTCAGCACGTCGTTGTTGTTGGTGATGCCAGCTGGCGGCGCGTTATTGGTTGCAACGGCCGGCATATCATTGGTGGTGGCGCGGCTGAAGAAGGTGCCTTGCACCAGCAAGGCGGCTAGCAGAATGATGAGTTTTGGTTTCATATTGGTGATCTCTGGTTTGATTTTCTCCGCGGTGATATTTAACGTGGGTAGTAATTGTAATTTTTTGAACTTCAGTTTTGGTTGCGCGACATTTGACAATTTGCCGGCCATTGCAGCCTTGGCCGTGGCATAGAGCGGCGGCCGTCCACCGGCTGGGTGGTCCGCAGAATCATCATTGGTTTTCATGTGCAAATTTCCTTAGGGTTGGTTGTTCGTTTCTGGCAAGGCAGCCGCTTCCGGATGCAACGCCTGCCGGCAGAGTTGCAACAGCCGTTGTTGCGCTTGCGGATTCTCCGCCAAACCGGCTACCACACCGGACTGAACGACAACGATGGCATTCGTGCCGACTGCCACGGAATAGTAGGACGGACGTAATGGCTCGCGCGGGCTGGGCGGCGGTTGCAGCCACACGACGGCCACGCCGTTTTTGGCCATCGCTTTCGAGCGTTTGGCCGCGTCTTCCGGCAATTGCGCCCGGGATCGAAACGGGCCGAGGACGGCCAGCCGGCCGGAAAAATCTTCCAGTGACCCCTGGCCCAGATCCACAAAGGCCACGCCATTTTGCTGAAGCAACGGCTTGAGTTCATTATTGGGATCTAGCACGCCCAGCGTGTCTTCGCCAAGCAACCGTTTCAATTCCGCCAGCAGGTTGGTGGGATAAGCCAGCACCTCGGTTTTGCCGATGACATTGGTGTTATCCAACCACCGGACGAGAAATCTGGTCTCCGCTTTCACGGTGGGGAAATCCAGTTGCGCTGATTCCAGAACTGTCTGTCCCGGCAGCACCCGGAGTTGCTTCCACGGTATCTCTCCCCGTTGAACCACCGTCGCCGAACTGGCTTGCAAAAGTTGGACGCGGATTTTACCCGCAAAATCCTGACCGCCCGGATTGCGGAGCGTCACCGAAATGCTTCGCGCGTCGCCGGCGAACACACCCTGCGCCTCCCCGTTGGTAATCAGTTCCAACTGTCCGTAAGCCCCGGTCGGTGCCGCGCCAGCGAGCGCGAAAAAAATTAATTCAAGCGTCAATGACATCCGCCATGTCCGGCCGGGCTGTCGTGAAATGTCTGCCGTTGTTTTTTCTGCCAAAATCATTCGCTTGTGCCTTTCAATTGAATATGACGAACAGGGGTGGTGTAACCTTTGATATAAAAGCATAAAATTGACACCATTCAGGGTTGTGTTTCTTTGGATTTGGCATCTTTATCTGCAAAAGTCATGAGCCAAAGTCCGCGCTGGTCGCCAATGAGCGCCTGATCTGAGCCGAACAGTTGGAAACATTCCGCTGGGATGAAACTTTTGTCGTCGGGGCGGAGCGGCGGAAAATCTTGTTTGCGATTCGTGTCCATTGAGATGCGGCTGAAGCTTATATCCCCATACCTCCCCGCGTTCCAAACCCAGCCGTCATGCACAAAGAAAATGCCAGATCGCAAATCGCCCGGAGAATGATCCAGCAGCGGGGCGTAATGCAGCGCTGGATTCACTTTCATGCCGCGTCCTTGCATCATCCACTCCATGCCTTCTTCTAGACCGATGGCGTAACATTTGCCGTAGAGCAAGGTGGACTTGTCTGTCATAAAATCAAACAGCGCTACCCCCCAAATTCCGGCAATTGCGATTTGCGTGTCGCTGACACGGCGAACCTGTCTCAAGTCACCGCCGGTTGCGTTGGGATGGCGCGGGAGGATGGCTTTGAATTCGCGGGACGCTGGACGGTATGACCAAATTCCAGCGCGCGCTTTTGCACAAATCATCGGAAAAACATCAGCTTTGGTTTGTTGCGCCAGTCCCAAGTCACTCCACCAGTCTTCGCGGCCCCCGCCTTGATCCGCCAGAAAAACAATCCGGTGTTTCGGTTCATCCGCCATGATGATGGAAATTCCCAGCGGCGAACCGTTGTCGAATGGCGAGAGTTGTTCGCGGCGGCGTGCGGAGCAAACAATTTCGCACTTCCGTTGCTTCAAATCATAGCTGGCCAGATAGCCGGACTCGCCCAGGCCGATGTAAAGTTTTCCATCCAGACAATCCAAGGCCGTCACGTCATCCGACGGCAAGCCGTCGTCTTGATCAACGTGCTGCACTTTTCCCCCCGACTTCGGGAAAATAAAAATGCCCTGGCTGGTGCCGAGATAATAATTATTTTTATCAGCGCACGCCACGCTGGGGCCGACATTCGTAATCGCGATTCTTCTCAACTGGCTGATGGCTCCGCTTTTCAGTGAAATCTTCAGCAATTGCAGGAATTGCCCGCCATCCGTTTCGTCCGTGCCAAAACCGGCGGCATAGACAAAATCGCCCTGAACCACCGGACGAAATATCTGCGTGAGCCCGCGTTTTGCACCGGCCAAATTAATCAATTGCCGGGCTTCACGCCACGCGGGCGGCAGCGGCGGCAACGGCAGTTCGGTGATGCCGCCGAATTTCTTTTGCGCGCTGGCGCGCTGCATTGCCAAATCCTGCAAGTATTGGTTGGTGTCCGATCCGCCAAAATATTGCGCTTCCGGTTCTTTGAGCAAAGCGGCGGCGCGATCACAAAAATCGACCGCCTCGTCAGCAGATTCCCGGTTCGTCTGGGACAGCAAATAGGAGGTTGCCCGGTTAAGAATATCCGGGTGCATGTCGTTTTGCTGAAGCATGAAGTCGCAGAATTTCACGGTTTCAGCGCCACCGAGATAATCAAAAGCACCGCCGGATTCAGTTGCCTCGTAAAACAGACGTCGTGAATTGAAATTAGTGCTTTGCGTTGGATCAGCGAGACAGTCTTGTAAATATTGGCGATAAGCTTGGGCGACCGGCGGCAGTATTTCCTTTTTTCGGGACTCCTTTTCCTGCGTCACACTCAATTGATCCAGTTTCCCAAATGCGCGCACAAGCGGGCATGGATGAGCCGCCATCAAACGCCACGCTTCCTCTCGGTCGGCCATGGTCACACCAATCGGGCCTGACGACCCATTATTATTTCTATGCGACAACACCATTGCATACAAGATGAACTTGGCCTCATTTATCCGGCGTGGATGATTCTCCAGGGGAGCTTGCTCCAGCAAGTTTAAATAGCCTTTCAAAGTAGCCAGCCAATCTCTCGAAAAATTCTCCGGGTAGATTGCCGAAATGTTCTCGGTGCTCCACATCCCCGAAAGCATATAGTAACCATAGTCGTGAAATAACTCCCGGTTGTCCAAAACCCTGTCGTCTGGATGGTTCAATATCGCCTGAAACAGGGTCGGCAAGGCAATGTCCCGGCGGAACGACCGGTATTTTTCATAAATTGAAGCCACGAGCTGGTGAGCTTCTTCCATCTCCGCCGGCGACAAATAATTTGCGTTTTTAAAAGTATTTCCGTTGAGGCTTCCCATATACATTTGACATTCAGGTTCGAAAAACCAGCGGGTGAACTCGTAAGCTCCGCGCCGACTGTCGGGGGTGATTGTGCCGCGGGATTCACGGGCGGACTCCAGAAACAAATCCATGCCCCGGTCGGCGATTTGCAATGATTGGAGCAAATTGGTTTGTCCTCCCGCATAACCCACCAATGTGCCGGCCAGATTTTTTCGCAAACCATTGTTTTGAGGATTGAGTGCCAAGGCCGCTTCCAAATCCTGAATCCCATGTTGCCAATCCCCATGCGATAGAAAGAATTCCGCCGTCTGCCAGAACCGATCCGACTCCCTGACGCGATCATCGGTCGTGGAACCGGGCTTTAGCTTCATCGCCTCGCTGATCTTCTGATACAACGCCGCCGCTAATTCATCAGCGTTTCGGCTTTGATTCGTCACCGAAAAATCATTCAGCAAATTGCCGTTGTTGTCGGTCAATCGCGCGCTGGCACTCAGGCCTTTCCCATCCGGGCTGCGACTGCATTCCAGTTCCAGCAGGACGACCGACGCCAGCAATTGCTGCTGCCCGGTGTTGCCCGGCAATTCTCGTTCCTTGTTGATTTGATCGAGCCGCTCCCGCTCCAATACGACGCAGCCCGGCGATGCCGTGAACCGCCGCTCCAGCAGCAGTCCGACTGAATCGCACCAGCCATCGAGGCTGCGCGGCAGATCGGCGTTGCGCACGCTCATCAAACAAATCGTCGGCAGGCCAGCGGCGGTTTGCTTGTGTTGCGCCGCGAGCACGCTGTCGGCAATGGCTTCTGCGAGTTTTTCGTCACCGTCCGCCGACAGCGTCGCATCCCAAAGCCGCGCGCCGGTCCTCGCGTCAAACACCACCAAGCCCGCGACCGCCCGGCTGGCGTTGCCGGTGGCCGCATTGGTTTGCGTCACCGAGTCAAGCACGGCGAAAAGGTTAACGGTGAGCAATTTGCCAACGCTGACCACACTGTTTGGGTCCACCGCGCCTGAAAGCGAAAGATTCCGTTCTGATAGCACGCGCGCAATGGTCGTGCGATCCAGCAGTTCGATGCCTTTTTCCTGTCCCAGCTTGACCGTCGCCAGATCCAAAACCTTGGCGACTTGGCCGTCGCCACTGTCGCTGACCAGGGCGACGCGGGTGGCCGCATTTGTCTGCGCGGGCAACCGCAGTGCGGAAAGCAAAATTGCGAAGGCAATCAATATTCTACTCATGGGTTCACGGCATGATTGCTAGTCGCACCGGCGCAATATTGGTCTGCGACTGCACCTGTGTTGCCAGAATGATCCCGGCCAGCATCAAGCATTTGTTTTTCATAACTACATGTGTTTAATCAACGTTTTTGCCTTCGATTATCATTTTCGGCCCGCATAAACAGACCCGCTGCTTGACCACATAAATATGTTGCCATCAAAATGACGCCTCCATGGGCATTAACTAGCTTGGTTACTTTTCAACCGACTGTACTACCGTTCTATTTCTATAAGTAAGACGGCTCGCCAAAATAAATCCTTGGACGATAGATTTATTTTGGGGCTGACTCTTTTTTGGCGCGGATTTCCGCCATGTAATATTTGATAAAGTATGGATCTTCTCTTGCCGCGTCTTGTTCTTCGGGATCAATGATTCCGTTGTGATTCAGATCGAATTTTTTCAGAAAAGCCTCACGGACCAGTTGATCCTTGTCCTGCGCTTCTTTAATAATTAGGTCATCCTTCGCTTTTTCTTGCAGCCGGGCATTGAATTGCATTTGTTTAAGCGCATTCGCTTCGGACGCAATTGAGTCCAAGGAAGCAACCCAGATGCCGGGCTTAAAATTGGCTGGAGCGGCATACCGGCCACACAACAGAAGATTGGTGGTAAATTGCATCCAGGCTCGATTGGCAACGGCTCCAGGAATCGCGAAGCCGGGCCTAAACTCAATGCCAGCCATGGGTGGACAACTATCGCTCGCTTCGAATTTCAAATGTAATTCGTGTGCCGCCGGCAAATCTCGCGAAAAACAAAAAAGTGCGGTGTCGTACCCGTCTTTCGGCATAAGTGTTTCTCCGGTGACAACATGATTTACTTCCAAAGTGCCATCAGGGCGGGTTCCACGCTCTTCCGCTACAATGTCCTGTTTCTCGGAATGATCGGCCATGAGGAACAGATCGGATTGCCACATGGCGGCGGAAAAATTCGGCAGGGATAATTCTGCGGGCAATTTCCATAGCGGCTTGGGAACCGTGTTGGCGTCGGTCCGGCGCGGCTCAAATCCGCGTCGCCCTGGCTCTTGAGCTGTTTGTGAAAGACATAGTTCCACCAAATTGCTTTGCATCTCGAAACAAGAAATTTGCGCGGGCCTTGCATTAAAACCGTCGGTTGAAAACAAAATCCCATCATCAAATACCACTGGCATAAATGACGTTGTCGCTGAACCAATTTCATGCCAGTCATTCCCTTCCCATCGGAAAATCTTGTTGTGGACGGCAACGCACAAGTTCTTCTGCGTATCCACAAACAACGTCAGATTTACTAAAGCTCCTTGCGAATCCAAACTTGAAACGGGAGGTTGGCGCTCGATGCTGGCCAGCACCTTGGTGGCATGACCGTTTTCGGTGATTTCTTGAATACTGTTGTAGTCGGCTCTGTATAGTAGGCCATCCAAATTGTAAAACCGACCTCCTTCTATGGCGAATCCTGCCGGTTGCCATGCCTGTTTTTGGGAATCATATTTTTGGATTTTTCCCGCATGACTTGAATACAAATTTCCACGCCATAGAATGCTTTGCTGCGATGTGAAATTTACTGGTTCTGTAAAACGATCGGGCAACACTGCTACGGTCCAGCGCCGAGTATTTGGATAAAATACTGCCATGCCAACAAATATCTTATCCGCCGAAGACTGCCAGTTCCCATTTTTGTCGAATGAATAATCAAAAGCATTGTATTGAAAATCGAGCAGCAATTTGCCCTCAATCAATCGTTGGCCGGTAAATTTAAAATCATGAGGCTCGCTCCCCGGCATTACCTGCTGCGGCAATGGATAAAAATCTTTTACAGTGATGATGTTCGTCGAGACCAGAGGATCGGGCGCAGGAATGTCAGGCTCTGTCGCCGGATCTGGCCGGCGGTTTGGCGAAAAACCTGGCTGACCAAAAGGTGGTTGGTTGCCCGATAGCTGTAGCCAAGGCGGGCGTCCGGTTGGCGTGGAAGGATTAATCGGATTCGGTGTTTTTCCATTGGTTCTAGCAATTTGCTCAGGCGGTGGCGGCAGCATGCCGACATCGGGATGTATGATATGCTCAACATTCCCCTCAACTTGATCGCCACGGATCCGCCGCCACCACAGGGCAGTAATGTTGGTTTTGTAATTGGCGAGTAGCGGCTGGATTTCAAGGGCTTGGGAGCGGGAATAATTCTGAAAACCGAATACAAATAAGCCAACAAAATCAAACGCTTTTGATGGATTTATTTCCTTAAGAAATTGTTTTTGCTTTTCAAAAGCCAGCTGGGTTTCCGCTGCTGCCTTCTGGTTCTTAATTTCTAATACCTGCTGGGCCGCAGCCATAGCGAGCTTGTCTTGATAACCTTGGTTGGCCGCGGCAATTTTAGGACGGAATTCAGACTTGATTGTTTCCCGTAAACTTTCCCCAACTGGTGTGATAATATGGCTGTTGTGTCCGGCTGGACTCCCTTCTGATTCCAAAGAAAAAACCAGATCATCGACCTGCCAGTCTAGGCATGGATGCATTGCGGCGTTGGTAACAAATAGGTCCAGGTTGGAATAAATGATTTTAGTGAGATTGTAAAATGCATTGGTTGCGGCCGAATCCGTCTCGGCGTCCGCCATTTCGAGCGATCTCCCTTCGAGCTGAAAACACACGTTTGAGCATGAGTCGAGTTCTGCCACAAAGAACTTCCAAACGTTTGATACCCGTGCACGGTTTTCTTGATTCCAAGCTGTTAACGGTGGGTTTATTAAATCGCGGAGCCAAAATCTCTCATGGATTGGAATAAAGTTAGGGCTCTCCATGAGCTTTTTGTAATTCGCGATGCAATCTTCCGGGGTTTCCTGCCAAAAACTGCCCCAGTCAAGTTCGCAAGAAAAAATGTCGCGATACTCTTGATAGTAAAAATCGGTATGCGCTTGATATGCTGATATCATCTGAATATTCGAATAATACGAATCATGTATTGAAGGTGACTGTTCGATTTTAGCAGCAACTACCCTCGCAAGCGCACGGGATTCCGCAAGTTCGTTGGCAACTGCCGTTTGCGATTCTGGAACAAAGTAAAATTGTTGAAGAACTTTTGATGCGGCTACGAGCACGTTTATACCAAGGGCATAAATATCAGAATTGGTTTTTATTTCATCAACTTCTCCGAAATGTTGGACGCAATCGTAATATAACGTGAGTAAGTGATTCGCCCGTGTAATTGATTCCGGGTCGGGTTGAACAAATGTGGCAGCATGATAAACAACGGAAGGATGCTTTTTAAAAACCGCTGCAACCGGTTTTGAAGCGAGGATATCCTGCCGGTCGTAAAACAACAAATTGCCAGCACCACACATGCTGCCCATATTGTAGATTCCCTGATTAGGAAACACTTCTGGCAAATAGGATTTGATTCTCAGTTTCGCACATGCATCGTCCTGCTTTCCCAACGCCCAAGCGGATTCAACTGCGGCCTGCGCCTGCGGCAACATCCCCCAGCCCAAACACCACTGCGCCTCTTTAAAGAACTTATCTGCCTCGTCCACCGTATTCCAAGCCGCTGGACTGGCCTCCAGCTTCAAGGCCTCAAGAACTTTTCCCGCCAACTGATTCACCACCTCGACGCCATTTGTCCGGCTACCGCTGACCTCGATTAAAACCGGGCTGCCGCCCGGCGGAATCAGCCGCGCGCTAATCGTCACCACATCGGGATTGAAACCGTTGCGGTCAATCACCCCGTCCAGCAGATACTTGCCATTCCAAAACGGCTCCACTGCCGCGCCGGACAATTCGTTTTCTTCGGACAACGCTTGCATCCTTTTTCGTTCCAGCACGAACAGTCTATTTTCCCGCACCAACCGTTCCACGGTGAGGAAAAAAATCTGCCGCTCCAGTTCGGCCGCCTCCGCTGTCCGCACGCCGGAATGAAAATTCACCACGGATATTGGGATGGCATCTTGCGGTAATACCCCCAGTTTTGGCAGCAATGGTTCCAAATGGCCTACGATGTTCGCCGACCACACGGAAGCGTCCCGCGCGGGCTGTCCAAAGCGTTCGTCCGTTAAAATGACACCTGGCTTCACCGCGACCATTTGCGCGTTCAAAATAATATTCGTGCCCTCGGTGACAGATTGCAGCGCAAGCAAGCCATCCGCGCCCAACAAGTGCCCCAGCTTCAAGTTGTCCAGATTGTTCAACGACAAGTGTTGCTCACGAATGACCCTTTCGATTTCCGTCCGCTCCAGCAATTGCACTCTATCGTTCTTTGAAAATTCCGCAGCAAGCAAATCCGCCGCCACCACCGTATCGGATGATTCACTGACAATTGCCAGTCTCACCGGCGCAATATTGGTCTGCGACTGCACCTGTGTTGCCAGAATGATCACGGCCAGCATCAAACATGTTTTTTTCATAATTACATTGTTTTTAATCCAAGATTTTTGGCCTCGATATTTAGTTTTCGAGCCGCATAAACCGGTTCGCTGCTGGACCAGACAAATTGGTTCCCTTCCAGAATAATTCCGCCGTCCGGCTGCGAGAGCACCGTCAGTTTCTGTCCGGCAATCTGGATCTCCTGCCCGCTGAAAGTCACCAGCGATGAGCATTGTTTTCCGTCGCAAATGCGGACGTAAATCGGTGATGAAGCCGGCACATCAGTGTTGTCAGAAAGAACCAGATTCAAACCGCGCTCGTCCTGCACAATGGCGCGGACCCGGTTGGGGAACATCGCCATCGTTTCGCGGATGAGTTTCAGGTCGGCCAGACTGTCGCTAGCCGTGAGGTTTTTTGTTTCCATCCGTCCGCTCCAGTGGCCAATGGCAAAGGCAATAACCACACCGGCGGCCAGTCCGAAAGCCCAGGTCAGTCGCGGCAGGAAGCTTCGCGCGTGGGGGGACTGCACTTCATTGTGTTTGAGCCGCGCTACGATTCGGCGCGGAAACAGCTCGCGCGATTCTTCGGGAACTTCCGGTAGCCGGGCCTTTTTTAAGATGGAATCCAGTTCAGACTGCTTCATGGGGTAGGTCTTTCAGGAGTTTTTTTAGTTTTCGGCGGGCGTAAAAAACGCGCCACGAAACGGTGGCTTCAGTGCAGCCGAGCGTTTTAGCAGCTTCGGCGTGGCTCTGATTTTCATAGACCGTCAGCACGATGGCGGCACGTTGCTTGGCCGGCAGCCGCTCAAGTGCCGCCTGCACGCGGCGTGACAGGTCGTCAGGAAATCCGCTGCCTGGATTATTTTCGGAGATGACCTCCGCCGCCCATTTTGAATGGATGCCATCGCGGCGACTTTCGCGCCGGCGCCAGTCGAGGCTCAAATTGATGGCAATCTTGCACAGCCAAGTCGAGAATTTTGAGCCGCCTTTGAACGCAGCCAACTGCCGGTAGGCGCGCAGAAAGACATCCTGGGCCAGTTCCTCGGCGTCCTCGGGCGAGCCGGTCATGCGGAATGTCACTGCGCGAATCATGGCTTGATGTTGAATCACCAAGGCCGCATAGGCTTCCGGGTCGCCGGAAAGGCTTTGCTCGATCAACTGGGATTCATTGTCCGACCCGGCCATGCGTGCCATTTTAATGAATCAGACGAAGGGGGGCAGCAATTCCTTTGAACTATTTGAATATAAATTGTCAGATAATGACATTCGCCTACTCACACTCCGATTTGCCATCTCAATGTTTCTCGCGACCCTGGTCCAGTGCCGGTCAAATCTCGCCCGTTTTCAGTTGCTACTATGTGAAGTGCATAATCCCGTTCGCATTGCCGAATCACATTTTCAAAGAAATTGAGTGCCGCGTCGGTTTTCATAAAACGAAAATGTGGCAACGCCGTGGCAACAGTCAAGTCGATCAGGGCGCAAACATGGATTTACCAGAGCCTTGAAACCATTGATTTTTTTGAGGAAGACCGCTTTTGCGTAGTGTTTATAAAATGGCGACCCTACCGGGAATCGAACCCGGGCTACCATTCCGCAAGGCGGACACCCACAAAACCCTTTATTATCAACATATATGAACACGCTTGACATGGGCAGACTTTAGCACTATTTTAGCACTGTTATGGCAAGCATTCATCAAAGACCCCGTTCACCTTACTGGCACGCCTCGTTTCTCGCCCCGGATGGCCGCTGGACATTGCGCTCCACAAAATGCGAAGACCGCACCAAGGCGTTGACCGTTGCCCTTGAATTTGAGCGGGCCGCGAAACTTGGACGGGCGGGCAACCTGGTGGAAGCACAGGCGCGGAAAGTCGTGGCGGACATCATGGCGCGGGCGGGCGGGGAAGAAACGCTACGCGCCCCGTCTGTGAATGATTTCTTGAATCAATGGCTAACGAACAAGGTTGCGCGAAAATCCAAAGGCACTTCCACGCGCTACGGCGTGGCTGTGACGGACTTTCTGGCTTCGCTGGGCAATCGCACCGCCAAGCCGCTTACCAGCCTGACAACGGGCGACGTGGAGCGTTTCCTGAATTATCGCACGGACAAGGGACTCGCGCCGCAAACCCTTGTCTTGGACATCAAGATCATTGGCGCGGCTTTGAACCATGCACGGCGGCAAGGCATCATCAACACGAATCCGGCGGAAGCGGTGGAACTGCCCAAAGGCAAAAGCATGGAGCGCGGCACGTTCACCCCGGCGGAAGTGAAGATGCTGGTGGACACGGCGAAAGGGGAATGGAAGACGCTGATTTTGCTCGCCTACTTTACCGGGGCGCGCATGGGCGATTGCTGCCGGATGGCATGGGCGGACGTGGACTTGGGCGCGGCTACGCTCACCTACACGCAATCCAAGACCGGCGAGAAAGTGACCATGCCGATTCACACGGATTTGCTGGCGCACTTGAACAAGCTGGCGGGGACAGACAAGCCGGAAATTTTCCTGATGCCGCACACGGCCAATCTCAAATCAGGCGGACGGAAGGGGCTTTCCGAAACTTTCAAACGCATCATGCGGGACGCGGGCTTGGACGCGGGCAAGGTAAAGAAGGCGGGTGTGCGCCAATTGTCCCGCCGCACGTTCCACGCCTTGCGGCACTCGTTTAACAGTGCGATGGCGAACGCGGGCGTTTCGCAGGAAGTGCGGATGAAACTGACGGGCCACAAAACGGAATCCGTGAACCGTGGCTACACGCACCACGAACTTGAACCGCTCCGCGCCGCCGTGAAAAAAATCCCGTCCCTTGGCTGATTTTCACTTGTTTGACATCGGCAAACCTCTGTGATACTATTCTGATACTGAAATGCCGCGCAAAGTGCGACAACTGATTGCCGACTTGGAAAAAGTCGGGTTTGTGAACCGGGGCGGCAAGGGCAGCCATCGGAACTTCACGCATCCGAAAGGATTGCGGGTGACAATCAGCGGCGGCGCGGGCGATGACGCCAAGCATTATCAGGAACGCGACGTGCGCCGCGCCTTGGACGCGGTGAAATAAAATTGAGCAACGAGCAACGAGAATTGAGTATGACACGCAAGCAAATCAAAGAACAGGCCGCCCGCTACGCGAAATTCGTGGAGTGGAGCGACGAGGATCAATGCTTCATTGGCCGCTGCCCGGAAATCATGGCGGGCGGCGTTCACGGCAGCGACGAGGCGCGGGTGTATGCGGAATTGTGTCAGGCCGTCGAGGAAATGCTGGAATTGATTCACGCGGATGGTCACACCCTGCCCGAACCGCTGGCCGCGAAAAAATTCAGCGGCAAGTTTGTGTTGCGCCTTGAACCGGCTATGCACCGCCGTCTTGCCGCCAAAGCACTTGCCGCCGGGGAAAGCCTCAACAGCTATTGCACCAAGACGTTGGTGAAGGCGTGACACGCGCCGCGCTGCCGTAAAAATCCTGTCTCATGGGGGTGAAGTCAAACGCCAGCAAATGAAAAAAATTCCCTCGAACGTCTGGCAGGAAAGCTTGACTGAAGACGATTGGAATTTTCTTCAGATCGAAAAAACCACATTCAAACTTGATGAATGGGAGCCGTGTCTTCGCTGGGAACTTTGCCGTGAAAAAGTCCAAGCTGCTGCCGGCGGAAAATTTCCTTCACAAAAAATCCGCGTGCCGGCACGGGGCCAAGACGCAAAAATAATGCGGGTGAAAATGGCGATGGGAAAACGAGCTGGAAGGCATATAAATCCAGATTGGACTTCTTATCTGTCGCGGCGGAAAACGCAACATTGGAAACGGCTTCCAAAATTCGAGCATCATCAAGCGTCCTGGATTGCTATGGATTGGCAAGGGTTCGTTCGCTATCACGGTGAAAAGTTAAACCTTGATAGCGGATATGCGCTTGATGTCCCAATATGGGATGGGGACGGTAAAACGGAAATCGTTCCAATGAAAATTCCTTGGGGATGGCGTGATGATGAAATTCAATTCGCATTTGCTCAATGGCTCAAAGAATACCGTCCTGCCGAACTGCCCGAACCACCATCGCAAAAACTTACTGGCGCGGGAAGCCAACTTCGGCAAGTGAAGAAAATTCTGAAAGCTTTGGCCGCATGGCGTCTGATACAGCATTACAATGGGGACAATTCCAACGCCTTTGCACATCCGAACGCGGAGAAATATCTTGGCAAAACCTTTGCACACCCAAGCGAATGGACAACAGCACGGCAGACGGTGCAAGCCGCACTAAAATAATTTCGCTTCTACCAAAGTGAGATAGAAGCAAAGCAGGTTAAAAAATTTGGCCGCATAATCATCTATAGCGTAGGTCAACGCAGCTAACAAAGTTGACTTCACAAAATTGATGTTATGCCTAAAAATAAAACTGGCAAATCTGCCCCGGCCACCAGCCCGGCCCCGCTGGTTTGTAACACTAGGCCCGTGCCAGCAAAGGCGCGGGAACTACTTAACGACCAACACAACGGACTTCCCATTTGGATACGCCCGCCACGCGGCGGAGGCTTGGAATTTTATAGCGGGCTTTCACGAGCCAAACTTTACGAGTTGGGTGGCAAGGGCCGAATTGTAACCCGTTCCATCCGCGAACCGGGTGCGATCAAAGGAACAAGATTGTTTCTGCTTTCCAGCGTCTTGGATTTTATCGCCAAGTGTGAACAGCAAGTGACGGTGAACTAATGAAATTTGCCGCAGCGCGGACGAAATAGCCGCGCCGGACTGCAATCCGAACGCGGCAAAACTACCATGAGAACATCATATCCTTGCCCTTCCCGGCGGTCAACTTTGGCGGACGCAAAAGCGCGGCTTAACATTCACCGCCTGTGGCGGCACTTCGGATTTGATGGCGAACCCAAGGCATCCTGCCATTCGCCATTCCGCGCCGATGCCAAACCCAGCTTCAGCGTGAACGCGGACGGGACTTTGTGGAACGACTTCGCCACGGGTGAAGCCGGGGACGCGGTGGATTTTTTCCAGCGGGCATCCGGCCTGTCACAAAAAGACGCCTGCCGGAAATAT
>Ga0302194_10001411_pt1 | contig 15331 bp, 19 predicted proteins | sample II_Bog_N1_1_FD_200227 | JGI IMG/M metagenome (GOLD analysis project Ga0302194, IMG submission 200227) | Peat permafrost microbial communities from Stordalen Mire near Abisko, Sweden - II_Bog_N1_1 | ecosystem: Environmental > Terrestrial > Soil > Wetlands > Peat | place: Sweden: Abisko...
ATCAATTGACCTTTTGAGGTAGGATGCGATTTGCGAAGGATCGCTCGGCAATTGACCGTTGTTGTCAGTGGCAAATGCCACCGCAGCATCATAAATAGCGTCATGGTTTCTGTTGAAACTTCCACCACCGCCGCCGCTCATGGACATTTCTTGATTCGAGTCATAGTCCTCATCAGCATACACGGCTTTTCTCACGACCGAATCGGATGGATTGCTGCTCAATTGTCCGGTTTGCATAAAAGCATAACGCTGGAGCATTTCATCAGTAACTGGCGTATCAAAATAAGGTTTCAGAGGCAAAAGGTCGGCAGGCAGCAAATTATTATTTGCCGCAAGATATTTCTTAAGCGCCGTTCTCGTCAGATTAAGAAAAGTATCCACGGCCTCGTCTCGCAACTTGCTTAACGCAAGGCGCACGCCGTCGTCGGTTTCCAAATCGGCATTCCAAGCGGCATTGAGCCAATCTTTTTCCGTAAGAAATTTTAATTCTGGAATTTTCTTGTCGGGCATTTCTTCGAGTTTCTGTTTGAGCAAGGCGACGCGGGTTGCGGGCAAATCTTTTAATTCCTGCTGTAACTGCCCGACCTCACCGCGCAGTTTTAGAAGCTCGCCGTCATTCGAATTTGATTTTAGTTGCCCGTTTTCCGCCATCAAATAAGTCTGCCGATTTGTGGCATCAGCCAATGATTGGTTTAATTGATCGGACAGCGCCGCCTGCTGTTGTTGGAGGGTTTGATTATGCGCGCGCAGTTGCGCGGCTTGGTGCGCTTCGAAAATTCCCGCTCCAGCAACTACGGCGAGGGTGGTGGCGATAAAAGTTTTTTGGAGTGTAGTCATGACAATCGTTTTGGTTGCGGCAATTATGGTTGAAGTGTGAACAACGGTTCCGGCAAAATCGCGGTGGCGGAAATCGTGGCGGCCAGTCCAACCGGCGCGGATTGAACGGCGTTGGCGGAAATCAAAACAGCCAGTCCGCCCGCGCCAATCGTCACGTTGCGTTTCGAGAAAAATTCGCGCAACTGTTCCACGGCGCGGCTCACGCGCTTTTGGGCGGCATCATCGCTGGTGCCGAGGGCTTCGCCGACTTCGCGCAGGCTTTTGTTTTCAAAGTAACGGAGCAGAATCGCGCTGCGGTCGGTCTCTTCGAGCGCGGCCATCGCGTCGTCGAGCAGCGGTTCGATTTGTGTCCAGTCGTTGGCGGTCGCATTCATGTTGGTCATCTCCATGGCGATTTGGTCGCGCAACTGGCGGCGCGATTCCTTGCGGATGACATCAATCGCGGTTCGCCGCGCAACGGAATAAAGCCACGCGGTTAAGATTGTTTTTGAATTTAATTTCTTTGCGGCACGCGCGAGGTCGGCGAAGACGGACTGCGCAACTTCCTCGGCCAGCTGCGGCGAGCGGACTTGCCGGAACGCGGCGGAATAGACGAGGTTCACATGACGCCGGACAATTTCGGTGAAGGCGTCCTGCGAATTTTCCCGGGCGAATTGCCGCAGCAGATCCAAATCGCTTGTCATTCTTTTGAAAGCATATCGCCGCCGAAGTCCGAAATCCGACAAATATTTCTGCCGCTTCCGCTATTTCACAAACGGCAGTTCCACAATCTTTGCCAGACTCTCGCCCACCGCTGTCCGCAGCGTCAGCTCGTTTCCGATTTGGTTCGCCTCGCGGCGGACGTAGCCGAGGGCAACGTTTGCGTTGAGCGACGGCGATTTTACCACGCTGGTGACGTGGCCGACTTCCTTTCCGTTGAAAAATAATTTGTCGCCACGAGCTGGCAAAACTTTCAAATCATCTGCAAGCCGCAAACCGCGCAGTTCCCGGTTGACGTGGCCAACGCTGTGGATGCGATTGATGACTTCCTGTCCGATGTAGCAGCCTTTGGTGTAGGTGATGGCGCGGCTTTCGATTCCGCATTCGAGCGGGATGTTAGTCTCGTCCATGTCCGCGCCGAATCGTGGAATGCCCGCCTCGATACGCGTGGCCTCAAACGCCGTCCAGCCGATGGCGCGTCCGCCAATTTGTTTTGCGGCGGCAATCAATTTGTCCGTCACCGCGCCGAGCGAATTATCCGGGACGAACAGGTCAAATCCGCTGGTGCCGTGACGCGGGTTGTTCGCGAGGTAAATTTCGCCGAGCGTGGCGTCGGAAAATTTCAAAGAAGCCAGCAGCTTGGCTGGGATTTCTGGAAATAGGTTCAGACTTCGAACGACTTCTTCCGTCTTCGGCCCCTGCACGCTCAACAAACCATAATGCGGCGCGACGTCCACAATCTGCACGTCGTCGGCGACGATGAATCTTTCCAATCTCGCGGAAATTTTTCCCGTCAGGCCGGGCTCGAAATCCAGAAGCAGTTCATCCGCGAGCGCGAAAATATTCAAATCGCTTTCCATTTTCCCCTTGGCTGTGGTGACGGCGGCGTAGCAGCCTTCGCCGGCGCGGAGTTTTTTCACATCGTTCGTCACCTGCCCGTGCAGAAAACGCGCGCGGTCCGCGCCGGTCAGGCAGATGCGCGAACGAAAGCTCAAATCAATCACACCCGCGCCGGCCCGCAACGCGGCGTGTTCAGCCGGCCAGTCGCCGTAATCAGCGACGATTTCCGCGCCATTTAATTCCCCGAACCGCGCGCCGAGACCGTGATGCAATTCGTGCAGAGACAGACTCATGTTGGCATCAGAATGTCATCGTTTGAATGAAGTGCAAGGCCATCTGCGGCATTGAAATATTTATTGTTGCCGGCTTCGCCGTGTTGACAGAATAGATTTTTGCCCATCTCAAAGGTCTTGAGGAAAATTAATTAATTTGTTTTCCTATGGACCGTGAACAAGGTTTCAGAACTCCTCAGAAACATCGATGCCCTGCCCGCCTCGCCGGCACTGCTGCCAAAACTCGCGAATGCACTTCGCGACATCAACAACATCAATGTCCATGAAGTCGTGGACATCATCATGTTCGATTCATCGCTAACCGCAAAACTGTTGCAGATCGCCAACAGCGCCTACTTCGGCAAAGCCGAGCCGGTCACCGACGTGGGCGATGCCATCAGCCAGCTGGGCTATGACGCCGTCTATTTGCTCGCCGCTTCCATCACCGGTGAAAGCTGCCTGAGGGCGGCGCCGGGGACCGGACTGGACGCCGTGATGCTTTGGAAGCACAGCGTCATGACCGCATTTGGCGCGCAACACATCGCGACGGCGGCTGGACTGGAAGGAAACATGCTCTTCACCGCCGGATTGCTGCATGACGTGGGCAAGGTGGTGTTCGCCGGGACATACGGAAAGGATTACACCCGCTTGTTTGACCCAGCGGAACGCGATTCGCGGACTTTGAACGAACGAAATCGCTCTCTATGGCTGCGACCACGCGGAGCTTGGCGCGGCCTTGCTTGAACGGTGGAAACTTCCTGCGGCCATCGTCGCAGCCGTCCGTTTTCACCACGAGCCGTCCGCCGCCGGCGAAAACGCGCCTCTTGCCGCGTGTGTCTTTCTCGGCAACATCTTGTCCCGCTCCTTTGAACAGCCCTCTTTCGCCATGGATCCTGCCAGCCCTGGCCTTCAACCTGCACTGCAACTGGTCAATCTCACCATGACCGATCTTGATGCCCAATGGAACCGCATCCGCCAAAAATGGGAATTCGTGCAAAAATTGTGCGAGATGCGAAAATGAAAACTTGGCCATGCGGTCTCGAACGGAAAATAAAGCTTTGATACCCGCTCCCGGAAAGTAAATTCCCACCGTGACCGTCCTCGAAGCGATTCAGAAAAGCGCGGATTTTCTCGGCAAGAAAAATGTCGAGTCGCCGCGCCTGCAAACGGAACTGCTCCTCGCGCATCTGCTCAAAATGCCGCGCATGAAATTATATCTGAACTTCGACCGCGTGCTGACAGCTTCGGAAACGGACGCGTTGCGCGAACTCGTCAAGCGGCGCGGCCAGCGCGAACCGCTCCAGCACATCACCGGTTCGACTTCGTTTTGCGGGTATGAAATCGCAGTGAACCGTCACACGCTCGTGCCGCGCCCGGAAACGGAATTGCTCGCGGAAGAAGGCTGGCAATTTCTTATCACTCGTCACTCGTCACTCGCCACTGCTCTTGATTTCGGCACCGGCACCGGCTGCATCGCTATCGCACTCGCGGCGAAATGTCCCACTGCAAAAATTACCGCGCTGGATATTTCGCCGGATGCGCTGGCACTTGCAAAACAAAATGCGGGGCAAAACAAAGTCCAAGAGCGAATTGAATTTGTTCAAGGCGACGGATTTGGCGCATTACCTGCCGGAACACAGTTCGATTTGATCATCAGCAATCCGCCTTACATTCCTTCGGCGGAAATAGCCACACTCCAACCGGAAGTCCGCGATTTTGATCCGCGTGGCGCACTGGACGGAGGCGCGGACGGTCTGGATTTCTACCGAATGCTCGCGGCCCAGGCGAAAGCGTTCCTGAAACCGGATGGTAAAATCATGCTCGAATTCGGCGACGGACAGGCCGACGCGTTAAAAACGATTTTTGAAAATGAAAAGTGGATTGTCGAAGCGGTGAAGGACGATTACAGTCAGCGCGCCCGGATTCTGATCGCCAAATCGTCGTCGTTCTCGTCGTCATCCTCATAAATCAAATTGAGAATGAGGACGAGGATGACGATGAGAATGAAAGAGAAATAAATCATGGAAAGTTTTCTAATCAAAGGCGGCGTGCCGTTGCACGGCGAAGTCACCATCAGCGGCAGCAAAAACGCCGCGCTGCCCATCATGGCGGCGACGTTGCTGACCGACGAGCCGTGCATCATCCGTGGCGTGCCGGACTTGAGCGACACGCGGTTCATGGCGCAGATTCTTCAATCGCTCGGCGCGCAGGTGAAGCTTGCAAACGGCACGCTGACGATTCGTGCGAAGAAAATTCGGGGCTACGCCGATTACGAACTCGTCCGCAAAATGCGCGGCTCCATCTGCATCGCCGGGCCGCTGCTGGCGCGATTGCACAAGGCGCGGATTTCTTTGCCCGGCGGCTGCATCATCGGCGCGCGACCGATCAATTTGCACCTGAAAGGCTTTGAATCGCTCGGCGCAAAAATAAAAATCGAGGGCGGCTATGTGGACGCGACGGCGAAGAAACTCACCGGTTCCACGATGTTCCTCGGCGGGCGCGCAGGCTCGACAGTTCTCGGCACGGCGAACGTGATGATGGCGGCGACATTGGCCGATGGCGTGACCGTCATCGAAAGCGCGGCGTGCGAGCCGGAAGTGGTGGACCTTGCTAATTTCCTCAACGCGATGGGCGCGCAGATTTCCGGCGCGGGCGGCCCCACCATCACCATTTCAGGCGTCAGCAAATTGCACGGCGCGGAGCACACGGTGATTCCCGATCGGATTGAGACGGCCACCTTCATGATTGCCGCCGCCGCGACGAATGGCGAAATCACAATCAAGAATTGCCGCGCCGACCATTTGCGCGCGGTGATTGACAAGCTGAACGAGGCGGGCGTTTCAATCCAGAGTCGCGGCGGCAACCTGGTTGTCCGGCGCGGAAAGAAATTGAAATCCGTTGATATCACCACGCTGCCGTATTCCGGTTTTCCGACGGACGTGCAGGCGCAGATGATGTCGCTGCTGGCGCTGGCGCCGGGCATCAGCATCATCACCGAGCGGATTTTTGAATCGCGCTTCATGCACGTGAGCGAGCTGGCGCGGCTGGGCGCGGAGATCGAGATCGAGGGGCCGAGCGCGATCGTGAAGGCCGGCCGGCCGTTGAGCGGCGCGCCGGTGATGGCGAGCGATCTGCGCGCGAGCGCGGCGCTGGTGATAGCCGGGCTGGCGGCCAGGGGCGCGACGCAGGTGAACCGCATTTATCATCTGGACCGCGGCTACGAGAAGATGGACGCGAAGTTGCGGAAGCTCGGCGCGCGGATCCGGCGCGTGGAGGAGAAATGAATTTTACGGAACGCAGAGACGATTCGTGGCGAGCGATTGGTGCTGAATAACTGAATTTAACTCGTTTGTCCTAATCCGTTCGGCGTGACCGTCCGCAAATACCAAAACGCCGCAATTCAAATGCAAATCATGCGTCCAACTCGAATCAAGATTGGTTGTGAGTTCAAACAATCCGGGTTTAACGGGCTGACCATTCGCTTGCAAATTTCTGTCACCAGCCAAAATTGTATGCGATGGATTATTTGTGGTCGCATCCACGTTGATAAAGTAGCTCAAATTTTCTTCGCGGAGATTTTTACTATTTGCAGCCGCTTGCCTAGTTTTATCGGCAGGACAAACAAAAACATTTGGATAACGTGTAAATTCCGAAAGCGCGCGGAATTGGAGGCTGGCGTAGCCGGTTGAAACAAATTCTAGCGAGCCATTTTTAGCAATAGAAACCTCGGCTGGAAATTGTCCTTCATGGTCACTTGCCCACATGTCATAACCAATTCCAATTTGCTTGAGATTGTTCATGCACCTGACATTCGTAGTAGAGTCGCGTCCAGCTAAACTTGGAAGCAACATCGCAGCCAGAACAGCGATCATAAAAATCACCAACAACAATTCAATAAGCGTGAATCCGTTAGTGTTCGCCTTGGCAGAAAGCGTTTTCATGGCTGGTTCAACTGTAACTCCGCCCGCCTCGGCGGCAAGCCCGTTTTTCGTCCCGGCAGGGACAACCCGATAATAGCCCGGCGTTTTAACGCCGGGATGGTTGTTCATGGCCCCGAGTCCTGACGGGACGGCTGACCGGATGCCGCATGGTTTTGCGGTTGCCATTTTTTATTGCAGACAATCCGACCGTCCCTGCGGGACTTGGAACGTATTCGGATTTAACCCGGCGTTGAAACGCCGGGCTATTCTCAACGGTTCCGGTGGAACCAAAAACCCCGCAACCCCGCGAACAGGATTGCGGTCGCAATGAGGCTCAAATGGCAATTCCACGGTTTTCACCGGATTTGTCCGTCAGGCAATGGCATCAGGCGCGCAAAGCCGCTGAAACGGCCAAAACAGCCGGATTTACCGTAAATCGTTCCGGGGCAGCAGATTATCAGGTGTTTGTCGCGCTATAGGATTCGGGGCAGCTCCGTAGGAATCGGGGCAAGAGCAAAATCGGTCGGGGCAGCTCTCCAGAAATCGGGGCAGAACCAAAAACAATCGGGGCAGGCCCGTAGGATTCGGGGCAGCGCCCCAGAAAACGGGGCAGAACCAAAAATGTTCGGGGCAACCCTCCAGAAATCGGGGCAAAGCCAAAAACAGTCGGGGCAGCTCCGTAGGAATCGGGGCAAAGGCAAAAAATATCGGGGTAAAACCGAAACAAACGGGAGGAACGCTCTAAAATCCGGGGCGGTTGCCGGGGATTTGGAGCGGTCGTCCAAAGATTGGGGAGAATCACAGGGAATTCGGGGCGATTGTCCGGGATTCAAGGGAACGGCCCTTGAAACCGGGGCAGGAGAAAATTAGCCGGTTCCGGGCATGCCGTTTGCATTTTCAAAGGCGTAGGAGCGCGGACAGTGTCGCATCAAGCGGACGCTTGAAAACTTTTTGACACCATCGGAAGCAGCCTTTAACTTTCAGCCATGAAAGTTTTGCTCACGCCGCATCAGGAAAAATTCGTTGGCCAGAAAATGAAGGGTGGCGGCTACTTGTCACAAGACGAGGTCATCCGCGAGGCGTTGCGCGTGTATGAACTCGTAGAGCAGGAGGACAATGACCCGCAGCTGGAAGCGGCGTTGCGTCACTCGCTGCGCAGTCCGTTGAAAAAATACAAGCGCGGCCATTTCGCCGCCCTTGCCGCTTGAGCAAGGTTGAAATCTTCGTCCGTCACGACGCCGAACTGGACGCATTCGGTTATTTCAAATATATCCGCGAAAACAATCCTGAAGCCGCACTGCGTTTTCTCGAAGCGATTGATTGCACGGTTGAAAGTCTGGCGCTGCAACCTTTGAAAGGCAGGCTGCGAAAATTTCGCGGCAGGGAACTAAAGAACATCCGTTCTTGGCGCGTGGATGATTTTGAAAACTATCTGATTTTCTATCGCTTTGCAGAAATGCGATTGGAAATTCTTCGTATCAAGCACGGCGCAATGGATTTTCCACTGGCTTTGCGGCAGGTTTAACCTGCCAGCGACGCATCAATGCGGCGTAGGAACACGGACAGTGTCGCATCAAGCGGACGCTTGAAACTCCACCGCGAGGAACTGTCCGCGCTCCGAAGGTTATTTCCCGGAGGCAAACAGGCGCGGCGGGAAGCCGCCGGCACGGGCGCGAATATCAATTCGCCCGTGCCAGCGGCCGCCCGCACACGCCGGCTGCCCCGCCCTGCTCATTGGCGTTTTCATGCGGCGACGAGCTGGGTGTTGGCGTAAATGCGCGCCTGCCGTTCTGCGCGCAGGACGGCGGCGGCGGTCTTTTCCTCGAACAACGCCGGGAACACCAGCAGCGGGAAGACGGTGGCCCATGCGAGGGCCGCAGCGTCGTTGGCCGCGCGCCGGAGCGGGAGGTTCAATGCCGGGGCCGCCGCGAGCAGTTGTTCGGCAAGCAGCTTGTTCTTGAGCCGCTCGAATTCGGTCTCCTGAAGGGCGCGGAACGGGGCGGGCGGATTGGCCCGCACTTCGAAGCGCGTCTCAGGGGCGAACTCGGTCGGCACCTGTGTATCGTATCTGTTCATGTTTTTCCTTTCGTGTCTGGTTTGGGGTCAAAAGCAAAAACCCCGCGATTGACTAGCGATCGCGGGGTTTTAAAAATTGTTATTTCTGGTTTAGAAATTCATTCCCACGATGCCAAAGGGACGGGAGTCGCGCTGGCAAATGGCCATCCAGCCATTGACCGGCGCGTGCTTCATCAGTTTTGCGAACGTGGTTTTCATTTAATCACTCTCGAACGATGGGAAACAAACACCATTCCGGTGCGTTTGTCAAATGGATTTGTGCAAAGAAAAATCGTTGTCGGATTTGCGGTCGGTGCTAGATTGGACTGAGAAGCCATGAGCGAACAATTGCGGATGATCAAATGCGGATACTGCGAGAGCACGGCGTTTATTCCCGGGAACATGCCGCCGTTGAGCACTGTGCCGTGCACGAAGTGCGGCCAGCCGGTCATGATGCCGATGCAGCTGCGGCAGTTCGAATTGCGCGGGATCATCGGTTCCGGCGGCATGGGCAATGTGTATCGCGCGTGGGATACGATGCTGGAACGCATGGTGGCGGTGAAGTTGATGAAGGCGGAACTGCTGGAGGACGTGACGTCGCTGGAAAGTTTTTACCGCGAGGCGCGCGCCTGCGCCCGGCTCAACCACACGAACATCATCCACATCTACACGTTTGACGAATGGGAGGGCCAGCGTTATCTCGTCATGGAGCTGGCCGACCGCGGCAGCCTGGACGCGCGCATCGAGAAACTCCGGCTGATCCCCGAACTGGACGTGCTGGACATCGGCATCAAGATCGCCTCCGCGCTGGACATGGCGCTCAAACACGATTTGCTCCACCGCGACATCAAGCCAGGAAACATTTTGTTCAACGCCGACCACGAGCCAAAGCTCGTTGACTTCGGCCTCGCGCGCAAGGCCGACGCGGAACAGGAGGCCAGCGACATGATCTGGGGAACGCCGTATTACGTCGCGCCGGAAAAAATCAAGCGCGAGCCGGAGACGTTTTTGTCCGACATGTACAGCCTCGGCGCGACGGTTTATCACGCGATGACGGGACATGTGCCGTTCGACGCGCCGACGCCGGAGGAAGTGATCGTGGCACAGGTGACGACGCCGTTGACGCCACCGAACCTGGTCGTGCCGGAAATCACACAGCCGACAAGCGATGCGCTGGTGAAGGCGATGGCAAAAAGTCCGGCGGAAAGGTTTTTGAGCTACGATGAATTCATCATGGCGCTCGAGGCGGCGCGCAGCTTCCTGCTGCGGCAGCAATCCCAATCTCCGCAGCCGCCCAAGCCCAAGGGAATGACGAGCTGGTGGAAGCGGCAATAAAAAAGGCGGACGTTGCCGTCCGCCTTCCTGCACAAATTAATTTCCGACCGTCACTTCTGGTCGCCGGTGCTTTTCGACTGGTCGTCCGACGCGGCGGATTTTTTGCCGTCAATGATCGTCACGGCATTGTAAGCATCGCGGTCCTTTTTGTAGGTGATGCCGACCTTGTCGTCCACAGAGATGTCGCTCAAAATCGCGGGCTTGCCGCCTTTGGATATGCGCGTTTCAGACGTGAGGTCATAAGTGTGCTTGCCGACGGTCAATGTCATCGCGTTGGTGTCCACATTAAGAACCTTGCCGGTGACTGAGAGTGTGGTGCGCAGTTTTTTCGGCTTGGCGGGTGCGGCATTGGTGACGGCGGATATTTCGGCCGGTGCGGGAACAGCGGCGACAACCGGCGGCGGCGGCAAGGGCGTCACAGGCGCGGCCACGCTGGCATTGGTGTCCTGCCCGCGTGAAAGCACCGGCGCGGCCAGCAAAAAGCAAACTACTGAATTCAAGATTGTTCTTTTCATATTAAATTTTGTTTTGATTACTTTGCTCTGCAATTTGTTAAATCCTAAAAGTCCCGGCGGATAATTTCAACTGTTTTCACCAGGCACCTTCGGTGATCAATTCCGTGACGTTGCGGGCCAGGTCTTCAGCGAGCAGCGGCGCGGACTGGCGCTCCGCGCTGGCCAGATCCGTTCCGACCTGGACGAGCGTTGATCCGCTCACATTTTTGTCGAGCAGCACCTTGCCGGAGTCCGGCTCACGCACGGTGACATGCGCCGTGATGGTGACGTGATAGTTTTCCGCCGTCAGCACGTCGCCCGGCAGGTAGCTCAGGCTGTCGCGGACGTAGCGCGTGATGACGCCGGTGACAACGACGTCGCCTTCGCCATGCGTGGCGATACGATAAGTGCCGTCGGTCTGCAACCGTTCGCGCAATGCCTGTGTCACAGCATCACCGAGGCGCGGCTCAAGTGTCTGGTTGTTGAACGGAAGGATTTCAATCGATTTTTCCCCGGCGACCTGGTCGTTGACCGGGCCGAGATGATATGCGGCGCAACCATTGAGCAACGCTGTCATCACGCAGACCGCAAGAATGTTCAGCGCGCGCATTTTTGTTAGCTGGCGGGCGGGGTTTGCACGGACGGCTTGAGCGCTTGAATCCGCTGGCGCGCCTGCGCTGCGTATGTGGAATTGGGATCGAGCTGCAACACTTCGTTGTAATAGACGAGCGCGCCGTTGCGCCGTTGTTCCGGGCCGAGCACCTTGCTGTTTTCGTAAAATTGCGCGATTTTGAAATTACCCTCCACCTGCTGTGCCTTGAGCAGGATCATGGACTTTTGCGCGTCGGCCACGCGTTTGTCATCGGGAAACAGCGTGACAAAATCCGTGTAGGAAGCGATGGATTTTCCGGCGGTGCTCTGGTCGTATTCGGCGGTCGCAGCCTGTTTTTGCCAGGCGTATCCTTCCCGGTACAATGCGTCGGAGGCGATTTCGGGCTGGTCGTGATAACGGTCGGCGGCGGTTTCGTAGGCCTTCACCGCGTCATCATAATCCTTCTGCTTCTCGCGCGCCGCGCCGATCTGCAACTGCGCGTGCGGCGCCACGTCGCTGTAAGGACCACCTTTGACAATTTTGTCATATAAGCCCGCCGTCTCGTCCATCGAGGGATAAAGCGGGATGATTCCCCAAATCCGGAACCATTCGCCGTTGAGGAAACGTCCGGCGATCTCATATTGCCGCCACAAAATGTCCTCGTATTCATCCGTGCGCGGATATTTTTTGATGATGTCCTGATAGGCGTTAAAAGCCGCCTCGTCCTTGCCTTCCTTTTCGAGGCAGCGGCCGATCAGATATTCCGCGCGCGGCGCATAGTCCGACAACGGCCACACGCGCACCACGCGATGCGCCGCATGGAGCGTGACGCTGTAATTTTTATTCGTATACGCCTGCTCCGCCACGTCCAGCTGATCCTTTGCGCGCGGGCGCATCCAATCGGCCTTCTCGCCGGCCGGCTCGTAATACCAGCCCTCGCCCGGCGTATAAATCAGCGGCGCAGGCGAACGGAATGGAATCAGCGCCACAAATGCGGCGACGACAAATAAAAGGACAAACCGACGATTCATGCGCTGACGTTAGCGACCCAAAATCTGCAAGTCAAGGCGGGGGCAAACGGAATTATCCATGATACACAATCAACACGCCGTAGTCGTTCAGGATTTTCTGCGTGCCGACATCGAAATAGGTGTAGGAAATCGTGTGGAGGCCGACCATGTTCTGCTCCCCGATTTCAATCAGAAACTCCGTCACCTTCTCATCAAACTTGTCGTGGCCCGACTCGATGCAGCTCGCATGCTTGATGGTGTGGACGCGGATCTGCTTTTCACCTTTTGGTTTGGTGCCCAGCGGCGGCGAGGCCTTTTTGATGAGCACCTCACCCGGCTTGTTGCTCACCGGCACCTTGAGGTGCATCTCCACCTTGGCGGCGGCGGACGATGCCATGACGCTCGGCGCGAGGCTCGGCGCGTGGGTATCAGGTGACGGCGGAGCGGATGCGGTTCTCGTGGATGAGGCGGGAATGGTGATGGTCTCGTGACATTCCGGGCACTCGATTTCGGAACCGGCACCCGCGCTGTCCACGGCCAGTTCCTGTTCACAATTGGGGCAGTTAAAAACAATGTCCATAAGCCGGATTGGGTTGAATTTTTTCTGTGTATGACGACACTAAACCCGCGCCATGTTTCAGACCAGAAAAAAAATCACGTAATTATCGCCCCTCCGTCCGGCTTGCGCAACCTCCCCGCCTGCGGCATATCTCCCGCATGAAATCGCTCACCGAACAGCTCTGGTTTGAAGTCCCCGGCCGCCGCGGCTTCGTCAACATCACCGGCACTGTGGAAAATCTCGTCCGCCAGAGCGGCGTGCAGGAAGGACTCTGCCTCGTCAACGCCATGCACATCACCGCCAGCGTCTTCATCAACGACGCCGAGGACGGCCTGCTGCACGACTACGAAGTCTGGCTGGAAAAACTCGCGCCGCACGCGCCCACGAAAAATTACCGGCACAACCTCACCGGCGAGGACAACGCCGACGCGCACATGAAACGGCAGATCATGGGCCGCGAAGTTGTCGTGGCCATCACCAAGAGGAAACTGGATTTCGGCCCGTGGGAGCAGATTTTCTACGGCGAGTTCGACGGCAACCGCCGCAAACGCGCCCTTGTGAAGATAATTGGGGAATAAAACGCCGTTTTTGGCATATTTCGGTCATCCGCCAGCCACGGAATGCCAGATTATCGTTCTTTTGGTCTCCGCTATTTCAGCGGGTCACGTCTGAAGCTTCAGATGGTCACCGCTATTTTAGCGGGTCGTATCTGAAGCTTTGGAAGGTCTCCGCTATTTCAGCGGGTCATAAATTAAGGGTTTTTTGCCATCCGCCAATTTAGCGGGTGGCAAAACAACGATAATTTGGCCTCCGCTGTCCCGGCGGGTCGTATTTTAAGCTAAAAATGGTCATCCGCCAGCCACGGAAGGGCAAAGTAACGTTCCGATAGGTTCCAGTGGAACGTGAAAGGCAGCGGTTCAATTTGGGATGGACAAGCAGCGGCGACGGGCGCAATTTCTGGCGCGTGACCGGAAGCAGTGGCGAAATGCGGGGGACGGGTGGCGAACAGCGCGAGTGCGTGCTCGTGGAAATTTTCGGGGAATGAAATGGAAACACTAACATTCAGAGCTTTTGAAAAAAAGACGGTTTGCTAATCTAGCACCCCGTGAACATTATTTGTAAAGCGATCATTTTAGTATTGGCACTTGGCATAACGCCACAGGTTGTGCTGGCGCAAGGCGTAATTTATCTTTCAAATCTTAATATATTTGGAAATGGTTTCTCTGTCGGAGGTGGGAGCCAGTCGTTCCAAACGGGCGTTGCCAGCGATGGATATATTCTCAATTGGATTACCCTTTCAATGGGTGAATATCTGCCAAACGCGAGTAATTTTAATATTTCATTGTATAGCGATGACATTGGCCAAGCCGGAGTTTTAATCGGCGCTCTTAGCGGGGACACAGACCCTGAAACGGCTGGTCAGTATGTTTACACAGCTTCGGATATCCTCCTTGACTCCCTCACCACTTATTGGATTGTTGCTACCTGCGATAGCAGTTCGCCGAATATAATCAGTCCACCAGACGGTTACACTTGGCAGATGGCAAACTCGCTCGACTATGCTTCCGCAAATGGTTGGAATATTGACACCTCGGGAAATTCTTCGCTTATCGGCAACGGCCTTCTGCAATTCGCCGTAAATGCAACGCCAGTGCCAGAACCGAACATTTCCGGTCTGTTTATTTTCGGTGGATTGTTGTTTAGTTTCTGCCGCTCTCGTTTTACTCCCACTCAATCGTCCCCGGCGGCTTGCTGGAGATGTCGAGGACGCAGCGGTTCACGCCTTTCATTTGCCTAAACGGATGATGGTTTGGCCGCTTGCACGGCGCGGGAATGATTTGGCCAGCCGGACAAGTTGAGCGACCTTGCGAATTTTCGTCGCAAACGGCTCACGGGCGAGTTTCTGGCGCATCTCAGTTTTCATGCAATTGGCAACATCAGTTTATGCCTTTGCAGCACTTCTGCCAAATAGGATTTATCGAGGTCGGCCTGCTGCAAAAGTTGTTCGATGCGCGCCTTGTCCTTGGCCCGGCCCACGCTGGCGGCGATGGCCACGATGTGTTCGGCGCGAAACACCTTCGCCGGCACGCCTTCGTAATCCATCCGTTCCGCCTCGCGCACGGCTTCCTCGGTCAATCCACCGGCGGCAAGAAACTGGACGGGAAATCCCCGGAACAAAAGATGTTCATGTTCCACCTGCCAGCCTTTTGCCTGTAGATGCGCATAGATGGCGGGAATCCCGGCGGTCAGGCTTTTGTCCTTGGGTATGAAAAAAATGTCGGCGTCATAGGTCGTGAACGGCTCGACGTAATAAATCGCCGCGAGCGCGCCGCCAAGCGCCCAATCCTCAATCAAGCCCGCCGCGACCAGCTCATTGGCCGCGCGCAAGACCTCAGTCAACGGCAGGTTGTCGGAAGGTGGATTGATTGCCATGGCAAAATTTCACTCCCACTCAATCGTCCCCGGCGGCTTGCTGGTGATGTCGAGGACGCAGCGGTTCACACCTTTCACCTCGTTGATGATGCGGCTCGCCAGTTTCTCCAGCAGGTCGTAGGGCAGCTTCACCCAGTCGGCGGTCATGCCGTCCTGCGATTCCACGGCGCGGATGGCGATGGTGTAGTCGTAAGTCCGTTCGTCGCCCATCACGCCCACGCTGCGCACCGGCAGCAGCACCGCGAAGCTCTGCCAAATCTTGTAATACAACCCGCTCGCCTTCAT
>Ga0302194_10001415_pt1 | contig 15305 bp, 6 predicted proteins | sample II_Bog_N1_1_FD_200227 | JGI IMG/M metagenome (GOLD analysis project Ga0302194, IMG submission 200227) | Peat permafrost microbial communities from Stordalen Mire near Abisko, Sweden - II_Bog_N1_1 | ecosystem: Environmental > Terrestrial > Soil > Wetlands > Peat | place: Sweden: Abisko, Stordalen...
CGCCATTCATACGAGGAGACAAAATTGCCACCGGGAAAGCGGAGGACGCCAAAGCGCAATTGCTTGAGCGCGGCGACGACCTCGGGACGGAAGCCGTCGATGTTGTCGGCGGGCATGAGCGAGACGGTGCCGACATGGAAGGAACCTGACCCTGTGCCAGTGATCTCTAAAGTTGCGTCATCGGTGTCGGCTGCGGCGGTGTAGCGCAGCGGGAATTTGCGGTAAGCGGCGCCAAGTGTTCCGATGGAAATGGTGTGACGGTCAGCAGCATCCTTCCCCCAAATGAGCGTGACCTTCACCACCGCGCCGGAAGAGCCAGCGAGCAGAATGCGCCCGGTGTAGGACTTGCCTTTGCGAACTGCGATGCCGGACTGGCTGAAACCGTGCGGCGCTTTGGCTTCAAGCTTGACCAAAGGCGTCTGTTCGCCGGTATAGGACGCCTTGGTATCCATTGTGACAACATCACCACCGATGGGAGCCCACCAGCGCGTAGGAATGCGATTGAAGCGCGGATTCCCAGCCGCATTGCCCATTACCGGTGGTGGCTTAGGCGCGGTGGCTGCGACCGGGTAGAAGAACTTGCGGTCGACGAGCATCTCAGACCAGACACCGGTGTTGACGATATCGCCGCCGTGCTCGAGAAACTGACCGTAGATGTACTTCGAAATGGGCGCGCCGGTCTTCGACGTGTCGATGGTTACGTTGACTGGAGGCGTCTGCGCCGCAGACAGGATCGAAGCAAACAGAACTGCCAATATCACTGCCGGCCTCTGTAATGGGGATTTGCTGAATGCCGATTGCATGATGGATATCTCCATGTAAGTATGCGATTTCTTGACTGGCCAGCAGCGCATGGTCGGGATAGAGGAATATGTCCGTCGATCATCCGGTTTCTGGATTCGAGGACACCCAGGCTCAAGCGTTGTCATGGTTCCAGCGAAATCACCGTGACGGACTTTGGTTCAACCGTGAGAGCTAGCCTGCCGCCATTTACACTTGCGGAAATGGGCTTCGGCAAAACGGCCCTTGGCGCTGAAAAAGTGTTCACGCTGTCGACCTGAGAGGCCGTGAGCGTCTGTCCCTTCGCTGCATTGACCGTCATACCGGTAATGACTGCTTCAATGTCGACCGGCTTCTCGGGATCGAGGTTTGTGATTTCCAACCAGAGTTTTCCCGACGCGTCTTTTGCAGCGAGAGCATCTATGCGCGGCAGAGAATTGCTGCCTTGGGTATAGGTGCCCGCATCGAACGCGATTGGTACAAACGTTGCGTCCTGGAAGGGGACATACATCCTGAAGACGTAATAGGTCGGAGTGAGAACCATTTTCTCCTTATCCGTCAGGATCATCGCCTGCAGGACATTAACCATCTGTGCGATGTTGGCCATGCGCACCCGGTCGGCATGTCGCGCGAAGATATTCAGGTTCAGCGATGCCAGAATTGCGTCTCGGAGGCTATTTTGTTGTATGAGAAAATCCTTGTTAGTTCCGGGAAGAGGGGCGTGCCATGCGCCCCATTCATCCACTACCAGGGCGACCTTCTTCTGAGGATCGTACTTGTCCATTACGGCCTCCTGCTTGCGAAGAAACTCGTCCATGAACAGTGTGGACTTTAGCGTCCTGGCGTAATCTTCAACACCGAAAATCGTAGAAGCTGTTGAGGGCGGCCATCCGCTTGGCACCGTGTACCAGTGCACCGAGAGGCCGTCGAAGTTCCAACTCCAGTCATGGTGCTGCCAGGCCTTCATGACGGCCTCGGTCCACTCGGTCTCGGGAAATCCTGGACCGACAGCAATCTTGAGCATCTGGTTGGAGTCCCGCTGAGCAGGATTGTCATTCTCGACGAAGCGGCTGTAGATTTTCAGTTGGCTCACATAATAGTCCGGCGTCATGTCGCCGCCACAGCTCCAGCTCTCATTCCCGATTCCCATGAAGCCGACCTTATATGGGTCAGGATGCCCGTTCGCAGCACGCTCCTTCTGAAGAAACGTGGGGGCAGCTGCGGTCATGTACTCCAACCACTCGGCTGCCTCCTGTGGACTTCCGGAACCAACATTGACTGAGACGTAAGGCTGGCTGCCTATCTGCTGGATGAAATCCATGAACTCATCGGTGCCGAAGCCGTTGCTGTCGACCACGCCGCCCCATGCGGTGTTGAGCGTCGCTGGCCGCTTCTCTGCGGGTCCGATTCCTTTGCGCCAATGGTACTGATCTGCAAAGCAGCCGCCGGGCCAGCGAACATTGGGCACTTTCAACTCACGAAGCGCGTTGACAACATCGCTTCGTATCCCGCGTGTATTCGGAATTGAGGAATCTTTACCGACCCAGATGCCTTCGTAAAGCCCGTGTCCAAGATTCTCCGCAAATTGGCCGAATAGATTGCGGTCGATCTTCGCTCCCGCTTTGGAGGCGTCGATGGCTAAATGAGTGGTTTGCGCTTTAATGAACGGCACGGTCGAAACCAGAACGAGAAGGGACATACGAACGAGGAACCGAACCCTGCCAATACTCATGATGACTCCCAGTGAGAGATTGCCGCAAATGGGCGTCGTGTAACCCGGTGTTCTGGTACGAGCAGTTCAAGTCAGGACGATCGATTCGCGAAAACGTTCTCTGGAAATTGGACTATACAGAAGCACCGAGAGTCTTAGCAAATTGAATAAATCGCTTTATTTATATCGAATGTTTCGATGCGTAAGCCGAATAGGGTGGACAGAGCGCCCTAAGCTCTACTCGGGCCGTTTCAAATTGCCTGGGCTTCATCGTTCATGCCAAGCAAGTCGGCAAGAGCGTTCATTTCTCGGCTGTCAAGATTCGAATCTTTACAGACCAGATTGAGGCGTACCTCCCTGGTGCCGCCGACCGGCATGCGGAGCGCAAGAAATTCGCCGCTCTCCAAGAACTTTTGAGTGCGATACTCCGGCAGCCAACCGAAGCAGAGGCCGCTTCGAACTGCATCGATCGCAGCTTCGATCGTACTTACAGGCAGGAACCGCTGCGCTGGGCTGCTCGGTTGGCGCTTAACGGTGCCCGAACCCCCTCCCTCGATCACGACGAGCATGTGCTGCATCATATCGATCCGTGAAATCTGCCGGTTGGGTGAATGAAGGGGATGATCCCGGTGAGCCATCGCGGTCATCCTGATATCGAGAATCGGTTTTACGAAGTACTCGCGTGACATCAGGCCAACCACACACAGATGCGCATTGTGAACAGAAAACTCTGAATCCGCCGAAATAAAGGTGGTCTGCCGGAGCTTCTGATGGACATAGGGAAAACGACGGGCGAATTCCGCGAGGGCAGCAAAGAGCCGCTCATTCGGGAAAATGCTATCAACCGACAGCCGGATCTCCGATTGTCCTCCTGACGCGAGGGAGAGAGCTCTCTGCTCCAGTTGATGAAAGCCTGCCAAATGGGGTTCGGCATCGGCCAACAGCACGCGTCCAGCCTCCGTCAAATGGGCTTTTCTGCCTTTCTGCTCAAACAGTTTTATCCCGATCTGTTCCTGAAGGCGAGAGATCGCATAGCTGATTGTCGACTGCGAGCGATTGAGCTGTTCTGCCGCGGGCGCGAAGCCGCCTAACTGAACCACGGCATGCAGGATCTCCCATTCATCGATGGTCGTCTTCATCGTCAATAAATATATCTAATAAATCGATACATGGGTCTGAAAAATGCTTCTTTTCTTCTGGCGTCCCTGGGGCGTAGCATCTGTTATGTTTTTGCGGGGAGGTGGAGGCGGAATTTGAGAAAACGCTTACTTCATGATCAATTCCATACCACCGGCAAAGGATCCACTGCCCGGGCAAGCGCCGAAGTGAGCGGAGCCGGAGGATGTGTATTGCGGTCGCAGCTGTGATTCGAGCGCGATGAGATTTCGGAGCAGGAAGTCAACATGCTACTCTGCGCAGATTGTTCCCCACGGGTAGGATCGCTAAGTTATTTGCACTCCGTCGTGTAGAAAATCTGACGCAAGCGCTGGTTCAAACTCTGCCCTGTTGCGATGCCTGCGCTAAACGGATGATGTGTGACGGCGGGCTTGGTAGGAGCGGCAGGTGATTCAGTAATGACAATTCATTTGGTTACAAAAGTCCTACATCAGTGTGGCCGGTTGGCGCTTGCAAATCGTTTTACTAATCGCTAGCATGCTAACCGAATGCTCTGGAGCTCCCCCAATGAGTTTGGAAGTTGTCACGGTGATGCACCCCAGGAAGGCTCCTTCCGAAGCTGAAACTCAGCGAGAGGAATTGGTGCGCCGTGTGGCCTCCAGCGCCACCTTTGAGAAGTCACCGCGCCTTAGAGCGTTCTTTCTTCACGTGTGCCGATGCGCCAACGAGGATAAGTCCGAAGAGGCAACTGAACAGCAAATCGGAATTTTCGTCTTCGGTCGACAACCCAGCTACAACCCAAACGACGACAATATAGTTCGGTCGCAGGCGCGCCAGTTGCGAATGAAATTGGAACACCATTTCGTCAACGAGGGCAAAGACGAGCCTGTCGTCATCACGATCCCGAAAGGCCAGTACCTACCCGTTTTTGAGACTCGATTGAAAGAACCGCAAGCACAGCCCATGGTGCTTGTTCCAATAGAACTGAAACCTCACCGATTGAAGTATGTTCTGATCGGGGCGGCTGTGATGCTCGGTCTTGGGTTCGTATGGCTTGCCCACCAGTGGATTGAGGCGAAGCGCGCCACTCCGCCAACGTACGACAATGCGACGGCCTCCGTCTCCCCGCCAGCGCAAACCGAGGCGGCCCCGCAGACGAAGAGCCAACCGGTCGTACTGGCCAATCAAGCCGGTGATATCCGTATCGCCGCAGGCCGTACGGGCATTTCCTTTTCGGACGCGGGGGGAAATCGTTGGGATGCTGACCGCTTCTTCGATGGGGGAACTACCCGTCCCGGCCCTCTGCAATTTTTTCCCCCTGTGGCCGATCAGGGCCTATTCCGATCTATACGGGAGGCTGCATCGGGCGACCAGATGGTTCCGCAATCGGAACGCGAATTTCGTTACAACATCCCGCTGCATCCCGGAGTGTATGAACTCAAGCTTTATTTTGCCGATCCTCTTCGGCTGCAAGCTGGAGAAAAGGGGGATGACGCGGAAAACGAACGTCACTTTCATGTGGAGGCCAACGGGCATCCATTGCTGACAGATTTCGATCCGATTGAGGACGCAGGGAATGCCGCAATCGACGTTCGCGTATTCAAAGATATTCGTCCTTCTGCAGACGGCAAACTCCACCTTTCCTTCAGTTCGGACTGGGGACAACCGGCTTTCGTGAGTGCTATTGAAATCACACCGGGCGTATCGGGGAAACTAGGGCCGATTCGGATTTCTGCCCGCCCATCAGACTTTGTCGCTGCCGATGGCACACGCTGGAGCGGTGACAAGTACTTCATCAGTGGTCGGACACATTTATTTGACAATCCAGCGGCACATTCGAGAGTCCCTGACATTTACTCCGGCGAGCGCCATGGGAATTTCAGTTATTCGATCCCAGTAGTGCCGGGAAGCTACTCTGTCCGGCTCTACTTCATGGAATCGTTCTTCAGTCCCATGGTTCGTCTCGCAAACTGCCACGGCGTCGGTTGCCGAGTTTTTGACGTTACCTGCAACGGTGTCATGCTGCTGAAGGATTTCGATATCTTTCAGGCCGCTGGCGGAGCATTTCGTCCGGTGGTCCGCGAGTTTCATGGCTTACATCCAAATGGCCAGGGGAAACTATTGCTTTCTTTCTCGCCGAAGGTCAATTACGGCGAGATCAGGGCGATCGAAGTCATCGATGAAACAAATTAGCGGACACTTCTTCGGCCCGGAATCGTCATCTTTCCCTGGATCCTCTCATTCCCCATTCCTGTAAGGCAACACAGAAGGAAACCCACGAGCAATCTTCCGCAAATCCTGGGAGGACCGGCATTTTTCCGCTCGGTGTTTCGCTTATTCTTCGCGTGAATCACGGTGTTTTTCTTGAGTGAAACACCGTGATTCCCCTTAGCAGGCTGTTCCGACCCTGATTGAATGGCTGCGGTCATGAAGTAGAGGGTGAGGCGCCGTGAAACCATCGTCCCTAATTAGTAAATCGATTTTCTTAGGGTGATGGGTGCATTGTGCATCTCGGTGTCTTGGGTCTCCGCAAAACGTGGCCTTTTTTAGGAGGGCGAATTGAACATCGAAGCGCTGAAAACACGTTTCCGTCGGTCCCGGGTACTCTGGTTGCTAATCCTGGGGCTTGGTCTGCTAACCACTGGTGCGTACTGCCAGGAAACCGCCAGCATTGTTGGGACCGTTACGGACCCAGCGGGTGCCGTTGTCCCCAACACCAGGATCACGATTACGGATTTGGACACCGGACTGGAACATACAACGACGTCAAACAGCACGGGTAACTACGCCGCCCACGAACTCCCGATCGGGCGATACCAGGTCGAGGCAGAAGCCCAAGGCTTCAAAACATACAAGCGGAAGGACATCACGCTGAATGTTGGAGACACCCTTCGTATCGACGCCGCGCTCCAAGTCGGCAGTTCAGAGCAAAGCGTCATCGTTGAGGCGGATTCAATCCAGGTTCAGGGCGAAACAAACGATGTAAGCCAAACAATCAGCAGCAACCAGATTGAGAATCTCGCCACCAACGGACGCAACGTACTCCAGCTCACGACGCTGGTACCTGGAGCGGCATCCAACATGCCGGATTTCGATTCCCCCGGCGCACAGTTCCAGAATCGGAGCATTCAATTTAATGGCATGCGGTCTGACGACAACAACTGGCTCATCGATGGTGGCGAGGCCTACGATCGTGGCGGCGGTGGCATCCTGCTGGTTTCGCCTTCGCAGGACGCGCTCCAGGAATTTACAGTCTCGACCAGTAACTACGCAGCTGATCTGGGCAACTCATCGGGCGGCATGATCAGCATGGCCGTCAAGAGCGGCACAAAGAGGTTTCACGCCAGCGCATGGGAATATGACCGCAACGACGCACTGGACGCTTACTCCTACTTTTCGAAACAAGCTTCTCCCGCTACAAAACCGGAACTTCGTTACAATGCGTTCGGATTCAACGGCGGTGGACCACTGGAATTCAAGTCCGGCACTCCCAGGACATTCTTCTTTTACAACATGGAATGGCGCAGGGAGGTGAACGGTGGGAGCATTCACAACCTGGTGCCAACCGCGTCGAATTTCGGATTCGGCTCTACAGGTACGACTGTGACCAACGCTCCGGACCTTACCGGCGAAGTCCCCGCCGGTGGCGCCGTCTATGTTCCCAACACAACGGACCCGGCCGCCATCGCAAAGTTCGCTGCAGACGGACTCAGTCCCGGCCAGGCCTTCCCCAACAACATTATTCCGCTGAATCTCGTGGATCCGACAGCTAAAGCCTATCTGGCTGCCGGTTATATGCTTCCCCCGAATACGAGCGACGGTAAATACTTCTTTTCGGCGGCAAATACCGTGACGAATTACCGCGAGGAGATTGCCCGCGTCGATCATCAGTTCAACGAAAAATTTGCTCTCTTTGGTCATCTGATCTACGACTCCCTCAGTCAGTCAGCGCCCACTGTTGCCTGGACTGGAAACACTTATCCCACGATCGGATCGCTTGAAAGCGTTCCTTCCTGGGCAGCTGTTCTCCATGCCACTTACAACATCAGCCCCAATTTGCTGAACGAAGCTGCATACAACGAGAACGGCAATAACATTCTCATTACCAACACCGGTGCCTGGCACACTCCATCCGGCTTCACTACGACACCGCTTTTCCCTAACGCGAACTCAATCGACAAGGTTCCAGGGATCGACTTTAGTGGTGGACAGATCGGTGTCAGCATGGACAACGGAAACTGGCCCTGGACGAACACGTGGCGGAGCAACCAGTGGAAGGACGATCTCTCTTGGAATCATGGCACCCACAACTTTAAGTTCGGCTTTGCATGGTTGCACGGTCATAAGAACCAGAAGATCTTCACAGACACTGCCGGAACCTACCACTTTTATGGCGAAGCTACCGGCTGTTCCGGACCGCCGAACTGCACCACGCCTGCGACCGGCGTAGGTCTTGCGGACTTCCTGCTTGGCGATGCGAACGATTTTGGCCAGGCGGAGACGCAGGATTCAGTCTCCATCTCGTTCAACACGGTCGACGGCTATGCCATAGACGACTGGCGTGTCTCCCATCGGCTGACGCTGAATTTGGGGCTTCGCTGGGAAGCACTTCCCCATGCCTATGACACCAACGACCGCATGTCGAATTTCTACCCCAACCTTTGGAACCCGGCTGATGCTGCGCAGTTCACTTCCCCGACGAGCGGCGCGTTGAATACCAATGGCCCAGGATTCGCTACGGTGCCTGGCATTACTCTCTCAAGCGTCCCGTTCTATCTGAACGGGATTGGCCTCTCTGGACGGAATGGAATTCCGCAGGGGCTGACGGACAACCACAACGCTAACTTCGCACCGCGTGTCGGCTTTGCCTACGATCTGTTCGGAAACGGGCGGACCGTTCTGCGGGCCGGGACCGGGATTTTTTATGAACGCAATGCCGGCAACGAAGAATACAACATGGGCGCAAACGTTCCCTTCAGTAACAGCGCCTCAACGAATGCACCATACATGGATACCCCCACGACGAGCTGGGTAAACGGTACCAGCGCGGGACAATCACCCACCACGCCGCAAGGCTTTACGGGCGTAGAGAAGACCCTCCCGATCACAATGGTGTATCAGTACAGTCTGGGAATCCAGCAACAGTTGCGGAGCAATGTGGTGGCGACCCTGGGATATGTGGGCAACAACTCTGATCACCTATCGCAAACACAGGACATCAACACCCTGCCAGCAAGCGATCTTGCTGATCGCAAGAACGTTTGCGGAAGCGCATGCGGCGGGGCCGCCGGTACCAATGCCAACTACTACCGGCAATATGTGGGCTTTGGCGGCATCAACATGGTTGAAGACGAAGGAAACTCTCACTACGACGGCCTGCAGGGCACCTTCCGTGCGACCGCATGGAAGAGCCTGTCGCTCGGCGCCGCATACACCTACTCGCACACCTGGGATGTGATCGATGCTCAGCTCTTTAACAACATCGATGATCCGATGAACCCGCGGTACTCGTTTGGGACATCCGGATTCGACCGCAGGCATATCGGAGTTGTCAATTTCGATTATGACCTGCCGATCTTCCAGCACTCGCGTGGGCTCGCCAACAGCTTGCTTGGGGGCTGGACAATCTCCGGCGTCACGCTCATGGAGTCAGGAAATCCGTTGAGTGTGAATGCCGGTAACAATACTCTCGGCTTCGGCGGCGACACCACCGACCATGCGGACGCGGTAGGGAAGGTCAGCTATCCCCATACTGCTGCCCAGTGGTTCAACCCAGCGGGAGCTTTCGCCCAGCCCGCGCCGCTCACTTGGGGTGATGCGCCGAAGAACAGCGTGAAAGGCCCTGGACGCGACAACTGGAATCTTTCCTTGTTTAAAGACTTCCACTTCAGGGAAAAATCTGGAATCCAGTTCAAGGCGGAGACTTTCAACACCTTCAACCATACGCAGTTCACCGGGGTAAATACTGGGGTCCTAAACGGTACTCCCGGCACCGGTGCCAGTGCGTATAACAGCACTGCAGGGGCAATCACTGCCGTCGCTGATCCACGAGTCTTCCAACTCGGCGCGAAGATTTATTTCTAAGTAGCCGCGCTGATTTCACCCACCCTGGCGCATGAGTCCGGTTCGTTACCGGCTCATGTGCCGGGTGGTCTTCAGGTTCCAGCCGAGTTGCGCTGAGGAATGCCCGACAGCGATGAGTTCGCTTTTCTGGAAGAGTTTGCCCGGGGGCAGCAGATCAATGCCGAGGCCTGACGCGAACGCCCATGTAATTCCAGCGTCGGGTTATTCTTAATAATTGTATATGTTAGCTAGATAAAATATTTGGATCAATCACATGTCATGATGAGTGAGGATTATCGCATTTGCCATCTTAATTATCCATGATGCAGCACTTATGTATTTGTGAGCCAAATTGCTTCGAATAGTTATATATGTTAGTTCGACAAAATAGATATGTTGATCGTAACTCGTGTCAACCATTGGAGTACGCTTAAATCACCCTCAATCCGGAAGAAATGTATCGCTCGGTGTCAGACATGTTTCGGGGAACATTACCTTTGTGCTGTGTACTATAGTAACTTGATTTCCATTGATAAAACGTTTTAGTGTTCGTGTCGCTGGTCGGAACATGCGAAAACATAGGGCAGTTTTGACTAATCACCATAGCGATGCCATTTGTCGAAAGCGAGGGCATCAAGGTGTTGAGCTCAAGATTGCGGTGGTGTCGGGTCTGCTTCAACATCATTACTCGGATCTAACTCTTTTGCGGTCGCAGTGGGAGTTGGATACTTGGCGATAAGTCCTATCTTCGAGGAGCAGAAGGTATCTTTGGGGATTCTTGCACTGTTCTAACTGCGGGTGTGGCCAACATAGGTCAAGCCTTGGGCTTGATCGCCTGAAAGAAAGCGCTTTCATAAGTTCATAAAATTGCGCAATGCACTCGCGCAGAGAGTTTCGCAACCAGGCAATGTTGTGCCCAGAGAAGATCAACACCAGGCCTGCCTCGTTCTTACATAACCGTACTGCATAGAGTACGGCTTGCCTGCCGAAAGACGATAAGTACGTGATCGGGACGCTCGAGATACCGTGAGTCGCCCATTCACCTTGTTGCGCCAATCAGGAGGTGCAGATTGCTTGGCGGCGAGGTATTCCCCCCTCGAATGGCACGCGAGATTGTCCGTGTGCATTTTGGCTTCAAACCCACCCACACCCCAGGAGGAGTAGTTCTAACATGAGAATCCAGACGATGTTCACAGCAGTGTCGACAATGCTGCTTGCTACCGCTATGGCCGGCTCTCAAACAGCAGCCGACATCAACTTCAATACGACCTACCAGACGATCCGCGGATTCGGAACCTCTACGGCCTGGCAGCCGGTGCTGGACTCAACCCAGGCCAACAATCTATTTGGCACTGGAACGGGCCAGGTCGGCTTCACCATTCTTAGGTCGCGCATCGATCCCAGTTCCACCACCGGCGGGTCCAACTGGGCTACCGAGCGATCCAATGCGCAACAGGCTCAATCCATCAATTCTCAGGTAATTGTTTTTGCGACTCCCTGGACCCCGCCGGCGGTCTGGAAGAGCAATGGCAGCGTCGATGACGGGACGCTGAACACCAGCGACTACGACAACTTCGCCAACTATCTGAACGCGTTTATCGCTTATGAGAAAGCGGGCGGCGTGAATCTCTATGCGATCTCCGTGCAAAATGAGCCGGACTTTCTTCCTGACTATGAGTCCTGCGGGTACAGCGGCGCACAGATGGATGCCTGGATTGCGCAGGAGGGCGGCAAGATTAACACGAAGCTCATCATGCCGGAGTCGGATAGCTTCAATCTCGACGAGTCCGATCCTACGTTGAATGATGCCAATGCGGTTGGGCACGTTTCAATCGTCGCCGGTCACACATACGGCGTGGCGCCGTTCTACTACACCAACGCCAAGAACAAGGGCAAAGATGTGTGGATGACCGAGACGACCTATACGCCCGCGGCTGGATCCTCGGCCGAGCCGACCATAAGTGATGCCATCGCGGCAGCCGAACTGTATCACCAATCCATGGCGGTGGCGCAGTATAACGCCTATGTCTATTGGTGGACGCCTCTGTTGCTCAATGGAAATAGCCCCAACTACTATGCCTATGCTCTGGGCCAATATTCGAAGTTTGTAAGACCGGGCTACGTGATGACTGGAGCAAACAATAATCCAACCTCCGGCGTCTACGTCACGTCCTACAAGGGAAATAACAATTATGTGATCGTAGCCGTCAATTCCAACAGCGGCACTTCAAACATTTCCTTCCCCATCACGGGTGCAACTCTGACCTCGGTTACACCATACCAGACTTCCGCTTCCCTCCAGTTGGCGGAGCTCAATGCAGTCAGCGTATCGAACGATACATTCACCTATTCGCTGCCGGGTCAGAGCATTACCACATTCGTTGGAACAGGTTCCACCGGCACATCCAGCTTTACGCTGTCGCCTTCAGCATCGGCGCTTTCTGTGACACAGGGCAGCAGCGCCACCGACACCATTTCTGTAACTCCCGAGAACGGATTCAGCGGCAGCGTATCGTTTGCGGCCAGTGGATTGCCCAGCGGCGTGACGGCATCGTTCAGCCCGACCTCATCCACCAGTTCCAGCGTACTGACGCTTACGGCCAGCAGTACGGCCACCGCCGGAACGTCCACCGTCAACATTACTGGAACCTCCGGCAGCACGACGGCGAGCACTACGATCTCTCTTACGGTGAGCAGCGGCACCTGCACGCCCACCACGATCGTGCCTTACATTTCGGTGAACGGAGGCTCAACCTGGACGCAGGAATCTTCTGCAACCGTGAGTACCACATCTACTGCGGTAGACCTCGGCCCGCAACCGACCAGCGGCGGCTCATGGAGTTGGAGCGGCCCCAACGGGTACACGTCAACCTCGCGCCAGATCAACAGCATTCCGCTGACCACAGGCGTCAACAACTATGTGGCCACTTACACGAACACCAGTTCGTGCAAGAGCACACAAGCGTTCGCCGTCACGGTAACAGGATCGTCGGCGGGCTTTACTCTTAGTCCTTCCGCATCGACAGTGTCGGTCACGCAGGGCGCGAGCGGCACCGACACCATCACAGTAGCGGATACGGGCGGATTCACCGGGAGCGTAGCATTTACAGCATCCGGACTGCCCAGCGGGGTTACGGCATCGTTCAGCCCCGCATCCTCAACCAGTTCCAGCCTACTCACGCTGACAGCCAGCAGCACGGCAACCACGGGCGCCTTCACGGTGACCGTGACGGGAACCTCGGGGAGCACAACGGCGAGCACCACATTTACTCTCTCCGTCGGACCCTCCGGCGGCGGCTCTGCCTGCACCGTCGACTATACAATTTCGCCGCAGAACTCCAGTAACTTCGGGGCGAACATCACGATCGTCAACGGCGGAAGCACCACTCTGAGTAACTGGGTGCTGACCTGGAGCTTTGCCAACGGACAGACCATCAGCAGCTCATGGAATGGAACCGTAGCCCAAAGCGGAGCTAACGTCACGGTGAGCGAACAAGCCGGCCAGTCGTGGGAAAACATTCCTGCTGGCGGAAGCTACACCGGATTCGGCTTCAACGGAACGTGGAATGGCACAACCAATGCCGTCCCTGCGGCATTCTCCCTCAACGGAACAGCCTGCACGGTTAACTAACAGCCCAATGCGACGCAAAGTCGCCGAGACAAGAAACCTGGCGGAGTGGATCTAAAGATCTACTCCGCCACGTTTCAAGGAGTCCACGTATGAAATCTCTTACGCATCTTGCGGTCGCCTTAAGCGGCCTGCTCTCCGTCGTCGGTTTTGGAGGCTCGGCCCTCGCACAATCCATTCCCACTTCGTATTCATGGACGTCAACCGGGCCAATTATCAGCGCCAAATCCGACTCCACCCACAACATCATCGCAGTCAAGGATCCATCGGCTGTTCTCTACAATGGCCGGTGGGTCATCTACGCATCAACCGTCAACAGCGCTGGCACATACGGCATGGAGTATCTGAACGTTGCCGAAGACTGGAGCGATGCCTCCACGGCGACACCGTATTTCATTGACAACGGGGGCACGGCGCCGCAGGTATTCTATTTCGCCCCGCAAAACAAGTGGTATCTGATCTACCAGTGGACTCCGCAGTTCTCCACCAACAGCGATCCAACCCAGCCACAGAACTGGACCTCGCCGAAGAATATCGGCGTCACGCAGCCCTCCGGGGTAGGTTGGCTCGACTTCTGGGTCATCTGCGACTCCACTGATTGCTACCTGTTCTTTACCGCCGACAACGGAAACTTCTATCGCGCCTCGACCCCCATCGGGGACTTCCCCAACGGCTTCAGCACCCCGGTGGTCGTCGCTTCGAGTACTGAATTCAACATGTTTGAGGCCGACAATGTATACAGCGTCGAGGGAACAGGCGAGTACCTGGCGAATATAGAGTGCCTCGGCCCCAGCGGACAACGCTACTTCCGAGCTTTGTGGGCCAGCAGTCTCGGCGGCACATGGCAGTCGCTTGGCAATACGGACAACTTCTCGACTCCATTTTTGGGGCAGGACAACGTCACCTTTAACAGCGGTGTGAGCGACTGGACTACTTCCTTCAGCAGCGGCGGTTTACTTATAGACGGGAATGACCAAACCGACTCGGTGAATCCCAAGAACCTTCAGTTCCTATACCAGGGTGCCAATCCATCAGCGTATTCGAGCGATTCCTATGGGATGATTCCCTGGCAACTCGGTCTTGCAACCTCTAAGGCCAACACCACCTCGCCCAGCTTCACGCTTTCGCCTTCGGCATCGACTCTTTCTTTAACACAGGGCAGCAGCGCCACCGACACCATTTCTGTAACTCCCGAGAACGGATTCAGCGGCAGCGTATCGTTTGCCGCAACTGGACTTCCCAGCGGTGTGACGGCATCGTTCAGTCCGACTTCATCTACCAGTTCCAGCGTGCTCACGCTCACGGCCAGCAGCACGGCCACAGCCGGAACGTCCACCGTCACCATTACCGGAACGTCCGGCAGCACGACGGCGAGCACAACGATCTCTCTCGCGGTGAGCAGCGGCACCTGCACACCCACCACGATCGTGCCTTACATCTCAGTGAATGGAGGGTCAACCTGGACCGAGGAATCCTCTGCAACAGTGACTTCCACCAGCACGGCGGTAGACCTCGGCCCGCAACCGACCAGCGGCGGAGCGTGGAGTTGGAGCGGCCCCAACGGTTACACGTCAACCTCGCGCCAGATCAACAGCATTCCGCTGACCACAGGCGTCAACAACTATGTGGCCACTTACACGAACACCAGTTCGTGCAAGAGCACACAAGCGTTCGCCGTCACGGTAACAGGATCGTCGGCGGGCTTTACTCTTAGTCCTTCCGCATCGACAGTGTCGGTCACGCAGGGCGCGAGCGGCACCGACACCATCACAGTAGCGGATACGGGCGGATTCACCGGGAGCGTCGCTTTTACAGCATCCGGACTGCCCAGCGGAGTGTCGGCGTCGTTCAGCCCCGCATCCTCAACCAGCTCCAGTGTGCTCACGCTGACAGCCAGCAGCACAGCAACCACGGGCGCCTTCACGGTGACCGTCACCGGAACCTCCGGGAGCACAACGGCGAGCACCACCTTCACCCTCGACGTCACATCCTCAGGAGGCGGTAGCG